>MPMA02024120.1_pt1 | contig 10332 bp, 8 predicted proteins | sample 1617361 | NCBI WGS metagenome assembly MPMA02 (sample SAMN05944807, study PRJNA350692) | marine metagenome | biome: marine; feature: ODZ; material: water; isolation source: 180 m water sample filtered on 0.2 um supor filter | place: Pacific Ocean | collected 2012-04-08 | depth 180m m | reverse complement strand
AGATGGAGTCGACAAAGGTGTGCCACTGGTATATTCAAATTTTTCACCTGGGTTTAGGACAGGTTGTTCGCCAACGACTCCTTCACCTTTAACTTCTTGCTTTGTGCCATTAGAATCAATAATTTTCCAAAATCTATTTTTTAATTGAACTCTTTCTGTGCCCAGGTTGTTTATAGTCACTTGATAAGCCCAAACAAAATGATGTTCATCAGGCTCCGATTGATCTTCCAAGTAATAGGGATTGACGGTAATATTTATACTTTTAGTTGTTTTGGTATACATGTAATGAAAAAACATTTCATACACTAATAATAGGAATAGTTGAAGTCTAATCTAAAGGGCTAATTTCTGCTCTTCTATTAGCTGGATGCTTGGTTTCGTCTTTAGTTTGGACAAGAAGTTTGTTTTCACCTTCCCCTAAAATCTTAATTTTTTCTGAACTAATTCCAAGATGAATCAAAATTTTTTTCACAGCTTCTGCTCTCTTTAGAGATAATTCTAGGTTATATTCTTTTGTTCCTTTTGTATCAGTATGGCCGACGACAAGGAAGGTATCAATTTTATTTTTATATTCTTCAATAAATTTTTTAATTGAGTCGGAGCTTACATCTGTTAAATTATACTTATCAAAATCAAAATAAATTATTTGTAAGATTTCTTTTTCCTTTTTAGTAACGACGCTAACTGAGTCAGAATTTGATATATTTTTTAAATTCGCTTCACTTTTTATTGATTCCTCTATTCTTTCCTCATCAATTTTTGTTTCTCTGCTGGCAGCTTCAATTTTATTGTAAATCTGATGCATTGCTTTTAAAAAATCATCTTTGCATCTTTTTATGTCCCAAGTTTGCCAATTTTCTTCTTGTTGTTCTGCCCAACAATCCAACGAGCTAATAGCAACAGCTAAATTGTAAGGGTCTTTTTCTAATGCACTGTCATAAACAATCATTAAATTTTCATAAGCCATTTGCAATTCTTTGACTTTATCTTTTGGAATTTTCCAATAGATTAGTTCTTCTGGCTTAATCTTTTTTCCTGTGGCAGCAGACAATGCTTTTTCTGAATAAAGTTTGGCAGAGTTCCAATCATGCATTTCTTTAGCTTCAAAATCAGCTTTTGCTGCATAAGTATCCATCAAGTATTTTGTAAATTTAGTTGGAGGGGTATAAGGGCTGTTTGAGAGATCTTTATAGCTTGCCGAGCAAGCAGTTAACATAATCAAGCCAAGACAGCAAAAGAGAACTCTTAACAATCTCATGAATTTAATATATCATTTTTTTTGTCAAAAGTGAGGTCGGAAGTTGTCATATTTAAGATTTCTGGGTTTTGTCAGGCCCCCAAATAAATCACTAATTTAAAAAATTATCATTGCGTTTAAAAAAAACTTTAGATAACGAAGCTTTTGAATAATTTACAATAATGGGAGAAACGCATGACTAAGCATGTTACCTCAGTTGATCAGTCTGATAGAAAGGTTCCATACAACCTTCGTCAAAGTGGATCGACTCCTGTGCAAATGTTGATTTCTACGCGTGTTAGAAAATCACCATACTGGCACTTATCTATGGAAGCTGGTTGCTGGCGAGCAACTGTATACAATCGTATTTATCATCCGCGTGGATATGTAAAACCAGAAGATGGTGGTGCAATGGTAGAGTACGAAGCCATAAAAAATCACGTTACAATGTGGAACGTAGCTGTTGAAAGACAGATCCAGGTTAAGGGTCCTGATGCCGAAGCATTTACTGACTATGTTATTACTCGCGATGCTACAAAAATATCTCCTATGAGAGCTAGATACGTCATCCTATGCAATCATATGGGAGGAGTGTTAAATGATCCAATTCTTTTAAGAGTCTCTAAGGATGAGTTTTGGTTTTCGCTTTCAGATTCTGATATCGGTTTATACCTCCAAGGTGTTAATCACGATAAACGATTTAATGTCGAGATTGATGAAATTGATGTATGTCCCGTGCAAATTCAGGGACCAAAATCTTTAGCTCTTATGAAAGATCTCATAGGAGATCAAGTTGATTTAGACAACATTCCTTTTTATGGTCTTGCCGAAGCAAAAGTGGGTGGAAGAGATTGCGTTATCTCCCAGTCAGGTTTTTCTGGTGAAGCAGGTTATGAAATTTATTTGCATGATGCCACGCTTTATGCGGACGATATGTGGAATGCTGTTTTGGAGGCAGGGAAAAAACATAACTTAATGGTTATTGCCCCAGCACATCACAGACGTATTCAAGCAGGCATTCTGTCTTGGGGACAAGATATGGATAATCAACATAATCCGTTCCAGTGTAATCTTGGCTATCAAGTTTCCTTATCTGGAAAGGGAGAATGGAATAAAAAAACTAATTATGTCGGCAAGGATGCCCTTGAAAAAATGAAAAAAGATTTATCAGAAGGTCAAAAACCATACAAACTTCAATTAGTTGGTATGACTTTTGGCGGAAAGCCTGTTGAGGAGTACGCACCTGACTTTTGGCTTATATCCCCATATGAAGGAGGAGAACAATGTGGTTATGTTACCTCCCCCTGGTATCATCCTGAACAAAAAAGAAACATCGCGATGGGATACATTCCCTTTGACGGCGCATTAAATGCGAAAGGATTTCCCATTGGAAATTATGGGCAAAAATTTAAAGTCCATCTTCCTGATGAATACTCAGACACTTCCGGAATTCCTGTTGATGCAGAAGTAGTACCAATTCCTTTTACTGAGTCTTTTAATGCAAATACTCGAGAAGTTTCAAACGGTTAATATTTTTTAAATAAAAAATTTATAGCGCTCCTTTATAGGGGCGTTATTTATTTGAGCATATTAATGATTTGCTCTTTTGAAATGTACCCTGGGGTGAAGATTTCATTAACAAATATGGAAGGCGTTCCTCTTGCTCCAATGCCCCCAGCTAAAAAAGATGAAAGTACAATAATTTTTTCCATTTCATCTTTTGCACTATCAATTTTAAGTTTTATTGAATTAACGCCAGAATCCTTAATTGCTTGATTGAGTTTTTCTTGATTTAACGACCCAGAAATTGACAAAATTTCATGATGAAATTCAAATCCTTTTTGTTGATAGTTTGCAGCAATAGCCATTTTGGCAATCACTTTTGAGCTTTCACTTAGAATAGGATGCTGTAAAAAAATTACGCGGACATCATCTCTCTCATTGGCTAATTCCACTAATTCTGGATGTATCTTTTTGCAATAACCACAAAAATAATCCATAAACTCAATTATTGTATTTTCTGCTTCATCTGACCCTATTTGAATTATTGCTTCACTTGGCAATGTATCTAGCATCTTAAGATGGAATGGTTTGCTATCATCGAAAATTAAATTTTCAATAGTCATCTCAGCAAAAGCATTACGAGAAAATACGCAAATAAATACACAGAAAAAAATATGCAAATAACGATAGGTCATGATTGACCCAGAATAGTTAATATGATTAGAGAAGTACAGAATTTTTATCGAGAAACAATATGAAATCAAAGGCTAAGGTTGCAGTTATCGGAGGAGGCGTAGTTGGGGTCAGCACTCTTTATCACTTAGCTAAAAAAGGATGGAATGATGTAGTACTTGTTGAAAGAAAAGAACTAACCTCAGGATCCACTTGGCACGCCGCAGGATTATTGCCATTATTTAACATGAGTTATTCAGTTGGCCAGCTTCATAAGTATGCTGTCAATTTTTATAAAACGTTAGAAAAAGAAACAGGACAAAGTGTCGGCTTCAGCGTTGTTAGCAATATTCGTTTAGCAACAACACAAGACAGAATGGATGAGTATCATCAGTATGCAGGCGTGGCACAAACAATCGGTGTTGATGTAAAATTTTTAACCCCCGAGCAGGTAAAAGAGATTTGGCCTCTATGCAATATAGATGGGATAATTGGCGCTATTCAGCATCCAGAAGATGGATACATTCAGCCCGCTGACTTAACACAAGCTTTGGCAAAAGGAGCTCGTGATATGGGGGCAGAAATTTATCGGAACACAAATGTTGTTGGAGTTGAACAAAACAGCGGTGAAACCTGGACGGTTAAAACGGATAAAGGTGACATACAATGCGAACATGTTGTTTCAGCCACTGGAAATTTTGCAAGACAAACTGGAAAAATGGTTGGATTAGAAATTCCAGTGATACCTGTTGAGCATCAATATATTGTAACAGAGTCCCATCCGGAAATACAAAAAAGAAAAGAGCAAGGCCTGCCTGAGATGGGTGTACTTAGAGATTCTGATAGTTCTTGGTATATGCGTGAAGAGGCCGGAGGTTTGATCCTAGGACCATATGAAAAAGGGGCGCCAGTGTGTTATGTGAATGGTCCAGGTAAGGATTCAGAATTTGAATTATTTCAAGAAGATTTGGAGAGAATAGAAAAACACATAGAGTCTGCAATTCACCGGGTTCCTATCTTTGGGGAAGTGGGAGTTAAAAAAGTTTACAACGGCGCTATCTGCTATACGCCTGATGGAAGCCCCATAGTAGGACCAGCATGGGGTTTAAAAAACTTCTGGATTAATGAAGGTCATAGTTTTGGCATTACAGCGGCAGGTGGAGCGGGATGGCAATTGGGTGAATGGATAGTTGATGGCGAGCCAACAATTGATATGCTCGGCGTTGATCCCCGTAGATTTGGAGACTATGCAACGGATTCTTATTTGATTGAAAAAAATGAGGAGGCTTATGCAAATGTTTTCACTATACACTATCCTGATGAAGAGAGAGAGGCCGGGAGACCTCTAAGACAAGCTCCGTGTCATGATCGTTTAAAAGATCTAGGAGCGGTATTTGGTCAAAAGTTTGGTTGGGAAAGAGCAAACTGGTTTGCTCCAAAAAGTGTCATACAAGAAGATGATTGGTCTTTTAGGCGCTCTAGTTGGTTTGAGCATGTGGGCAATGAATGTAGACATGTTCAAGAAAATGTTGGTTTGTTGGATATGACAGCATTTGCTAAATGCCGTATCTCAGGACCGGGAGCTGAAGAGTATTTAGACAACCTTGTTGCGAATAATTTACCAAAAAAAATTGGACGTGTTAATCTATGTCATGCCCTTAACACAAAGGGCGGCGTGCACTCTGAGTTTACTATTGCAAAAGAAAAAGAGAATTCATTTTATCTTGTCTCAGCAGGGGCATTTCAAAGGCTGGATCATGACTGGATGTTTAAATGGATGCCCAAAGATCGCTCTGTTACATTTGAAAATTTAACTAATAGCATCGGGGTTCTTGTTTTAGCTGGTCCAAAGGCTCGTGATCTTATGCAAAGCGTATCTTCTTCTGCCGATTTTTCTAATGAGAAATTTCCGTGGTTGTCTGCTCAACAAATAGATGTAGGATTAGCGCCTACAATAGCAATGAGAATGAATTTTGTGGGCGAACTTGGTTGGGAGTTGCATCATCCAATTGAATATCAAAATCATATTTTTGATGCTTTAATGAAGGCGGGAGAAGATTTTAATTTAAAACCATTTGGCATAAGAGCGATGGATAGTCTTCGCATAGAAAAATCATATAAATTAATTGGTACGGAAATGTCGATTGAATATGCTGCCATGGAATCCGGGCTAGATCGTTTTGTTCATTTAAATAAAGGAAATTTTATCGGACGAGACGCACTTGTTGCTTGGCAACAAAAAGGTTTTCAAAATCAATTTGTCACTCTTGAAGTAAAAGACGTTAAAGATGCTGACGTGCTTGGAAATAACCCAATTTATAAGGATGATGAGGTTGTTGGACGTGCGACAGGAGGTAACTATGGTTTTAGAGTGCAAAAATCTCTCGCACTTGCAATGATAAGTCCAGAATTTTCCAAGGTTGGAACAAAATTGTCAATGGACATACTAGGCAAAAAATACGATATTGAAGTAATTGAAGATAGTCCTTATGACCCAGAGAATAATTTTATAAGAGCAAAAAAATGAAAATCCTAGTTACTGTTAAACGTGTAATTGATTACAACGTGCAAATCAGGGTAAAATCAGATGGATCTGGCGTGGAAACTGAAAATGTAAAAATGTCAATGAATCCGCCTGATGAAAACGCGGTTGAAGAAGCACTGAGAATTAAAGAAGCGGGCAAGGCTGATGAAGTCATTGTGATATCTGTTGGTGGAGAGAAATCACAAGAGACGATTAGGACAGCTCTTGCGATGGGCGCTGACAGAGGCATTCTAATTAAAGCAGATTCCAATTTAGAACCTCTAGCAGTTGCAAAAGTTTTACAAAAAATTATTGAAAAAGAAAACCCTAAAATGGTTCTGCTGGGAAAACAGGCAATTGATGATGATTGTAACCAGACAGGTCAAATGCTTTCTGCTTTATTAGGATGGGAGCAAGGTGCGTTTGTTTCTAAAATTGAGGTAGATGGTAATTCTGTTTCAATCACAAGAGAGATTGATGAAGGATTGGAAATGTTAAAATTAAGCTTACCTGTCATTGTAACATGTGATTTGAGATTGAATGAACCTCGTTATGCTTCGCTTCCAAATATTATGAAAGCGAAGAAAAAACCAATTGATCTTTTAAATGTTGAAGACTTAGGCGTTGATACCTCACCTCGTATTAAGCAAATCAAAGTAGAAGAGCCGCCTAAAAGAGAAAAGGGCATTATGGTGAAAGACGTCGCTGAACTAGTTCAGAAATTAAAACACGAAGCCAAGGTCATATAATGAGCATTCTTGTAATTGGTGAACATAATAACAAGGAACTTAAATCTTCAACGCTAAACAGCATTACTGCCGCAAGTGTAATTAATGATGATATACATGTAGTTGTTATCGGTAATAATTGTGAAGAAATGGCCAACAGGGTTGCTACAACAGATAAAGTTAAAAAAGTTTTGCTTTTAGAAGATTCAAAATACGAAAACCCAATAGCTGAGAAGATTTCTCCTGTAATTACAAGCCTTGCAAAAGATTATTCTCATATAGTATCGCCAGCAACCACTTTTGGAAAAAATATAATGCCCCGAGTAGCTGCATCACTTGATTTATCACAAGTAAGCGATGTTATAAAAATTGAAAATGAAGACACCTTTGTTCGTCCTGTCTATGCAGGCAATGCCTTGGCAACTGTTCAATCAACTGATGATAAAAAAATAATTACTATTCGACCCACTTCTTTTGATCCAGCGGCTACAGAAGGTGGTCAAGCGACTGTTGAGAAAATTTCTTTTGACGGGGATGAATCTAAGGTTGAATTTATTGGTCGTGAAGAATCAAAATCTGAACGTCCAGAACTTGGCACAGCTAGAATTGTTGTCTCCGGTGGACGAGGCGTTCAAAGTGCAGAAAATTTTAAAATGATCTATGAAGTTGCTGATAAATTGAATGCAGCAGTGGGCGCTTCACGCGCTGCTGTGGACGCTGGATATGTAGGCAATGATTATCAGGTGGGTCAAACCGGCAAAGTTGTTGTGCCTGATTTATACATCGCAATTGGTATTTCAGGGGCAATACAACACTTGGCAGGGATGAAAGAAAGTAAGGTTATTGTTGCGATTAATAAAGATGAAGAAGCGCCTATCTTTAATGTTGCTGATTATGGTTTACAGGCTGATCTTTTCGAAGCGCTTCCTCAATTATCTTCTGAATTAGATAAAATTGATAAATAAAACTGTTCACTATCGGTTATTTTTTAAGATTAAGAATTATGAATGATTCAATTCAGCGAGAGGCAATGAATTATGATGTTGTTATTGTTGGAGCGGGTCCAGCAGGTCTTGCTACTGCGATCAAATTAAAACAATTAAATCCTGATTTCTCTGTTTGTATTTTAGAAAAAGGCGCTGAAGTGGGAGCGCATATCTTAAGCGGCAATATTTTTGAAACACGCGCCCTTGATGAATTAATACCAGAATGGAAAGAAAGAAAAGCCCCGATTAAGACGAAAGTTTCTAAAGAAAAATTATTATTTTTATCAAAAAAATCTTCTATTAGCTGGCCCACATGGTTTCTTCCATCGGTTCAAAAAAATCATAAAAATTATATCATTAGTCTTGCAAATTTATGCAGATGGTTGGGGGAGCAAGCGGAATCTTTAGGAGTTGAAATATTTCCAGGGTTTCCGGCTTCTAAAATATTATATCATGAAGATGGGTCAGTGAAGGGCGTTCAAACCGGAGATATGGGGATCGATAAAGAAGGGAATCAAAAAGATACTTTCGAACCTGGCATTGAACTTCTTGGAAAAGTAACTGTGTTTGCTGAAGGTTGTAGAGGGCATCTTGGAAAACAGCTAATTAAAAAATTTAAACTGGATGAAGGCAAATCGCCCCAGCAGTATGGCATTGGGTTTAAAGAAATTTGGAAAGTTGATTCTGGCGAACATGATGAAGGGCTTGTGATGCATACAGCAGCATGGCCACTTGATAACAACACTTATGGAGGAAGTTTTTGTTATCATGCAGAAAATAATCAAATTTTCATTGGCTTTGTCATTGGTCTTGATTATCAAAACCCTCATTTATCTCCTTATGATGAATTTCAACGTTTTAAAACTCATCCAGCAATTAGTAAAATTTTATCAAACGGCAAAAGAATAGCTTACGGGGCACGTGCGCTTATTGAAGGAGGAATACAAAGTTTGCCAAGGATGTATATGCCTGGAGGCTTGTTAATTGGTTGTGATGCGGGAACACTCAATATGCCGAAAATCAAGGGAACGCATACAGCTATGAAAAGCGGCATCGTAGCTGCGGAAACTATCAATGAATTTTTGGAAGAAAATAAAGATTTATCAAATTATGAATTAAAATTTAAGAAATCATGGGCCTATCAAGAATTGTATGCTGCGCGAAATGTAAAACCTAGTTTCAATTGGGGTTTGATTCCTGCAACTATATTTACTGGCATTGATCAAATTTTTTTTAGAGGCCGTCTTCCATTTACTCTCAAACATCCCCATGCTGATCATGAAGCTTTATTGCCAGCAAGTGAGATGAAAAAAATTGATTATCCCAAATATGATGGAGTTTTGACATTTGATAAAACAACCTCTGTGCATTTAACAGGAACAAACCATGAAGAAAATCAGCCTGTGCATCTGCAATTAAAAGATTCCGCCCTGCCTATGAATTTTACTCTTTCTGAATTTGATGAACCAGCACAGCGATACTGTCCTGCTGCGGTTTATGAAATTCAATATGAGGGTGATAAATCAGAACCTCAATTTATCATTAATGCTCAAAATTGCATTCATTGTAAAACTTGTGACATCAAAGAACCTTCTCAAAATATTAATTGGGTTGTTCCGGAAGGCGGCGGTGGGCCAAATTATGCAAATATGTAATTTATTTAATCGATGAATAATGCTAATTTAAATTTTTTATATGAGTAAGGATTTTCTAGATCGAAATTTGGCTTTAGAGGCCGTGCGCGTGACCGAAGCGGCAGCCCTATCCAGTTCATTACATATGGGGCGAGGTGATGAAAAGGCGGCAGACCAGGCAGCTGTAAATGCCATGCGCGATTTTCTGAATAACCTTGTCATTGACGGCACGGTGGTAATTGGAGAAGGAGAACGTGATAAAGCTCCGATGTTATATATTGGAGAAAAGGTAGGAAAGGGCGGGCCTAAAGTTGATATTGCACTTGATCCACTAGAAGGAACGACAATTACGGCTAAGGGAGGAGAAAATGCATTATCCGTACTTGCAATGGCAGAAGAGGGAGGTTTTTTGCATGCTCCGGATATTTACATGCATAAAATTGCATACGGAAAAAAATATCAAGATTTAGAAATAGATCCTGAATCCCCTGCTAATGAAATCGTGCAAAAATTTTCTGATTTCGCAGATATGAATATAAAAAATATTGTTGTTTGTATATTAGATCGTCCGCGTCACCAGGAATTAATTAACAAAGTAAGACAAACAGGGGCAAGAATTAAGCTTATTTCCGATGGAGATGTAAGCGCTGTTATTGCTACGTCATTTGAAGATAGTGGCGTAGATATGTATATGGGGATAGGTGGATCTCCTGAAGGAGTTTTAGCCGCAGCCGCCCTGAGGTGCATTGGGGGGAGAATTTACAGTAAATTGGTATTTAGTGACGAGAGCGAAAAAAAACGCGCTGCTGATATGGGTATTAAGGATGCAAATAAGATCTATACCACAAATGATTTAGCGTCAGGTGACGTGATGTTTTCAGCGACAGGAGTAACAAATGGAACTTTACTTCAAGGGGTTTTGATAAAGAACAATATTGCCACAACTCAATCAGTCGTTATGCGCTCTAAAACCAAAACACTTCGCTATGTGAACGCAAGTCACAATCTTACTATAAAAGATATTATAACATAATAAGAACATTTTTTT
>MPMA02143637.1_pt1 | contig 10338 bp, 6 predicted proteins | sample 1617361 | NCBI WGS metagenome assembly MPMA02 (sample SAMN05944807, study PRJNA350692) | marine metagenome | biome: marine; feature: ODZ; material: water; isolation source: 180 m water sample filtered on 0.2 um supor filter | place: Pacific Ocean | collected 2012-04-08 | depth 180m m | reverse complement strand
GTAGGCAAATCCGCCGGAACTTAACCCCGAGACACGAATAGGAGGGCCTAGCCCATAAACTGACCCTAATCATGCTGCCAAGAAAATCCTCTAAACAAGATGACAGGGTAACCGTACCTCAAACCGACACAGGTAGGCGAGATGAGTATTCTAAGGTGCTTGGGTGAATTCCAGTTAAGGAACTCGGCAAATTGACCCCGTAACTTCGGGAGAAGGGGTGCCTCGATTAGATGAAATCTCCTTCGGGCAGATGGAGTCGAAAGAGGCCGCAGTGAAATGGCTCGGGCGACTGTTTACTAAAAACACAGGTCTCTGCTAAGTCGTAAGACGAAATATAGGGACTGACACCTGCCCGGTGCCGGAAGGTTAAGGGAACGTGTTATCCCGCTTCGGCGGGAGAAGCTCAGAACCGAAGCCCCGGTAAACGGCGGCCGTAACTATAACGGTCCTAAGGTAGCGAAATTCCTTGTCGGGTAAGTTCCGACCCGCACGAATGGTGTAACGACTTGAGCGCTGTCTCTACTGGAAACCCAGCGAAATTGTAGCGTCGGTGAAGATACCGGCTACCCGCGGCAGGACGAAAAGACCCCGTGAACCTTTACTACAGCTTGACATTGGGTTTTGGTTCTGTATGTGTAGGATAGGTGGGAGGCTATGAAGTTTCAGCGCTAGTTGGAATGGAGCCATCCTTGAAATACCACCCTTATATTTCCGGAATTCTAATCCCGACCCTTGAATCAGGGCGAGAAACATTGTCAGGTGGGTAGTTTGACTGGGGCGGTCTCCTCCTAAAGAGTAACGGAGGAGCTCAAAGGTTCCCTCAGCACGGTCGGTAATCGTGCAAAGAGTGCAAAGGCATAAGGGAGCTTGACTGCAAGGCTGACGGGCCAAGCAGATGCGAAAGCAGGACTTAGTGATCCGGCGATTCCGTATGGAAGGGTCGTCGCTCATCGGATAAAAGGTACTCCGGGGATAACAGGCTTATCGCCTTCGAGAGCTCATATCGACGAGGCGGTTTGGCACCTCGATGTCGGCTCATCACATCCTGGGGCTGGAGAAGGTCCCAAGGGTTGGGCTGTTCGCCCATTAAAGTGGTACGTGAGCTGGGTTTAGAACGTCGTAAGACAGTTCGGTCTCTATCCGCCGTGGGCGTAGGAAACTTGAGGGATGCTGTTCCCAGTACGAGAGGACCGGAACGGACGAACCTCTGGTGCACCAGTTGTCTCATCAGAGGCATCGCTGGGTAGCTACGTTCGGTTGGGATAAGCGCTGAAAGCATATAAGCGCGAAACCCTTCCCAAGATAAGGTTTCCCTTCCCCTTCGGGGGAGTAAAGGCTTCCCGTAGACTACGGGATTGATAGGTCACAGGTGTAAGTTCGGTAACGAATTCAGCCGAGTGATACTAATCAGCCGTCAGGCTTTTCCTCAACTTTCTGTATTCTCTTCAGATTTATGAGAATGAGCTCAATTCACTCTGACCAATTTCATTTTTCTCTCGGCGATCTTAGCGCAGGGGGCACACCCGATACCATTCCGAACTCGGTAGTTAAGCCCTGCAGCGCCAATGGTACTGCCTTGGTAACGAGGTGGGAGAGTAGGTCATCGCCGGGGATTTTTCTAAACCCTTGAAGGTTATCCTTTAAGGGTTTTCATTTTAGATAGATAAATAATGTTCTTTAATGTAATGCTAATCTTTTTTGTTATTTGATTGATTTACCTTCCGGGAAGGCATAAATTCCTACAGCTCGTTAATTTCCCTTCTGAGATCAGATGATTTACGTCACAGGATTGTTCATATAAAGGGAGTAACTTAATTCAGGAGCCAATGTTATGAAAAAGTCTCCAATTATTCTCACAACTATACTCTTCTGCTCGCTGCAACTTTCTGCACAATCTGTTAAACTTGTACCTGATCCAGGTTTTGTTCCTTACGAAATGTATTATATCAGCAGTATAGATCTGACTACGGGTTCCAGTGATGTTCTTTTCTTTGGGTACAGATTATCTGAAGAGAGTAATGATTACTCAAATGTCTGGGTAAGCTTGGCATTTGAAATGACTTTACGGTCACCTTCTCTTGGTATTGATCAACCTACTACGGTTTTAAGTATCGAAACTGATCCTTTCAGGATGCTGGCGGATATACGATTTGATAATCGTGACTTGACAATAGAGACAAGCGAGATATACGATATGGGATCCAATGTTGTAGATTTGAATGGAAAGATACATATTGTAGAACAACTGGATATGGCAGAATTCGAAAGCATGAAAAGTTCCATTCTCTCCACTGGAAAACTACCAAACGGAACCTATTCTTTTAATGTGATTCTAAAAAGTGGAAGTTCTGAGACTGGAGGATCAGTAATTACAGACCAAGTTTCGGAATCTATTGTAATCACTACTCCTACATCATTGGCTCTAATAGCACCTGGTGGAGCACTGGAAGATACCAGCATGAATCTGGTTTATAGTCCTTATCCAGTTTTCCAGTGGGAAACTGAGCCGTGTCCTAACTGTGATTCATATCTCCGAGTTGCTGAATATGATCCAAACGTCCACAATTCTCCGCAAGAAGCTATCGAAGATGTCACCATCCTTCCACTGGATCAAACACAAGGTTGGGAACCGGTTGGTATCGCTACAATGTTTCAATATCCGGTAATGGCGCCAGAACTTCAGCCGGGATCTATTTACGTTTGGCAGGTTAAAAAAGATCTTCCGACGACAATCGGAACGGAAAGCTTTATTAGTCCCATCTTTGCCTTCGTAATGGTGGATGCCACTGCCCCACGACAGCCAGGCGAAGATATGCTGCATCCGGTACTTCAGCATCTTAAGGATATTTTAGGCGAGCAGCAGTTCAATGTTTACTTTGATAATGATGGAAGTCTGGAAGGATTTTCTCCCAATGGATCATATAGTTTGAACGGTTCAGGGATAGGAGAGGATCAAGTTCATTCTATTTTCAGTGAGATTGCTGATGAGTCGGCTACAATTGTAAATATCACCATAGAGTAAAGGGGTGATATAATGAAAATGAGAAATTATTCCGCAATTCTTTGGATACTTGTTCTAATTATTTTGAGTTCATCAATGATAGCTGCTGAACGAATTGCAGTTGTTACTAAAATAAAGGGCAGCGTCGAAGTCAGGCCAGCCGGTGAATCAAGTTTTAAACCACTTAAGAAAGGTGTTGTCCTGAACGATCGAGATTTTGTCAGAACAGGATCAAATGGAGCCTTGATTATAGTATATCTTGACGATAAGAGTATGCTAAAAGTGAAATCGAACAGCGATTTAGAAATCCGAGGAACTCGAAGTGGTGCTGGTCTGTCGAAAAAAGTAGATATGATGGCCGGTACTCTTAAAGCAGGTGTCTCTAAACAGCGCAAAGGTGACTTTGTAATTTCTACTCCTACCTCAGTGGCATCAGTAAAGGGAACTGAATTCTGGATGATGTCCGATCCTCTATTAGGAGACAAAGTTATCGGTATTGAAGGGTTAGTAGAACTTCAGAATCTGATTTCAGGAGAAGTAGCAAATATAGGAGCTGAACAAACTGGATCTTCAACACCTAATGGTACACTATCAGTTAACACCACCGATCCTGATGATATTCCTGAAGATATTGAAGAAGAGGAGGAAATTCACGAGCTCCGTATTCAGTTGCAAGATGCCGACGGTCAGGAAAAAGAACTCATCATCAAGTTTCAGTGAACAACTTTTTTGACCGAAAAATCATTTTTTTGTACTGCACTACTTAAGGTTATACCCTATGACCCGGATGCTTAAGACGATTATATCCGGAGGTATATTTTGCATTCTAGCTGTTGGTAATCTAACAGCACAAGTCACGCTTTATCATGTTCCACCTGATCCCCCAATAGCTGGTGAACCATTCACTTTAGAGGCAGTTATTATTGGAAATACACCTGTCATTAACGCCCGGCTATTACACAGAGTAATGGGGAGCGATAGCTTCCAGGAAATTCATTTGCGGTTTTCTGATGGAACCTGGTTTGGTACTATTCCAGCAGGTCATGTTAAAGAAGAGGGGTTGGAATATGCTATAATATTTACATTGACTGATTTTTCAGCAGTCGCATTTCCCATGGTAGATCCTCTTGGGACACCATATCAGATGCCTGTAGGACCTGGACCTAATATAGGTAGAGTATTTGATGAGGCAACTGAATCCACTTCAACATTGCTTGAGGCTGATGTATTAATTATTAGTCCGGAAGAAGATGAAATCCTCGATCCTGACGAAGTGCTGATTGCAGTTTCACTCTTTAGCGTGGTGGGAATAGACCTGGATGCAGTAAAGGTATTTATCGATCAAGAGGATGTGACTAATATATGTGAAATTACTCCAGAAATTATCATTTGTGAACCACCTCTTCTCGATGCGGGTGTACACACTGTAAGTGTTGAACTGCGTAATATTTATGGGTATTCGTTAAACCCAACCATTTGGTCGTTTACTGTTGCAGGTGTGGGTTCCCGCCTGGTGACAGCTTCTGAAGAATTTTCCTATTCTGGCAAGGTAAGATCAAATTTTTCGTTGGATCAAATTGATACTGAAACCCTAGGTTTAGGAATTACTAATATAGATCTTGACGGAGGTTGGAACTGGCTTAGGTTCAAAGCAAACCTAAAGCTTTCTACCGAAGAGAGTGAATTTCGTCAACCTCGAAACAGATATTCCTTATCAATAAAGTCAGGAAGTAATATTCTTGTGAATCTTGGTGATTTTACGCCTGTACTTTCTCAATATACTATAGATGGTAAACGAGTACGAGGATTTGGTATTGATGTAAACCTGAACTTTTTAAGACTCCAACTGGTCAGCGGGCAGCTTGAGAGAACTGTACAAGGACGTACGGATAGTGATGCTTCTTATATAATAACTGATATACAGAGTCAGGGAACCGGCTTACCGTTGTATTATCTGGATCGAGTGGGCTATACTTTCGAAAGATCGTATCAAGCCTATAGATTGATGCTGAACTACAAGAATCAATACTATCTTGGTTTGAATTTTCACAAAGCCAAGGATCAGCCATTTTCGGTATATCGAAAGATCAATAACGCAATATTTACAGTTCCCAACTGGGAAAATTATGTGAGTGAAGCAGGTATCGATTCAGGTGAGTATACTCTGTCAGGATTTGAGTCTGCACTCGAAGGTGTAGGTGAGTACGTATTGCCTTCTACTGATTGGGTTGATGATGATCCGCAGGACAACGTTGTTTTTGGGTTTGATGCAGGTTTTGCTTTTGATGACCGTAGATTGACGTTCGATATCGCCTGGGCAATGAGCTTACTCAATAAGAATATTTGGGATGGTGCACTAACTCTGGCAGAAATGGATACGGCACTTGACGATTCTGTAGACGGTTTCGTGGGTCGCCTTTACGATGAATTCGGTGCGGTCACCAGCCTTGGATTCACTCTTGAAGAGATGATAGATCCTGAGACAGTACAGGACTTCTTTATTGTCAATCAATATATGACACCGTTGGTACCTGTCGATTTGGAACTGTATGAAGAATCCCCTCTTCAAGCCTACTTACGAATGCCGTCTGCTGCCTATAGAATGAAGTTTAGGGCTTATTACTACGAAAACACTTTTGAAATGTCTTATTCACAAGTAGGTCCTGAATTCAGTTCATTGGCAAACCCATATCTAACAATTAACGTAAGGGAGTTCGTTATTTCAGACCTAATTCGTCTATTCCACAATAAGCTTCGTTTACAAGCCAGTTATAAATACAAAGATAATAAAGTACTGCTGACGCAAACTGATCCTAAAATTCAAGGAACGACTACAATGAACTTTACGTTTACACCCGGTATTGACCTGCCGTCAGCGGTAATCAATCTCCAGTCTATCAACAGAGGAAATGGTAAAACCTCGCTTGATTCTGTCTGGTATACCAATTCTACTGGGGGAGATTCACTGGCTTTAGAAGATCTACGAGAAGATCTGAAAACGAAAAATTCACTTCTCTCTTTAAGTGTTCCCATTCGATCGGGAGAGGTCAGCTATCAATTCACATTCACCATGAGTTCTATCTCAGTTGAAGACCAACTTACTGAAGAGCGTGATGAGGATTTTCTCTCATCTAATTCTGCAGCTAGGACAGTCGCTTTTGGCACCAATATTCAATTTAGCAAGCGGCTGCGGACTTCCTTAAATCTTAGCAGTTATTCTTTTGAACTACCCGAGTCTATGACGGCTGGAGAAGGAGGGTTGAAAACTGTTTATACCAGTTTGGGCTTAAATTCTACTTACTTTCTGATCCCAGACAAACTCAAGATTATGGGTGGTCTGAATGGCCTTAGAGCAACTGGAGTTTCCGAGTTCGGAAACTATGGTATCAATGGGGGAGTGGAATGGAAACCGTGGAAAAGGTTATCCGCTAAGGCCGGATTTTCTGTAAAAGCTAATCAATCAGACAGTGAATTCGCTTTAGGAACCTTGGCTGTGAAATTTTCCGTGAATTACTTATTTTAGAGATACCGATGGACGTAATAAAAATCCTTAAGAAGCAAGTTGTTGGCTTGGGCCTCACCTTAATCTCAATCCTTATTATTATTTTCTTTCACAGGATGCACGTTTTTGATAGTCTAGAAGCCAAGATTTACGACCTCGGTTTTCGTGTTCGTGGACCTCTTTCCGGCTGGGCATCTCGGGAGCCAATTCCCAAGAAAGCAGAGCCGTTCACTGATCTTAATAATAATGGAGTGTGGGAAGAAAGTGAAGAGTTTACCGATTCCAACGAAAATGGTAAATGGGACAAGGGGTTGGACGTGGTCATTGTTGATCTTGATCAGAAATCTTACGAGAATGTTCCGTGGTCGTGGCCGTATACAAGGGAAGTGTGGGCACAAGTCGTTGTGAATCTCGCTAAAGCCGGTGCCAGAGCGGTCGTATTTGACTTTCAGTTTGATGCTCCGGATCGCCTTGCGGAAGAACCTGCTCTTAAGGAAATCCGTGGTGAGTTGATGAATCGAGGATTGAGTGAACTTGTTCCCACCCATGGTGACAGCGCTTTTGCTCAGGCTATTCTTGAGGCGAAGGAGATGGGCACTGCCGTCATCCTTGCCTCAAAAATTGGCTATAACACCCTCGAAAGAAGTTTTGAACTTGTCCTTCCAAATGAAGTAATAATGTCTGCCGATCCACAAACTGCTCTGGTGGATGAAACTCAAGACCCGGACGGTACCACTCGACGTTACTACGCCTTCAACGTGCTAAGAGATGATCCCAGTACGTGGTATCTTACTATCGCAATGCGTTCTGCCAAGGAGTTCCTGAATTTTCCACCAGATAGTCTTATGCGGTTGGGAGGAGATAGCGAAAAGGGTATCATCTGGTTCGAGGATATCGATATTCCGACGTATAGCGAAACATCCACATTTTACGTCAATTACTACGGACCTCCATCAGCAGCACAAACGGGGGAAAATGATCCTTGGGGTACGTTCGATTCATACTCTCTTTTTCAAGTTGTAGATGTGGCAGATGTCGATCTGAGAGATTTCGATGCCGACATTGACTGGATGGATATGTTTATTGATTCGACACACTGGGCCTATTATATGCCCGGCATGGGCGGTCTGGAAGAGAGCCCGTTCCTTGGTAAAATAGTACTAATCGGTGTTTCCGTAGAGGTTTTTCACGATACCAAGCGGACACCGTACTTCAGCTTTGCCGGAGAACAGAAGCTCATGCCGGGAGTTGAGACTCACGCCAACGCTCTCCAGACGATCGTAGATCAGAATTTTATTTCCATGTACGGCGGCGATATGGAGTGGTCAGATAAATCGTGGCTATCGCACATATTCCTCATCGCTATTCTCGCGTTGATTACATATATCCTTCTTGCCTCCATGAACCCGCTTTTTGCCGGATTGAGCATCCTTGTAGAGCTGCTGATATTCATCAGCATAGCCGTGGGTGCCTTTACCACTGATTCTTTCTGGCTTGTGAAGCTCATTTTTGGCAGCTGGGACAGTATCGATGTTCCTGGGATGGGCGAATCCACCTACATACCAGTGGTGGCACCTATCTTCGGCGTTTTCACTACCTATATCACCAATGTATTATACCGCTTTATCGTTGAGCAGAAAGACAAGAGGTTCCTGAAGAGCACGTTCGGCACCTACGTATCCCCAGAGCTCATTGATCAGATGTATGAGCAGCATACAGAACCGAAACTGGGTGGTGAAGCCGGTTATCACACAGCGTATTTCTCTGACATCCAAAGCTTCTCATCATTCACCGAAGTGATGGAGCCGGAGCGGATGGTAGCGCTTATGAACGAATATCTCACAGAAATGACAGATATCCTGCTGGCACGGCGAGGCACTCTTGACAAATATATCGGCGACGCTATCGTTGCTTTTTACGGTGCACCTATTCCGGTGGAGGATCACGAGTATCAAGCATGCCTTACGGCGATTGAAATGGAGGAGAGGATTGCAAAGCTGAGGGAGAAATGGGCATCTGAAGAAGATTGGCCGGACTTGGTGCATAATCTCCGCCATCGTGTGGGGCTTTGTACCGGTGACATGGTAACAGGTAATATGGGTTCCAACATGAGGATGAATTATACCATGATGGGAGATACCGTTAATACTGCCGCCAGATTAGAAGCGTCAGCCAAGCAGTACGGAATTTACATTCAGGCCAGTGAATCCACGTATGAACCTGTCAAAGACAAGTTTGAATGGCGGACGCTCGATTATGTCCGTGTGAAGGGGAAGACAGTGCCCGTAAGAACCTACGAGCTTCTGGCAGAAAAGGGTAAACTGGCAGATGAAACAGCGAAATTGATGAGCTTATTCCATGAGGGACTGGAGCTCTACTACAGTCAGAAGTGGGACAAGGCACTGAAAGCGTTTAAAGCCGCCGATAAGTTGGAAGATATGTTTCCTATGCGCCCTACAAATCCCAGCCGTATTTATATCGAGCGGTGTGAACATCTGAAGGAAAATCCTCCCGGCGCTGACTGGGATAAAGTCTGGACTTTGACGAAGAAATAATCCCTTTGATTTCCTCTTCTCGATTGACGGTTTTTGTTTGAAAATCATCATTCGAATATGGAATGTGAATTGCATCACATCTATGTAACTTTCTCAGGTGTAGAATCCAATCGACTAAAAGTGTGGATTTCCCTAAAAGTACTTGATTTGACATGAAAAAGTTGACTCACTCAATAGCCTTCAGCCGATTTACTCTCATTGTGATCCTCGGTCTTATGTCTTGGACCTGCGATATTTTGCAGCCTCTTCCGGATAATCCCTACGATCCGCTGAACCCGGACTTTATAGAACCCGAGACGAGAATTCTCTCCGGTCCTTCAGGGACTTCTATTGACAAGGAAGTCACTATCACCTGGCAGCAGAAAGATCCCGTCTATCGCAATGACAGTCTGGATACTGATCTCTACGGCGAAATTACGTATTCCTACCGTTTCAACGAAGGTTCATGGTCGCTGTTTTCCCCCGATACATTTGTCACCCTGCCGTATTTGGACGACACCAGCTACTTTTTCCAGATAATGTCCCGCTATCCCACCAACATTATGGAGGATGAGCCGTATCCGTCCCGCTCGTGGACTATGGACGCCTATTCGTCGTCTCTCATGCTCTCGCCGAGGACCACCATCCTCCCTGTTACCACGGAAGGGAGTGAATTCGGCGTTACTGTCGGATTGGAAGAGGTTTCCGGAATGATGGGTGCCCACGTGGAGTTGACGTACGATCCCGTGGGACTGCGGCTGATGGACTACGCGGTTTTGGATAGTGCCGGAGATTTCCTTAAGCAGGGAGGCGGTTCCGTCATAGACTTTGTGGAAGTTGATTCCATCACGGGGTTGCTGGCGGTGGATGTGGCTGTGGTGACGGGTGATGAGGATGGTCTGAACGGCAGCGGCGATATTATGGAACTGTGGTTCCAGCAGCTTCCCCTCGATTCTGTTTCCGTGGACACATTTTATCTCGACTTCGGCGACGACTCGCACATAAGAAGCGTTGACAACGATGAGATCATGCTCGATGGAGCAGATGGGGTGATTTATGTCTGGTAGCTTCTACAAAAAGATCTTATGCCTGGCTGTTCTGATGTTGCCCATCATCAGCTGGTCCCAGGAATTTGATTTGCGGGATGATACCACTCCACCGGAACTGACCTATTTTACAATTTCGCCTGATACTGTAGATGTGACAGACAGTTCTGCAGTCGTGGATATCACTATCGGTTGGGAAGATGATATCTCGGGTCTGGAATATTTAAATATCTATTTTTACAGTCCATCAGGAGG
>MPMA02137690.1_pt1 | contig 10338 bp, 10 predicted proteins | sample 1617361 | NCBI WGS metagenome assembly MPMA02 (sample SAMN05944807, study PRJNA350692) | marine metagenome | biome: marine; feature: ODZ; material: water; isolation source: 180 m water sample filtered on 0.2 um supor filter | place: Pacific Ocean | collected 2012-04-08 | depth 180m m | reverse complement strand
CACAGCGGATGCCAGGTTTTTCTACATCTGCGTTGGCAAGTCCCTGGAACAGGATGAGCCAATGTGGTCAGGACGCGTCAAAGTTCCGCTTGCGTCGATAGGCTGAGCAACGGTCGAGGAAGTAACCGATGATCCAGCCAAGATTCTGCAAGCTCGGTATGCAGCGACAGGACCCAAGGGTGGACCCGCACTTGCCAGTGTCCCACTGTTGAATGGCGGGTGGACTATCGTTGCGCGCTAACCGGAACTCAGAGGCGTTGAGCGAAAAACCAGCACGACAAGAGATGACGGATGCCTCATGTCTGTATCCGTGTTGAAAACACACTGATCGTTCGACCTCAGACCACTGCTTCTGGCGTTACACACGCTCGTGATGACTACCGGATGAACCTTTCCGGGCTGGCCGGTGTCATGTATGCGGAGATGCCTTTGCACAATAACGATGCCGACCTCATCCGGAGAATCGCCCGCCACGATGGGTGTGCGCTCGCGGACCTGATGGGCCGATTCGAACGGGCGCTGCAGAGGAGAATCAACGATATCGTGCGGGACGCAGCGGCTGCCGATGACCTGACACAGGAGACCTTCTTGCGAGTATGGACCCGGGCCGAGCAGTTCCACGGTGGCGACAATGCGGCAGGCTGGCTGGCGCGCATCGCCACCAATCTCGCTCTGAATCATCTGCGTGGTAACCGGCGCAGACCGATTGAGCCGCTGCCGCTGATGTCTGAAAAGGACGGGGGCGGGGTCCCTGACTGGATCGTTGACCCAACTGCCGATGATCCGTTGGAGTGGGCCGGTGCAGCCGAATTCGAGCAACACCTGCGCGCCGTCCTCGCCAAGCTGCCCGCCGAGAAACGGGCGGTCCACCAGATGGTCGAAGACGGCGTCGAACTCAGGGCCGTCGCCGAGGAACTGGGCATCCCCATAGGAACTGCCAAAAGCCGTCTGCACTACACACGCAAACACCTGGCGGAAGCCTGGCAGAAACTTGCCCAACAGCGGGAGGATATTTAGATGACCCAAATTCGAAGCGACGCCCCCTGGCACCGACAGTCCTATGATCGATTCCTTGAAGAGGCGTTGCCCCAATTGCTGGCAGAGCGATTGCCTCTGGCGGGTTACCAGACAATCAGAACCGGTGAGCAATCGGTGAAGGTCACTGTCGCGGTGGCCCAGGGCGAGCATGCCGCGCAGATCACATTCGACGACCTGCCCGCGCCCAGCGAGGCCGGCGTGTTCCTTTACGATAACCGGCCGGTTGTGGTTACGCCAATTGCTGATAACGAACATCTGGACAAGGCGCGTGTTCGCTGCGTCGGCGACCAGCTCATAGATTATGTCGCTGACCACCTTGGGCGTGCGCCAGACGCTATCGAGTGGGACACAGCCCTACTTGCTTCATGGGTTCCCCTGGATCACTGGCTGAAGGACTACCTGCGCCCGGCAGCATCTGCGCCCGGCGTACGCCCACGAGCGATGCGGTTGGACGAGACGAACTGGCTGTCGAGGCTGGGTCACCTGAGGAGGATATTTATCGAGAGCTTGGACGATGTGATCGCGCCTGGTCAGCACGGCCTCGCGTGCCCGCTCGAGAGTCCCGAAGGTCCGAACCTGGGTCACGTGATGAGCATCTCTGTAGGTGCGGAAATCCGCGATGGCCGGCTGCTCCGCATCGATGAAGAGCCGTCGGCCATGCTGGGCCTGACGGCTTCGATGATGCCACTGGTCGAGTACGACGATAACAATCGAGCGTTGATGGGTGCAAACATGATGCGGCAATGGCTTGCCCCGGTGGATCGTGAGCCGGCCCTCGTTCAAAGCGGCAACGAACCCGACGACGAAGCCTTCTGGTGCGGCCGCAACCTGCTGACCGCATTTGTCTCATGGGGCGGCGACACGTTTGAAGACGCGATCGTTATCAGTCAATCCGCAGCTGGCAAACTCGCATGTGTCGACACCCTGGCCGTTGGCGACAAACTCTCCAACCGCCACGGCACCAAGGGCGTTGTGGGGCGGATCGTCCCGGATGAAGAGATGCCCCACCTGCAGGATGGCACGCCCATCGAGCTCTGCTTCAGCTTCATCGCCTGTCACACACGCATGAACCCGGGTCAAGTGCGTGAGGCCGTTCTCGGGCGAATCGCTAAATCGACCGGCGAGACGATCGTGGCGCCCCCGTTCCGGGGTCCCGACGACGAGACCATGCGCCAGATGCTCCGCGCTGCGAAGTTGGATGTATCCGGCATGGAGACGCTGACCGCCGGTGCAGACGGCACAGCGATGGCGAGGCCCTCGGCGGTCGGTTACGTTTACTGGGGTCACCCGAACCACCGGGCTGTCGATAAGCTGCATGTCTTTGTGGGACAGCGCGTGGGCGAGGACACTCACCAGGCGATCGGTGAGATGGAGTTCCTGACACTCCGCGACGCCGGGGCGAAAGACCTGATCAATGACCTCTACAGTGTGCAGAACGTCGACGGCGCAGACGTGGATGCGATCTTGGATGCAGTCGGCAAATCGGCCGAGCCCTCTCGCCCTGCATCCACGCCGCAATTCAACGAATTGGCTGCGCGCCTTAGCGCGATCGGCATCGGTGTATCACATGACAGCTCCGGCCTCGCCTTCAGCGCGTCCGATGCTGCCGGTGGCGGCATCGAACTGGCTGAACCCGTACCACATCCATGGCGTACTGCGCAAAAGCTTGCCTTCGTAGCTCCAGCGCCCGGTACAACCGACACGCTTGCGGCGGTTCGTTCGGCCAACGATCGGCTGGCACGGCTTATCGCGGATGGCTCTCCTTCGCCACTCATCAGCGGCGCTCGCCAACATCTACAGGCGACTGTCAGAGATCACGCCGCGGTAACGCTTCAGCCAACGCACCTCAAGCCACATGCCCGCGTACTTTTTTCCGGTCGCGGCGTGATGGCGCCTGGAACAGAACTCACACACGATCAGATTGGCCTGCCCGATCAGATGGCCTGGGGCTTGTTCGGCCCCTTCATCGAGTCGGCAGTCGGAGCCGACGCTGTCGCCAACCGCACCAGCCAAGCATCGGCTGCACTGGATCGTGCCATGGTCGACAGATGGGTCATAATGGCTCGTGCTCCCGCCATCCTGCCCACCTCTGTCCTGGCATTTCGGCCGATCCGAATCGAGGACCTCGCCATCCGGGTTCCTCCGCAGGTCTTGCGGCTGATCAATGGCGACTTTGACGGTGACCAGGTCGCTGTATTCCTGCCACTCACGACGGCAGCACAGGTTGAGGCAGAGCAGAGACTTTCTGTTGCAGCGCACTTGCAGAGAGATCGCGACTTTGTCCTTCCGTTGCTCGTACCCAAGCATGAGCCCCTGTGGGCGCTGGCGGACGTCTCTCGACGAGCCGGCGGAGTGGCGCAACTGGCTGGCACGATTGGCACCGACCTGTCGGCACCGGGAGGTGTCATTACGTTCGCCAGCCTGCACGCCGATCTGGCCGATCTGATGGATTCAGGTGGTTCGTCCGCTGTTCTCGAAGCGATAGAGCGGATCTATTCATTTGGCTTTGCTCACGCACGCGCCTCGGGTGCGTCGTTCAGCCCCTTTATCGCCGATGCTGCCGAGCCGCTGCCCAGCCCGGAAGGAAACGATCTCGGTATTTGGGAGCAGTATCACCTGGAGTGCGAACAACGTGTCATCACCATGACCGATTACGACGACCCCTGCATCGGTCCGCAATTGTTGGCGGTTCGAAGCGGGGCACGCGGTAACGCATGGCAGTTACGTGCCCTGGCAAGCGTCTTCGGGCTGGTCGTCGATGCCGGGAGGAACTTCACCCCGGCTCCAACATGCGTCGCCCGCGGCCGAAGTCCCGATGAGTTCTGGCACTGCGCGGCGGGTGCAAGGCACGGATTGGCTGACCTCCTGGAGCAACAGCAGGTGCGTTCGGTGCACACGCTGTCCGAGGGCCCCAAACCTGACGGTTTTGCTCCGCTGGCGAGGGCCATGCGCTCGAGCTTGCCAGGCGTGGTCTTTGCCCACGCCGCCGCAACCGGTGAGATCGACCCCCTCGTCGAAATCGACAGCCAACTGTTTGTGGGCGTTTGATGGTCGAATGACTCTGAGAGAGTGGCAGTCGAGCTGCTAACGATCTGGACTAGCCGATGAGTGACGTATGGTTACTTGGAAACAGGAAGATAGCGTCGCGATGCATCACCCTTAGCATACACAGGTGGGATTTCGGAGAGCAGGAAATATCCGGATGGATAAGCGGACATGTGAAACCAACCAATCCTGGCTTAGAAACAGGCAAAGGCAGATCCACACCATATCAGAAAGACGTGTGGAATCGCTGTCAGGTCCAGTTCCGCTTTGGAGGCGACTGCGACGGAAATTTACGATCGAGATCAGTGTTCAGCTTTGGCTCTAACCGGCCAACACCGGTCATCACCATGAGCACCAGAGCATCCAGTTGATCCCTTTTGACAGAGCTTCCTGCTGGGGTACTATAGATCCCGCGGATGACAAAGGAATCCGACATTATGGACCACCTTCACGTCGGAATCGACCATCTCAACGGGCAGGTATCCAATGGCACAATTGACACGCTCGACAAGTCGTTTGACCGAAGGCAGTGATAGAGGAGCCGTGTAGCTTTTGGGTGCCCATTGATCTCGGTGAATCGCTTGTCACTGGTTTCGAATAGCTCCCGAACACTCTTCCAGCGCCTTTTCCACGGTCCTGACAGCCTGATCGTCGCTGTCGGAGAACCGCACCAGGTTGTAGACCTCAAGGAATTCTCTGACTGCAGATTTGCGTTCCGATGGCCAGTCCGCGGGCAGGTTGTTGGCATAGGTCCACCCCGTCCATGAAGCTTGGGCGGGCAGATTCGAGATGCTCAGGAATCGTAGCCAGAGCGAAAGCGTTGCCGGTGTCTGGACAGTCGCCTTCGAGCGCGGGGCGGACCGGCGCTGGCAATTTGAGTCGGGTGTCATTGAGGAAGAAGTCGTGAAACGGCTGTTCAGGATCGAAGTTGGTCTGTAACGAATAGCGTCTTCCCCGGAAATGTTGCAGCTACTTAGGCTGCGAACGGTCAGACTCTGGCGCGCAGTGGTGCCTATGTTGAAGTGGTGATTGTCAATTTGGTATCGCCACTCGCCAGTGGTCAGGCTCTCGGCATCCGGAACAACGGGAGAATCTTGTCGTCGATCCGAGGGTTGCCAGCGCAACTCTTTGTCCAACCTGACCAGACGATTACCCACCAGATAAGCACTCGGCAATGCGTCAGTTTCGATGCGCATGACTGCCCCGTTTGTTGGCCGTAAGAACACCGATGCGCTTAGCTGTTGGTAGGGTGAGAAGCCGGTCCGAGTGCTCTGACGTGGCTTGGGCAGTAGGCCTCCGAGTGCCTCGATCATAGGCGCCTGTCCCGATTGCATCAACACGACCATTACGGGCGTAAGCAGCGTCAGCGGTAACAGTAGCGCAAGGCGCGACATCAACAGCCCGGCGCAGCGATCGGCTAGAAGTGCAATCGAAGCAAGCAGTAGTACCCCAACGGTGATGAGGGCAACGGGCGCGCCGAAGAAGAATACAACCGTGCTATCCGGTGGTGAGATCAGCAATGTCAAAGGCAGACCAAGTGCGAGTATGGTTTGCGTGTCGGAATCGAGAGCGACCTCGGAACGGTTCTTTGTGCGTGCGGCAAACAGCCACAACTGATAGGAGAGCAGGGCCAGGACCAGTCCGGCGCTCATGCCGCCTGTCTGCGGCCAGGATCCCTCCACGGCCCAGTCTTCCAGTACCTGGCTGCCGCCTATTGCACCAACTGCCAGCAGTACGAAGATAAGCCCCCGGGTTGGTCGCTCTACCGTTACCAGTCTTAGGCTTCCGAGCAGAGCCGCGCCACCCCCGATCCAGGTAACCAGGGGTAACTCCATGGCGAGTCCCAGATGCAATGAGTGCAGCACCAGAAACAGTGCCAGGGAGAGATTGCTCAATGACATCAGCCCGTTGCCTCGTTGGGCTGAATTTCAAAATACTGATCCCCCACCGGTAGCGTGCCGACATCATCGGGCGATTCCGCCAACAGGAACACCAGCACCAGGACCCCCGCCCGTTGCCATCGATCTACCCAAGTCGTGATGCTGTCCGTCCAGCGCCCAACGACGACAATGTAGAGACCATCGTCAGCCAAAACCGTGTCCGGAATTGAATTTCCAGTGTCACCGCGTTCCGCCTCGCATGAGGCGATGTGCCGATAGAACTCCAGTCTGCTATCCAGGACGTGCCACTCCCTGCCGGTGGCCAGAGCGACCAGACTGAAACCTTCATTCTGTGCCGTTAGACCCAGCTCCACCGCCAACGCGAGACGTCTATCGAGGGCCGTCTCGCTGCCTGGTCGTCTTTGCCAGCGGGCGAACGTGGCCAGACTCAGATCGACAATCAGGTAAACCTTGTCGCGACGAATCTCATCGGTGCCCTCGAAAACTTTGCTCATGGGCTCGCCGAGTCTGCTGCCGGCTCTATGATCAAGCCGACGCAGTGAGTCCCCAATCTGATATTGCCGCGAGAAAGCGTATTCCAGTGAAGGTCCCTTGGGCGAATTATCGGAGCCGAACTTCAGTCGCTTGCTTGCCTGCTCGGCGATATGACGCAGTGAAGGCAGGGATGTCGGAAGCGTAGCCGGCAGCACGTAGACATCTCGTGGTGCTTGGATTCGTACGGTAAACCGAGTCAGAAAGAAGGGGAAGTAAGTCTGGACGGCCAGACCGGACAGCGTCAAGATACCCCTTCTCTGTGGCTCGAAACTGACAGCCATACTCGTTTGCTGCCCGCTCGGTAGTGCCATCTGGTGTGGCCGCGATCCTTCGCGAGGCCAACGACCGTAGGGCACAACCATTTCCCTTACTGAAAAGTTATAGAGCCCGCGGCGACTCTCATTCGTTACCCTTATCTGTGAAATGAGTGGCTGGCCTGCAACCGCTGTGCTCGGCGTGTCCGGCTGCAGCGTTACCCGGGGACGGCAGACGAATCCGAGTAAAAGACTCCATAGCAATAACGTCATGCCGAAAGCTGCGGTGAGTAATGGAAAATCGCTGCCTTGCCTATAGCTAAACAGAAAGATTAGCAGTGAGCAGAGCAGGGCAATCTTTCCGATTCGAGTAAGACCGTCGTAGAAGAAGCGCCGGTAAATACGCGTCAAGAGTCGGGCGAACTGCTCATTCCAACGCGGAACCATTCGCAGGTTCAGAACCCACCGTAGCAGTCGCCACCAATGCAGGAAAACCGGGTCATCGGGCAGGCGTAACGGCCGGTCAGCCTGTTCAGACATGCTGGGGAGTCATAATCTGTTCTTATCCATAAGCGACGCCGTGATAGCCACGTGTGGGCAGAACTATCTGGGTACCGGAATCCTCACGAGGATCTCCTGCAGGATTTCATGGGCATGGGCGCTGTCGTGATCCCTGCCATGTCGTGGCAAGACACGGTGATCCCAGACACTAGGCATGAGACGCTGGATATCTTCTGCAAGCGCCTGGCGCCTGCCCTTTACCAGGGCAAAGGCCTTGCAGGCGTTGGCCAGGTGCATGGAGCCTCGGGGCGATATCCCCAGCCTGACTCGCGAGTCCTCCCGGCTGGCCCTGGCGATGTCGATGATGTAGCGGGCGAGGTCTGCATGCAAAAAGACATCTTCACAGGCTTGACGCAACTGCGTGACTATTTCCCTTGTAAGCACGGGGACAGGATCATGACGCACTGTGGCAGCGTAGTCGTTGAGCAGGTGTAATTCCGATTCAACATCAGGGTAGCCCAAGCTGATAGATGTGAGGAATCGATCGAGCTGTGCTTCCGGCAACGGATTGGTACTGTCGAAATCGATGGGATTTTGTGTGGCGATCACCGTAAACAGCTCAGACAGTGGATGATTGACGCCGTCGGCGGCGACGTAGCCCTCTTCCATCGCCTGCAGGAAAGCCGATTGGCTTCGTGTAGGTGCGCGATTGATTTCATCTGCCAACAAGAAATCTGTGAATATCGGACCGGGTGAGAATGTAAAGTTCCCCTCTGCAGGGTTATAGATGCTGCCGCCCAGGATATCTGCGGGCAGAATGTCGTTGGTGAACTGTATGCGACTAAAATGCAGACCGAGGATCTGTGCGATGCTTTTCGCCAGTGTCGTTTTGCCAACCCCGGGAACGTCTACCACCAACACATGGCCCTTGGCGATCACGCTTGCCAGGAGCAGTTCGATCACGAAGTCATCTCCTAACCAGTGACGCGCCAGATCGCGATGCGCCTGTTCCAACAAGGACACCATCTCACCGATATCGTTATGTTTTGCTGTTTGCACGGGTCCACTCATTTTCTATCAGAACGTTATTCTAGCAGTACTCTGATCCACGGTCTGGTCACAATTAATCAGCTGGAGGTTAGTGGTAGACCTACCGGCCGGGGCATCAGCGCTGTTAAAGCCAACGCCCTTAACATTCAAGCGGATATGGTCCGCAAGATGTTCGTGCCGTTCTATACCACCAAACGTGAAGGGACCGGTGTAGGACTCGCCCTGTCGCGACAGATCATGGTCTCGCACGGCGGCTCCATCTCCGCATCGGTGAGTGGTCTCGGCGGAGCCTGTTTCACGCTCGTGTTTTAGTGACTACGAAGGTCACGTGCCTACCTGTGGCCACCGGCCCGTAGCCCTTGCCGACAAGATTGGGGTCTCTATACTAACGAGCCTGGCGCGGGGTGCCGCCACGTTGACAAATCAGCTCAATCACGGAAAATGACCATAATTAAGGTCAACCCGAATTTAGGACAAGCAATGAAGACGCTATCCCTATCGGAAGCAAAGATGAAATTGAGTGCCCTAATCGACTCAATCAACGTTACAGATGAAGAGGTGATGATCACCAGAAACGGTGCGCCGGCGGCAGTGCTGGTAAGCCCAAATGAATTCGAAAGCTGGCGCGAGACAATAGCCGTAAAATCGGATGCCGATCTGATGGCCGAAATCAAAACGGGGCTGCGCAAGTTGAAGGGGAAAAAGGCCGCTCTATATACGCTTGAAGAGTTGATCGGTGAGTGATACATGGCTGCATCAGGGTCAACGGTCAGATTAAGAGTATCTGAAGATACAACCCGACTCATCCGTCACTCTCATCCCAAATTGAAACGTAGAATAAAAAGGGCGTTGTCGACAATTATCGAGGATCCTTACAGTGGCAAGGCGCTAACGGAGGAGTTGAGAGGTCTGCGCAGTTTTCGGATGGGACGCATCCGTATCATCTATGCAATCGCCTCGAAAAAGCTGATTGAGATCGTGGCCATCGGTCCTAGAAAGCCCGTATATGAGGAGACGTACAGGATCATCAGTCGCGAGTAGAAAGGCAGACGCGCGAACTACTCGTAACGATACACCACACACCGCTCGATACGAATCTCATCCTGCCCAAAACGCCAGCGGCGGCCCTGGTCGTTCTCATCACCATTCAGACGGCGTCCCGGAATCCATTTGTCATCCAGGATGACCCCCTCATCCACACTGCCGATCCCTGAGATAGCCACCATCTCACTTTTTCCCTGATGTGCAAGAATCATCGGTGCGAGCTGCCGGAGAACGACGTAGCTCTTCGCCAGACTTCTTATCCGATTGCGATATCATTCTGTTCCGCTCTTCTCACTGCTAACGCCTGGGATCAGTGGCGACCAGCACACTCACTTCCCCGACTGCTACCGAAACCAATTTCCATCTGAACGATACATCAACACGCTATCAATATACAGAGGCTGCCCATCCAGTTTCCTTGTAGGAAGTGCTCGTCCTTACACCATTGCGGGCCACCGTCAGTTATGGATACGTGATAACAGACGGATGCCTCAACGTGGTATTCTTCTCGTGCCAGCGGCTCCCCAGCCAGAAGTAAACCTGGGTATCGAAAGCGCCGTTGAAGTAGAGCATATGGAGCATGTGAGAGGAGAGTGAAGATGAACGACAAGGCAAGACTAGATACACCGGAGCAAGCGGAGTTTCGCGCCTATTGCAGCGAATGGATCGCCAAGAACCCCCCAGCGGCGCTGCCGCCACCGGCGGAACGCAGATCCAAAACACAACCCGGACGAAAGTCACAGGTGTGGCACGACTACCAGCTTGCGTGGCAATTGTCAGCCTATCAGGGCGGCCTGGTGGGATGCGATTACCCCAGCGAATATGGCGGCGGCGGCCGCAACGATTGTCAACGGGTCGCCAACCAGGAATTGCAGCGCGTGGGGACGCCCGACTTTCCCAGTATCACGGGCCTGCGGTTCGGTGCGGCCACACTCTTGGAGCATGGATCGGAATTTATCAAGACGCGCTTT
>MPMA02060680.1_pt1 | contig 10338 bp, 7 predicted proteins | sample 1617361 | NCBI WGS metagenome assembly MPMA02 (sample SAMN05944807, study PRJNA350692) | marine metagenome | biome: marine; feature: ODZ; material: water; isolation source: 180 m water sample filtered on 0.2 um supor filter | place: Pacific Ocean | collected 2012-04-08 | depth 180m m | reverse complement strand
TGCAACAGGATCACCGTCTACTGATTCTTTCTGATCGTGGCGCAGACGATAAGAAAGTTCCGATTCCTTGCCTATTGGCTACTGCTGCAGTCCATCATCATTTGATCCGGCAGCGTGTGAGGCTCAAGGCCTCGATCATTGTAGAGACTGGAGAGGCCCGTGAAATAGCCCACTTCTGCCTCCTCATCGGCTACGGAGCAGGAGCAGTGAATCCCTATTTGGCTTATGAAAGCTTCGAGGAAATGCTGCAACGAGGATTGGCTTCCGGAATCAAACCCGAAGAGGCCATCAGCAATTACCGTAAAGCCGTCAAAAAAGGAATGTTCAAGGTCTTCGCAAAGATGGGCATTTCCACCATCCAAAGCTATCGTGGAGCCCAAATTTTTGAAGCCATTGGTCTCAACGATGATCTGGTTCGCGAACACTTTTCAGGCACCCCCACCCGCATCAGCGGGATCGGTCTGAAAGAAATCGGCAAAGAAGTTTTGCTCCGTCATAAAGCAGCATTTAATGATACTGCAGACTTACGGGACACCCTCGAGGCTGGCGGGCATTATTTCTGGAGACGTCGCGGGGAATATCACCAGATTAATCCATTGACCACCAACCTCCTGCAGAAAGCATCAAGAAGCAACAGCGTTTCCACTTTCTCTGAGTTTTCAAAACTATCGGATGATCAGAGCATCTTCATGTCCACCCCAAGAGGACTGCTTGATTTCAGGCAGGGTGAATCGATCCCTCTGGGGGAAGTGGAAGCCGCATCATCCATCGTCCAACGTTTTGTCACAGGTGCGATGTCGCTGGGATCAATCAGCCAGGAAGCCCATGAAACCCTGGCCATCGCGATGAACCGCCTCAAGGCAAGAAGCAACAGCGGTGAAGGAGGAGAAGATGCTGAACGATTTGAACCACTTTCCAATGGAGACTGGCCAAACAGCGCTATCAAACAAGTCGCATCCGGTCGATTCGGGGTAACGATCCATTATCTGGTCAACTGCAGAGAACTGCAGATTAAAGTCGCTCAAGGTGCCAAGCCTGGAGAGGGAGGCCAACTCCCTGGAAAAAAGGTCAGTGAATACATTGCAAAGGTCAGGAATTCCACCCCTGGTGTAACCCTCATTTCACCTCCACCCCATCACGACATTTACTCCATCGAAGATCTTGCACAATTGATCTTTGATCTGAAAAATTCCAATCCAGATGCCAAAATCAACGTCAAACTGGTTGCAGAAGCAGGAGTTGGTACCATCGCTGCTGGTGTGGCAAAGGCTCATGCGGACATCATCACCATCTCAGGACACGACGGAGGAACCGGTGCATCTCCACTGACTTCGATCAAACATGCCGGAGTCCCATGGGAATTGGGACTCTCCGAAGCACATCAGACGCTTCTTCTCAACCGTCTTCGGGGCCGCGTCCGATTGCAGACCGACGGCCAGCTGAAAACCGGAAGGGATGTGGCAATCGCTGGAATGCTCGGTGCGGAGGAATTTGGTTTTTCTACTGCCCCACTGGTGGCAATCGGATGCATCATGATGCGTAAATGCCATCTGAACACTTGCCCTGTTGGAATAGCAACCCAGGATCCCAACCTGCGTAAAAAATTCGTCGGCCAACCAGAACATGTGGTCAATTATTTCTTCTTCGTTGCTGAAGAAGTGAGGCAGATCATGGCTTCTCTCGGCATCAAAGAATTCAAACAGCTTGTCGGCCGAACCGATCTCCTGAAACAAAAACCGATGGATCACTGGAAAGCCAGCCAAGTGGATCTGTCAGACCTGCTATACCAGCCACCCGTTGGCTCTGGGGATACACTTCACTGCACCCAGGATCAAGATCACGGCATTGAAAAACAAATCGATCATCAGTTGATTCAGCAGGCAGGCCCCGCACTTGAATCGAAAAAAATGGTCCGGATCGAAGGCCAAATCCGTAACACCGATCGTGCTTTTGGAGCCTTGCTAAGCAGTGAAATTGCTAAAAAATATGGATCTGATGGGCTTCCGGAAGGAACCATCCACTGCCAATTCAAAGGTTCCGCAGGACAAAGTTTTGGCGCCTTTCTGGCAAGCGGAGTGACACTGGAATTAGAAGGGGACGCCAACGACTACACTGGTAAAGGATTGAGCGGTGGAAGGCTCGTCATCTACCCACCCAAAAAATCCTCCTTCCGAGCCGAAGAAAACATCCTCATTGGCAACACGGTACTCTACGGAGCAACATCAGGAGAGGCATTTTTCCGTGGAATTGCGGGCGAGCGTTTTGCCGTCCGCAACAGCGGGGTCAACGCAATCGTCGAAGGTGTTGGAGATCACGGATGTGAATATATGACAGGCGGACGTGTCGTTGTGCTTGGACCCACCGGACGTAATTTCGCTGCAGGCATGAGTGGTGGAATCGCCTATGTCGTGGATGCGGATAAACAGTTTAAAAATCTCTGTAACCCGGGAATGGTAGAATTGGAACAAATTGTTGATCCCGAAGAACAGAACTGGATCAAGCACTTCATTTCCCGTCATCAACAACTCACTGAAAGTGAACTTGCCGCAAAACTGCTTAAAGACTGGACAAATACCCTTTCCATGACAGTGAAAGTGATGCCCACTGAATACCGGATGGTCCTAGAAAAGCAAAAACTCAAGGCCGCCTGAGGAACGATCAAACATGGGAAAGGACACAGGATTCATCGAATTTGAAAAACAGGCCATACCGCGCAGGGAAGTGCGAGAACGGGTTCAGGATTACGGTGAATACGACCTCAACTATGCCAATTCCGACATCCGTCGTCAGGCTTCCCGTTGTATGGATTGTGGCGTTCCCTTCTGCCACATGGGCTGCCCGCTTGGCAACATGATTCCGGACTGGAACGATCTCGTCTATCGTGACCAGTGGCGCGATGCCCTTGGAGTTTTACACAGTACCAACAATTTCCCGGAGTTCACTGGGCGTATCTGCCCCGCACCCTGCGAAGATTCCTGTGTTCTGAATGAGCACTACACCCTTGATCCGGAAGAAAAGCAGAAGAAGAAACATTCGGTAACCATCGAACAGGTGGAAAAACACATCGTTGAGCGAGGTTGGCAGGAGGGATGGATCCTACCTCAGCCACCGCAACAAGAAACCGGGAAAAAGATCGCTGTGATCGGCTCTGGACCGGCAGGACTGGCCGCGGCTCAGCAACTGAGGCGTGTTGGTCACCAGGTAACGGTATTTGAAAAGGACGATCGGCTTGGGGGTCTGCTGATATACGGCATTCCAGATTTCAAACTCGACAAAATCCATGTCCAACGTCGTATCGATCAGATGACACAAGAAGGAGTCGAGTTTAAAACCGGGATTGAAATCGGAAAAGATCTGAAAATAAGTGATCTTCGCAAAACTTTTGATGCACTGCTCCTCGCTATCGGAGCCCAGCATACGCGCAAACTCGAAGCTGATGGTCATGATCTGAAAGGAGTCCATTATGCCATGGACTACCTCCCTCAAAGAAACCGTGAGGTCGCAGGTGATGTTTTGAATGAAGAGGACAAAATCAAAGCATCTGGAAAGAAAGCAGTGATTCTTGGAGGCGGTTTCACTGCTGCAGACTGCTTGGGTAACCTCAATCGTCAGGGGGTGCACCCTGAAGTCTGCCAGTTCGAATTGGTGGACATGCTACCGCGTCCTACGCCGGTGCATGAAGAGGCAAAAATGGACAGCCGTGCCAATATCCTTACTGAAAGTTTAAGTGGTTCCACCACGGGTTTTGTCAAAAGCTTGAACGGTGTCAAGGTCCAATGGGAAAAAGGAAAGGGGATGAAACCTCTCGAAAATACTCGCTTCTCCGTCGATGCAGATCTCGTTTTTTTGGCATTGGGTTTTCTGGGCCCCAGTCTTGAGGGACCTCTTCAGGAACTGAACCTGGAAATGGAAATCCGTGGTAAGCATGAAACGATTCAGGTTGAAAAACTTCAGCAGTTACTTAAAAGCGGACAACCGATGTACCAGGTTCGGGCTGACCCAAACTTCATGACCAGTTGTGATGGAGTTTTTGTCGCTGGAGATGCCAAACGCGGAGCATCTCTGGTCGTCTGGGCGATCTGGGAAGGCCGTGAAGCAGCACGCTGCATCGACAGCTATCTCATGGGTGAAAGCAGTCTCCCAACTTCTCCCCAAGCCGAAATGCTGGCCTGAGTCTCGTTCACAATTTCAGAAATTCCCGTTTTTCCCATGAGAAGAAATCGTCTTCTCTACACCTTTGCCATCATAGCCTTCTTCATCCTTCTCGGTTATGCCCTGATACGTGAAATGGATCGCAATCAGGCACAAATCAACGGAAGCATCAGTGGGATCATCACTGCCACACGGGCTGCAGGAGCAGGAATCGTCAAAACTGATAACGCCTACCTGATGTTGTTCGAACCAGGGACTTCCTATCCAACTGTCACTAAAGTGATAAACCCGTTTCTTCCTCCAACCACCTTCTTCATCGGACAGGGAGATTCGGCCGCCCCTTTGAAAGGGGCCTATCGACTGCTGGTCCTTTCCGACAAAGACGGAAATCCGGACCGCCCGGCCCTGGGGGAGGTGATGGGTGAACTGACTGCCCCGCTAAAACTCGGAACAGAGGCATTCGAATACCTGCTGGATCGTCCCTTCCAAGGATTTCCTAAGGAACTGCTTGAAGCCCGAAGAAAGGATCCAGCAATGAACATTCTTGGAACCATCGATGTCTCTCCTGAATTCAAAGACCAGATCTCTGCCGAGGACCGTCTGGTGATCATGCTCTTTGATCCCAAACTTGGACGGCCTGTCGCTTTCCGTATTCTGGAAAATTTCAGCTTGCCCCAGGATTTTAGCATCGGGGTCGCAGATGCGATGCCTGGAATCCAACTGAAAGGCCCCTATTCCCTCCGAATCATCTCCGACAAGAACGGTCAGCCATTCGAATCAGCCCCTGGAGAATTGATCGTTCGTTCCAAGAAGCTTCTGCCTCTTGGCAGCCAAGGAATGAATTTAGTCCTGGACCAGGAATACCAGCGCTGATCAGGGGAATCCAAGATAGTTCAAAGTCCTCAGGGTGCTTTTTACGTGTGATTTCTAAAATAAACTGTTAAAAAGTTATGTTTATCTGAAATTCATCAACTAGAGGTTTTCCATGTTTCCTTTTGAATCCATCGCTTACGCCCAGACTGGTGGTGCTGAAGCCAACCCATTTGTTTCCTTCGTACCGCTCATTTTGATCGTGGTTGTGTTCTGGTTCTTCCTGATCCGACCTCAGCAAAAAAGACAGAAGGAACATCAGAAAATGATCAGCGAGCTCGGCAAGGGTGATCGCATTGTCACTACCGGTGGTCTTTTTGGGACCATCACCAAGATCGGAGACGATCGCATGACCGTGGAGATCGCCGATAAGGTACGGGTTCAGGTCGAACGCAGTCAGGTCTCACGCCTGGACAAAGATTCATCAGACAAAAGCAAGGAAGACTCTGATGACAAAAAGGAATCCAAGGACTGATTCTTTTGAAAACCTATCCGGCAGCAGCATCCTCCATTAATCACCCAACCGTTTTTCAACTGACTCCATGAACGTCCAATTTAAAGGCGGGCTGATCCTGATTGTTCTGGTGGCCGCCCTGTATTATGTTTTTCCAACCTTTCAGGCTTATCGTGGAGGAGTGGACCCTCAGACCATAGCTGATAAGGTCAACCTCGGACTCGATCTTCAAGGTGGAATGTATCTCGACATCGAAGTCCAGAGTGATGTGGCCGTCGAAGAAATCGTAAGGCGCACCCGTGATAATCTGGAAGACCTGTTGATTGATGAACAGGTGGACTTCATTGAAGTCCGTCAGTTGCAAAATACACTGGTGGTAGAGATGGAACCGGGACGTAAAGTAATCCTGGAGGAGTCCCCCTTCGACCGGATCCTGGTTCAGTTCGATGAAAGCGTGGAAGGAGATGTGATCAAGTTGAGCATCAAACCTGAAGAAGCAGAACGAGTCAGAAAAAATTCGATTAGTCAGGCTCTAGAGGTGTTGCGCAACCGAATTGACGGACTGGGCATCAGCGAACCCTCCCTTCAACAACAGGGAGAAAACAGCATCGTCATCCAACTTCCAGGCCTTAAGGACCGTGAACGGGCGATCGAACTGATCGGCCCCCAGGCGATTCTTGAATTCAACCTCGTGAACAGCGATGCAACGGTCAATACCTACAACCGGCTCACGGAAACGATCAAGTATGATGAAACCTGGGACAAAACCACAAACAAACTGATTTCACGCAGGCCCTTTATACTGGAGAAAAAGGTTCTTCTGACCGGAGAATTCATTCGTGATGCAAGGGTTCGTTTTGATCCGCAGACCAATCAGCCTTATGTTTCCCTCAGTTTCGATTCGATGGGATCAGATCGCTTTGCCAAGATCACTCAACGTTATCGTGGACGGAATCTGGCCATTGTACTGGACGACAAAGTTCAGTCGGCACCCGTCATCCGGGAAGCTATCACGGGAGGGGAGGCTTCCATTTCAGGACAGTTCACTACCGAAGAGGCCAGCGATCTGGCATTGGTTCTCCGGTCTGGAGCTTTACCTGCCCCGATCAATATTCGCGAAGAAAGAACCGTAGGAGCGAGTCTCGGAGAAGATTCCGTTCGTCAGGGCCTGATGTCCTTGTTGATTGGCAGTGGTCTGGTGCTGGTGTTCATGATGGCCTACTACAAATTGGCAGGAGTGTTTGCATCAATTTCCCTGATTTTTAATGTGATCCTGATCATCTCGGTACTTGGCGCTTTTGGAGCCACCTTGACCCTTCCGGGCATGGCAGGGATCGTTTTGACGATCGGCATGGCAGTCGATGCAAACGTCCTCATTTTTCAGCGTATCCTTGAAGAAATGAAGCGCACCAGCCATCCCCGGGGAGCAATTAAGGAGGGTTTTGATAGGGCTTTCCGAACGATTCTGGATGCAAACGTGACCACTCTTTTTGCCGCACTGGCACTACTCCAGTTTGGAACAGGCCCAATCAAAGGCTTTGCAGTTACCCTTTCCATCGGCATCCTGGCCAGCATGTTCACCGCCATTGTCGTAACCCGATTTTTCTTCGATTGGATCTACCTCAGGCGCTCCAGCCTGCAATCGATCAGTATTTGAATCATTGTTTAAAAATTTAATAACCTGACAGGAACTATGCAACTGGTGAAAGACGGAGTCGTCATCGATTTTCTGGGAAAACGGTTTTATGCCGGAATCTTCTCTGCGATTCTACTCGTAGGCGGCCTGGTTTCCGTGCTCATGCATCAGGGACTGAATTATGGCATCGATTTCCGCGGAGGAACCAACATCCAAATCCGTTTCAAGGAAGTTCCCAACTTGGACCAGTTGAGGGATTTCTTTGCCGATAAGGATCTCGGAAATGTAATGCTCCAGACTTTTGGTTCGGTCGAGGATCGTGAAATCCTACTTGGGCTTTCCGTGGACAACCCTTTGGGGACTGGAGAAAAACTGACTTACGGATTGCGTCAAATGCTCCAGACCGACTATCCGGAACTGGAACTCCGACGGATTGAGACCATCGGTCCCAAAGTTGGAGATGAACTCAAAACCAGTGCCCTGCAAGCGATCATGATCGCCCTCGGGTTGGTTCTGGTTTACATCACGTTCCGTTTTCAATGGCGTCAGGGAATTGCCGCGATCATCACCCTCCTTCATGATGTGATGGTGGTGGTGGGAATTTTTTCGATTTTCGACAAGGAATTCACCCTGCCGGTGATCGCTGCCCTGCTCACGGTAGTGGGTTATTCGCTGAACGATACGATCGTCATTTTCGACCGTATTCGTGAAAACATCTCTAAATTTCGACAGCGAAAGTTGCTTCCCCTGATCAATCAAAGCGTTACTGAAACCCTGAGTCGTACCCTGCTCACTTCCGGGACCACACTGCTGGTTGTGCTGGCATTGTTCTTTCTAGGGGGAGAAATCATCCATGATTTCGCATTCGCCCTACTGATCGGAGTCCTTATCGGAACCTATTCCTCGATCTACGTCGCAAGCCCGGTGGTACTCTGGCTGACCAAAATCGCCCCGCCTAAAAGTAGCGACTAGTCGCTGAATTCCATCTCACCATGGAAGAGCCCGGATTTTTCCCGATCAGGAAACTGGCCATTGTCGGACTGGGTTTGATCGGAGGATCCCTGGCAATCGACCTACGCCGCCTGGGGCTTGCTTCAAAAATCCTTGGTTACGATTCCAATCCTCAACACTGCAGAAAAGCTCTAGACCTTCAACTCGTCGATCACTGCAGTTCGATGCCAGATGATCTGCTTTTGGAAGCAGACTGGCTGGTTCTTGCGGTTCCGGTACAGTCGATAGAACACGTGTTGGATCAATTCCGTCCGTTTTTGAAACCTGACGTTTTGATCACCGATACCGGAAGCGTCAAAGCTCCTTTACTGAAAATCATGCTCCGCCCGGAAAACTCAGGCTTTGCTTTCGTCGGTGGGCATCCGATTGCAGGCGGGGAACGTTTCGGCCCAGAGGCGGCGGTTTCATCGCTGTTTGAAGGAAAACGCTTTGTATTGACCCCCGATCAACAAACCCGTAGGGAGACGCTCGGAGCAGTTCGGAGGCTTTGGACTGAAATCGGAAGCGAGGTCATTGAAATGGATGGGGATCTTCATGACCGTATCTTTGCCTCGGTCAGTCACCTTCCCCACTTGTTGGCCTACGCAACCATCCAGGCCATTGCAGATTCGGACAGCCCTGAAGCCCTTGAACATTCAGGGGCAGGACTCAAGGGCTTTTCCAGGATTGCCTCTTCAAGTCCTGAAATGTGGGCAGATATTTTTTTGCAAAACCAGCAACCTCTGCTTCAGCGTGTGGATGCTTTCAGTTCGTGCATCAGTGAAATCCGGGAGGCGATCGTCACCAACGACCGGGAGCGGTTGATCGAACTGCTGGCCCAAGCCAAAGCTGCCAAAGACCGCTGGGTCCACTAATCCGGAAACCTTTACAGGTCTCCTAATCACTTGTGCTGAACTTTTGGCCAGTACTTTTCGAAACTGAATAGCGGGGAGTGGCTGCCGTGATGGCAACTGACACAGGTTTCGGCAGGATTCGAAACCGAAAGTTTTTTATTGGGATCCAGCAGATGGGCCCGGGCCGGGCCATGACAGTTTTCACACTGAACATTCATCAAGTGTGAAGTCAGGTCTGGACTGAGAAACCCCACCAAACCTTCCCACTTCTTCATTTGAGGATCTGCATCCGCAGGAGCCCGCCAGGGCTTGAGACCCACCACATGGCATTCAAGGCATTCGGGGTCGAAATGCTTGCCTTCCTTCTTCAGTGTCGCAAAAGCATGGGCATGACGGCTTTTATTCCATACTTTCGCAGCTTCACTGTGACAACCCGCACAAACAGCTTCACCGATGAAAGGGGAATCCTTACGTTGGCTTTCCATGCGGTCGAGGTTGCTGAAAAAGAGTTCTTTCACCTGTGCATCGTATTCTTCAAAAAACACTTTCAGCGTCGGATCATCTTTGATGCTGCTGCGAAGCCAGCTGACGCCAAGGTTTTCAGGAATCTCCAGCTCTCCCAACGGCTCGTTCTTGCCTCCCTCAAACTTTCCGGCAACAATCCCCTGTCCCTTGGTTGGGATCATAGGCACGGTTCCAAGGGATGTCGGAAGCTCCATTCTTTGTTCCACCTCATCGTCGTTATCGCTGCCTGCAACGATCAGGTCAAACAATTTGGAACGTTGAAAAACCTCCAGTTCCTGACTTGAACCGCGGAAGAGAAGCAGTTTCCAGGCTTCTTCTTCCATCTCCCTTTTCCAGTTTTCCAGAAGCGTCTGGTCCACAGGAAACACGCTAGGAGGATCGTTGGGATTCTGGTAAACCAGAGAAGGTGAAAGGTATCCGAAAACCTGGAGGGGGTTGCTCTCAAAATTGGTACTGTAATTTTTCAGATAGGAAACTTCAACTGAACCGTTGCTGAGCAGGTAGGGCAGTTCGGAATCAATGAATTCCTTCCCATAACTCCATTCGTTGGGACCCATCAGAATCACCGAAGGATTCATCTGCTTCAGGGATTGATGTATCAACCCGACTTTGAGATTTCCCTGTTCAGAAGGTTTTGGGAAGTTGTTTCCGAGGTCGAAATATAGAAGTTCTCCTTCCCCTTTGATTTGCTTCAGAAAGGACGCTCTACGGAGAAGACCCCCCATGTCCCCTTCCTCCGCACAACCACAGGGCTTGATCTCGCCACGGAGATCCCCAGAGAAAACTAAGGTTTTTGAGAAAGACTGACTAAAAGAGGAATAGAAGAGGAACAGGAAGATTGAAAGGGGCCAGAAAAC
>MPMA02128658.1_pt1 | contig 10343 bp, 10 predicted proteins | sample 1617361 | NCBI WGS metagenome assembly MPMA02 (sample SAMN05944807, study PRJNA350692) | marine metagenome | biome: marine; feature: ODZ; material: water; isolation source: 180 m water sample filtered on 0.2 um supor filter | place: Pacific Ocean | collected 2012-04-08 | depth 180m m | reverse complement strand
CAAGGTCTCGATCAAGCATAGCCGTAGATTCAAAGGCTGGCTAGGACGCGGTTGCCCTGTTGGATAAGGGCGGCCGGTTGACATCCGCGCTTCCCCACTTCTATAATTCCCTCACTTAACAATCGAATAGGCTGAGGCACGTAGGGGAGCTCGGTTGAGCCGGGCTGAGAGGGCGACCCTCAATGTCACCGACCCTTGCGAACCTGATCTGGGTAATGCCAGCGGAGGGAATCGGGCTATGATAGTGGTGTCAACGTTAGGCCGCTGGGCGAATTAACCCGGCGGCCTATTTCTTTTGCCGTGGGCAGGGTCGCGGAGCGTATGGACAATCGAGCCACACCTGATCCAAGTGATAGGGCAAAGGTCAGGGCGGATTCCATTGACAAGTCCTTCGCCGTGGACGGGCGCCGGGAGCCGGTCCTGGCCGGGGTCAGCCTTGACGTGAGTCCCGGCCAGTTCGTCGCCATCATCGGCCCCAGCGGCTGCGGCAAGAGCACCTTGCTCAACATCATCGCCGGCCTGGACCAGCCCGACGCCGGGACAGTGGAGATCGACGGAGACCCGGCCGGTCAGAGATTGGGCTGCATCGGATACATGCAGCAGAAGGACCTCCTGCTGCCATGGCGAACGGTGGTAGACAACGCCGCCTTGGGCCTTGAACTCCGGGGAACCCCCCGTCGCCAGGCTCGCCGCCGGGCACTGGAGCTGACCGAGCTGTTCGGCCTCAAAGGGTTCGAGCATCAATACCCCTTCGCTCTGTCGGGGGGCATGCGCCAGCGTGCCGCTTTTCTCCGGACCATGCTGCTGGACCAGGAAGTGGTGCTGCTGGACGAGCCCTTCGGGGCCCTGGACGCCCTTACCCGCGTCCAGATGCAGGAGTGGCTGCTGGACCTTTGGGGCACTCTGGGAAAGACGATCATCTTGATCACCCACGACGTGGACGAGGCGATCTTGATGTCCGATCGGGTCTACGTGATGACCGCCCGTCCGGGGCGGATAACCATGGTCCTGGATATATCCCTGCCCAGGCCTCGACATTTCATGGAGGTCACCCAGCCGGCATTCGTTGAACTCAAAGCTCGCCTGCTGGCGCCGCTGCACGACGAGAGTTCCAAGCAGGATATTTTGCAGCCTGGGAAGCGGAGCTGATGGGCGTTAACCCGGTGAGAGCAGGGCAACACATCGAACGGGAGGAACCCGAGGCCCACCCGTCTCCGGCGCCCGGTCCCTTTACGGCGATACCGGGAAGCCGGCCCGGCGGCGCCCTGAGCCGCGTCCTCTTGTGGGCGATTCCCCTGCTGATTCTGGCCACGCTGGTGGGCGCCTGGGAACTCTGGGTTCAAGTGAGGGACGTGCCCAAATGGCAACTGCCTGCACCATCGGCCATCGGGCGGGAGCTGGCCGACAGCCGGGCGCTGCTTTGGGACAACACTCTGATCACCCTGGAAGAGGTCGTGATCGGGTTCATGGTCGCCCTGGCCGCCGGCGTGGCGCTGGCGGCCCTGATCGCCTACTCGAGGATACTTGAAAGGTCCATCTACCCCATAGTCATCGCCTCCCAGACCATACCGATTATCGCCGTCGCGCCGTTGCTGCTGATCTGGGTGGGCTACGGGATGACCCCGAAAATCATCGTAGTGGCGCTGATCGCTTTCTATCCCATCGCGGTCAACGCCGTGGACGGCCTCAAAGCCATCGATCCGGATATGGTCAATATGATGCGCACCCTGGGCGCGTCCCGCTGGCAGGTGTTCACCAAGCTGCAGGTGCCAACGTCACTGCCGTTCATGTTTTCCGGGATCAAGATCGGCATCTCGGTGAGCGTCATCGCGGCGGTAATCGGCGAATGGGTTGGCGCCAGCGCCGGGCTGGGATACCTCATAACCTACTCCCAGCCGCTGTTCCTGACCGCCCGGGTGTTCGCCGCCATCGTGGTGCTGTCGGTCATGGGCATGACCCTCTTCGCTTTAGCCGGCCTGGCGGAACGGTTGCTGCTGCCCTGGTACCACACCGAAAAACAAGCCAAGGCCCTCGGGCGGGAATGACCCGGCACGTCCTGCCTGGAAGAAGCTATCTGGCGCATCGCCCACCAGCGCCGGTCCGCAAATAGTCTGGTTGGTAATCTTGGAGAGTGAGGAGCGAAGCTCTATGAAAAGAATGGCTGGTCTGATTGTGATCACCCTCGTCCTGATGCTGGCGGCGGTCGCTTGTGGCTCTAGCGCGACGCCGACGCCGGCCCCTCAGCCGACGGCGACGCCCGTGCCCTTGACCAAAGTGTCGGTATCCCTGGACTGGTTCCCCTGGTCCAACCACTCCGGGTTGTACATCGCCCTGGACAAAGGCTATTTCGCCGAGGAAGGGCTGGAGGTGGACATCCACCCGCCGGCGGACCCTTCGGCCGTCCTGCAAACTGTGGCCGCCGGGCGGGACGACTTCGGCATCAACTACCAGACCGGAGTGATGATTGCCCGGGAGCAGGATATCCCCGTGGTCTCGATCATGGCCCTGGTGCAGCACCCCCTGAATTCCGTGATGACGTTGAAAGAATCGGGCATCGCCGAGCCCAAAGACCTGGCGGGCAAAACCGTCGGGTGGCCCGGCATTCCGGACAACGAGCCGCTGCTGGACACCATGCTGAAGAGCCAGGGGTTGACCCTGGATGACGTGGAGCTGGTCAACGTGGGCTTCGACTTGGTCCCCGCCCTGATCGGCAAGAAGGTCGACGCCATCGTGGGGGCCTACTGGGTCCACGAGTCCATCTCCGCCACCAACCAGGGGTTCGAACTGAACATAATGCGCATGGAGCAGCACGGTGTCCCGGACTTCTACGAGTTGGTTATGGTGGCCAACGAGGAAAAGATCGCCAAGGAGCCCGACCAGGTCCGGGGCTTCGTCCGGGCGTCCATACGGGGCTACCAGGACGCCATCGCGGACCCCCAGGGAGCGGTGGAGTTGCTCAAACGGCTCAGGCCGGAGGTGGACCTGGACATCGAAAAACCGGGAGTGGACCTGCTGGCCCCGCTCTGGTCATCCAGCGCCGGTGTATTTGGCTGGCAGGAGGAAGAACGTTGGGTGAGCTTCGCCAAGTGGATGCAGGAAAACGGGCTGCTTACCTCTGAAGGCGACGCCCTGGCGGCCTTCGACAACAGCTTCGTGTCCGGCGCTCAGTAGTGTCGAGTATTGGCGCCGGCGCGGCCATCTCATGAGGTTATGAGAGCGTCGGCGACCCGGTCCTGGTGGTATACTTGGCCCAGTCGGCGTCACCGGAATACCGGTTAGAGGTTGATAATGTCGCTCTATTTTCTGCTGGGAACCCTCACCTACGCGGGCCAGAAGATGGTCCGCGAAAACCCGGATCTGATAGTGAACGCCACCCGCGCTATCCAGGTCGAGGGCGCCGAGTTTCTCGGGCAGTATGGCGTGCTGGGGAAATACGATTACCTCATGATGGTCGAGGCCAACGACAACGACTCCGTGGCCCGGCTCTCCCTTGCATTGGGCGTTCGGACCGGTCTGCACATCGAGACCCTCCCGGCCATCGCCATCGGCTCTCTCACCGATAGGTCGCAAGACGAGCCTGCCTCGCAGTCCACGTCGGTCCACCAGCCCCCGGGCGAATAGGGCGCGAATCAGATTGCGAAGAAGTCCCACGGACCCCGATTGCAACGGGGCGCCACGATGCTTGAAGACTGCCTTGCACAGTTTACCAAGTCCGTCGCTGAATAAAGAGGGAAGGGGGCCTGTGCCGCTCCGCCTTCGGTGGAGAGGAACAGGCCGTTCTCTACATCCAGTGGCATGGCCGCGCGCGAACCCAATTGGCTCGCAAACGTGGCGCCGGGCGGGACAGGCGCGCGAACCGTCTTTCAGGAGGCCCTGCGCGGTATGGGCTTGAGCGACGAATTACGGGCCGGAGTCCAAGCCGTTTGGGAGCGGGTGGTTAACCATACCTTCGTGACCGGGTTGGGCGACAACACGCTGCCCCAAGAGACTTTCAATATCTACTTCGACCAGGACTATCTGTTTCTGAGAGACTGGTCCATCCTGCTCAGCATGGCCACGGCCAAAGCGCCTGACTTCGACGCGGCCCGCCAACTGGTCGGCTTCCTCCACCTGGGGCTCGGCGGCGAAGAGGGCTTGTTCCAGCGGGCCTTCCGGGAACGGGGCCTGTCCCCCCAAGAAGTAGCCGACCTGGAGTACCGGCCCACCACCCTGCACTACAGCGGCTATCTGCGCAAGATCGCCCACGAAGGCAGCTTTCTGGACCTGGCGGCCACCCTGCTGGCGGTGGAGTGGCCCTACTTGGACTGGGCCCAGTGGCTCGAATCCGAGGGCAAGCGGCCCGACAACTACTACTATCAGACCTGGATCGACATCCACGCCGGCGAGGGCATGATCGGCTTCGTGGGTTGGCTGCGCCAAACGCTCGACGCCGCCCCGGCCACGCCGGCGGACCGCGCCCGCTGGCAAGAAATCTTCCGGGACGTGCTCCGCTACGAGCTTCTCTTCTGGGAGATGGCCTGCCAGGACGAGCGGTGGCCGGAATGACCTCCATCCCCAAAGCCTTGACCATCGCCGGGTCCGACTCCGGCGGCGGCGCGGGTATCCAGGCCGACCTCAAGACCTTCGCCGCGTTGGGGGTGTACGGCGCCTCCGCGCTGACCGCCATCACCGCCCAGAACACCGTGGGCGTAACCGCCGTCCACGAGATTCCCACCGAAATAATCACCTCCCAGATCGATGCCGTGCTCGACGACATCGGGGCCGATTCCGTCAAGACGGGCATGCTGGCTAACGGTCCCATCATCGGGTGCGTCGCCGACGCGCTGCAGCGGCATGGGGTCCCTTGGCTGGTGGTGGACCCGGTCATGGTGGCCAAGAGCGGCGACCCATTGCTTCGGGAAGATGCCGTCGAGGCCCTGCGCAACCGGCTCTTGCCTCTGGCCTCGGTGGTCACGCCCAATATTCCCGAGGCTGAGACCCTGACCGGGATGAAGATATCCTCCGACGCCGAGGTGCGGCGCGCCGCCGAACTGATCGTCGAGATGGGCGCTAATAGCGTGGTGGTCAAGGGTGGCCACCGAGAGGGCCCGGCCGCCGATCTGTTCTACGACGGCGCCCGCTTCCAGGAGTTTTCCGCCCCTCGCATCGATACCCGCAACACCCACGGCACTGGGTGCACCTTCGCCTCGGCCGTCGCCGCCGGACTGGCTCGAGGGATGAGCGTAGCCGAGGCGGTCGCGCTGGCGAAGAACTACGTGACCGAGGCCATCCGCCGCTCCTTTCCCCTGGGCCGGGGTCACGGCCCCCTCAACCATTTCTATAAGCTGTGGAAGTAGGTTAGGGGACGAAGGCCTCTGGTGGGGGCACAAGCCGGGTATGAAGCGTTACCTATGCGCCCGGTTTGTATCGTTTGACCCCCTCTCTTATCTCCCCCTTCGCAAGGGGGAGAGGACGGTTCCTTCCCCTTACGAAGGGGGAGGTTAGGATGGGGTTTCCAGGCCGGGCGTCAAGTTGCACGTGCTCCGTAAACACCACCCCACACTCCCCCAACACGAGGTGAGAGCGGCGCACGGGCCTACGGTTACGGTATAATGGCCGTCTGTGAGCCAAACGCACTCCGCGACTGTCTGAGGACTCGCCAAGATCAGAGGTAAACTGTCCATGCTCAAATCGGTCTCCAGCCGCGTCAGCTTTTCGGAGTTGGACGTCGGCATCATCCAGCTTTGGAAACAGAAGGACGTGTTCCACCGCACCGAAACCGAGCGGCAGGACGCCCCCTTATTCATGCTCTTCGAGGGGCCGCCGACTGCCAACGGTAGTCCCGGCATCCATCACGTGCTGGCCCGGGTATTCAAGGATGTCATCTGCCGCCACCGGACGATGAAGGGGTACCGCTGCCTGCGCAAAGGCGGCTGGGACACCCACGGGCTGCCGGTGGAGTTGGAGGTGGAGAAGGGCCTGGGCCTCACCAGCAAGCGGGACATCGAAGAGTACGGCATCGAGAAATTCAACCAGAAGTGCCGGGAGAGCGTCTTCCACTACCTTAAGGAGTGGGAAACCCTGACCGACCGCATCGGCTACTGGGTGGACATGGACCACCCTTACGTGACCCTGGATAACGATTACATCGAGTCCGGCTGGTGGATACTCAAAACCCTCTGGGACCAGGGCCTGCTCAGCCAGAACATGCGGGGCACCCCCCACTGCCCCCGATGCGTCACCAGCCTCAGCTCCCATGAAGTGGCCCTGGGCTACAAAGAGAACACGCCGGACCCCTCGGTGTTCGTGAAATTCCGGGTGGAAATCCCCCCCAACCCCCCTTTGTTAAAGGGGGGAGAAAGGGGGATTTTGAATTCACAAGTCCCCACCTACCTGCTGGCCTGGACCACCACGCCGTGGACGCTGCCCGGCAATACGGCCTTGGCCGTGGACGAGGCGTCCGACTATTCGGTGGTGGAGCTGGAGCAGGATGAAACCGTGCAGCGGCTGGTGCTGGCCACCCCGCTGCTGGAAGCCAACCTCCGCCAGGACTACAGGGTAGTCGCTACCCTGAAGGGGTCCGACCTGGTGGGCGTCGGGTACCAGCCTTTGTTCCCTCCAGAGGAATACGGCGTGGAGTTCCGGTGGTTCGTCCGGCGGGAGGCCCGCGGCGGCGGCACCGTCGTGGACCTGGAACCGGCCACCGGGCTGGCGCCCCAAGTCGTGGGCGCGGGCTTCGTCTCCATGGACGACGGCACCGGCATCGTCCACATCGCCCCGGCCTTCGGAGATGAGGACCTGAACTTGGGCCGGGAAAAGGAGCTGGCCTTCGTCCAGCCGGTGGACCTGCTGGGCAAGGTTACGGGCAACTACCCGTTCGCCGGCAAGTTCGTCAAAGACGCCGACAAAGACATCATGGCCGGCCTCAAGGAACGGGGGCTGCTGTTCCACCGGGACATCTACAAGCACACCTACCCTTTCTGCTGGCGATGCGACACTCCCCTGCTCTACTACGCCAAGAGTTCGTGGTACATCCGCACGACAGCCTTCAAAGATAAGCTGGTCAACGGCAACGGCAAGATCAACTGGTATCCGGACTACATTAAAGACGGCCGCTTCGGCGAGTGGCTGCGCAACAACGTGGACTGGGCCATCTCCAGAGAGCGGTACTGGGGCACCCCGATACCCATCTGGCAATGTCCGAGTTGCCGTCACCAGCTTTGCGTGGGCAGCGTCGACGAGTTGAAGCAGCACGCGGCGCCGGAGCACCGGGACCGGCTGGACGGACTGGACCTCCACCGGCCCTTCGTGGATGAAATCGAGTTAGATTGCGCCGCCGGCGGGTGTAATGGCCGGATGCGCCGCATCCCCGAGGTGATGGACGCCTGGTTCGACTCGGGTGCCATGCCCTTCGCCCAGTGGCACGTTCTCAGAAATGACGATGTGGATAAACTCAAGGAGGTGGGGAAATTCCCCGCCGATTACATCTGCGAGGCGGTGGACCAGACCCGGGGCTGGTTCTACAGCCTGCACGCTCTGTCCACGCTGCTGACCGGGGAGCCATCCTACAAGAACGTCATCTGCCTGGGCCTGGTCCTGGACGAGAAGGGCCGCAAGATGAGCAAGCGGGTGGGCAACGTCGTGGAGCCGATTGGCGTGCTCGACGAGCACGGCGCCGACGCCCTGCGCTGGTACCTGTTCACCGCGTCCCACCCCGGCGAGCCCCGGCGGTTCTCCGCCCGGCTGGTGAAAGAGACGCTGCGGCGGGTCCTGCTGACACTGTGGAACGTCTACTCGTTCTTCACCAACTACGCGTCCATCGACAAGTTTCATCCCGAGCAAACACCCGAGGGCTGGCGGCCGGAGGGCGAGCTGGACCGCTGGATCCTTTCCGAGTTGAACACCCTGGTGTCCCAGGTGGACGCCCACCTGGACGGCTACGACCCCACCAACGCGGGTCGCCGGATTCAGGAGTTCATCGACCAGCTCTCCAACTGGTACGTGCGCCGCAGCCGCCGCCGGTTCTGGCGGAGCGAGAACGACGGCGACAAGCTCTCGGGCTACATCACCCTGTACACCTGCCTGGTCACCCTGGCCAAGCTGATGGCGCCGCTGGCCCCCTTCGTGGCCGAGGAAATCTACCAGGGACTGGTCTGCTCGGTGGACCCCGAAGCTCCCGACAGCGTGCACCTGGCGGAATTCCCGGCGGCCGACCCGTTGCTGGTCGACCGCCTCTTGATGGAAGCCACCCGGCTGGCCATGCGGATCGCCAGCATGGGCCGGGGCGTCCGGTCGCGGGCCGGGCTAAAGGTGCGTCAGCCTCTGGCGAACGTTCTAGTCAAACCGAGATCCCAGGAAGAAGACAAATATCTCGCGTGGATCAGCCCTCAAATTCTGGACGAACTCAACGTCAAAGAGCTTGTCCCCCTGGACGAATCCTCAGACCTGTACCGGCGGGCGTTGGAATCTGCCGGAGACCAAACCGAGTGCGTGGTTGAAGTGAGCTGGACTCCCCCGGAAGGGGTCGAGCGACATTATTGGGTAGCCCTCGAGGGTGGCTACATGGTTGGCCTCGACGTGATCATCACGGCGGAGCTGAAAGACGAGGGGACCGCCCGGGAGCTGACGCATCACATCCAAAACTACCGGCGGGCCGAAGAGTTCGAGATTACCGACCGGGTGGTCACCTACTACCAGGCGCCCGCATCCATCCGCCGGGTGCTGGAGGCGGCAAGCACCGGCGAGTACATCCGGAAAGAAACGCTTAGCGAAGACCTGCGGGACGAGCCTCCGCCGGAAGGGGTCAGGGCGCAAGTCGTGAAGGTGAACGGCGAAGAGGTGACGCTGGGGGTCCGGCGGGTCTGAAACGGCGATGCCTGAGCTACCCGAGGTCGAAAACGCCAGGTGCTATCTCGTTCAGGCGGGGCTGCCCGGACGCACCTTCACCGGCGCCAATATCGGCTGGGCCAAGACCGTCCGGACGCCCTCCCTGGAAGATTTTGTCCTGGGGCTCACCGGCGGCGCGGTGCAGGCCGTCAACCGGCGGGGCAAGTACCTGCTCCTGCCCTTGCGTAGGGGCGACTCGCGAACCCCCCCCCCTCACCCTCATCATCCACCTCGGCATGACCGGCGGCTTGCAGGTCCACCCAAGGTCCGAGCCCGAACCCCGGATGCTTCGCCACACCTTCTACCTGGACGACGGCCGCGAGCTGCGGTTCGTGGACGGGCGTAAGTTCGGCAAGTTGTGGTTGGCATCCGACTCCGACGATGTCTTGCCCGTCCTCGGCCCGGACCCGCTGGGCGACGACTTCACCGCGGACACCCTGGCCCGGAGCCTTGACGGGAGAATCGCTCCAATCAAGGCCCTGATACTGGAGCAGTCTATCGCGGCGGGGATCGGCAACCTGTACGCCGACGAGTCCCTGTTCCTGGCGGGCATTCACCCCTTGCGCCCCGCCTCGGACCTGTCCGGCGATGAAATCTCCCGGCTCCGGGACGGCATCGTGGCCGCCCTCAGCGCCGCCGTGGCCCTATACGACAAAAGCCGGGCCAACGGCCAGCCCGACCCTCCCACGGAACTGAACGCCTGGACCATTCCCCGCAAACCCGGCGACCCCTGCCCCCGTTGTGGATGCCCCATCGACGCCATCCGCGTCCGCGGCACCTGCTTCTGCCCAGGGTGTCAGGGGTAGTGCCCATGGCAAGGGCGACTAACAGGAGCTGGTCATGAGTCTAAGGGCTCATCACCACAGTTTGGTCCCCGCCGTTATAGCGATCTACAAAGTGTCGGTAGATAGCACGTGCATGCGTTTCTGAATTCCCGCCGTCCGATTTGCGGTTCACCTGGAGCCCCAGCTGACCTTCCACCAGGTCCATCGGGAGTCGTCTATAATCCGTTCCGTCTATCATGGTCCTGAAATTGCGGCCGGGAAACTGCGAAACTGAAACCTGGTGACCTCTGATGGAGCCAGATAACTCTCCTGGAGTGTCGTAAACGATCCGCCGATTTGACCTGATGGGGGTAGCTGGATAACTAGGCGGAAGAGTTGCGTCTTCCGATCCATCCATTAAGATTTCTGAAAATTTGTGGACGAAGACTCGTCGTGCGGCTGGTTCATCAAAGAGAAGCGCCGCCACGTCTTGCTGATCTTTTTCCGGCAGCGACCTGTAAGCAAGCAAGAAAACTTTGGCAGGTTCAGGCACACAGCACCTCCTTAGTAGACTGTAGATACTGTAATATACTCCGGAGTTACTGTCAACCGGCAGTATGCACTGAGTTTCTAGTTATTCTTCTACACGCTGGTCCCATGGATATGCCTCGGCGCCACGATAATGACGGAACACTTGTCGTCCACCACGGCTTG
>MPMA02174103.1_pt1 | contig 10370 bp, 9 predicted proteins | sample 1617361 | NCBI WGS metagenome assembly MPMA02 (sample SAMN05944807, study PRJNA350692) | marine metagenome | biome: marine; feature: ODZ; material: water; isolation source: 180 m water sample filtered on 0.2 um supor filter | place: Pacific Ocean | collected 2012-04-08 | depth 180m m | reverse complement strand
TTTATTACTTCGTAATCTGCGTGGACGGTACTTTGGAAAGTGCATATTTAAGTTCCTTTAAAAACATATCTTTATAATGGTGAATAAATAGTTTATAGTGTAAAACCATTTTGTCAAATGATATATTTCATTCAGGAGGTATACACAATGCAGAATTTAGCACAATTTTTATTCGAAGTAGGTTATTTAAAGAGGGTTCGTAGGAGTGGATGGTGGTTGCTGGGAAATAAAACACCTGAGAGTGTTGCAGAACACTCCTTTCGCTGTACAATTATAGGATATTTGTTGGCAAGGTCAGAAAAAGTTGATGCCTCTAAGGTGATTATGATGTGTCTTTTTCATGATGTGCATGAGGCCAGGACGAACGACCTTCACAAAATAGCTCAGAAATATATAAACCTTGAAGAGGCAGACGCCAAAGCATCACAGGAACAGTTAGAGCTTTTAAAGGGTTCTGTGGGAAAAGAGGTAGAAGATATATTAAGTGATCTGGCAAATCAGGAAAGCATGGAAAGCATAGTCGCTGAAGATGCAGACATCCTGGAATGCGCAATGCAGGCTAGGGAGTATCAGGTACAAGGGTATGAAGATGCCATAGACTGGATCGAAAGAGCTAAGGGCAGACTGAGGTGTGAATCATCAAAAAAACTACTGTCAATCATAGAACATTCTGATCCTAATGAATGGTGGAAGAAACTTAAAGACAGTGATAAATAGATACCAGAAATCTGACAATCAAAAACATTTTGACAATTATTGCTTATTATCCTAAAATTTTGCAGTAGCTTGAAGGATTTTACATAATTTGAAAAGGGGAAAATAGAATGAAGACTCAACTTGACAGAGCCAGAGATGGCGAAATTACACAAGAGATGAAAGAGGCTGCTGTCTATGATGATGTCAGCCCTGAATTTATACGTGATGGAATCGCTAATGGCCACATTGTTATATATGGGAACCCTCAGAGAAAGTCCAGGGTTGTTGGTATCGGACAGGGCCTGAGGACAAAGATAAATGCAAGTATCGGGACTTCTCCGGACATTGTTGATTTTGATATGGAAGTAGAAAAGGCCAAAGTTGCTGAAAAGGCCGGTGCTGATACATTGATGGAACTTTCCACAGGTGGTGACCTGGGAGAGATAAGGAAAAGAGTCCTTGACTCAATCAGTTTGACGGTTGGAACTGTACCCTTGTACCAGGCGGCAATGGAAACTATTGAGAAGAAAGGTTCTGTGGTAAAAATGGAGGCGGATTTCCTGTTTGAGATTATTGAGAGGCAGGCACAGGATGGAATCGGATTTATGGCGATTCATTGCGGCATAAACATGATTACATTGGAACGTTTAAGAAAACAGGGGTATAGATATGGCGGTCTCGTAAGCAGGGGAGGTTCATTCTTAACAGCTTGGATGAACCATAACAAAAAAGAGAATCCGTTATATGAAGAGATTGACAGACTCATTGACATTATGAAGAAATATGACGTGATTTTAAGTCTCGGGAATGGTTTAAGGGCAGGTGCTGTACATGACAGTACCGACAGGGCACAGATTCAGGAATTGATTATGAACTCTGAGATTGCAGAATATGCCCAGAAGAAGGGTGTCCAGATAATTGTCGAAGGCCCCGGGCACATACCAATAGATGAGATAGAGGCAAATGTTATTATACAAAAGAGGATGAGCAATAATGCTCCATTTTACATGCTTGGCCCCATTACTACAGATGTGACACCCGGATATGACCATATCTCTTCTGCAATTGGCGCAGCTTTATCATCCAGGTATGGCGCTGATTTCATCTGTTACGTTACACCTCCTGAACACCTGGCACTTCCCACACCTGATGACGTAAGAGAGGGTGTCATGGCGGCCAAGGTTGCCGTTCACGTTGGGGATATGATAAAACTAAAGGATAAAGTGAAGAATCAGGATCTTAAGATGGGTATTGCGAGGAGGGACCTTGACTGGAAGACCCAGTACGAAACAGCTATTACTTCAGAGAAAGCAGAGGAGATAAGAAAGAGCCGTCCGCCAATGGAGGAGGATACGTGTACAATGTGCGGCCCTGTATGTTCGTTAAAGGGTGTAATGGAATATTATGAAGATGACTTGAAAGATAGCAGGAAAAAGAGCTACACGACGGCATTGTAAGGGGTTAGCACATTGCTGATGAAAATAAATCTGTTCCATTTCTGTATGTAGAAACATGCCCATTGTCCTGTTAGAACATCCGAGGCCAAGAATACCTGAAAGATATGAATCTGTGGTTAATACACCGCTCTCTTCATGTCTGATGACCGGTTACGTTGCGTCAACCCTGAAATCCAATTACCACGATGTGGATATTGTTGACGCAAATCTTTATGGGTGGACTTTCAATAAAACTATTCAGGAACTTAGAAAGAAGAGCTTTAAGTTATTAGGAGTTCATCTTGTCTATTTGTGGGAGAATACGGCAAGTGTGTTTGAGATGCTCATGGACCTCCGAAGAAGTGTTCCAGATGCACATATAAATCTTTATGGACACTTCCCCACATTCGCATCCAGGGAGTTATTGACCAATCACCCTTTTGTCGACTCTGTTACTATAGGAGAGCCGGAGGCCACGTTTCTGGAGCTTTCAGCGGCAGTCACAAACAATAAAGACACTTCTGCTTTATACACAATTGATGGCATTGCATTCAATTATACCAATAGTAAACTAGAAGAAGGTATCCTTAAGCCCGACGTAATACTGAACAAGCCGAGAAAGCCGGTTTCAAATCTTGACAATCTCCCCTTTCCTTATCGCAACGACTTCGAATTAACAAAGAAAAAGGGAATTTCTACCTTTATCCTTGCCAGCAGAGGCTGCTATGGGAAATGTACTTTCTGTTATCTGGATAATTTTTATGGCGAGGAATCATCCTGGCGGGGGAGAAGCACTGAAAATGTATTTAATGAGATTTATGATATTTATGAAGAGTTTGATGAAAGATATTTTTATTTTGCTGATGCGAACTTTTTTGGTCCTGGCAAAAAAGGAAAAGAATGTGCGTGTGAACTGGCAAATCTCATTATGGATAAAGGCTTGAATATAAAGTTTGGAATTGAGTGCAGGGCTAATGATATAGAAGACAAAACGATTGGATTACTGGTTGAGGCAGGACTTAAAGACGTGTTCCTTGGAGTTGAGAGTGGAAGTCAGAGGTCTCTGAATAAATTCAGGAAGTTTACAACGGTTGAGGATAATAAAAAGGCCATAAACATACTCAGACGGTATGGTATAGAACCGAATTATGGTTTTATCATGTTTGAACCGGATTCAACCCTGGCAGATGTCAGGGAGAATTATGAGTTCCTTAAAGAGATGAAAATGCTGAATTCGCCGAGCGTTACAGCCCATCTATTGCATCACAAACAGACCGTATTCAAAGGAACGTTTGATTATCAAAGGAAGAATAATGGTGCCAAGCCAGTTTCTGGGATTATGTATGAACGTCCTTGTGAATTCAAGGATAAGGCAGTAGAGGCGTTGTCGGAAGAAGTAAATCGCTTTTGCCTTCAGGTGCTTAAGGATATATCTCAGGACAGGGACGACAAGAATAGACAGTTTGATTCATGTGTTTATGACGAGGGTGATATGTCTTCAAAACAGATGAATGATCAACTGATTGAACATTTCGAACAGACTTTGTGCTCATATGAATAAACCTAAAGATATAGAATATCTCAATGAAATAAGCTATAGCTATTGGAAAGCACAGGTTCTTTTTGTAGCTATCGATATGGACGTGTTTACGCTGACTGCGGGTAATGGTAAAAGTTGCAAGGTCATTGCCAGGAAGCTCAGGACTGATCTCAGGGCAACTGAAATGATCTTGAATGCACTTGTCTCATTGGAGTTTCTGAGAAAGATTGGGGAAGTTTACAGGAATACTGCCATATCCAATCGTTATCTGGTGAAAGGCTCTCAACTATACCAGGGTGACAGGATCCACCATTTTCATAACATGTGGGATTGCTGGTCAAAATTAAACGTTGCCATCAAAACCGGCAAGCCTACTGCATATGATAATGCAGAGGAAGAGGTTGATGAAAAAAGATTGAGAGAGTTCATCAGGGCCATGCACAATATCGGTGTAGTACAGGCCGGGGAAATTTGCGAAGAATTACATCTAAAGAAATACCGTAGCCTTCTGGACCTGGCTGGAGGGCAGGGAACTTATGCTGTAAGGTTTGTTAAAGAAAACCCGAAGATGAAGGCTGTAGTCTTTGATCTTCCGGAGGTTATTAAGATTACCAGAGACCATATTAAGGAATCGGGTATGAAAGGGAAGGTTGCAACTAAGGCAGGGGATTGTCTTAAGGATAGTTTCGGTAAAGAATTGTATGATATTGTCTTTGTGTCAAATTTACTACATATTTATAAACCGGGTGAAAATCGGAAAATATTAAAAAAATGTTGGGATTCCTTATTGAAAAAGGGTATAGTTGTGATTCAGGAGTTTGTCTTGAACTCTGCAAAGACACAGCCACTTTTTGGTACGCTTTTCAGCCTGAATATGTTGATGGGAACACATAGGGGCTCATCTTATTCATATGTTGAAATGAAAGAGTGGCTCAAGGATGTGGGGTTTAAAAACATAAAAAAAGTTAATCTGGACTTGGATTCAGGCTTAATCATTGGGCATAAGCCGTAAATACAATTTAAGGAGAGATGGTAATGTATAAGAAGATTGTTGTGCCGGTTATGTTGTTAATTTTCATTTTGCAAATCAGCAACTTGCTGTTTGCAAATGAAAATACAGAGGCGAAGACAGAGGTGAGCACTGAGGCCGCAGTTGAAAAGAAAGAGGTAGAGGAGGAGGAAGCTGGTACAGCGGATACAGCGGTAGAGGCAGAGGATGACGTTATTGCTACTGTAAATGGTGAAGAAATATTTCGCAAAGAACTTGACAGAAGACTGGGTGTTCTTAAACGTATGAATCAGGAAGTGACACGTGCTGTCCAAATACAGGTAATAAATCAGTTAACAAAGAAAGTACTACTTAAACAATTTGTTGAAGGGCAGAATATCGAGGTAAGTGGTGGAGAGGTACAGGGAGAGCTTGAAAAGATCCAGTATTTTTTGAAATCCAATCCGAATGATAGCGACAAGTCGCTGGTAGAGATTTTGGAAACTCAGGGTTCCAATATTGGTGAACTCAAAGATGAGATAAGGAGGACTCTGGCTTTGAGCAAATATTTGGATAACAGGGTTGATGATGAAGAGAAAATCAGTTATTTTGAATCGAATATAAGCGTCTTTAATGGTGAAAAGGTAAAAGCAAGTCATATCTTAATTGATACAACTAAGTTGAAAACAGCCGCTGAACTTGAAAACGCAAAACAGAAGATTGAAGAGGTAAAGAAGGAAATAGATAATGGTGCGGACTTTGCGGAAACTGCAAGGAAATACTCAACCTGTCCTTCTGCTGAAAATGGGGGTGATATAGGTTTCTTTCAAAGGAATGGTTCTTTAGTAGAGGAGTTTGCCGAAGCTGCATTTTTAATGGAAGTCGGAGAAATAAGTAAACCTGTAAAAACACAATTCGGATATCACATAATAAAGGTCACTGATAAGGAAGAAGGAAAAGATGTCAAATATGAAGAGGTTGAAGACATGGTTGATTTTGTTTATATGCAAATAAAGACCGAAGCCCTTCTGAAGGGATTGTATGAAAAAGCAGAGATTGAAATAACTCTATAGTAGTTGGGCGATTATTAGCCTTTTGTTTTCCTGTAAATTTCCGGGAGTTTCTTTATTAACACCTGGATTCTTTTTTCAAGAGTATGTGGTTTTGCAGGTGATCCCCAGACGATTGATCCTGCCTCTAAACTCTTATAAACATCAGAAGCTGCACCAATAATACAATTATCTCCAATTTCTATATTATCAATAATGCTTGCATCTGCAGCCATCATAACATTTTTGCCTACTTTTGTGCCTCCGGAAATTTTCGCGTATGCAATTAACATAGTGTCCTCTCCAATGAAAACGTTATGAGCTATGTGGGAATGGTTGTCTATTTTGACACCGGAGCTTATAACGGTTTTGTCAAGTGCTGAACGTGCAATAGTGACGTTTGATCCAATTGCCACATCATCTCCAATCTCAATAGTTCCTACTTGGGGAATCTTTACGTGTTTACCTTTTATTTGAAGATATCCAAAGCCGTCATCACCAATAGATGTGCCGGATTGGATTTCTACGCGTTTACCTATTGTAACTTCTTCTCTGATTGTAACGTTTGGGTATATTATTGAATCATCACCAATTTTGCAGTTTGTGCCTATAAAGGTATTGGGGTATATGGTTACATTATCACCTATCTGTGTGTTTTCGCCAATGACTACGTTTGCTCCAATAGATACATCATTGCCAATGGAAGAGTCTTTCGAAATTGTTGCTGATGGATGAATAGTGCGTGGCTGTTGCCGTTTTTTGTCTGAAACAACCTTAAGTAGTTTAATAAATGCCAGGAACGGATTGTCGACAATGATTAATGTTTTTTTTGTTTCCTCTATCGGTCTGTGTGATACAACTGCAGAGGCCTTTGATTCAAGTACTTTGCTTACAAGCTTTTCGTTCTTGATAAAGCTTATGTCGCCTTCATCAGAATTCTCAATGCTGGACACGCCCGTGATGATCAGGTTTTCATCTCCCAGCACCTTACCGCCGATAATTTCGTTAATTTGCTTTATGGTAAATTCCACAAAAAGACATTCCTTTCTCGCTGGTGGAAATGTTATACTCGATTCGAGTAAGATTTAGTTTATATCACACGAATACATGTGCTGTCAAACTGAACTTTCGTGTTGACAATAGGCTAAGATGGAAATAGTATTCTGAAATAAGTATTTGTGCCTTTAATCCTCATTGGTGATTTCTAACAAAACTATTACAATTAACCTTGATATTTGAAATTATTTGATTCGCTATGATAAGATCTGAAACTGCTGATTGTACGAATAAAGATAATATGGAATTGTTATGTGGTGAGAGTGTTAAATTAGGTGCAACGATTTCCAAAATAGTTTCCACGAAGAGTATTGTGGTAGAACCCTGGGTTCAGTTGAAATGCCGTTTTGGCTGCTCAAAATTTGGCAAATATAAGACCTGTCCACCACATACGCCAACGTATAAGGAAACTCAGGAATTGATGAATTGTTATGAGAGTGCTATTCTGATAGAAGGCCAGCCGCCTGCAAAACAATTTGAAGAAATGCTTCTCCGTATTGAACACAAGGCAAATTTTGCCGGGTTTTATAAGGCCTTCGCTCTAAATGCAGGGCCGTGTCCGCTTTGTACTACATGCGATGTAGATGGTTCCTGTGTGATGCCAAAAGAGGCAAGGCCGTCAATGGAGGCATGTGGTATCGACGTCTTTAAGACTGTTCGCAATAATGGTTTTGAAATAAAATTTCTGGAACATAAAAATGAATATGTTAAATATTTCGGTTTACTCTTACTTGAATAATTTGGGAATTTGAATATGTGTGGGATTGTTGGATATATTGGAGAAAATAAAGCCAGCCCGATACTCATTAATGGAATAAGAAGGCTTGAGTACAGGGGGTACGACTCTGCAGGGTTGTCTATTATAAAGGATAACGAAATAATTTGTGCGAAATCAGTAGGGTACATTGATGAATTGGAGAAAATGATAGATAGTAAGTTTAATGAAGGCACTATAGGTATTGCTCATACTCGATGGGCTACACATGGAGCGCCTACAGTAGAAAATGCCCACCCACATTGTGATTGTTCCGAAAAGATTTCAATTGTCCACAACGGTATAATTGAGAATTATAACTATCTGAAGGCAAAACTGGAAAAAGAAGGACATATATTCAAAAGCGAAACAGATTCTGAGGTGATTGCTCATCTTATTGAAAGTTATTTTGAAGGGGAGCTGGAAGGCGCTGTAAGGAGAGCGTTGAAGGAAGTTGATGGCGCTTATGGCCTGGCCATAATCAGTCTGGACGATCCCGGCAAATTGATTGCCGCAAGGCGTGGGAGCCCATTGATAGTAGGCATAGGTAAGGGAGAGCATTTTGTCACTTCAGATGCAGCTGCCATTTTAGAATATACAAAAGAAGTTGTTTACCTGGACGATAATGAGATTGCTGTTTTGACAAGGGATAAAATGAAAACAACCGATATTGACAACGTGCAGATATCAAAAAACATAGATGAGATTCAATGGAATCTTGATAAGACAGAAAAGGATGGATACGAGCACTTTATGCTTAAAGAAATATATGAGCAGCCGCAAACCTTGCGTGATGCAATGCTGGGTCGATTTGAGAAGGATAGCAGCCTCGTGCATCTGGGAGGATTAAAGGAAAAGGAAGATATTCTGCGGGATGTCAGGCGTATTATAATAGCGGCATGTGGCACCTCCTGGAATGCCGGGCTTATTGGTGAGTATATGATAGAGGAACATTTGGGAATACCGGTTGAGGTGGAGTACGCTTCAGAGTTCAGGTATAGAAATCCTATTATTGAAGAGGGGACTATGGTATTGGTGATAAGCCAATCCGGCGAGACTGCGGACACACTTGCCGCAATGCATGAGGCTAAAAAGAAAGGCGCAGCAATTCTATCGATCTGTAATGTTGTTGGGAGCAGCATTGCGAGGGAATCGGATTGTGGTATTTTTCTTCATGCCGGTCCTGAGATTGGTGTTGCATCGACAAAGGCATTTACTTCACAAATTACCGTTCTATTCCTGTTAACTCTCTTCCTGGCCCGGGTAAGAGGAAAGAAGGAAGTTTTGAGTAGTGATTTGACGGATAAGTTGAGAGAAATTCCGGGGCAGGTTCAGCAAATCCTTGATAGAGAAGACCAGATAATCAAGATTGCACAACTTTATAGCGATAGTGATAATTTTCTTTATTTGGGGAGAGGTTACAATTATCCTGTGGCCCTGGAAGGAGCGCTTAAGTTAAAGGAGATATCCTACATACATGCAGAAGGCTATCCAGCCGCAGAGATGAAACATGGGCCAATAGCGCTTATAGATAAGAATATGCCTGTTGTATTTATCGCTACCACGGATAGAGTGTATGCCAAGATTTTAAGTAATATTGAAGAGGTGCGTACTCGTGGTGGTAAAGTAATCGCTATAGCAAATGAGCAAAGTAATGAGATCTCTGAGATGGCGGATCATGTTCTTTATATACCTGAAACAATTGATGTATTAACTCCAATCTTATCTGTGATCCCACTTCAATTATTAGCTTACCACATAGCGGTGATGAGAGGGTGTGATGTTGATAAACCCCGCAACCTGGCTAAGAGTGTAACTGTAGAATAAATCATTGATTTTAAGGGGTTTTTCATTCCTTACAAAGTGAGAGGGTAAATGTTTCTTGAGAGGTTGTTTTTAAGTAGATATGTAAGTTATTTGGTTTTTATATAAAATTTTAAGTCACCTTCTTTTTCCGGCAGTGCGGACAACCATACCCTCTTATAGTTCGGGTATTTATAATTGCTTTCCACTCATGACCTTTTTCACATTTCCACCAAACTTTTTTGGCTGAACCTATTGTAAAATTGTCTGGTTTGAGAGAACCATTTTTTGAAGGGTGCCACAAATTAGAGATTTCTTGAAATTTGGCAACTTTCGCTTTCATAAGAAAATTATAAACTAATTAACAAAAGAAAGAATTCAAAATTGTCTTATCAACCACTTCTAACCTAAAATCGGATCTTACTTCTGGATATTCTCTCTCTAACTTCTCATCTTGCATTCTTTTCTTCTTTATTATTGAATGCACATGAGCACCTCTAAACTTTTCCCTCGAACTGTCTGGTATCCTTTCTTATTCAACCAATCTGCAATTTGATTAAAGGACATTCCTTTCTTTCTTAGGTCAATGATTGTCTCATAAAGAAAGAATTGGTATTGTGAATAGGACAGAACATTTAACTTAGGGGTTCTGTAGGTGATGGTGAAACTAAAGAAAAAGTCGGTATTTTTAAGTGCATACCCACACCCACCTTCAGACACAGTGGAGTAGTCAATTATCGTGCAACTTTCTTTCCGTCTCAGTTAAAGCAAAAACAGTTTTGAATACTTTTTCTCCGTTGCGCGTCATTTTCTTATTGCGTCTTGCCATCATTCGCTTGGCTACCTGTAAATCTCTTTTTATGTCGTAGGCTCTTGTAACGTTGTCGGAATACCATGAGAAGGATGGTGTGAATTTAGGAGGCGTACGTGACATCAGTATGTTGCAGGCAAACCCTATAATACTTCCGGTAGCAAACTTTGTGTTTATAGCGGTTTTTGTATGGTCTCCCATTTCATCCCGAGAAAAGTATGACTGGTATCAACTGTT
>MPMA02260637.1_pt1 | contig 10372 bp, 8 predicted proteins | sample 1617361 | NCBI WGS metagenome assembly MPMA02 (sample SAMN05944807, study PRJNA350692) | marine metagenome | biome: marine; feature: ODZ; material: water; isolation source: 180 m water sample filtered on 0.2 um supor filter | place: Pacific Ocean | collected 2012-04-08 | depth 180m m | reverse complement strand
CCCTTCGCGATCTCAACATGGCAGCGGTTTGGGCCGGTCTTACGGCGTTTGTCTGGTACGGCTTCGGGCCCTGCCGTTGCACCTCGAGGTCGCGGGGCAGCTGGGTTTGAACCCCTCCCAATCGTCAAGCTGGATTTTCGTCATTTGGTTCAGTGGCGCCATCACGTCGATCGCCCTGACACTTTACTACCGGATTCCGATCCCCATTACCTGGACCATCCCGGGGCTGATCTATCTGGGCACCCTGGCCGGGCAATTCAGCTTTCCCGAGATCGTCGGCGCCAACCTGATGGCGGGGATCGCAATCCTGATCCTCGGAGCGTTCGGCATCGGCGAACGGATCATGGCTTGGCTGCCGCTGCCGATAGTCATGGGCATGTTCGCGGGCTCCATCCCGGTCTATGTCACGCGCATGGTGGCGGCCAGCGTGGCGGACGTGCTGGTAGCCGGTGTGACCTTGGCGGCCTACCTCGTCGGGCGGTTTATCGCCAGCCCACGGGTTCCGCCCATGGGGCTGGCCGTGGTGATCGGCGGGATCGCGGTTTTTGCCTTTGGCGAAATCTCGACGCAAGTGGTTTCATGGTCGCTGCCGGATCTCACGGTCCCCGGCTTCCGCTTCACGCTTTCTTCCTTCATCGCCATCAGCTTGCCCATGATCATACTGGCCATGGGACTGGGGAACGTTCAGGGGCTGGGGTTTCTATTGTCCCAGGAATACCGCGTGCCGATAACGGCGGTGACCATAACCACCGGCCTCAACTCCATGGTAAATGCCCTGCTCGGCGGCCATCCGGCGACCGTGGCGCGCACCGGGGCGGCAATCCTCGCGGCGCCCGACGCCGGTCCCAAGGAGACGCGCTACTGGGCCAACGTGATCGCCGCGACGCTGACCATCTCCATTGCCTTGGGCGCCGGAACACTGTCGTCCTTGCTGGCCGTTCTGCCCCGGACCTTCGTCGTCACGCTGGCCGGCCTCGCCATCCTTTCATCGCTGCAAAGCGCCTTCGAAACGGCCTTCGGCGGAAAACTCCGCTTCGGCGCGCTGGCTGCCCTTGCCGTCGCCGCGACACCATTCGCGGTATTTGGAATCACCTCCGCTTTTTGGGCGATTCTGGCCGGCATCGCGGCCTCGTTCATGGCCGAACGCCAGGACCTCCTGGCCTATTGGAAGGGCCAGGAGCAAACCCCGGACTGAGTGCCGAAACGACAATCTCTTTCTGCCTCTCTCTGCGGCTTTTGTTCGCAAGCCCGCTAAAACAGACCCTCGATGTCGCCCGCGTCGTTCAGGTGAATGCGGTTGGCGGCGGGCGATCGCGGCAGGCCGGGCATGGTCATGATGTCGCCGCAGACCACGACGACGAATTCGGCACCGTTCGAGAGCCGCACCTCGCGCACCGGCACCACGTGGTTCGAGGGCGCGCCCAGGAGCTGGGGATCGGTCGAGAAGCTGTATTGCGTCTTGGCGATGCAGACGGGGTAGTGGCCGAAGTCCTGCTGCAAGTCGGTGAACTGGTCGCGCACCTTCTTGTCGCCGATGATGCCCTGGGCGCCATAGAGCGTCTGGGCCACCGTGCGCACCTTGTCCCACAGCAGCACGCCGTCGCCGTAGAGCGGCCGGAAGTCGGCGACGCCGCTGTCGGCCAGCTTGACCACGCATTCGGCCAAATCCTGGGCGCCCTCGCTGCCGTCGGCCCAGTGCGTGCAAGCGTGGGCCTCGACCTCGAGCTCGGCGCAGAGCTGACGCACCGCATCCATCTCGGCATCCGTGTCGGCCGAGAAGCGGTTGATGGCGACGCTTACCGGAACCCCGAAGAGGCGCAAATTCTGGACGTGCCGGGCCAGGTTGACGGCACCCTCCCGGATCGCCTCCACATCCTCGCGGCCCAAATCCTCGCGGGCCACGCCGCCATGCATCTTGAGCGCCCGGATGCTCGCCACCAGCACCACCGCGTCGGGCCTGAGCCCGGCCTTGCGGCACTTGATGTCGAAGAATTTCTCGGCCCCCAGATCGGCCCCGAAGCCGGCCTCGGTAACCACATAGTCGGCCAGCTTCAGGGCCGCCTTGGTTGCCACCACCGAGTTGCAACCGTGGGCGATATTGGCAAAGGGGCCGCCGTGGATGAAGGCCGGGTTCTGTTCCAGCGTCTGCACCAGGTTGGGCTGCATGGCTTCTTTCAGCAACACCGTCATCGGGCCCTCGCCCTTCAGATCGCGGGCATAGACGGGCTCACGGCCTCGGGTGCGGCCGACGATGATCTGGGCCAGCCGGCGCGTCAGGTCGTCGAGGTCCGTGGCCAGGCAGAAGATGGCCATGACTTCGGAAGCCACAGTGATGTCGAAGCCGTCCTCGCGGGGGAAGCCGTTCGAGACCCCGCCCAGCGACGAGACAATGCCCCTGAGCGCCCGGTCGTTCATGTCGACCACCCGGCGCCAGCCCACCCGGCGCTCGTCGAGTCCGAGCTCGTTGCCCCAGTAGATGTGGTTGTCGATCAGCGCCGCCAACAGGTTGTTGGCCGTGCCGATGGCGTGGAAGTCACCGGTGAAGTGGAGGTTGATGTCCTCCATGGGCACGACCTGGGCATAACCGCCACCGGCGGCGCCCCCTTTGACGCCGAAGCAGGGGCCCAGCGAGGGCTCGCGCAAGCACATCATGGTGCGCTTGCCGAGCCGGTTGAGGGCATCGCCCAGCCCCACCGTGGTCGTCGTCTTGCCCTCGCCGGCCGGCGTCGGCGAGATCGCCGTGACCAGGATCAACTTGCCCTCGGGTCGATCGGCCAGCGTATCGAGATGGTCGAACGAGACCTTGGCCTTGTGCGGACCGAAGGCATAAAGCGCCGTCTCAGGGATCTCCAGCCGGGCGGCGATTTCGCCCACGGGCTTCATCTCGGCCGCCCGGGCAATCTCGATATCGCTTTTTACGTCTGTCATGGCTTTAGATCCTGTAGGTCCTGTAGGTCCTGTAGGTCCTGTAGCTTCCGCCACCGGTGTTGCGCCGTTCGAAGGAGACCATATAAGGGCTTGGGCGATCGAAAAACATGAGAATTTTCAGCCTCGCACAAATACCTTTTGGACGTAACATGAGACGCCTCATGGTTCGAGCGGGGGCCCAATGGCCGACAAATTACCGCCACTGAATAGCCTGCGCGCTTTCCACGCCGCAGCCCGGAACCTCAGCTTTACGAAGGCCGGGCTTGAACTCAATGTCACGCAAGCCGCGGTCAGCTACCAGGTCAGGCGGCTGGAGGAGCATTTCGGCACAAAACTGTTCCACCGCCTCAATCGGGCCCTAGCTCTGACCAAGGCCGGTGGGGCCTACTATGACGTCGTCGAGCAGGCCTTTGCCTTGTTGGTTGTCGATGCCAACGTGCTGACGGCAGAGCGGGGCCAAGAGCCCTTGATCGTCAGCGCCAGTCAGTCCCTGGCGGCCAGGTGGCTAACCCCCAGACTGGAGGGTTTCCGGTCCCGCAATCCACGGATCAGGCTTCACATCGAGGCGACGGATAGCCTGGCAGATCTGATGGCGGGGAAAGCGCATTTGGCACTGCGCTACGCCCGGAAGATCGATCCGGCCCTGAATTCACTGGTTCTGTTCGCCGAGCAGGTGTTTCCGGTGTGCAGCCCGGCTCTGCTGGAAGGCGATCTGGCTCTGGCCAAGCTGGGTGACTTGCGCCACCACGCCCTGATCCACGACGACATGACCGACATTACCTGGCGCGACAGGCTAAAGGCCACGGATGTCGAGCCCGATTTCAGCACGGCCAGGCCCAGCTTCAGCCATTCCAGCCTGGCCATCGACGCGGCCATGGAAGGCCAGGGCGTGGCGCTGGGCCGTTCGACGCTGATTGCCGACGATCTCGAGGCTGGCCGCCTGGTTCAGCCCTTCGAGATCACCTTGCCCTCCAAGTTCGCCTACCACGTAGTCTATTTCGGCGACCGCTACGACAATCCCGATGTTGCGGCGTTTATCGACTGGGTACTGCTCGAGGCCAAGCGCTCGGAAGCCAGGATGTTCAGCCCCGGCACAAAATAATTTTGTCCGATACCGTGAAATTACTCGTTTGTTGGGCTGGAGGATGGCGGCCAAGATCCGCTGTCGATTGAAGCCTGGCCGAAAACATGGAAACCACATGCAATCCGTAGAGCTGCATGTCCTTGATGCTTTCACGCGCACCCTGTTCGGCGGCAATGTCGCCGCCATCGTCAGCCAGGCCGGCGACCTGGGGGAGACTGAAATGCAGATCGTCGCCCGCGAGGTGGCGGCTTCGGTGACGGGATTCCTGGTGCCGGCCGGAGAGGCCGATTTCGGCGTTCGCTTTTTCACACCGATGCAGGAAATCGACATGTGCGGGCACGGGCTTATCGCACTATGCCGGCGCCTGGTCGATATGGGGAAAGTGGAGCTTCAAGCGGCGGCGACCGTCGAGAAGACGATATGGACCAAGGCGGGGGTTGTGCCCGTGATAATCTCCCCGGAGGGGGATTTCCCTTTGGTCATGATGGGGCAGGCCCCGCCCGTCTTCCGATCTGGCGACCTGGACCGGGACGCCTTGTACCAGGCGTTGGGCCTGAGGGCGGAGCAGGTTGCCCCCGACCTTCCTCTCGAATTCGCCTCGGCGGCGCTGGAACATCTTTTTGTGCCGGTCCGCGACCGGGCCGCTCTGGCCGGCTTGCAGCCCGATTTCAGCCTGCTGACCCAAATCAGCAACGAGATCGGTGTCGTCTCCATCGCTGTCCTGACCTTGGACACGGCCGATCCGGCCGCGACCGTGCGCTGCCGCGATTTCTGCCCCGCCGCCGGCATTCCCGAGGCTGCCGGGTCGGGTACCACCAACAGCGCATTGCTATGCTATCTGGTGCGAAACGGCGCCCTTTCATGGCCCCAGGGAAGTGTCCTCCGGACCCAGGCGGAGCAGGGTTGTGAAATGAAGCGGCCGGCCCGGATTTACTGCCAGGCCCGGTTGCAGGACGGGGAAATCAGGGACCTATACGTCGGCGGAACGGCGATCGTCTCGATCGAGGGCCGGATCAACCTGCCGAGTAAGGAATGAAGGCCCGTTGTGCCCCGTTTGCTAGGGAATGATCGCAACGGTAGCCGAATGGGCATCATTGTGCCGTCGTCGAACACCGTTCTTGAACCCGACTGCGCCAGGTTGGTCGGGCCCGGAGTAGCCGCCCACTTCGCCCGCCTGGGCGGTTACGATGTCGATGCCATTCCCGATGCCGCCCTGATGCGCCAACTGGCCATGAGCTCGATCGAGGATCCCCTCAGCCTGTTGCTGGCGGCCCGGGTCGATGTCATCGGATATGGCTGCGCCTCGGCCTCATTCAGTTGTGGCTGGCTGTTCGATCAGCGGCTGGGCCGGGAAATCGAGGCGCAAGCAGGGGTGGCGGCGGTGACGACGGCCGGGGCCATGGTCGCGGCGATCAAGGCGCTTGGCGCCCGGCAAATCGGTTTCACTTCACCCTACGTCGCCGAGTTGAACCGAGCGGCCGTAGCCTTTTTCGCCGGAGCCGGCATCCAAGTTGTCAACTGCGCGGATTTGGCCACCGACCTCAGCAGTATCGAACAGGGCCGCCTGGCACCGCGAGACGCCTTCGACCTGGGCCTGGCCACCGACCACCCGGAAGCCGAGGCCATCGTTATCGGATGTACAGACCTGCGAGCCGTCGAGATCATTGGGGATCTGGGGAAGGAACTGGGCAAGCCGGTCGTCACCAGCAATCAGTCGCTGGTGTCTGCCTGCCTGGCCCGGATTGATGGCAGCGGTTGTTAATGGCCTGGAACGTGATTAGAATGATCTTAACGACGGAAACACGCCGCCAGAATCCGGCAAAAAGCAACAATGCGCTTGTCCTGTCGCTTCGGGGTGTTGGTCCGCTGGCAACTGGGGGGGGAATACTTGCTACAACTTTTAGCTTAGTGCCCTAATAAACCGCCCGAGTGGTCCGATGCAATGGTCCGATGCAATGGTCCAATGCAATGGTAATGCGGCGCGGCGCGATGCTCTTGTGAGCACAAAAAAAATGAATCTGGGCGGAAGAAGTTCAACAGGAGGAGAACAACTGTGACGAAATACAACAAAAAACCGACATCGATCAGCGACTTGTCGGCTTCAGACCGTGAAACCATCACCAGCGGGTTGCGCCGTGGTGCCACGCGGCGCCAAGTGATGTCATGGCTTGTGGCCAGCGGGGTAACCATCGCGGCGGCAGGTTCCATCGTAACGTCGGCCCGGCAGGCCATTGCCGCGACGCCGAAAAAGGGTGGCAAGCTGCGCTACGCTTCCGATTTGCACGGACCGTCCGATACCCTCGATCCGGCGCTCAACACCTCCAACATCGACTACACCCGTGGTCGGACCATGTACAACAGCCTCTGCCAGATCAACGAGGATCTGACGACACGGCCCGAACTGGCGGAAGAATATACCTCCAATGCCGACAACACCGAATGGACCTTCAAGCTGCGCAAGGACGTAAGATTCCATGACGGCTCGAAGTTTTCGGCCGACGACGTGATGTACACCATGTCCCGCCACTACGGCAAAAAGTCGACATCGACAGCCAAAACCCTGGTCGCCGATGTGGTCGAGTGGAAGAAGGTCGATAACCACACCGTCAAGGCCACCATGAAGGGCCCGAACAGTGATTTGCCGGTGATTCTGGGCACGCCCCAATTCAAGATGATCAAGGACGGCACCACGGATTTCCAGATGCCGACCGGCACCGGCCCCTTCAAGCTGAAGGAATTCAAACCTGGTGTGCGCGCCGTTCACACGCGCAACGAGCACTACTGGCGTGACGGACCCAACGTCGATGAAATCGAGACGATGGCCATCACCGACAAGGTGGCCCGGACCAGCGCGCTGCTGTCCGGTGACATCGAGCTGATGCAGGCGCTCGACCCCAAGGCCATACGGCAGGTCGAAGGAACGCCCGGTGTTGGTATCTGGTCGGTTCCCTCGGGCGCCTACTTCGGCATCTGCTGCATGACCAATACCTCGCCTGGCAACAACAAAGACTTTGTCATGGCCATGAAGTTGATCCAGCGCCGCAAGAAGATCCTGAAGTCGGTCCTGAAAAAGCAGGGGACGCTGGGCAACGACCATCCCATCAATATCTCTTATGGCACCGATCATTGCTCGGAATTGGCCCAGCGCGAGCACGACCTCGACAAGGCCAAGTTCCACCTGAAGAAATCCGGCATTACGTCGGCCGAGCTGAACGTCGCCGAAGTGGCACCGGGCCTTACGGACTCTTGTCTTCTGGCCCAGCGTGAAGCCAACAAGATCGGCCTTGATCTCAAGATCAAGAAGGTTCCCAACGACGGCTACTGGGGTGCGGTCTGGATGAAGACCCCGCTCAATGTGGTGACCTGGAACATGCGGCCGACGGCCAATGTCATGCTCAATATCGCTTTCGCACCAAATGCACCGTGGAACGACACGCTGTGGAATGACGAGCGCATGGGCAAGTGGCTGGCCGAAAGCCGGGCCGCCAAAGACCCGGCCTTGCGCCACGAACTCTATTGCTCCATGCAGACCCTCATCAACGAGGAATGCGGCATGGTCATCATGGCGCACCGCAATTACCTCGACGCCAAGTCCGACAAGATCGATGGCCTTAGCCGTATGCCGCTGGGATCCCATGGCGGTTACGAGTGGCCCGAGTTCGCCTGGCGTACTGACGCCTAGGTTTTGATCCCGAGGGGAGAAATCGCCGGCCTGACGCGGTCAGGCCGGCGACTTTCCCGCCGAGAACCGGCCAGAATCCACCAGAACCCAAAGACCGGCGGGCGCGGGACTAGCAACTAACCTTTCGCGGAGGAGCCAGAGGGAGGCGCGAGCACATGCAACGCATGGTCGTTCAACGCATTTTGATCGGCATCGTCACCTTGTGGGTGGTGTCGGTTCTGGTTTTCGCCGGCACGGCCGTATTGCCGGGCGACGTGGCACAGATCGTTCTGGGGCAGGCGGCGACGCCGGAATCGCTAGCTGCCTATCGGGCCGAGCGCGGGCTGGATCAGCCGCTGTTCATCCAGTATTTCCTGTGGCTGGGCGGCATGATGACCGGCGATTTGGGGATTTCGAAAGCCGGCGGGGCCACCATCTCGAGCCTGATCGGCGGCCGCCTTTCCAACACCATGTTGCTGGCGGCGATTGTCGCGGTGATTTCCGTCCCCCTCTCGGTTGTCCTGGGGCTGTTGGCGGCGATGTATCCCGGAACCTGGATCGATCGCGTGCTGACCTTCGGCACGCTGAGCTTGATCTCGGTGCCGGAGTTTTTCATTGCCACATTCATGGTGCTCATCCTGGCCGTCAACCTGCACTGGTTGCCGGCGATTGCCCATATGTCGCCCGACGACAGTTTCCTGAAAATGATGCGCGGTTTGGCCATGCCGCTGATCACGCTGATAATCGTTGTTTCGGCCCAAATGATCAGGATGACCCGGGCCGGCATTCTGAACGTCATGAATTCGCCCTACATCGAAATGGCGATCCTGAAAGGCGTTCCCCGCAAGCGCATCATCCTGAGACACGCCTTTTTCAACGCCATCGGGCCGATCGTCAACGTGATTGCCCTGAACCTGGCATATCTCGTATCCGGCGTGGTCATTGTGGAAACCATCTTCGCCTATCCGGGCTTGGCCAAGCTGATGATAGACGGCGTGCAAACGCGCGATCTGCCGTTGGTTCAAGCCTGTGGCATGATTTTCTGTGGCACCTATGTGGTGCTGATAATCTTGGCGGATGTGGCGGCGATTTTGTCGAACCCGCGACTGCGAAATCCGAAATAGGGGTGTGAGAAATGGTTGATACCCCCGAAGATGCGGGCCAGGCACAAAGCCAGGAGCCGACAAAGACGATTTACGACGAACTGCCGGACGCGCCGCCCAAGCAACGGCTGAAGCTGACCTGGGTGGGCAAACTGGGCGTCGCGATCGTGGCCTTTTGGTTGCTGATGGTTTTCATCGGCCCCTACGTGGCGCCCTTCCACGAAGCCGATATCATCGCCGACGACAGTTATCTTCCGCCCGACGCAACGCATTGGCTGGGCACCGATTACCTCGAACGCGATATCCTCTCGCGCATCTTGTGGGGCGCCCGAACGACCATCGGCATCTCCTTCCTGGCCACCCTTATTGCCTATCTTATCGGCGTCACGGCCGGGATTGCCGCGGCCGTGGTGGGGGGCTGGACGGATACCGGGCTGAGCCGCGTCAACGACGCCATCCTGTCGCTGCCGACCATCATGCTGGGATTGCTGATCGTGGTCGCACTTGGTACCTCGATACCCATTTTGATCGGCACGGCGGCGGTGATCTATGCCGCCAGTGTGTTCCGAATAGCGCGCGCCTTGGGCCAGGACATCATGGTCATGGACTATGTCGAATCGGCCAAGGCCCGAGGCGAGAGCCTGTGGTGGATCATCAGCCGGGAAGTGCTGCCCAACGCCGCCATGCCGCTGGCCACCGATTTCGGCTTGCGGCTGGTCTTCGTGGTCCTCTTCATCTCCAGCCTGAGCTTCCTGGGCTTGGGCATCCAGCCGCCCATGGCGGACTGGGGCTCGATGGTGCGGCAAAACCTCGAAGGGCTCGGGTATGGCTCGCTGGCAGCCGTCTGGCCGGCCCTGGCGATCGCCAGTTTCACGATTTCCATCAACCTGATCGTTGACGATATCTCGGCAAAGTCCGGCGGTAGCCTGGCCAAGAAGATGATCTGATATGGCTGAACTCGTTGAAGTTAGAGATCTGAAAATCCAGGCGCGCAAGGAAGACGGCACGCCAATTCCCATCGTCAAAGGCGTCAGCTTCGACGTCAAGGCCGGCCAGGTGGTGGCGCTGATCGGCGAATCCGGCTCCGGCAAGACCACCATTTCGTTGGGATCGCTGGCCTATTGCAAGCCGGGCCTGGAGTTTTCCGGAGGCGAGTTCCGGGTCAAGGGCGAGGACGTGATCACCATGGACCCGCTTGACCAGCGGGCCTTGCGGGGCAACAAAGTCGCCTACCTGGCGCAAAGCGCGGCGGCGACCTTCAATCCTGCCATCACCATCGGCGAACAGGTCACCGAATCGGCTGTGCTGCACGGCGTTCTCTCGCAGGAAGAAGCCAGCCGCCGCGCCGTCGATCTTTATCACGCACTTGAGCTGCCAGACCCCGACCGGCTGGGCCGGCGCTATCCCCATCAGGTTTCCGGCGGTCAGTTGCAGCGCTTGATGGCGGCCATGGCGCTGGTCTCGCAGCCCGACTTGCTGGTGTTGGACGAACCCACGACGGCGCTCGACGTGACGACCCAGATCGAGGTGCTCAAGGCCTTCAAGAAGGTCATCCGCGAGGAAGGCTCGGCCGCCATATACGTCACCCACGACTTG
>MPMA02250752.1_pt1 | contig 10373 bp, 9 predicted proteins | sample 1617361 | NCBI WGS metagenome assembly MPMA02 (sample SAMN05944807, study PRJNA350692) | marine metagenome | biome: marine; feature: ODZ; material: water; isolation source: 180 m water sample filtered on 0.2 um supor filter | place: Pacific Ocean | collected 2012-04-08 | depth 180m m | reverse complement strand
CTTTATGTTGTAAGTTCCTGTCGCTCTTGATCGCCAGACAAAAGCCCGTTGCTTCATCCTTCACTGGAGCGCTCAAGGAGCACAACATCAGAATCACTATGGATGGAAAAAGGAGCTGGAGAGACAACGTATTCGTGGAGCGACTCTGGCGCAGCGTGAAGTATGAGGAGGTCTATCTCAAGGCCTATGAGACGGTCACAGAGGCAAGAAGATCAATCGGGATTTATCTCAACTTCTACAACAGAGAACGACCCCACTCCAGCCTTGACGGCATACCGCCTGAGCAGTTCTACTATAACAACCTGTTGCCACTACCCATGGCAGCCTGAAACGATGCAGGAATCCACTTATAAATCGGGTTTGGCTGTACAGACAACCGGGGCCACTTCAATATGAGTGATGAAGAGTTACAGGAACAACTAGATGCTTTATTAGCCGCAGACGGTAAGAAACTTGTGGATGTATGAACTGTGGTAACCTTGTAAATATAGGGAATACGGGAGATATAGTGTTGAGAACGATGTCCTGCCCGCGCACTCTCACACACCATTGAGATAAAGGAATAAGATAGCGGTATGAGACGCACTTTGGCCCTTATCAGCGTCCTTCTCGTATTTGGCAGTGTTACCTATGCCGATTACGAGATGCCTAACATTGAAAAGAGCGTTATTTGAGTTGGGCGAGGCAGTTAGCACTTTATGGCGGCGAAGACTTTGCTCTCGCGGTAGCCCCTAATGGGTGTTATGACAAGGATTCAGCGGGCCTCTCGCAGGGTATATATATTACTAGAAGGAAGGTGCTGGCACAGTGCAAAAAGAAATGCAAATCAAGTGCCTGTAAAATAATGGATGTAAATGGCACCTCTGCTTTTATCAAACAGCGGGGTTCATCTAGTTCTTCATCTACGGCATCGAGTTCTAACTATGTCTGGTGTGCGACATCTAAGCAGGCGTGGCGTACTACCGTCCATTCTTGTAAGTCATCTAAAGGCAAAGATTTCTCATTGAAACATCAAGCCGAATCCGAACACCAGCGCCTAAAAAAAACTACTACAATAAGCGTGGCCAGTACAAAATATTGGGCTTTTGCTAGCTATTTTGAGTTTGTTCGGAGTTTCACATGACTTTTGAAGACCCTGGATCTGATGGTTTAAATTATTCCTTCAATTTGGACAACAAACCCTGCCAGCCTACTGTCGCCGAACTGTCTTTGGCCAAAGCATTTTTCTCTTTAGTTAACGTAGAGGAGCACCCAGAAATTCTACCATTTGCTTTTGATGTTGTGGCCAGTCAACTTAAAGTAAACAGTAGTGAGTACGACTTGCATTTGCCGGAGGCCACTGAGAAAGTGGAACCGAGAAAAAAATTTGAAGCACTAAAAAATATTCTTTTGACGAAAAGTAAATACTTTGACCATCCATGGCGGGGCGGGCCTGAAGGACTGAAACATCGCGTGATGATGCATTTCTATTTGCAATATATGCCAATGGCTCTGGTTGATGGGTGCTGGCTTCAGGCAGGTACGCGTGTAGCTACTGCTCATACTAGTATTGGAGCGGCAATTACTGGTCTTTATGAACACCAAGTTCGAGGATTTGTATCTGACTCTGGAAGACATTTTGTCGGTGACTATAAGGATGCATTTTCTCTAGTTGGCGGTGCTATTGAAGACGTGTCTTCTCACTCATTTTGTGAGCGATTGGATATTGCTCAAGAGAGTTTCGAGCTTCCACTTTTCCTGTTGGCACTTTCACAGTTCACGAGAACACGTTCACCAGAAATTATTGGCGTAAATTTGGCCTGGCAATATCTCGGGATTCCATCGTTTGGCCCACGATTAATCGCAGATTTTTGCGAGACTTACGACCTACCAAAACTGGATGACAATCTCGTCGAACCGGAATATCTGGAAAAGGGTCTCTCGTTGGCCAGTGAAGCTGCCGATATCCTGCTGAACGAGACTATGCCAGCGCATCAAAATCAGGTATGTGAGCGAATTTTTGGAGGGGCAAAAACGGCGTTTCGCCTTTTGGGGGAATGGCTTGGCGCGACACAAGATGCAGCTCCCTCTGGCCCGGTGGATCTGCGCCAGGAAATGATTGACCTAATTTGGAGAAAGTCAACCTATGCAAAAGGCTATCATGGTAAGCGCACACTTGGTGACAAGGCGATCGATGACTACCTCAACACTGAGAATTTCGATGGACCGGCTCTCCTTGACGCGCTGGCCAATTCAACGTGGGTGACGCCAGGAGAAAGCAGTAAAAGTCGTATCGTAAATCACTCCATCAGTATCTACGGTCCAATGTTTGCAGTCTTTTCTCCAGTTGAGCAGCAAATCATCAAGGAGTGGATTGATGCTCTTCCGCCCGTGGAAGAAAACGACAGGCCAAAAGATCTGGCAAAGGTAAAGCCTGATCTTCCAGATGATGATATTAAACCGACGATACACTCGGAAAAAAACATCAAAGGCCGCATGTGGAAGTCTGATGATGTTCGTATACGCAGTGACAAAATGTTCGGCAATTGCAACGTGCGAGAGCTTTATCACCACCTCATCAATGTCGAGTTTTATCCGGAGATTTTGCCAGTAGCGGAACAATTTGCTCGAGATCGACTGGAACGTTCTATTGCCTCGATGTGGAATGGCGAACGCCCCATACCGGCCCACAAATATTCTCCTGTGGCACTGGATCGTTGGGTCGAACAGAAACACCGTGAGCAAGTGGATTCCTACCGACCACTGTCGGCTCGCCCAGAAGTTTCAAGGGAAGTTTTTATTGAGGCGAATGTTAAGCTTGCGCCGTTAATTCTCATTGATGGTGGATGGTTACAAGGCATCGCCTCCCCAGCCATCATCGATACCACAGTTGGACGGATGCTGTTTCATATTTTTGTCGAAGAGATCGGTGAAGGCAATGCGGATCTGCACCACGCCAATATTTACCGAGATCTTCTCGCTGCGATGGGGGTAAGCGCTCCGCCTGTCGACTCGCTTGAATTCATAAATTGGGATCGGCTTGACACAGAATCTTTTGATATACCGACTCTTTGGCTTGCTATATCGTGCTTCCCAAGGCACTTTATGCCGGAGATACTAGGGCTCAATCTTGCTGTTGAGTTAGCCGGTCTCGGTGGTCCGTATATGGAAGCTCGTGATACGTTACGTGCTTTCCGTTACCCAACAATCTTCGTTGAACTTCACAATGCAGCAGACAATATAACTTCCGGTCATTCGGGCTGGGCAGTGAGTGCCATAAAGCGCTATATGGTTGAGGTGGCTGAGCGCGAAGGGCCTCATAATGTAGATCAAGTTTGGCATAGAGTCTGGAGTGGGGTGAGACTGACACTGCCGCAGATTGGTCGGTTTCGGTTATTGGCCCATCGTGCGAGACGCCGGTTCTTTGGTCGTGATCCACGCTTTGTGCCGTTAATTTTTCCCAAACAATTAGAGCTTACTACATGATGTTTGGATGCCGAATCCTACACAGGTTGGGGTAGTGGCATAAGTGCCTGAACGTTAATCAATATATGTGCTGGGGGACTTTCGATGAAGCTTTTTCTTGAATTATTTGCTTTCTTGTTTGAAAACAAAAAGCTATGGATGTTCCCGGTCGTGCTGATTATGCTTGCACTCAGTTTATTTTTGGTTTTGGGTCAGACCACGGCTGTTGCACCGCTTATCTATGCAATTTTCTAAGAAATCATATTGGAATTGTCACGTCGAGGATTACTTATGCAAGAGGTGGTCCTGTTTTTTCCAGTTGCAGCGTAAATAGGATGAATCAGTTTTGTTGTTAAACTGTTATTTTTTTGATTCTGTTTTTATTAAATACTATACGCCTCATCCGGAGTCGATATTCCAAGCAGGAAGTTGGGATTACATTCCAAAGAACGAGAAGGATCGTTATATTTTTACCCTGGAACTAGACCTCTTTTTTAATAATTATAGAACTAAGGAAAAACTTAAGGCTCCCTATTATAATTTTCAGGATAATATGCATCTCAATGTTGATGAGCATCACGCTATTTATGAATTCTTTAAAGCGAGTTTACGATGACCTTCCCCCACGTTCGATTCAACCCTACTGAGGGAATATCACCATATTGTTAATCCGGGTTAAAGCGGCACGCGATCCAAGGCGGCAAAAAAATACTGCATTTAAGAATGGGTAACACAACAATACTCGGCATTTCTGCCTATTTCCATGATAGCGCTGCTACCTTGATACGTAATGGTGAGATTGTGGCTGCGGCCTCGGAAGAACGGTTCTCTCGAGAGAAGGGCGACAGCAGTTTCCCCTCGCACGCTGTAGCCTATTGTCTGAAAGAGTGTGGTATCGACATCCATAAAGTGTCGGCAGTAGGGTTTTATGACAAGCCAATACTCAAGTTTGATCGCATTCTTACTTCGTTTATGTCGGTTGCGCCGCGCGGCTTTTTACAATTCCGCAAGTCAGGTCCGATTTGGATGAAGGAAAAAATCTGGATAGAAAAAAATATTCGCAAGGAACTGAGCGGATACGAGGGGTCAATATATTTTTCAGAGCACCACGAATCCCATGCTGCTAGTGCATTTTATCCATCGCCATTCCAAGATGCGGCTATTCTTACGCTCGACGGTGTTGGTGAATGGGCAACATCCTCCCAAGCGATAGGGAAGGGATCCGAGTTAGAAATCATTAAGGAGATGAAATGGCCGGATTCACTCGGCCTTCTCTATTCGGCGTTCACTTATTACACGGGATTCAAAGTTAATTCCGGAGAATACAAAGTTATGGGGCTTGCACCCTATGGCAAACCAAAGTTCGTTGATCTGATTTACGACAACCTCGTTGATCTCAAAGAGGACGGTTCGTTCTCCCTTAACCAAGAATATTTTGGTTACCTTACCGGTCTGAAAATGACGAACGAGCGATTTGACCAACTTTTCGGTGCACCACCGCGTACACCTGAATCGCAGTTGACCCAACGCGATATGGATTTGGCCCGCTCAGTTCAGAACGTGTGCGAAGAAATAATGTTGCGCATGGCGCGAGCTCTGCATCGGGATACCGGTGAGAAGGCCCTCTGTTTGGCTGGCGGCGTTGCATTGAACTGTGTTGGTAACGGGCGTATTTTGCGGGAGGGGCCGTTTGAGAATATTTGGGTGCAACCGGCAGCTGGAGATGCCGGTGGTGCACTCGGTGTGGCTCAACTGATTTGGCATCGTGAATACAAAGCTCTGCGCAATGCCGATGGTCGCACGGACTCTATGCAGGGCGCCTATTTGGGACCGTCATTTTCTGATCAAGAAATTAAGATTTATCTGGAGAGGGTAGGTGCGGCTTATCACCAAAAGAAGCGCAGCATATTGTTGCGCGACACGGCCGAGCTTCTCTCAAATGAGAAAGTCGTTGGCTGGTTCAATGGCCGCATGGAATTTGGTCCACGTGCACTGGGGTCACGTTCGATCCTAGGAGATCCGCGCAGTCCTGACATGCAAGCGCAGATGAACCTCAAGATCAAGTTCAGAGAGGGTTTCCGGCCATTTGCGCCTAGTGTACTACGCGAAAAAGTATCTGATTACTTCGACCTAGATATCGATTCTCCCTACATGCTTGTGGTGGCACCGATACAAGATGCGCGTCGTGTACCCCAAACAGACGAGCAAAAACAGTTGTGGGGCATAGATCAACTCAATGTCGTTCGTTCCGATATTCCCGCTGTAACCCACGTCGACTTTTCAGCCCGCGTGCAAACGGTAAGCAAAGAAACCAATCGGGACTACTATGACCTGATTAGCGAGTTTGAGGAGTTAACCGGATGTCCAGTTCTCGTGAATACCTCATTCAACGTGAGAGGAGAGCCGATAGTGTGTACTCCGCAAGATGCATACGCCTGTTTTATGAGGACAAATATCGATACCTTAGTGTTGGGGCCGTTTATGCTCCACAAGGCGGAGCAGATCAATTGGGCCGTAAATAAGAGCTCGAAATGACGGCATCGATTCGACTGAGCGTAAAACAGGGGCGTAAATTCGGCTTGACGCTTGGTATTGCCTTACTTGTCCTCGGTGGGCTGTCGATATGGCGTGGCCATGACATCGTGCCACTTTTCCTGCTTTTTCCAGGAGCGATCATGATGCTTGCTGGATTGTTGGTGCCGACACGTCTCGGCCCAGTCGAACGCGGTTGGATGGCGTTTGGCCACTTACTATCCCGTTTCATGTCTCCCATTATTTTGGGAATCGTGTACTTTGGCGTCTTGGCGCCCGCAGGCCTCTTGATGCGGCTTTTTGGCGGGAACCCGCTTAAAGCCCATCATAAGAACGAGACGATTTGGGTTGTTCGCGAAAAGAAGCGCCAAAGTGATTTGAAGCGTCAGTTCTAGTTGGGGGCAGAAGCCCCTTTCTTTGATCTGCAACGACATAATCCACCTGAGGCAGAAACAACCTTATGGGCTCCAAAGTATAAGAGCTATGTACCGAAAAAATATGCACCGAAATCCTCAAAATTTGACTCAATCTAGAAGCCATATCAGGAGCAGGGGAATAAGATAGCGGTATGAACTGGATATTCGTTCGAAAAAAAATCTTTAATTGGAAATTGATATATATAAATTTCTTAATTTTCGCTATTGGCGTCACCTTTTTCGAACTATTTTTAGGCGACTGGCTCAAAGATAATAATCTGAATCATTTGATGTTAATCCGTAACTCCGACTGGGTTTTTCGTATGGTAGATGATCATCCATATCCATATGATAAGAAATATATTCACTATAGTCGTGACCAGTGGGGGCTTCGTGGCGAAAGTTTCAAGAATCCAAGTGATGTAAGGATGCTAACTGTTGGAGGGAGCGCAACAGACCAAAGATATATCAACGAAGGCGAGACTTGGCAGGATGTAATGGCGACAACTCTCAAGGATCGTGGAATTGATTTTCCTGTAGCGAATGCGGGCATTGATGGGCACAGTACGTTTGGGCATATCTTGGCCCTACAAACATGGTTGAAACAGATCGAAGAGCTTGAACCAGAATTTATTGGATTTTATGTCGGAGTCAACGACTTGCGGCGGCGGCAAGCAACTGAGTACGACATGAATTTAGGGTATTACTACGACGATGGATTGCACTTTATTCGTAAAATTATGCAAAAGAGTGCTTTCTATCACCTATTTCGTGTCATTAATGGTGTCCTTGTAGCCAAGAGCAAGAAAGCGGGGCATACCAAAGTCGACTTTTCTGCACTGAATTGGAAGGCAGAAACATGGAACAGGCGAAAGATTGAGGAATATTCGGATGAGAACCGGAAAGCATTAGACCAATATGCAAGTCGACTTGAATTACTTTGTACACTGACAAGAACCTTCGGTTCTACTCCTGTATATATTACCCAAGCAAGCTCCCGTGGATTTGATCATGGAAAACAGTTTGAGTACAGCAGAGATTTTGGTAACGAATTTGTCTATATGTTACGTGTGTTCAATAATGCTACGATGAACGTTTGTCAGCAATGTTCCGGTGCGATATGTATTGATATGGCTCGGGAACTGCGTTTTGTGTCGTCAGATTATTATGATACTGCACACAATACTCCGGCAGGAGCAAAGAAAATCGGACGTTATTTAGCGAACAAAATGGCTGGGATAGTAGGTTCAGCTAGGTAATTATAAATGTAATCATAGGATTCTATAAAAGCAATATAGAGGTTGAATGTCCTGTACAGAACTATCTTGCAAATTTTTGATACTGCGATCTCCTTGAAAGGCTTCCCCATACGCTCACAAGCTTATCCCAACCCCTCCACCAAATCCTCTGCTCTTAAATGCGTATAGCGCAGCAGCCTCTAACCACACGGTACATAGAGCGCCTCTTTACGCAACAGCGTGTACCTTACCGACGCTGATACCAGTCTTCTTGGATATGGCCCTGTAGGACAATCCAGAAGCCCTGAGAGCCTTTATTTTCTTGATGGTGATTGGTGGTATGGGAGCCTACCCAGTGTCTTACCCACGTACTCACACGCCCAGTCTAAGGACGCTTGTATGACTCACTCCGGTGCGTTTGGCTACCTGCCTAGCAGACAATCCTTGCGCCCTTAGGGTACGTACTTCGTCCTTAACATTAGGTGCTAGTACTGGTGGCCGACCAAGACGCTTGCCGTTGGTCTTGGCTCTCTCTAGACCGGCCAGAACTCTCTCCCTGATCATACCCCGTTCAAACTCAGCAAATACTCCCATCATCGAGAACATGGCCTTGCCAGATGGGCTAGTTGTATCAATCCCTTGCTGGTGTAGGTACAAGTCTACGTCTTTAGCATGGATGTCAGATAGTAGGGCGATAAGGTGTTGTAGCGATCTACCTAGTCGTGACACGTCCCAAGCGCAGATTACATCCACTTCATCATTCCTTACTGCCTCCATCAATTTATCTAGTGCGGGGCGCTTTGATTTGGCCCCAGAGATAACATCCGTATATACGGCTTAAATGTCCCAATTCTGGCCCTCACAGGCTTTTCTCAGTTCCAACTCCTGATTGGCAGGATTCTGGTCAGCGGTTGATACGCGGCAATATAGGGCGGCTCTCATGGTCTCCTCCTTTAGTTGTGTCCCCTTATAGAGGACTATAACAGTTGTGTCCCCTTATAGGAAGGAACATATACAGTTGTTTCGGTTCCAGTCCTCCAAATAGGCCCCTGAACAGGGGTTTACGTTCCACGATCCGAGGTATTGGCATGTAATGCAGTGCTGATTTTGGACAAATCAAGTAACCCCGCCGGATTAACCCCCGGCACCCCCATTTGTTCTTTTACGTATTTATATATATCCAGCATACACACCGGAGGGGAATTTGAACTTCCGGAATATGCATCACTATAGGTAAACAAATATGAGCGAAATAAAAAACTGGTGTATACCAGTGAAGAAGCCGCAGAGGTATTGGTGGTCAGTCAAAGAACCATTTCCCGCATGGTCAAAAGTGGAACACTGCCACGGATTGGCGGTATGCGGTTCATCCGAATCCCTGCTTCGGGGCTTGAGGAATTTATCAACGGCTATAATTCCGATGGCGCAGGGTCAGAAGTGCGTAATCCGCAAGGAGAACGCAGATGCATAAGCGCAAGAAGAAAGAAGGAGTTAGACGTAGAAAAGGCAGTCGGTACTGGTGGGCTTCCTACTCAGACGCAAGCGGTAAGAGAGTTGAGAAATCTACTGGCACCACCAACAAGCGTGAAGCAATAGCCGTTAGAAACAAGATGCAGACTGAAGAATGGAACAAGAAGGTGCATGGCGTAGAACCGGATCGTTCCTTTGAGCAGTTGGCAGTCTTGTATTTGAGAGGAACAGCCGACGTGAAACGTAGCAACTCGACGGATGTAAAGCGGTTCAAGCCGCTTGCTCTGTACTTTCCAGAGGGTCTGCTGATGAACACGTTAAAAGTTGGAAGTATTGCCGGGTATATCCACCATCGTCAGGATGCAGGTGTATCCAACAAGACTATCAACAAAGAGTTGTCTGTACTCTCATCGGCAATAAAGTACTGCAATCGCAAGTTGGGGTGGAATCTGCCGAACCCGGTAGTTGGTCAACGCTTGGACGAAGTTAATGAAGAGGCGCGGTGCTTATCTTTGGATGAGTACCGGAAATTACTTACCTCTGCCAAGCAAGCCCAAAGTTCCCATACCAGAAATTACCTTGCCGACTTCATTGTGCTGGGGTTCAACACAATGATGCGGCCCGGGGAGATGTTAAATCTGGAATGGAACCGGGTTTCCTTTGATAGACGTACTGTGGAGTTGCGGGTGGAAGATACCAAAGGCAAAGCGCGGCGACTCATTCCGTTGAATGATGAGGCGATGGCGGCTTTGTTGAGGTTGAGGCGCGTCGCTGATGCGCACTTTCCAGATACTCCGTGGGTATTCACTCATACCAAGCCGCGATACTTTGGTAAACAGATTCAACGTGTAACCAAGGTATTTACAACAGCGGTGGAAAGAGCCGAGATACCCCACGCTACTCCCCACGCTTTACGACATACGTCAATCACGGAGTCTGTTCACCTGCCTAACGCAAACGTAGTGGATATATCAAAGGTTGCAGGACATAAGAATCTGAAAACAACCTTGGGATACATCCATACCGCCGATGAAAGGTTGCATGATGCGGTAGCAGATCTACCAAAGATAGCGACAATATAGCGACAGTGGAAAGTGAACGCCCATTGGCTACTACGTAAGCCATTGATTAAATGGTGGCCAGGGGCGGAATCGAACCACCGACACGAGGATTTTCAGTAGCCTGCTCCACTAAATTAGCCTTGTTTTATAGTGCCCTCACACTATGCGTGAAAAACTGCGTGAAATAGTGTGAGGGTATAACCCCCTTACGT
>MPMA02127143.1_pt1 | contig 10375 bp, 8 predicted proteins | sample 1617361 | NCBI WGS metagenome assembly MPMA02 (sample SAMN05944807, study PRJNA350692) | marine metagenome | biome: marine; feature: ODZ; material: water; isolation source: 180 m water sample filtered on 0.2 um supor filter | place: Pacific Ocean | collected 2012-04-08 | depth 180m m | reverse complement strand
GTGGTCAGCCAGTTCACCCTGGCCGCCGACTTGAGCCGGGGCAACCGGCCGGGCTTCACCGGTGCCGCCGCACCCGACGAGGCCGAGGCGCTTTACGAAGACTTCTGCACAGCCCTCGCCGGCCACGGCGTGGCGGTCGGCAAAGGCCGCTTCGGCGCCGACATGGCGGTGCGGCTGGTCAACGACGGCCCGGTGACGATCTGGATGGACACCGCGACATGAGCCTGCCGGTCCGCAACCGGCCCTTCGCCGAAGCGGCGGAGGATTTCGTCGCCCGCATGACGGCCGAGCACGGGATCGAGGGCCGGCTTTCCTTCACCGCCTTCCTGCGTCGCACGGCCGAGCGCCTGCCTGAGCAGACGGCCCTGGTGGCGGGGGAGCGGACCTTGAGCTATGCCGCGCTGTTTGCCGCCATCGACCAGGCGGCGGCCTGGCTGGTACACGAGGCCGGCCTCGAGCCGGGCCAGCGTGCCGCCCTGATGGTGGGCAACAGCGAACACTATGTCATCTGGTATCTGGCCATGCTGGCGGCCGGCATCGTGGCGGTGCCGCTCAACACCAAGCTGGTGGGCCGCGAAGTGGCGTATCAGCTTGCCGATTCCGAGGCCCGGCTGGTGGTGCTGGAAAGCGAATTCCTCGAGGTCGTCGGGGCGGCCGAGGCCGAGGCCGAAATCGCGCCCCGGCATTTCCTGGTCGACCGCGAGGTGCTGCCCCCGGTCTTGGGCCATGACATGCCGCCCGTGCCGAAGATCACGGCCGATGCCGCGGTTTACTACACCTCCGGTACCACCGGCCGGCCCAAGGGCGTCATCATCGACCACCGCGGCATGATCTTCATGGTGCTGCAGAGCTTGCCCTGCAACGAATACGACCATCCGAAGCTGGTCTACCTCTCGATGATGCCGCTCTTCCACATCGCCTCCCACGTCATGACGCTGCCGGTGCTGCACATCGGCGGCACCGTGGTGATCGAGACCTATTCCACCGAGCGCATGCTGCAAGTCATCGAGAAACACGCCGTCAATTCCTTCTTCGCCGTGCCCTCGATGCTGCTGATGATGGCCGGCTCGGCCGAGCGCTTTGACCATGACCTGAGCGGCGTCCGGGTCATCCAGTACGGCGCCGCCCCCATGGCCACCGAGCGCATGGACGAGATGCAGGCGCTGTTCCCGGGCGCCCACTTCGTGCACAACATGGGCCAGACCGAATCGGTGGGCCTGATCACCTCGCTCGACAGCGCCCGGGCGCGGGCGAAGAACGGCTCCATCGGTCTGGCCATTCCCGGCGGAAGCCGCCGCGTGGTCGATGCCGCCGACCGGGACGTGATGCCGGGCACGGTGGGCGAGCTGATCAGCCAAGGCCCCAACATGATGCGGGGCTATCTCAACAACGCCCACGCCAGTGCCGAGACCTTGCGCGGCGGCTGGCTGCACACCGGCGATCTCGGCTACCTCGACGACGAGGGATTTCTTTACCTTGTCGACCGCCAGAAGGACATGATCATCCGCGGCGGCGAGAACATATATTCGACCGAAGTGGAAGACGTGCTTTACATGCACCCGGGCGTCGGCCTGGCCGCCGTGGTGGGGGCAGCGAACGAGCTATTCGGCGAAGAGGTGGTGGCGTTCTTGCAGCCTGCCGAGGGGGCGGTTCGGCCCACCGACGAAGAGATCACGGCGCATTGCAAACAGCACCTGGCGTCTTTCAAGGTGCCGGTAAGGCTAATGTGGCTAGACGATTTCCCCCTCACCGCCACGGGCAAGATCCAGAAACACGAGCTCAAGCGTCTCCTAAACTAAAACCCGGCTGTGCCGGCGGCGGTGGCGCCGTAGCAGTGTCAGGGCAATCGCCATGTTCATCAGGTTGAAGCCGATGGCGTTGAGGAATGAGATCGTGTAGCTGCCCGTCAGGTCGTAGAGCGCGCCGGCCATCCAGCCCCCCAGTGCCATGCCGATGACGGTGAACAGCAACGCCAGGCTGATGCGCCAGGCCGCTTCGCCGGCGGGAAAGTAGCGCCTGATGATCATGGCATACGAGGGCACGATGCCGCCCTGGGCCAGCCCGAAGGCGACGGAGAGGGCATAGAACGTGGTCAGCTCTTCGGCCAGCATGAAAGCGGCCAGCACCAGGCACTGGGCCACCGAGCCCAGCAGCAAGGTGCGCAGGCCGCCGATGCGGTCCGAGATCCAGCCCGAGGTGAGCCGGCTGATGACGCCGAAGCCCAGCATCAGGGCCAGCATCTCGGCGCCGCGGGCGGCGGCGTGGTCGAGGTCGACGATGTAGGGCACGATGTGCACCTGGGGCATCGCCATGGCGGCACAACAGCCGATGCCGGCGCAGCAGACCAGGCTTTGCAGGGTGAGGCGCGAAAAGCCCAGCGGCCGGGCCGCCAGGGCTTCTTCGCCCAGGCCGCCAGTGGCCATCTCGGGCGGCCGGCGATAAAGCAGCATGGCCAGCGGCAGCATGGCGAACAGGGCAAAGAGGCCGACATCACCGAGTGCGGCACGCCAGCCCTGGGCGTCGATCAGTTTCTGCATCACCGGCGGCCAGATGGCGCCGGCCACGTAGCTGCCACTGATGGCGATGCCCATGGCCAGGCCGCGGCGGCGTACGAACCAGTGCGAGATGTCGGCCACCAGCGGCCCGAAGGTGGCCGAGGCACCGACGCCGGCCAGCAGCCCGAACCACAGCGCGATTTCCCAGACGCCCCCGGCTCTGGCCGCCAGCCCCAGGCCGGCCGCCAGCAGCAGCGCCGCCAGCAGCGCCGGCGCCATGATGCCGAAGCGGTCGGTAAGCCGGCCGATGGCCACGCCGCCGGTGCCGAAGCCGATCATGAATACCATATAGGGCAACGAGGCCAGGCCGCGGCTGATGCCGAACTCCTGGGCCAGCGGCCCCAGGATCATGATCGAGGCGTACATCGGCGCCGCACCGATGGTCATCAGCGCCAGCGCCGCGGCCAGGCGCACGAAAGGATAGATCGGGCGGCCGCCCGCGGCTCTTGATGGTTGGTTCACGGTTTGCCTGTTGCGCGATGGCGGGGTGAGAAATGCGGGCCAGGAGCCGGCCTGCAACCGTCTCCCTACCCATGGTGGATCCCACGGGGAAGCTTTCAAGCTTAGCCCAAGCCCGAGCCCCGCCCAAGAGAAGCGGCGAAGGACCGCAAGGTTTTCCCGCGGGAACTCTTGAAGGGCCTCTGATAACGTTTAGGTTGGAGGCTAGGCCCCTTCCTTTGTCATAAAAGGGATTCTCCATGTCCGAAATCCCAAGTACCGCCCCAGACACCGCCATCGTCGACGAATTGCTGGCCCGCGCCCGCCTGGCCCAGGCCGACTTCGAAAAGGGCGCCGACCAGGCCCGATATGACCGCGCCTCCCTGGCCGCCGGTTGGGCGGTCATGGAGCCCGAGCGCAACCGGGCCACGGCGGAGTTGGCCGTGGCCACCACGGGGCTGGGCAACGTCGCCGACAAGATCACCAAGAACCACCGCAAAACCTTGGGTCTGATGCGCGATATCGCCAAGGCCCGGACCTGGGGCGTGATCAAGGACGACAGGGCTACGGGCATCACCGAAATCGCCCGCCCGATCGGCGTCGTGGGGGCGGTGGTGCCTTCGACCAACCCCATTGCGACGCCGGCAAACAACGTCATCAACGCCTTGAAATGCGGCAACGCCATCATTCTCGCGCCCTCGCCCAAGGGGATTGAAAGCTGCACCACCTTGCTGGGCCACATCCACGCCGAGTTCGACAAAGCCGGCATCTCTCACGACCTGGTCCAGATGGTGCCGGCGCCGGGCACCAAGGCCAGGACCCAGCGGCTGCTGGAAATTTCCGACCTGGCCGTCGTTACGGGCTCCCAGGACAACGTGCGCCGGGCCTATTCCTCCGGCACGCCGGCCATCGGAGTGGGCCTGGGCAACGTTACCGTCATTGTCGACGAGAGCGCCGACCTGGGCCAGGCCGCCAGGAAGATTACCGCCTCCAAGACCTTCGACAATGCCACGTCGTGTTCTTCGGAAAATGCCATTGTCGTCGTCGCCGCGGTTTATGACGCCTTCGTCGCGGCCCTGGCGGCCGAGGGCGGCTGCGTGTTGGCGCCCGAGTTGGAAGCCCGCGTGGTCGAGCGCCTTTGGCCCCAAGGCCGGCTCAACAAAATGGCCTTGGCCAAGGATGCCGATGTCTTGATCGCGGCGCTGGGTTTGCAGGCAGAAGTGCCGTCCGGGACCGAGTTCGTGGCCGTGCCGACAAGTGGCATCGGCCCCGCGCATCCGCTGTCGGGCGAAAAGCTCTCGCGCGTCGCCGCCCTTTACCGGGCCGAGGATTTCGCCGAGGCCAAGGAAATCACGCGGCGCATCTTGTGCCATCAAGGCGCCGGCCATTCGGTCGGCATCCATACGGCCAATGATGATCGCGCCGTGGCCCTGGGCCGGGAGCTGCCGACCTGCCGGGTGATCGTCAACCAGGGGCACTGTTTCGCCACCGGCGGCGCCTTCGACAACGGCATGCCGTTTTCGCTGTCCATGGGCTGCGGCAGTTGGGGCGGGAACTCCATCGACGAAAACCTGCACTGGAAGCACTTCATCAACGTCACCAGGGTGGTGCGCACTATCCCCGAACGCCAACCTTCTCTCGACGATATCTACCGGGAATATTGGCACGAGGTCGGCAGGTGAGCCTCGCGCCGGCAAAGCCGCCGGCAGGATCGGTGCGCCACTGGCTCGACCGCCGGGCTCGGGAAACCCCCGACCGTGTGAGCCATATCTTCGCCGAGGACGAAAGCCGTCTCACTTGGGCTGAATTGCGAACCCGGGCCGCGGCCATCGCCGGCCGCCTGGCCGGGCTCGGCATCGCCAAGGGAGAAAGCGTCGCCTTGTGCCTGGCCAATGGGCGGGACGCGGTGCTTTGCCTGTTCGGCACGCTCTACGGCGGATTTCGCGCCACGGCCCTCAATCTGGCCGCCGGGCCCGAGGCCATGGGCTATGCCATCGGCCACAGCCGGGCCCGGTTCGTCTTTGTCGGCGAGGGCCAGCGCCAGACCTTCGAGGCTGCTCTCGCCTGCCATGCCGCCGCTGTCAGCGTGCTTGCGGTGAATCACGGGATCGACTGGCCCGAAGCCAGCGATTCGGCGGCGCTCGAGGCCGTCAATGAAGGCGATCAGGCGCTGTTGATGTATACCTCGGGAACCACGGGCCGGCCCAAGGGGGTGGTGCATTCGCAGGCCAGCCTGCTGGCCGGCGGCTGGACCGCCGCGCTGGCCCACCAGTTGAGCACCGTCGACCGGGCGCTCTGTGTGTTGCCCTATTTCCACATCAACGGGCTTTGCGTCACCTTGATGGGGCCGCTGGTATCCGGCGGTTCGGCGGTTGTGGCCGAGAAATTTTCGGCCTCGCGGTTTTGGCAACAATGCGGCCAATTCGAGGCGACTTGGTTCTCCGTGGTGCCAACCATTATTTCCCATCTCCTGCACGGCGAGATGGCGCCCGCGAAAGCGGTGGTCGAGCGTTTGCGCTTCGCGCGCTCCGCCTCGTCCGCCTTGGCGCCACAAGTGCAAACGGCCTTCGAGGAGCGCTTCGGGATACCTATCGTGGAAACCATGGGGCTGACCGAGACGGCGGCGCAAATTCTTGCCAATCCGCTGCCGCCGGGTGTGCGCAAAGTGGGCTCCCCCGGCCTCGCCATCGGCAATGAAGCCCGGATTGTCGGCGCCCGGGGAAAGGCCGGAACTGGTGAGCAGGGCGAGATCGCCGTGCGCGGGCCCAATGTCATGTTGGAATATCTCGACGACCCGGAGGCCACGCGCGAGACGTTCACCGCGGACGGCTGGTTGTTGACCGGCGATTTGGGACATATGGACCGGGACGGCTATGTCTTCGTAACCGGGCGCCGGAAGGAGCTGATCATCAAGGGAGGTGAGAATATCGCCCCCCGCGAGGTCGACGAGGCGCTCTACAGCCACCCGGACGTGGTCGAGGCGGCGGCCTTCGGGCGGGCCTGCCAGACATATGGCCAGCGGGTGGCGGCGGCGGTGAAACTGAAGCCGGGATCCAAGGCCTCGGAAGAGGACCTGCTGGCCATTTGCCGCGACAGGCTGGGTGCTTTCAAATGCCCCGATGCCATTTTTTTGCTGGACGAACTCCCGAAAGGCCCCTCCGGGAAGATCCAACGCCTGAAACTGGCTGCGGCCCTGACCCGGTGAGCCTCCCGGCGGCTGGACCCATCGCCTGACCTTGGGGCGGCGCGGCGTCAAGATGATGAACGGCGTCGAATACCTGAAGATCGACGATGACGGCCTGCACATCCGTGTGGGCGGCGAGGTCGAGGTACTGGACGTCGACAATGTCATCATCTGCGCTGGCCAGACGCCCTCTCGCCAGCTTTATGACGAACTGGGCGCGCTCGGCCTCGAAGCCAGCCTGATCGGCGGCGCTTTCGACGCCGCCGCTCTCGACGCCAAGCGCGCCATCAATCAAGCTTGCCGCCTGGCTGCTGCGGTCTGAGACTGCTGAGATATCATTATTTGCCCGGCAAGGGTTGCCGGGCAGGTGGGATTTGGCGCTACGGCAACGACCCTCGGGGTTTTTGTTTCGGCTTGGCCCAATCCTCCGAACGGCCTGGTTTTCTGCGCCTTTTTGATCTGTCGGGCGATGCCGTCCGAATTGGCACGTCGCTTGCGAGATGGGTCCGTGCATTCCCGTCCGAATTGGCACGTCGCTTGCGAGATGGGTCCGTGCATTCCCGTGCGATCTGTCCAACGCTAGAAGGCGAGGCCCAGCCCAATGGCTATGTCAGTCAACACCAACGCCGGCGCAATGATTATGCTGCAGAACCTTTCCAAGACCAACAAGGGTCTCGAGACCACCCAGTTGCGCGTCACCACCGGTCTCAAGGTCAATGGCCCCAAGGACGACGCGGCGACCTTCGCTATTGCCCAGAACATGCGGGGTGATATCGCTGGCATGACCGCCGTGAAGTCGGCACTGGCCATGGGCGAGGTCACCGTCAATGTGGCCATCTCGGCCGGCAAGGCGGTTTCCGATTTGCTCATCGAGATGAAGACCAAGGTGGTCCAGGCCAACCAGGCCGGCCTCGATACCGACTCGCGCGATGCCCTGAACAACGAATTCACTTCGCTGCGCGCCCAGCTCGACACCGTCGTGCTCAGCGCCGAATTCAACGGCAAGAACCTGATCACCACCGGCGGTTCTGCGCTCGCCGTGCTCAGCACCATCGAGGGCAGCACGATTTCGGTATCCGCCCAGGATATGTCGGCGACGGCGCTCGGCGCCGATCTCAATACGTCCGTCCTGACCGACGCGACCGGCGCCACGACGGCCCTCTCAGCCATCGATTCGGCCATCGTCGCGGTGTCCAACTCGCTGGCCAGTCTTGACCGAGGAGGGGACGCTCAGGGCCCTGCTCAAGGGTGCCGATCCCAGCGCTTTCCCGTTGCTCACGCGCTATCTGCCTGACCATATCGGAGGCGCCTGAGAAAGCGTTCTTCGGCCCGGGGGGCGACGATTCCTTGTTTGTTGGGGAGCCGCTCACGCTTGCGCCAACAAAACGACGTGCAGCCGTCGGGGGCCGTGGGCGCCATACTCGATGGTCTGCTCGATGTCCGCGGTCTTGGACGGGCCGGAGATGAAATTGACCGTTCTGGGAATGCTGTTGCCGGATTCCAGGGCACACGTCCAGCCATCCTCCAGATTTTGCACCAGTTGCTCCCGGCGCAGGATCACGACGTGGTTTTCGGGCAGGAAATTCATGCCGGTCGGGCTTGTCGGACTAGACCGCAATACCAGGCTTCCGGTCTCGACGACGCCGGCCTCGGCGGCCGTGACGCTGGTGACGTCATCGGCAATCGCGTTGCGCCGGGAAACCTCGATGTCGTCGGGCCAGCGATAGCTATCCAGGCGCGCGTCCGGGGCAACCGTGAGGCTCAGCGGGATGTCGTTTTGCCGCAGGAACGCGTGTACCGCCGCAGCCACCTGGGCCGCGGACTCGACCACCGCAACGGAAGCCGCGGCGGCGTTGAGTTTGGCGACGAAGCGTTCGACCGTATCGTCGTCCCATTGCGGTCTCAGTTGTCTCGCCAGACGATGCAGCCGTTGCGTCAGTCGGGCCTCGGTCTCGGCATCGATTTGATCTCGGCCAACGGCCGTGGCGACACGCCGCAGGATTTCGTCGCGAGCCTCTGTCATCGGCCTGTCTCCCGCTGTTTTTCCCGCCAGGCGGCCTGGAAGGTTTTTCCTTGTGGCGCCGGGAGATCGCGAACCCGGGTCCAGCCGCCGGCCAAGGGCATGCGCCTGAAGACGCCCTTGCGCCGCCCCAAGGCGCCCAACAAGGCCATGACGATCCGTGTCGCCCAGTGGTAGATCCTCGGGCGGGAGGCGAAGAAAGCCCAAATCCCTAGAGCGAAGCGGAAGGTTCCGGAGCCCAGGCGTTGCTCGTGCTGTCGCACCCGATGGGCCCGCAGCAGCTTGGGCAGCGGAATGCGTACGGGACACACCTCATGGCAGCGCCCGTTCAGTGTACAGGCGTTGGGTAGGTCCCCTGCTTTGTCGAGCCCCACCATTATCGGTGTCAGCACCGAACCCATGGGGCCCGGGTAGATCCAGCCGTAGGCATGGCCGCCGACGCTGCCATAGACCGGACAGTGGTTCATGCAGGCGCCGCAGCGGATGCAACGCAGCATGTCGCGAAACTCGTTGCCGAGCATGGCGCTGCGCCCGTTATCGACGAGGATCACGTGGTATTCCTGGGGTCCGTCGTCGTCTTCCGCCCGTTTGGGTCCGGTGGTGAAGGTTGTGTAGGCCGTGATCTCCTGGCCGGTGGCGCTGCGCCCCAGCAGCCGCAGTAGAACCATGGCGTCCTCGACCGAAGGAACGATCTTGTCGATGGCGGCGGTGACGATATGAACCCGGGGCAAGGTGCAGGTGAGGTCACCGTTGCCCTCGTTGGTGACAATGACGTTGGATCCGGTATCGGCGATCAGGAAGTTGGCGCCGGTGATGCCGACATCCGCCGAGACGAAGGCTTGGCGCAGAATCTGACGGGCCTCCTGCACCAGGGCGCTACGCTCGGTTTGGCGCTCGGTGTGTCCTCGAGCCGCATGATGCTGGAGGAAAAGATCCGAGATCTCATCCTTGGATTTGTGAATGGCGGGTGTGACAATGTGGCTCGGTGGCTCCTTGGCAAGCTGGAGAATATATTCGCCGAGATCGGTTTCAATGGTTTCGAAACCAGCTTCCTCCAGGGCCTCGACCAGCCCCACTTCCTCGCCGATCATCGACTTGCCGCGAATGATCTTCTTGGCCTTCGCCTGGCGGCAGATGTCGGTGGCGATGCGGCAGGCGTCGGCTGGCGTACTTGCCCAATGAACCTGGCCCCCCGAAGCGGTTACCCGTTCCTCGTAGCGGCGCAGATAGAAATCCAAATTGGCCAACGCATGATCGCCAATTTCTTTGCCCAGATCCCGCAGCGCCTCGAATTCGGGAAGGGCTTCGGCCGATCTGCGACGGGCCTCGACAAATCCCAAGCTCAGGTTGTCCAGTGCCGATCGCAGAACCGGATCCTCGAGGGCCCTTCTGGATCGGGCCTTGAAGTCATGCGACAGAGGTTCCATGGCTAGCTTTCAGCCTCGCCGATGCCGGGTCCGTCGGTCATTCCGGCCAGGACTTCGGCGACATGGAATACCCGGGTGGTTTGGCCTTCGCGCCGCAGGCGGCCGGCGATGTTGAGCAGACAGCCGAGATCACCGGCAAGTACGGTATCGGCGTCGGTATCCTTGATCCGGGAACATTTGTTATCAACCATTCGACCGGAGATTTCCGGATATTTGATGCAGAAGGTGCCGCCGAAACCACAACAGACATCGCTGTCCTCAAGTTCCTCGAGCGTTAGCCCTCGGACGCTGCCGAGCAATCTTCGGGGCTGCTCGTGGATACCCAGCTCACGCAGTCCCGAGCACGAATCGTGATAGGTGACGGTGCCGTCGTAGCCGACATCGAGGTCCGAGACGCCCATCACGTCAGTTAGGAACGTCACCAGCTCGTAACTCCGCGCCGCCAAGTCCCGGGCTTGTCGCAATTCCTCCGGATGGTCTGCAAAAAGCTCGACATAGTGCGTTTTGATGGTGCCCATGCAGGAACCGGACGGGGCCACGACGTAGTCGAAATCGGTAAACGCCTCGATGACCTGCCTGGCCAAGGTTCGGGCGTGGCCGAGAGCGCCGTTGTTGAAGGCGGGTTGGCCGCAGCAAGTCTGCGCCCTCGGCACCTCCACGGTCGTGCCCGCTGCTTCCAGCAGCTTGACCGCGGCAAAGGCGACGGAGGGACGGTAGAGATCGGCGAGGCAGGTCACGAACAGCCCCACTC
>MPMA02204241.1_pt1 | contig 10383 bp, 7 predicted proteins | sample 1617361 | NCBI WGS metagenome assembly MPMA02 (sample SAMN05944807, study PRJNA350692) | marine metagenome | biome: marine; feature: ODZ; material: water; isolation source: 180 m water sample filtered on 0.2 um supor filter | place: Pacific Ocean | collected 2012-04-08 | depth 180m m | reverse complement strand
CCTGGCCGATGGGTGGCGTTGCTGCGGCCTGGCCAGCCTGGGCGGATTGCGCCGGCGCCACCGGTCCGGCCAAGGCCTCGGCCAGATCAGGCGGGATCCGCGAGCCGCCCTCGGTGATCAGTGTTGGCGGGGCATCGCTGGAGAAGTAGTCCCGCACCACAACGGTCTGGCCGTCCGGCCCGACCAGAACCAAGTCAGCGCCTTCACGGACATATTCGGCAACGAGAAGAAAATGCCCTCCCGGGACGGTAACCGATGCCCCCGAAACCTCAAGCACTAGAGGAGCGTTAGCCGCCGGCACGACCGGGGCACTGGCGCTAGCTGGACTAACTCCTCCGAACTCAGCCTGCTGGCCTTTTAGTTCCTGCAGCATGTGAGACCAAATAAACGATCTTACGAAGGTGCGATATGTCGACCGTCACAATATAGGCGATAGCCCAACAATGGGTCAAAGTAGAAATCAAGATATGGGCTGCCCCGCAGCGCCCGAATACCGGTACAATGCCTTTTCTCACGCGTAGCAAACGAGCTGGATGACGGCGCCAGGAAAATGTCGGCAAGCAACCCTCAACCCGCGCCGGGCGAGATTCCGGCCAGCCCCGATGCTGCGACCGAGAGCGCCGAGGCCGAGGCCCTGGCAGCCAGCGGCCAGGGTGGCGACGACCCCTTGCTCTGGTGCCTGGCATTCCTTTGCCGCTACTACGAACGGCCGCGCTCGCCCGACGTGCTGAAGGCCGGACTGCCCGACGCGAGGCAGCCGTTGACGCCGGCCCTGACGGTGCGAGCTGCCGAGCGTGCCGGCCTCTCGGCGCGCGTGGTCAAGCGCCGCTTCACGTCCATCAGCGGCCTTTTGCTGCCGGCAGTGCTGCTGCTGAAGGACGGCGGCGCCTGCGTGCTGGTCGAATACACCGGCAAGGGCAAGGCCTTGGTGGTGATGCCCGAGTCGGGCAGCGGCGTCCAGGAAACAGACCTCGAACAATTGCGCGCCGGCTATCTCGGTTACGCCATATTCGTGCGGCCCGAGTATCACGCCGACCGCGGTGACCGCTACGACCGCGAAGGGCGGCCGAAGCACTGGTTCCTGTCGGCGTTGAGGGGCAACTGGTGGATCTACGGCCAGGTCGCCATGGCGGCGCTGCTGGTCAACGTCTTCTCACTGGCCAGCCCGCTGTTCATCATGACGGTCTATGACCGGGTGATCCCCAATACCGCCATCGAAACGCTCTGGGTGCTGGCTATCGGTGCCGCCACCGTCTTCGTTTTCGATTTCATCGTGCGTACACTGCGCACCTATTACGTCGAGGTGGGCGGACGCCGGGCCGACGTGGTGCTGACAGGGCGGCTCTTCGATCAGGTGCTGGACATGCAATTGGCGGCGCGCTCAGGATCGGCCGGCGATCTCGCCAACACCATGCGCGAATTCGAGTCGCTGAGGGACTTCTTCACCTCGGCCACCCTGATTGCCATCGTCGACCTGCCCTTCGTGCTGTTTTTCGTCTTCGTGGTCTGGCTCATCGCCGGCCCTCTGGCCATGATCTTGGCGATCACCGTGCCGCTGGTGCTGATCGCCGGCCTGATCATCCAGATCCCGCTGGGTGCCGCCGTGCGCAGCGGTTTCCGCGACGCCGGCTCCAAGCACGGCGTGCTGATCGAGACCATCGGCGGCCTCGAGACCATCAAGAGCGTCGGCGCCGAAGGCCGCATGCGCCGCCAATGGGAGGAAGCGGTGGCCTCGTCGGCACGCTCGGGCGTGCGCGCCCGCTCGCTGTCGCTCTTGGGCCTCAACCTCACCGTCACCATGCAGCAGGTCGCCACCATTGCGCTCGTTGTGTTCGGCGTGCTGCTCATCAGTGAGGGCGGCATGACGGTGGGGGCGCTGATCGCCGTGGTCATCCTGGGCGGCCGGGCCATGGCGCCGCTGGCCCAGGTGGCACAGTTGCTCACGCGCCTGCATCAGGCCCGGACCTCGTTCAAGGCGCTGGACCGCATCATGCGGGCGCCGGTCGAGCGGGCGCCCTCGCGGGAGTTCCTGCACCGCCCCCAGCTAGCGGGAGAGATCACCTTCCGTGACCTCAGTTTCGCCTATCCGGGTCAGGACATCCAAGCCCTGAAGGGCTTGAGCTTCGCCATCAAGGCCGGTGAAAAGGTCGGCCTGATCGGCCGCGTCGGCTCGGGCAAGAGCACGGTGGCCAAGCTGTTGCTGGGCCTCTACCAGCCGGCCGAGGGATCGGTCCTGGTCGACGGCACCGACCTGCGCCAGATCGATCCCGCCAATCTTCGGCGCAACATCGGCTGCGTGCCCCAGGACGTGGTGCTGTTTCGCGGCACGGTGCGCGAAAATCTGGTCATCGGCGCCCCCCAGGCCGAGGACGCGGCGATACTGCAGGCGGCCAAGCAGAGCGGCGTCGAGGATTTCGTGGCCCAGCACCCCATGGGCTACGACCTGCCGGTGGGCGAACGCGGCGAAGGCCTTTCCGGGGGCCAGCGCCAGGCCCTGGCGCTGGCCCGGGCGCTGCTCCTGGATCCCCCCATCCTGGTCCTCGACGAGCCGACCAGCGCCATGGACAACCGCTCGGAGGAAATGCTCAAGACCAACCTCACCACCATCGCCGCCGACAAGACGCTGTTGCTGATCACCCACCGCGCCTCGCTTCTCTCGCTGGTCGACCGGCTGCTGGTGATGGACGGCGGCCGGGTGGTGGCCGACGGCCCCAAGCAGGCGGTGCTCGACGCCATCGCCGACGGCCGCATCAGCGTGATGGCTTAGGGCGTGTTGAGATCGATCCCGGCCACCCGCTCCCCCTCCCAACCACCCATTGATGGAACGCTCTGGGTGGTTGGGAGGGGGAGCGGGTGGCCGGGCGATCCCCACTAGGAACAGGAGCGGAGGCCATGGCCCGCAGCCGGCGCGAGGATCTCGAGTTCATGGCCGACGTCAAGGCCAGCGCCAGCTCTGGGCCACGGCTGGGCGCCAGCCTGCTGCTGTTCGCCATCACGGCCTTCGTCGTGGTCGCCGTGCTGTGGGCCAGCCGGGCGCCGCTCGACGAGGTGACCTCGGGCCTGGGCCGGGTGGTGCCCTCGAGCCAGATCCAGGTGATACAGAACCTGGAGGGCGGCATCGTCAGCCAAATCCTGGTGCGCGAGGGCCAGACGGTACAAAAAGGCCAGGTTCTGCTGCGCATCGACGACACCAGCTTTGCCGCCACATTCCGCGAGAACCAGGCGCGCTATTTTGCCTTCCTGGCCAAGGTCCAGCGGCTGCAGGCCGAGATCGAGGGCCGGCCACCGGTCTATCCCAAAGCCATCAAGAGCAAGCACCCCAACCTGGCGGCCAGCGAAACGGCGCACTACCGGGCACGCCAGGCCGAGTTGAATTCGGCCTTGCAGATCCTCGGCCGCCACCTCGACCAGCGCAAACAGGAGCTGGTCGAAGCCGCCAACCGCATCAAGAAGCTGCGCCAGGGCCTGATGCTGGCCCAGGAGGAACTCAAGATCCAGGAGCCCATGGTCAAGGCCGGCGTCACCTCCAAGGTCGAGATCCTCAGGCTCAGGCGCCAGGTCAACGAACTCGAGGGCAACCTCGAGGCGACCCAGCTCTCGCTGCCGCGCATCAAGGCGGCGGTGGCCGCGGTGCGACACCAGCGCAAGGAAAAGCAGGCCGCCTTCCGCTCCGCCGCGCGCAGCGAACTCAACGAAACCCGGGTCCGCCTGGCGGTATTGAAGGAGGCCCTGACGGCGGTCGAGGACAGGGTGCGCCGCACCGAAGTGCGCTCGTCCGTGCACGGCATCGTCAAGACCCTGGCCGTCAGCACCATCGGCGGCGTGGTCTCGCCGGGCATGGAATTGCTGCAGATCGTGCCGCTGGAGGACAACCTTTTGGTGGAAGCCGAAATCCTGCCTTCCGACATCGCCTTCCTGAGCCCCGGCCAGAAGGCCAAGGTCAAGATCACGGCCTACGATTTCGGCGACTACGGCGGCCTCGACGGCCGCCTCGAGCACATCAGCGCCGACACCATCGTCGACGAGACCGGCCAGAGCTTCTACCAGATCCGGGTGCGTACCAAGCGCAACTACCTGGGCACTGAAAAGGCGCCGTTGCCCATCATCCCCGGCATGGTGGCCGAGGTCGACATTCTCACCGGCAAGCGCACGGTGCTGGAATACTTCCTCAAACCGGTGCTCAGGGCCCAGCAGAAAGCGCTCACGGAGCGCTAGTCCGCATTTCTCACCGGGTCATGGCCTGCGCGGCGCTTGGCCCCGGAGTTGCAATGTCATGGCCGGGACCATTGGCCGGAAGTATCGGTTGGGTTCCGACAACGCAACCCGAAACCCGAGTCAAATGCCGAAAAACTTTGAATATACAGGGCGTTACCTGACTTGGCCGGCCTCTGGCGAGAGGCCCGGCGCGAGCCTTGCCAGTGTCGGCAACTCTTGCCCCGGCAGGGCCAAGCGGAACCTGAAGGCGGTACTTTTTGCCTCCAATGCCGGCCGCCGCGTGGCCCGGCAAGAGGGATAGGAGAGGGCGATGGCCGGCATCGACGCCATGATGCATGTTGCGGTTTCGGGCTTGAACACCAGCCAGGCGGTGTTGCAAACCACCTCGACCAACATCGCCAACGTCAACACCGAGGGCTACCAGCGCAAGGAAGCCATACTCGAATCGATCGTCGGCGGCGGCCAGAACCTGGGCGTGCAGATCGCCGAGATCCGCCGCATCACCGACGAATTCCTGCAAAAGCAAGTGCAGATCGCGGCCTCGGACAGCGAACGCTACGTGGTGCAGTCCGAGTTCCACGACCGTTTCCAGGCCATCCTGGGTTCGCCGGATTCCAACTTGACGATCTCAGGCAGGCTGGACGAGGTGTTCACCAAGCTTTCGACGCTGCCCTTGGAGCCCGATGCGCTGGCGCGCCGTTCCGGGGTGGTCAACGTGTTGCAGTCGCTGGGCGACGAGATCTCGCGCCTGCAAACCCAGGTTCAGGCGCTGCGCCGCGAAGCCGACCGCCAGATCGGCGACCTGATAACCAAGGCCAACGCGGCGCTGACGCGCATCCACGACCTGAACCAGAAGATTCCCTCGGTGGTGGCCGACAACGGCGACGCCTCGGCGCTGATCGAGCAGCGCGACCAGGCGCTGACGCAGCTCTCGGAAGTGGCCGACATCTCGACCTTCATCTTCGGCGCCGAGCGCGTCGGCGTCGCCGGGGCCGGCGGCCTGGTGCTGATCGATCACATCAAACGCCAGTTCTCCTACGATCCCCTGGGCACGGTCACCGCCGCCACCCGCTTCAGCCAGATCACCGCCAACAAGGTCAATCCCGCCGACGGCATCACCGAGAGCACCGGCGAAGTGGTCGACACCGAGATCCAGTCGGGGCGGCTCAAGGGTTTGCTGGAAATGCGTGACGAGGTGCTGCCCGACTTCGCCCTGGAATTGGGCGAATTCGCCGCCCAGTTCGTCGACCAGATCAACGCCGTGCACAACAACAACGCCACGGTGCCGGCGCCCAGCAGCCTGACGGGGCGCAACACCGGCCTCTTGACCACCGACGTCCACGGCTTTGCCGGCAAGGTCACGTTGGCAACGCTGGACAGTTCCAACAACTACGTCAACAGCATCGTCGTCGACTTCACCAACAGCACCGTCGCCACCAACGGCGGCCCGGCCGTGGCGAAGACGCTGACCTCCTTGGCCAACGTGGTCTCCGAGGTCAACAGCGCCCTGGGTGCCGGCACCCTCAACCTCTCCAACGGAGCGCTGACCTTCGCCGCCCCCAGCGGCGCCAGCGGCATAACCGCGCTGCAGGACGCCACTTCGCCGGCGCTCAGGGCGGGCCGCGGCTTCTCCCATTTCTTCGGCCTCAACGACGTCATGGAAGCCAATACCGAGGCGCATTTCGATACCGGCCTGCCGGTCACGGCGGCGCACGGCCTGACCACCGGCGGCGTCGTCACCCTGGAGCTGCGCAACGCCCAGAACGACGTCGTCAAGAGCGCCACCTTCACCATCGTCGCCGCGGTCAGCGACGCCACCAAGGAAATCGACGACACCGGCAGCTTCGACGACATTTTCACGCTGTTGGAGAACACCGCCAACTTCGGCAAGCAGATCAGCAACGTCACCCTGGACAGCAACGGCGCCTTGTCGATTTCCATGATCGGCGGTTTCGAGACCTACAAGCTGGTGACGGTCAGCGACAGCACCGACCGCGGTGGCACCGGCATCACCTTCAGCAACCTGCTCGGCGTCGGCGACCGCTATCGCGCCGAAGCCGCCAAGGATGTCAATGTGCGCAGCGACATCATAAGCGACCCCTTCGACCTGGCCCTGGCGCGCCTCGACATCACCGGCAACAAGGCCCCGGTCACCGCCACCGGGCTTAACAATTATGTCATCGACCTCGAGCCCGACGTCACCAGCCTGAGCGCCGGCGACACCTTCACCTTCAGCGCCGCCACGGCCAACACCGGCGCCGCGACCCTGAAGATCGACGCCCTGGCAGCCCTCGCCATCCAGCAGGACGGCGCCGCGCTCAGCGCCGGCGACATCGGTTCCAATAGCATCACCACGGTGCAATACGACGGCACCCAGTTCCAGATCATCTCGCGCACCGCGGCGCTTTCCAAGGGCGATGCCTCCGGCGCCGTCGCCATGCAGGGCCTCCAGGACTCCGCCATCGCCTTCAAGGCGGCCGGCAATCTGGCCGCCTTCACCACCCAGATCAGCGCCTTTGCCGCCACCGTGCTGTCGGATTTCGGCAACCAGGCGGCCATCACCGACCTCTTGCGCGACGACCGACAGGCGCTGACCCAAGAGGTCCAGGCCCGCCTGAGTTCACTTTCCGGCGTCAACATGGACGAGGAACTCGCCAACATGGTGATCTTCCAGAACCACTACAACGCCTCCGCCCGCATGATCACCGCCGCACGCGAGATGTTCGACGTGCTGATCGCCATCTAGGGCATCCGGGGATTTAGAGCCATGACCATTTCATCGCGGATATCCACCCTGGGCCAGCATCAATCGTTGCTGGCCGACGTACTGCGCAACGAAAACCGCGTCTACGTCGGGCAGAACCAGGTCACCAGCGGCATGAAATCCGATACCTACAAGGGTATCGCCCACGACATCGGCACCCTGCAGGGCGCCAAGAGCCTGCTGGCCCGGCAGCAGCAGCTGATCGACGCCAACCACCAGGTCGACCGCCGCCTTTCGCTCTACGACGCCTCTCTGGAGGGCCTGCGCGACAACGCCCAGCAATTGCGCGACGCTTTCCTGGCGGCCATCAACGGCAACACCGGCTTCGGCCTGGAAACCAACGTCGAGAACATCTTCAACAACGCCGTCAGCCTGCTTTCCACCCGTGACAGCGGGCGCTACATCTTTTCCGGCACGCTGACCGATCAGTCGCCGCTGGACGAAAGCGGCACCACCAACGCCGTCACCAAGTCCGGCATGCAAGCCATCAACGCCTCGATCTCGACCACGCCCTCGCTGGCCTTCACCAACAACGGGGTCAAGCAGTCCAACACCATCGACGAGAACCTGACGCTGACCTACGGTGTGCTGGCCGACGAGGTGGCGGCGCCGCTGTGGGAAGAGTTCCGCCAGTTCTTCGAGCAGGAAGCGCTCGGCAGCTTTACCAATCCGCTCTCGAACGCCCAGCAAACCTTTCTCATCAGCCGCCTCGACGAACTCAACGCCGCCATCGACAACATCGACCAGAAGCACGCCCAGACCGGCGTCAACCGCGCCACCCTGCAAGACATCCAGAGCCGGCTGGGGGACGCCAAGACCTTCACCAGGATCTTCATCTCGGACATCGAGGAGGTCGACGTGGCCGAGGCCATCGGCCGGCTGTCGCAGGATCAGGTGGCGCTGGACGCCAGCTATCGCGTGTTCTCGCAGCTCTCGCGCTCGACGCTGCTCGACTTCATCTAGCCGGCGCGGCCGGGTTTTAGTCTTGCGGTGGCGCCTGGGGCCGCCCAGGATCGACAATCATGAGTGAAACCTCACCAATCGACGTCGTCACCGGCGGAGGCGGCTTCATCGGCAGCCACCTGGTCGACCGCCTGCTGGCCGAGGGCCGGCGGGTGCGGGTGATCGATAATTTTTCAGTTGGCAACCCGGGCAACCTGGCCCAGCACCGGGACAACCCGGTGCTCGAGGTCAACCATGCCGACATCCGCGACCGGGACGCCGTGGCGGCGATCACGAAGGGCGCCGACCGGTTGTTCCACCTGGCCGCGCGAGCCGACATCGTGCCTTCGATCCAGCAGCCCCGGGAATATTTCGAATCCAACGTCGACGGCACCTTCGTGGTGCTGGAGGCGGCCCGGGCGGCCGGCGTGCGCCGCCTGGTCTATGCCGCCTCGTCGTCGTGCTACGGCATTCCCGAACGCTACCCGACGCCCGAGGACGCGCCCATCCAGCCCCAGTACCCCTATGCCCTGACCAAGTACCTGGGCGAGTGCCAGGTGCTGCACTGGGCCCAGGTCTACGGCCTGCCGGCGCTGGCGCTGCGCTTCTTCAACGTCTACGGCCCCCGGGTGCGGACCTCCGGCACCTATGGCGCCGTCTTCGGCGTCTTTTTGGCGCAGTTGCGCGCCGGCCAGCCCCTGACCATCGTCGGCGACGGCGAACAGAAGCGCGATTTCACCTACGTCAGCGATGCCGTCGACGCTCTGGTCACGGCGGCCGACAGCGAGCTCAGCGGCCAGGTCTTCAACGTGGGCTCGGGCGCAGCCGTCAGCGTCAACCGCCTGGTCGAGCTGCTGGGCGGGCGCCAGACGGTGCACATCCCCAAGCGCCCCGGCGAGCCCGACTGCACCCTGGCCGACATGAGCCGCATCAAGGCCGCCCTGGGTTGGCAGCCCCGTGTGCCCATCGAGGACGGCGTCAAGGTCATGCTGGAACACATCGATTACTGGAGCGAGGCCCCGGTCTGGACGCCCGATGCCATCGCCGGCGCCACGGCGGACTGGTTCAAGTACCTGGGCGAGGATTGAAGGCCGGCGCCCAGCCATCTATATCCACCACATGACTTCCGCCGCCGACGCCCTGGATCAGGTGGCCGCCGCCATGGGCGGCCTCGAAGCCGGTGCCCGCGTTGTCGTCGCCATGTCGGGAGGCGTCGATTCCTCGGCCACCGCCGCGGCCCTGGCAGCGCTCGGCTACCAGGTCGTGGGGATAACTCTTAAGCTTTACGACGCGCCCGCCTCACGGGTCGGCGCCTGTTGCGCCGGCGTCGACATCCACGACGCCCGGCGGGTGGCCGCCGACCTCGACATTGCGCATTACGTGCTCGATTACGAGCAGCGCTTCCAAAGCGCCGTGATCGACAATTTCGTCGACAGCTACATCGCCGGCGAGACCCCGAACCCCTGCGTGCGCTGCAACCAGACGGTCAAGTTCGAGGACCTGCTGGGCCGGGCCCGCGAGCTCGGCGCCCAGGCCCTGGTGACGGGCCATTACGCACGTTGGCGGCGCGGCCCCGACGGCGCCGAATTGCACCGCGGTGCCGACGCCGGCCGCGACCAGAGTTATTTTTTGTTCGCCACACGGCCCGACCAGCTCGACTTCCTGCGCTTTCCCTTGGGCGGCCTCGACAAAGCGGCGACGCGGGCGCTTGCAGCCAGGTTCGAGCTCACTGTGGCGGACAAACCCGACAGCCAGGACATCTGCTTCGTGGCCGAGGGATCCTATGCCGCCTTCATCGACAAGCAGCGCCCGGCGGCGCGGCAGCCCGGCGACATCGTCGACCAGGCCGGCAACGTCCTCGGCCGCCACCCCGGCATCGCCGGCTTCACCGTGGGTCAGCGCCGCGGCCTGGGTCTGGGTGGTGGCGCGGCGCTTTACGTGCTGCGCCTAGAGCCCGAAAGCAACCGTTTGGTGGTGGGGCCGCAAGAGGCCCTGGCGCGCCGGCGCTTCGCCATCCGCGACTGCAACTGGCTGGCCGAGACCGAGGGCGCTCTGGAGGTCAAGGTGCGCTCGACCTCGCCGCCGCTGGCGGCCCGTATCGAACGCCGAAACGGCGCCGCCGAGGTCATCCTCGACCAGCCCGAGCCCGGCATCGCGCCCGGCCAGGCCTGCGTCGCCTACCGCGGCGGCCGCCTGCTGGGCGGCGGCTGGATAGGGCGCTAGAGCATTTCAAGATTGCTGAAGATCGCCTAGGACGTCACCGGCTGAGGTGCGGGACGGGCTGGAAGGTTGACCACAGAGACGCAGAGGCACAGAGATTCGGAGAAGCCTGTTTGGGGTTCTTGGGGGAGCTCCTGGGGGAATCATCTGCAAGTCTTCTCTGTGCCTCTGTGCCTTCTGTAATCGGTTGGTTGATGTCAAGCTCCGAACGCCCTTTGTTTCCGTCTCCGCGGTGATGCCTG
>MPMA02176604.1_pt1 | contig 10407 bp, 7 predicted proteins | sample 1617361 | NCBI WGS metagenome assembly MPMA02 (sample SAMN05944807, study PRJNA350692) | marine metagenome | biome: marine; feature: ODZ; material: water; isolation source: 180 m water sample filtered on 0.2 um supor filter | place: Pacific Ocean | collected 2012-04-08 | depth 180m m | reverse complement strand
GACCGCATCACCCTGAATCACCGGACCGCCTGAAATCAGTTTGGGCGGCCTTATCACGGGCAAAGTTTGACGGGCTCAAGAAAATCGTGGCGTCAGAGGCGTCGCCTGAAATCATCGCCTTGATGCATGAGCCAAACTATGTCGAGAAAATATTTGCCGCCGTACCAGAACGCGACTATGCCCAGCTGGATCCTAATACGATTTTGTCACCGGGTTCAGGTGAGGCAGCTTTGCATGCAGTCGGCGGTATCTGCCAGGCAGTTGATGAGGTGATTAGCGGCGATGCTAACAATGCTTTTTGTGCGCTGCGCCCTCCCGGACATCACGCCGAGCGCGCTCAGGCCATGGGATTCTGTCTGTTTAACAATATCGCCATCGCCGCCAAACATGCGCAGGTAAACCACGGCTTAGATAAAGTTGCGGTGATCGACTTCGATGTTCATCATGGCAACGGCACCCAACACATGTTTGATGCCGATGCGAGTTTGTTTTATGGCTCTAGCCATCAATATCCAGCCTATCCCGGGACCGGGGCGGCGTCTGAAACCGGGGTCGGCAATATCGTCAATGTACCGCTCAGCCCGGGCAGCGGCTCGGAACCGTTCCGCGCCGCCTATACTGATGTTATTTTGCCGGCGCTTAGAGAATTCAATCCTGATCTACTACTAATATCGGCCGGCTTCGATGCCCATATTCAAGACCCGTTGTGTCAGCTCAACGTCACCACCGAAGATTTTGCCTGGGTGACAAAGGAACTGTTGGTGGTTGCTGGTGATTGCTGCGATGGCCGCCTCGTTTCAACCCTAGAAGGCGGGTATGATCTGGACGCCCTCGCCGAAAGCGTTGCGGTTCATGTCAGTGCGATGGTGGTATTTCGGTGATAGTTTACTTTTCGAATTAAGTAAACTATCACCGAAATAGGAGTATTTCGTTTGCCGAATGGGGGAACGGAAGCGTACACTCCGCGGCAAAATTAAATGCACGATATTGGTACAGGGGTTGGGAAATGGCTGCAGATAAAGCCGAAGAAAAAGCTGAAAGTAAAATTCCGGCAGATATCAAGAAAATGAGTTTTGAAGATGCGCTGGCTGAGCTCGAAAAAATTGTTGGCGATCTTGAGCAGGGCGCCAATAAACTCGATGACGCAATTGGCGCCTATGAACGGGGCACTTTGCTGAAAAAGCATTGCGAAGCCAAGTTGCATGAAGCCAAGGCGCGGATAGAGAAAATTTCGGTTGGACCGGACGGTGACGCCGCGGCGGAACCGGTTGAAATTTCATAGAGGCAACGTTTATTGAACGATTTTACAGATGGCTTGGCCGATGCGGCCGCCGCAACTGAAACAGCGCTGTTAAAACTAATTCCCTCCGGCAGTGGTCCCGAAGCCCAAGTAGTTGAGGCGATGCGCTATTCCGTGATGGCTGGTGGCAAGCGATTGCGGCCTTTTCTGGTGTTGGCTTGTGCCGATCTTTTTAATGTTTCACGTTCTTGTTCTGAGCGCGTCGCGGCGGCGTTTGAAATGGTGCATACTTATTCGCTGATCCATGATGATTTACCGGCAATGGATAACGACAATCTCAGGCGCGGCAAGCTGACTTGTCACCTGGAATTCGATGAAGCAACGGCAATCTTGGCGGGTGATGCCCTGCTGACATTGGCATTTGAAGTGTTGAGCGATTTGGATACCCACGATTCAGCTAAAGTGCGTAGTGATCTGGTGCTTGAGGTTGCCCGCGCCGTCGGTGCGCATGGCATGGTGGGGGGGCAGATGCTCGACCTCGTCGCCGAAGATCATACCTTGGGCGTTTCTGAAATTACCCGGTTGCAGCGTATGAAAACAGGGGCGCTGATAAATTGTTCTTGCCAAGCCGGTGCAATATTAGGCAAATCAAGTGATACTCAACGCCATTTATTGAGCGCCTACGCCCACGATATTGGCCTCGCTTTTCAAATTACCGACGATCTTTTGGACATTGAAGGCGATGTTGAAGAGCTGGGCAAAGAGATAAAAAAGGATGAAGCTGCTGGAAAAGCGACATTTGTTTCACTATTAGGCGTCGAACGCGCCCGCGAGCAGGCCAAAATATTAACCGATCAAGCGATAAAACATCTTGAGATTTTCGGCGAAAAAGGCAATCTTCTCCGTGATTTGGCGCAATTTGTAATAGATCGCCGCAATTAACATATTATAATTGGATAATACGAATTATAAAGAATACCTGGGTGTCGCCAGGAAAAGGATGAAGTGTGACGAAAAATAGTAAAACGCCGTTACTGGATACGATAGCGGAGCCGTCGGATATTCGTGGCTATTCACCTGATCAGCTTAAACAATTGGCTGATGAGGTGCGAACGGAAACCATTGACGCTGTTTCGATTACCGGTGGCCATCTTGGCGCCAGCTTGGGTGTCGTCGAGCTCGCCGTAACGCTGCACCATGTTTTTGATACACCACATGATCGCTTGATCTGGGATGTCAGTCATCAAGCTTATCCGCATAAAATATTGACCGGACGACGCGATCGTATTCGCACGCTGCGCCAAGGCGGCGGCTTGTCAGGATTTACCAAACGCAGCGAAAGCGAATATGACCCGTTTGGCGCCGCGCATAGTTCGACATCAATCTCAGCTGGACTTGGCATGGCGGTCGCCCGTGATCTTAATGGCGTCAACAATAATGTTGTTGCGGTTATTGGAGACGGCTCGATGAGTGCCGGCATGGCCTATGAAGCGATGAACAATGCGGGCTCCACCGATTCGAGGTTGATTGTCATATTGAATGATAATGACATGTCGATTGCTCCGCCGGTTGGTGCCATGAGTGCATATTTGTCACGCCTGATTTCATCCAAGTCTTATCAATCGATTCGCCACTTTGCCAAAGAGATTGCTGAAAAGTTGCCACGCCGGGTCGAGGAAACTGCTCGCCGGGCAGAAGAATATGCGCGTGGTATTTTGACCGGTGGCACGCTGTTCGAGGAGCTTGGCTTTTTCTATATCGGTCCCGTCGATGGTCACAATATCGATCATTTGTTGCCGCTCTTAAAGAATTTGCGCGACACCGAGGAAGATGGTCCGGTACTGCTCCACGTGGTGACCAAAAAAGGTCATGGCTATGAACCTGCGGAACAATCGGTTGACAAATATCATGGTGTTGGCAGATTTGATGTTGTTACTGGCAAGCAGGACAAACCGAAATCCAATGCGACGTCCTATACCAATGTGTTTGCCGACGCACTGATCCAGGAAGCTGAGAAAGACGATAAAATTGTTGCCATCACGGCGGCCATGCCGTCTGGTACCGGCCTCGATAAATTCGGCGAAGCTTTTCCTGATCGTACGTTTGATGTCGGTATCGCAGAGCAACATGCGGTGACCTTTGCCGCCGGCATGGCGACCGAAGGCTATAAACCTTTTGCGACAATTTATTCAACCTTCCTGCAGCGCGCTTACGATCAAGTCGTCCATGATGTTGCCATTCAAAAACTACCCGTACGTTTTGCCATAGACCGGGCCGGACTGGTCGGGGCTGATGGCGCGACCCATGCCGGGTCGTTTGATATTGCCTATCTTGCCTGCTTGCCGGATATGGTGGTGATGGCAGCGGCGGATGAAGCCGAGCTTAAAAACATGGTCGCGACAGCAGCCCACATCGATGACCGGCCTACGGCGTTTCGCTTTCCGCGTAGTGAGGGGCTCGGTGTTGAAATGCCGGAAATCGGTGTACCACTGGAGATCGGCAAAGGCCGTATTTTACGTGAAGGCACATCGGTCGCGCTTTTAACATTAGGTGGCCGTCTGCGCGAAGCTTTAAAGGCTGCCGATGAGCTTGCCTCCAAGGGCTGGTCGACAACCGTCGCCGATGCGCGTTTCGCCAAACCGCTTGATCAGGACATGATCCTGCGGCTCGCCAAAGAACATGAAGTGCTGGTCACCATTGAAGAGGGCTCAATCGGCGGCTTTGCCGCTCATGTCATGCAGTTTCTTGCCAATGAAGGCGCTTTTGACAAGGGCTTGAAATTTAGAGCCATGACGCTGCCGGATCTATTTATTGATCATGATAAGCTGGAAAAACAATACGAACTAGCAGGCTTGAAGCGCATAGATATTGTCGCCACGGCGATGATGGCGCTAGGTGAAATTGGTGAGGGCCACGAAGGCATTACGCCCGCCAGTGCGTAAGACTGCCTGTTAAATGGCTGCCGTTTCCAAACGAAGATTAGATCAACTCCTGGTCGATCGCGGGCTCACTGACTCACGCAGCCGGGCGCAAGCTTTAGTCATGGCTGGACAGGTCTATAGTGAAACTAGGCGGCTCGATAAAGCGGGTACGCAAATTGCTGAAAATACGCCATTGGAAGTAAAGGGGCAGAATCATCCCTGGGTATCGCGCGGCGGGCTCAAGATCGATCATGGGCTGGATCATTTTCAGATTAATATCACCGGCGCCACCTGTCTCGATGTTGGGGCTTCAACCGGCGGCTTTACGGACGTGTTACTGAGCCGGGGCGCGGCCAAGGTCTATGCGGTGGATGTTGGCCATGGCCAACTGGCCTGGAAAATCCGTAATGATGAACGGGTGGTCGTGCTGGAACGCACCAATGCGCGCCATATCACAGCAGACGACGTGCCGGATAAGATTGATTTTATCTGCTGTGATGCGAGTTTTATTGGTCTGCAAACGATTTTACCGGCACCAATGGGTTTAGCTGCAAAAGGTGCTAAATTAATTGCCTTGATCAAACCGCAATTTGAAGTCGGTAAAGGTCAAGTTGGTAAAAAAGGTGTGGTGCGTGATCCGGCGTTGCATGAAGAAGTTTGCCAGCGGATTTTTAATTGGCTGGATAGCTTGGCTGATTGGCAAGTCGAGGGCATTGCCGAAAGTCCGATTACCGGGCCGGAAGGAAATAAGGAATTTCTCATCGCCGCCCGGCGAGTTTCAGAGCAATAATGGTAAAACCCCGCGGGTTCGTGACCTCACGGGGTTTTCATCAGACGCTACGAACGTCTGGCATATTTTTCAAATTTTTCTATATTCTGGCCCCCTCATGACAAGGAGGCCAAAAGTGAACAGGCAGATCAATCGGGGTATACATACTTATCTACTTTCCTTGTTCGGGTTATGCCCTAAGCGGAGAATCACAGTTTAGCAAACTTCGATTCTCCATACTACATACTGGCAGTAGTATTTTAGGCGGGAAAATTACGCGCGGGCGCGATTATTTATTTGTGTGAACCAAGAGCATAGCGATAACAACGACCAATGCTCTACCTCTTCAGGCAGGGCTAAAGTCCGCATGAAGTTGGCGAGGTTGCAGGCCAGGGCATGAAGCTGGAGGCGAACTTCGTTGTTGCTCAACCAACCGGATCATATGGAAAGGAGAACGCCGTGGCCGACGTAATGGGCGAAGAAAAGACAGGGGAACCGACTGGCAAACGACTAAACGATGCTTAAAGTTGATCCGACTGAAAATCAAGAAAACCAACCAGCTTCTGACAATGTAAATGTAGAAAATAAAGAAACTACAGGTCCGGTTATAAATTAGATAAGATAGGTGGTTGAAGATTAACCCCGAATCGCGCAATGAATGTCATAATATACCTATTAAATGGTTTGGGGTAGTTGGCGTGATGAGGAATTTTGAACGAAAAAAGCAGTAAAATTGACGGCTGGCTGACGAAGCTGGCGGCGGCTGGCTTGGCGGTTTGGCGCTCGCCTTCCTTCAGTACGATTTTAGCTGTTGTATTTGGCGCAACCAGCGTTGCTCTGCTCATTCCACGCTCAACTGGCACCTCGACACCGGCGATGCAGTTGGCAGGTCTGGTCTTTGTTTTGTTGACGGTTATTTGTGTCGCGCTTGCGGCGTGGAAGTTGGGACGGGCAACTGAACGCCGGCGGGCCCGTCAATCTTTGTTTGATACTCTGGCTGCTTCGCAGGAAGCGCTTTATCTGACCGATGGCCGTCAGCGCATCATTTATGACAATGAAGCTTTCCGTATCCTCTATGAGAAAATTGAACCGCAAAAACTTATTGGCTCGGCTAGTATCGAGGGTATTGGAAAATTACTTGATGCCAATTCCGAGGCAGTGTTTGCGCGTATATTAGCCAACGCTAAGGAACAGCGCCGTGATCTTGGTGAACTCGTGTTTAAATCTGAAAACTCCACTGCCCATTCCTGGAAACTGGCTGTTGAGCCAGTCGAGACCCTTAATGATCTGACACTTTGGCGAGTTGAGGATGTCACCGACTTGCGCTTCCGCGATATTGAACGTCTGCATGAAGAGCAGTTTTTAGGCGATTTGTTAAATCAGTTACCGGTCGGTTTTTTTGCTGCCGATGGTGATGGAAATATACGCTATCTAAATTCGACGATAAGAGAATGGTTTGGTGTGCGGCATGATGCCAAGGTCAGTGAATTGCCCGGCTTTGCCGATTTTGTCTCTCCTAATGCAGAGCAAAATGGCACCGTTGAAACGGATGCCAGCGGGATGCATGGCGGGCTCACCTTGCGGGCCTTAGACGGCCGGGAATTTCCCGCCTATTTAATCCAGTCGCAAAAAGAAACGGCGGGCGGAGAGTTTGAATACAGCCGCTCTATAGTGTTGCGGGAACCTTTTACGCCAGTCGTCGATGATGGCACAGGCGGACCGCTGCTACGACGCATACCCTGGCTGTTTTCGGACTCTCCGGTAAGTATAGTTATGCTCGATATTCAAGGCGAGGTAGTGGATTGCAATCGGGCTTTTTTGAAATTGCTTGGCCTGCACCGCGACGGCGTTATCGGCCGGCCACTGTCGGACCGGATCAACAAAGAAGACCGCAGTGACGCCGATGCGCAATTATCCAAAGTTGTGATGGGTATTATGCCGGCAACTCTTATCGATGTACGCATGCCTGCTGGTGGCGAGCGAGAGTTGACGGCCTCTCTTTATGTTAGCCACATTACCGACAATGAAGGTGATGTCACCGGCTTGGTGATGCACGTTATCGATACGACTGAGCAGAAAAATCTCGAAGTGCAATTTAACCAAGCGCAAAAAATGCAGGCGGTCGGGCAGTTGGCTGGTGGCGTCGCTCATGATTTCAATAATCTGCTCACCGCAATGGGTGGTTTTTGTGATCTGTTATTGGGAAGGCACGGACCAGATGACCCTTCGTTCGCTGATATCATGCAAATCAAACAAAATGCTAATCGGGCGGGTAATTTAGTGCGGCAACTCCTAGCTTTTTCGAGACGGCAAACTTTGCAGCCAAAAGTGTTCGTGATTACCGATGCGTTAAACGATCTTTCTAATCTGCTGCGACGTTTGATTGGTGAAAATATTGAGCTTGATCTCAATCACGGTAAAGATGTTGATCTTATCCGCACCGATCCTGGCCAATTTGATCAGGTCGTAATTAATTTGGCGGTAAATGCCAGAGACGCCATGCCGGGTGGGGGTGTGATTACGGTCTCGACCGAACGGGTAACCGTTAAGACCTCCGTGCAACGTGGCCATGAAGTGATGCCGGCCGGTGAGTATATTTTGATTAATATCATTGATACTGGATCAGGCATTGCCAAAGAAGATATCGGTCACATATTTGAGCCGTTTTTTTCGACCAAAGGTGTCGGTGAGGGAACCGGGCTTGGTCTTTCCACGGTTTACGGCATTATCCGCCAATCCGAGGGGTATATTTTTGTCGATTCTGCCTTGGGTGAAGGTACGACGTTTTCGATCTACTTACCGGCCTTTAGTGCGGCTGAAGCCGATTTTGTCGGCAGTGACTTTCCCAATGAAATCATTGACGATGCCGATTTGACCGGGGCGGGTACCGTCTTGTTGGTCGAGGATGAAGATGCGGTCCGGTTATTTGGCGCCCGGGCGTTGCGCAATAAAGGCTACCGCGTGTTGGAAGCCAATGATGGTGAACATGCGCTCGATGTGATTAATGATTTTGGTGATCCGATCGATCTCATTTTGACCGATGTCATGATGCCTGGGATGGATGGCCACACTTTGGTGCGGCTAATTTTAGAGGAATTACCTGACATCAAAGTGATTTTGATGTCAGGCTATGCCGAGGACGCGATGCCCGGTGAAATCAGTGAAGACCGTTCGTTAAATTTTCTGCCTAAACCGTTCAGTCTGCAAGAGCTTGCGGTCAAAGTGAAAGATGTAATGGCGGAGTGACATTACTCTGTTGACTCATTCAAGCACCGCTCTAACCGATCAATCGTCACCATCGCCGGCAGGCATTGGCTGACACTACTGTTGGGTTCACGGCCATCGTGAATGGCGGCGAAAAATTCCCGGTCTTCAAGTTCAACGCCATTGAAAGAATCCGCCACCTCAGACAAGTCAATGGCCTCACTATTACCGTCTTCGAGATCGTCATAACTGGCGATATAAGTGCCGTTATCACAGATATAGCGAAAAAAAGTACCGAACGGGCCATCATTGTTAAACGACAGGGTCAGGCTGCAGAGCGCTCCTGTCGGAGTCTTCAAGCCGATGTTCATATCCATGGCTATGCCCAGCTCGGGGTGGGGCGGTCCTTGCAGGGCATATATATCGGAGGTGGGTGCTCCTGTCTGATATTGAAAAAGGTCGACCGTGTGGCAGGCGTGATGCCACAAAAGATGATCAGTCCAGCTGCGTGGCTCGCCGAGGGCATTCAGATTGCTGCGCCGGAAAAAGAACGTTTGGACGTCCAGATGCTGGAGGGTCAATTCGCCGGCTTTGATGCGATTGTGAATCCACTGATGGCTCGGATTGAAGCGGCGGACATGGCCGGCCATTGCCACCAACCCAGTTTTTTGTTGGGTTTGGATGAGCCGTTCTGCTTCGGCCAAGGTATCAGCCATCGGAATCTCAACCAGAACATGCTTGCCAGCCTCAAGACATTTGATCGCTTGCTCGGCGTGCAATTGGGTTGGTGTGGTGAGGATCACGGCATCAATTTCAGGGCGGGCGAGACTTTCCTCAAGTTCGGTTGTCCAATGTTCAATACCGCGCTCATTGGCCATATCTGCCAACCGGTCGGGCTCGACATCAACGACCGAGACGACGTCGATCTCATCGATGGCATCGATTGCTTCAAGATGTTTGGTGCCAAAGGCTCCAGTGGCGCCGGCGATACATATTTTCATGGTAAATAGACCTCAGTCAGTACCGAGAACAAGACGATTGATATAGCGGTGCCGTGGATCGCCGGCAACATGCCCGCTTGACCAATCATAATCAACCGGCGCCAGTTTATTATTCTGATAGGCTTGATTACGATACATGCCATAGCGTATCCATACAAACAGACGCGCCTTGCGTTTCGGTGGCAGGCCATGATGCAGGCCGGATACATCAACAAGAAACGCGCTGTCGGCTTTACCTTCGATGATGTCAAACTGGTCTCCAAATAAGGCTTGATAGACTGGTTCGCCGTCATACCTCGCACCCGAGAATAGCGCGTCGAATTCCACCGCGATAGCGCGGTGTTCCGTGAAATTGGAGCGTTCTTCAAGCGCGTTTAGTTCATCGCTGTTGATAAGTTCTTCTAGCATTAACATTACCTCCATACCAAAAGACCGTGGGCATTACAGAATTTGGTGGTTATTCATCTGATTCTTTATGTTTGATCTTCCGCGTATAGCGAGTTGGATCTCTTTCAATTTTAGGTCTGAACAACGGATTTTCGTGCAGCGCCCGGGCATGTGGATTACGCTTTTTCTTGAGTGCCCGGGTCTGTTGTTTTTTTGCTTTGGCCATGTTCGGAACACTAAGGCAGATAATCCTTTAAGTTAACCGTATCAAAACTCTTCGGCATGGCCGGCTCGAAATCAAAACGTTCCGCTTCAGATAAATGTGCTGGGATGGTTGCATCGATCAGCCATTTCGTACCGACCCGGGCGAAGCTGCCCATGCCGGGTGCCGTCGGTGAAATATTATCGAGCGCGAACACTCGCGTTTCTGGGATCATCACGACATCACGTTCGGCATGGACCCGGGTTGTCATCGACCAGGCGATTTGGCGAAGATCGTTGGCATCAATGTCTTCGTCAACGGCGATGGCGAGTTTGGGGTGGAGATAAGGACCGGAAAGTGCTGCCATCAAAGCGGTCTTGGTTTGACCGGGATGGCGCGGTCGCATCTTAAGGATCAACATCATATCACCGGATTCAGTAACAGCGCGCACATCCATCAAGTCCAAGCCACCTTCAACGTCTTTGAGATGATGCTTGGTCGCGACCTCAACGCCGATGCCCATGGTCGATTGGGCATCCGTCACCGGGAAACCGCAATGAAGCGCGTAGAAGATGGGATCTTTGCGTTGGGTGATAGCTTTTACCTGGAACACTTCTGATTCCATGCCGCCGGCATAAGTGCCGCTAACCTCACCATACGGCCCTTCGGGTTCAAGATGGTCT
>MPMA02240770.1_pt1 | contig 10448 bp, 10 predicted proteins | sample 1617361 | NCBI WGS metagenome assembly MPMA02 (sample SAMN05944807, study PRJNA350692) | marine metagenome | biome: marine; feature: ODZ; material: water; isolation source: 180 m water sample filtered on 0.2 um supor filter | place: Pacific Ocean | collected 2012-04-08 | depth 180m m | reverse complement strand
CCCCAAACCACGGCAGGAAGGTGCGCGAAGACAATCCAGCGCCAACGAAATGCCAGCAGCGCCCCAATCACCACAAAACAGACAAACCCAAAGTGGAGAATCACCGTTAGGTCAGCAAGGATCCAGTAATACACGCCGCTTATCCCGAAGTTTTCAGGTTCATTATCTCCCATTTCCACCAACAAAAGCCCGGAAGAGATGGCACTCACTTAAGCTTCTCGAGATGCTTAACGTCCACCTCGCTCACCCATGTCTCAGGGACCCGCAGATACGAGCACGAACAAACAGGTGAATCTGTTGTGTATCAGAGATGAAGCAATCCAGGCTAAGTTGCTATGGAAGATGCACCGACCGGACCAAAAGATTCTACCCGCCTCTTAATCTCTTCCAGGCGCCCCATATTTACGTCCGGCGGCACATTATCCGAAACCCCAAGAATCAGATGGTCACCAGTACCGAGCACAGCGAACACGTCATCCAGATAAGCGTCAAACACCGCATCGCTCATGGAGTTATCCAACAAGGATATAGAGGGGATCCCGCCCCAGATGGTAGTGGTTGGTCCCATCCCGGTTCGCAGTTCCTCAAGGGTGCATTTGGTCATCGGTGCCGGACACACCGAATCGGCCACATCGATGCCGCAAGCTGGATAGTAGGGCAGCAGATCTTTGTTTTCACCATCCGTATGGGTTAACAGAAATTTCCCCGCGGCGTGCGCCCGATCACTCACCTTTCTCAACCAGGCGGCGATCTCCGCTTCGAAGAAAGAAGGCCAGGTCAGATCCTGATCGTAGTTGGCCCCCCAGAAGATCACTTCAGCATCGCTGGCCAGGAGAGCGTCCAGAATTGCCTCGAAGAAGGGCGTCATTCGCTCAGCCAACTCATGCATCGCCCGGGGTTCATCCTGCAGCAGGTAGAAGAATTGATCCATGGCGATCAACTCGTGCAGCATCAGATGTATCGGGGACGCGCCGGCCGATCCTCGTGCCACAGCGATACCGCGGTCACCGATATACTGTTGAAAGTCCCGGTATCCCTCGGGTGTGGGAATCACCTCGAGGTGTTCGAAGATCTGTGCGACCTTCTCGAAGTCGTCGACCGAGTGGATTGCATGAGACTTGTAGAATGGCAGCGAAATGCCGTCCATCGCCATCTGCCTGGTTCGATGCAGATGGGTAAATACCTCGCCGGCAGGGGTACGGATTCGAGTGCGCATGTTTTCCGGGTCGTCGTCCGTTTCCACGGGCATATCGCGCAGTTCCACCCGGTAGGGAAAGTCCCGGTGGTTATCCTGACCGAACCCGCGCAGCGAGGTCTCGCCTCGACCCGGCCTGCTGTAGTCCGCGCCCATCGCGTGGCACGACACCCCCATCATTTCCGCGATTTCGACGCTGTTCAGCCCTGCAAACGCGTCCGGCAGACTTCCTCTGGCCCGTTGGGCCACGTACCAAAGGTCCATCCGTGGCGCCCAGGGAATCTGATCCGTGGGTTTGCCCTGGATCGTCGCCAGCATTCGATCATGGTGATTCATCGGCCGGACGCGCGCGGTCAATTTTCAGTCAACGCCTTGATCACCTCGTCAATGACCGCAGCGGCTTTTTGCCGCATTTCATCGTCGTTGGCATCCTGAATTGGGTGAGCGACAAACGTGCAGCGTGCGTCATCCAGTCCCAGCGCCTTTGCCTGAGTGGCTGCCGCGTCCTCAAACTGCTCAGAGGCGATCGCCACGGAAGGAATTCCCTCAATCTCGAACCATACCGTATCATGCAAACTGCACGTGGTACAGGATCCTCAGTCCGCCAGGGCCTCGATCACGAAGCCATTGTTCTGCTTGATTTCGCGCCTGAGATCTTCGGGCGCAGGTTTAGCAAAGGTGGGCTTGGCATAACGATTGATGTCGATCTTCGGCAAGCGCTCCTGTAGACGCTGTTGCAGTTGATCCAACAGCACGTTGCCTCGCGGTTTTGAAATATCTAACAAGGCAACACTGCCTGTCAGCTCCCCCTCGCGCCTGGCGAGCGAACGGGCTACCGGAACACGCTCGTTAGTTGGGTCCAGAATAGTAATTGTCATTATTAAACCTCCTCAATTTTCTGAGATACAGGGATGGAGCCCATCGGGCCTACAGCCCAGCCGTGAAACGCTGCTGAGAATTTGCCTGCTTCAGATCCAGCTACCACGATGTGGATATCCTCTTCCGATCTGAATTTTGGCATGGGTCGATCCAGTACATCCGCAGGAAGATCCTGCATACGATCCGGGTTCAGCCCGACGCCGGAAATGTCATCGCTCGCCAAGCTGCGCATGGGAACCGTGGTGACTTCCTGTATCCGTTTGCGCAGATCCTGCTTGGAATAGTTGTCGCGCATCAGTGTATCGATATGTTCGGGACACACCACCAGCACCACATTGGTCCCCATATGCGCGCGGGGATGGTGGGCACTCTCCAGGCCCAGTGCGATACTGCCAGCCAACTGGTCGGCCTTGCGGGAGGTCTGATCGACGATCAGGGTCGGTCCGCTGGTCATGGCGAACAGGGAAACGACGGAATCTTCGGGCTCGAATCCCCTTTCAACGTGCATCGGTTGCCATGGATTACGCTCCTCCCACTCGGCAAAGCACATGGTGAATTTCATCGGGTTACCCAGGGTTGATCGCTCGGTGCCACCGGGCTCTGCACCACCTATGTTGCGGATGGCCAGACGCAGTGCGCGACCGATGCTGGCATTGGCGCGATTACCCTGACCAAGTGCGCTCATCTTCATGTTCATTCCGATGCGCAGCCGAATCGGTCCGTTGATGACCATGACCGGTGAAGCGCCCATGGTGGTGGCCATCACGCCGTGAATATTGAATTCGTCGGTGCACGCCGCTTCGAGGGCGGCGATTACAACCACCAGATATTCCGGTTTACAGCCGGCCATCACCGCATTGATGGCTATTTTCTCGACGGTTGCCGTTCCCATATTGGGCGGAACGGTGGCAACCGGTTCCTGTGGGTCGCGGTGGGTGCCGGCCAGCATCTGCATGACCCGCTCCGGTGTCGGGGGGATCAGGGGCAGACCGTCGCTGAAGCCCTGATCGAACATAAACTCGTGGACGTCATCCTGTTCGGCGATGGCAATTCGTCTGGCACGTAGCGGGCTGTTCTCCACCTCCGCCTGCAGCCGGGTTGCATTGATCGGATCAGCAGACAGGGAACCGCAGCCGGGGCGCCAGTCGGGATATACCGGCCAGTCGATTTCCACAGTCTCACCCGGATCGAGTGGGGCGAGGTCATTCACCAAACTCTGCCATTCGCTTTTGGCAAATCCTTCCAGTCGTCTCAGTTCACGACCGCTGCTATCAGCAAGAATTATCGTCGGTACGATATCGATGACGTAGGTAAAGGATACCTTCAAAGAGGAATCGTCCAGCAGTGGTACAGCCATGGCGTGACGCTGCTGAAGTACGGCATTACCCTCGGTGGTTTGTCCTGCAGCCAAGACCGTTAACGCGTCACCGGATGCCTCGTTGATCTGTTCCAGCAGCGGCACGACGGTATTGCAGGTAGGACAGTCCTCCTTGACGAAGCACAGCAGCGTCGGGCTTTCTGAGGGGAATGTGTAGGCGCGACCGCTGGCATCATTGAGGGTAAATGGGGACAGGGCTGCGGGTGCTGCTTCCATCGTGATCCCTTTTCTGGTCTGGTAAACGCGGGTCTAGCTGTACATTCGCTGCATTGTAAGCAATATGTGCGGTGAGAACAGCTATTTGTGCTGCGCGCCCAATGACGAGTTATGCGGAAACCCCAAGGCGCTTCATCGGGCCATTGCCAAATCAGATCGCCATTGAAGTGCACAGAGGAGCTCTACCATGCCAGTACGTTACGAAGTGATGACGAGATGCCCGGAAACGGGAGAACCTGTCAGTACTGGTAGGACAGTTGATATACCGGTTTTCGATTACGATGAAGACTTCATCGGGCGGTACAGTTGCTCATCGTGTCACGGCAACCACTCTTGGAGTGATGCCGATAGGGATGTGAGGATCGTAAAATCTGCGACCCAGGACTAGGGTCCACACCACACCAGTTAGTCGTGGCTGTTGTCGACCGGAGTCCTGACCAGGTCGCTGATCCTGCAGGTAAACCCGACGTAAGTCACTGATTCATAACGCCCTGCTGAATAGATTCCATTGAGTCACATCACGTTAATCGGTAGCTGGCTTCTGTGTAAAATCAATGACTTGCGCCAGAATTCTTGGATCTGGCCGGCTTTCCCCGCTAAACTGTCGGCAGATTCACCAGTTGCCGCGACAGAGCGCAACAGGTAAGCACAGAGCATCAGGCGAATCATGGACGCAAATAGCCAAGCGAAGATAAAACTTACCCCGGAACTGGTGGCGACTACCCTGGCGGGCAGCTATGCATCGGATCAGGGAGATACTCCGCTGCTCACCCAACCCGAACTGCTGGAAATACTGGCCACTTTGCAGCCACTTGATCCTGAGGATGATTTTGAACACTTGACCTACCGTCTAAAGGCGCAATACCCCAATCGGGCCTTATCGAAAGAACACTTTTCCCAGCTCACCTTCATCGACGAGTGTATCAGCGAGATTCTGGGACAGGCGGATCTGGATCTCAGGATTGAAAACCTGGTTCGCAGCGTTACCCCTGCCATCGCACAGCTGGTCGTCGAGGAGAATATCTTCACGGTGACAAAACCCCACCCGCTGCTGTCCGTTGTCGATCAGCTCTGTAAGAACTGTATGGGCTGGAGCAATGATCTCGGCATACTGGGACTGCAGTTTATAGAGGAGGTGGATCGCATCATCCACGCTCTGGTCAAGAAGCAGACGGATTACGAGCAGCGTCTGGGAGAATTGCGAGGCTTCTTCTCAGCGGATCGAAACAGGCTCAAGTCGCTGGAACAGACTCTGCGTAATACCGGCATGAAACAGCTCAAGGAGGACCAAGCACGGCGCGTGGCGGTGCAGACCATCAACAAGGAAATGTCCAATAGAAGCTTTTCCCTGTTTATCGTCTTGATGTTGCAGGGCCCCTGGCATGAATTCCTGAAAACTCTGGTACTGCACCTGGGTGCCGACGGCAAGGAGTGGGACAATGCCGTCAAGATTACCCAGGCGATGATCTGGTCGCTGCAACCCATCGACGAATCGAACGAAAAAAGCCGGCAGCAGTTGCAGCAACTGATGACGACATTGCCGGACCAGATTCGCACTTTCCTTCAATCTCTCCAGTTCGACACCACTCAAGTGGAACAGTCATTGGGTGATCTGGAGGGGGAGTATGAAACCCTCCAGGAGGGAACTCCTTTAGACAGCTCAGATTTTGAGATGCTGACGGTAGATGCGGTGGAGCTGGAGCAGTTCGCAAGGCCGGACCCGGAGCTGCTCGAGAAGGTGCGTGCAATCAAACCGGGTCAATGGTTTCTCTATGATGACAAGGGAGAGCGAATCGCCCGCATCAAGTTGATTCTGAAGTGGGATGACGGTGAACAGTTGGCGTTCAGCAATCAGAATCGGCGCAAAGTGCTGCCGATGAAATATCCTGAATTCGCCTATCACCTGAGCACGGGCGTGATCAAACCGTTGCAGCCGAAAACTTCCTGCACCAGCATCATCAAGGCGAAACTGCTCAAGGTGATCAAGGACCACCAGCGCCAGAAGATTAAGGTGGAGGAGGTCGCCCAGGTTGACCGGGAGGAACTCAACGAAACGTACGTGCCGCGTAGGGCGGTTGCCCGTGAGCACGCGATCGAACAGGCGCGGCAGAATGCCCGTAGCAAGATAGAGCGAGAGGGGCGTCAGCAGCACAAGATCGCGCAAAAAGTGCAGGCATCCAATGCAGTGGTAGAGTCGTTGCGAGTGGATGCCTGGGTCAAGTTACCGATCGTGGAGGGGATTCTGACCGAGTGCCGTCTTGCAGCCATCATAGCAGCCACGGACAACTACATCTTCGTCAATCGAAGCGGAGCTAAAGTTGCCGAGTATTCAGCCCACGAGTTGGTTCAATCCTTCATTACAGAGCAGAGCGAAGTGGTGGACACAGGTGCTGAATTTGACGATGTATTGGCCAGCGTAGTCACCGGGCTTAGAGCTGATAAGGAGAAGAGCTATGCTGAGCTGTCGGGAGAGTGAGTTCGCCCTTTAACCTTCTTCGTCCTGCCCCGATTCAATGGCCTGCAGACTCCGTAACAAAGCGATCTCCTCAGCCCAGAGGGACGAGTCGACCGTCTCCAGAATCATGGGGATATGATCGAATCGACGATCGTTCATGATGTATTTGAACACGTCCATGCCCAGAAACCCCTGCTCCAGGCTGTGGTGGCGATCCACCCGGCTGGCGAGTTCCTTCTTGCTGCCATTGAGGTGCATCCCCCGCAGGTACCGGAACCCGACGGTACGGTCGAATTCCCTGAATACCTTTTCACAATCGTCTCGGCTGCGCAGATCATAGCCTGAGACAAACAGATGGCAGGTATCCAGGCACACGCCGATCCGCGTCTTGTCCTCTACCTGCGCGATGATGTCTGCCAGGTGCTGAAATCGATAGCCGAGATTGCTGCCCTGGCCGGCAGTGTTTTCGAGGATGGCGCTGACCCCTTCGGATCTGTCCAGACAGTGGTTGATGGATGCTGCGATCGTAGCCAGGCATTCCTCTTCATCCACCTGCTTGAGGTGGCTGCCAGGATGAAAATTGAGATAACAGAGGCCAAGCTGTTCACATCGATGCATCTCATCAAGAAATGCCTCCCTGGACTTCGCCAGAGCCTCCTTGTCAGGGTGGCCGAGATTAATCAGGTAGCCATCGTGGGGAAGAATCTGCCGGGCGCAGAAACCGAGTTCCGCACAGTTTTCCTTGAACCGGTCGATATTATCGCTGGTCAAGGGGGGTGCCTGCCAACGACGTTGATTCTTGACAAAGAGCCCGAAGGCGCTCGCTTCCAATTCATCGGCATTGACGGCGGCATTCTCCACGCCACCTGCAGCACTCACGTGCGCACCGATATACTTGGTTATGGGATGAGGGGCGGTATTCAATCTGCAGCGCTCACATGTGCACCGATATACTTGGTTGTGGAGTCAGGGGCGTTATTCAATGGTGTTAGTACATTTCATGATTGGGCGACATTATAGTACGCTTCGATTCTGTACAGGCATAGCGGCTGGATGGTATTCCCCAACCTGCTATCGTCGGGAGGGACCCGTATCCATTTCACTCAGTTGCCGACTTTTCCAGCGTGTGCCGCGTTACTTGGTGTAGTACTGCTTGGTGCAGTGCTACTTGTGGCGGGCTGCGAAAAAGAGACCACGACCTTCATACCCACGCCCGGCACCGTTGAGCAATATCAACGATACTGTTCCGTCTGCCACTCGGATAAGAGAACCGGAGCGCCACTGGCCGGCGATCGGCAGGCCTGGGACGAACGCGTGGACAAAGGGATGCAGATCATGATGACAAGCACCATAGAAGGGATGGGCAACATGCCGCCACTGGGCCTGTGTTTCGAATGCAGTCGTGATGAGTTCGAAGCGCTCATCAACTATATGCACGCAGGGGACTTTGAGCAATGAAACTGACAAGCCGTACCCGCCGCAACTTTCTCAAAGATGCAGGAAGGGCACTGCTCTTGCCGGTTATTCCTGCGTTATCTGCAAACCGGGCCGGGGCTGCTGAGCCCACGCCAATTGGTTGGCGCAATTGGTCCGGCGGACAAAGCTGCAATCCGGAAAATCGTCTGGCACCCGGTTCTGAGGAGGAGTTGGCCAAGGCCATTGCGGACACCAGCGGAACCGTCAGGATTGTGGGTGCCGGCCACTCTTTCAGTCCGCTGGTGCCAACTGACGACACAATCATATCGTTGGCAAGAATGTCCGGTCTAATCGACAGCGACAGCGTTACTCAGCAAGCCACATTCTGGGCTGGAACCCGTATGGGAGACATGGGTAAGCCGTTGCAGGATATCGGTCAGGGAATGATCAATATGGCGGATATAGATCGTCAGATCCTGGCCGGTGCCATATCGACTTCAACCCACGGTACCGGTGTTACGCTTGGGTCTGCGTCCAGCTATGTGACGGGACTGTCGATCATGACTGCCGGTGGCGAGGTCATCACATGCGATCGAGAGCACAATCCGGAGATCTTTCAGGCAGCCAGGGTTGCACTCGGTAGCCTGGGGGTCATGACACGCATCGGAACCCAGAACAGGGAGAGTTATCGGCTCAAGGAGACGATCTGGTCGGAGGAGATCGAATCGGTACTGGCACGGGATGATGAATTGCGTAACGGCAATCGCCACTTCGAGATGTTTCCCATGGTGCATTCGGATATGGCCATCGTTCAGACGATAAACTTCACCAACGAAGCAACCACAGACACTGAAGTGGCGGATGATGAGGCCGGCGATGAACTCATGCGCTTCCTACAGGACTACGGTGGAGTGTTTCCCTGGTTGCGGCGTTGGCTGATTAACTGGTTCGTCGAGCAGATGGAAGTGAGCGATATGGTGGGTGAATCCTATGACATTCTGTCAAATGTGCGTAATACGCGGTTCAATGAGATGGAATATGAGATCCCGCTGGAAGCCGGTCCGGAATGCCTGCGAGAGATTCTGAGGACCATCGAGAAGCAAAATGTCGACATTGCATTCCCGTTGGAATACCGCTACGTAAAGGGGGATGACATCTGGCTAAGTATGTTTCATGGACGTGACAGTTGTGCCATCTCGGTACACCAATTCGCTGATATCGACTATCGGCCGTACTTTGATCTGATCGAACCAATCTTCTGGAAGTATGAAGGACGGCCTCACTGGGGCAAGCTGCATACTCTGAAGGCAGACCGTCTTCGTAACCTTTATCCCAGGTGGCAGGATTTCATGGAAGTCAGAAGTGCCCTGGATTCACAACGTCGCTTTTTGAACGATCACCTGCACCAGGTTTTTGGAGTCTGAAGGAAGCATATGAAGAGACGAACTTTTCTCGGTCTGGCAACAGGTGGAACGATTGCGGCCGTCGCTGGTGCAACCGTTCTGTTTCGTCCGGGCGATGAGGGCAAGCCCTATTCCCGTTATTTTTCGGATCTCAACCAACTGCTTAAGCGCGAGGGGCCGGGACGACCGTTGATGATCCTCGATCTGGATCGAATGAACCACAATATCGATGTGATTAAGGCATCCATCGAGGAACCGAAGAGCTATCGCGCCGTAGTAAAATCGTTACCATCGGTCGACCTTCTGCAACATGTCATGACGAGGGCCGGTACCCGGGCGATGATGGTATTCCACCAGCCCTTTCTGAACGAAGTGGCCAGGAAGTTTGTCGATGCGGATGCGCTGCTGGGAAAACCCATGCCTTTGGCGGCTGCGAGGGAATTCTATCGCAACTACCGGGATGGACCGTTCCGCCCGGAGACGCAGATCCAGTGGCTGATAGATACGCCGGAACGTTTTCACCAGTACCACCAACTGGCGAGAGAGCTTGGCATATCGATGCGCATCAACATTGAATTGGACGTGGGGCTTCATCGGGGAGGAATCAGCGAACCGCAAGCACTTGCGCAGATTCTGCCACTGATCCAGTCCGACCCTACACATCTGCAATTTGCAGGTTTTATGGGCTATGAGGCGCACTTGACCGGCATGGCAGCAAGGCTCGACCATGCGTCGGTGCAGAACGTGCTAGCCCGTTACCGTGGCTGCATCGACTATACCCGACAGAACCATGCTGAACTGTTCAGCGATCGTTTGACGTTCAACGGTGCAGGCAGTCATACATTTAAGATCTATGAAAAAGATGACACCATGAACGACCTGGCGGCCGGGTCGGGTGTCGTGAAACCCACGGATTTTGATACCCATCACCTGCAGGAACATCTTCCCGCTGTGTTTATCGCGACCCCGGTGCTGAAGAGATATGAAGGTTTGGTGGCACTAGGCGATCATTGGTCAGGGCCGATTCTCGAGTGGTGGGATCCCAATCGCGCGCGTACCTACTACATCTACGGTGGCTACTGGAAAGCAAGATATGAATCACCCGGTGGCATACCGGAATGGATTCTGCTGAACAGCACCAATCAGTCGATGGTCAATACCTCGACCTCTGTGAACCTCGAAGTTGACGACTATGTGTTCTTGCGGCCGACGCAAAGTGAAGCGGTTATGTTACAGTTTGGTGACCTCCTGGTGGTGAGCAAGGGGCGCATAGAAAACTGGTGGAAGGTATTCGCCTGACCATTTGATCCGAAAATCTTCGATCCCGATCTGTTTGTATAGTCTCCTCAACGAGACCGTTGTATAGCAGTGCGAGACACATCTGTGAGTGATAGAGAAGAACATAGCATCTCCAAGAACGTGCCCCAGATTGCTGAGGGTGAATTGGGCAATCTCATGAAACTGGGTGTGCCGCTTATGGGGGCGCAGCTTGCTCAGATGTTGATG
>MPMA02096192.1_pt1 | contig 10453 bp, 14 predicted proteins | sample 1617361 | NCBI WGS metagenome assembly MPMA02 (sample SAMN05944807, study PRJNA350692) | marine metagenome | biome: marine; feature: ODZ; material: water; isolation source: 180 m water sample filtered on 0.2 um supor filter | place: Pacific Ocean | collected 2012-04-08 | depth 180m m | reverse complement strand
TTAGTAGATGCAACAAAAAAAGGCTTTAAATCATATGTTTTATTTTTAGTGCAGATAGAAAATATGAAATATTTTAAAATAGCAAAAGATATAGATAAGGACTATTATGAAAATTATTTAATGGCAAAAAGATCTGGAGTTCAATTTATTGCCTATAAATGTAAAATTGATCCTAAACAAATTAAAATATATAAAAAAATAAAAATTATTGATGGGTGATTATACTGAAAAATTTGAGAAAATGCGTGAAGCTGGAAACTTGGCTGCAAGAACTTTAGACATGTTAACTGATCATGTAGAACCTGGAGTATCAACAGATAAACTAGACAGTCTTGGATACGAGTTTATAAAAGATCATGGAGCATATTCTGCACCACAATATTATAGAGGTTTTAAAAAATCTTTGTGTACATCATTAAATCATGTTGTTTGTCATGGAATACCATCAGATAGAGTTTTGGATGAAGGTGATGCTATTAATATTGATGTAACTGCAATATTGGATGGTCATTATGGTGACACAAGTAGAATGTATACTGTTGGTGAAGTTTCAATTAAATCTAAAAATTTAATTGATGCAACTTACAATTCTATGATGAAAGCAATTAATATTTTAAAACCAGGATTAAGTTTGGGAGATATTGGTCACGAGATCCAATCATATGTTGAAAAAAAAGGTTTTAGTGTTGTAAGAGATTTCTGTGGCCATGGAATAAGTACTGTATTTCATGAGTCTCCTAATATTTTGCATTATGGAAAAAAAAATACTGGAATTAAGGTTTGCCCAGGAATGACTTTTACAATAGAGCCAATGATTAATTTTGGAAAATATAATTTAAAAGTACTAAATGATGGATGGACAGCTGTTACCAAGGATAAATCGTTATCAGCACAATTTGAACACACTGTAGGAATTACTGAAAATGGATATGAAATCTTTACAGAATCTGCTAAAGGTTATTCTAAGCCTCCATACAAATAATTAATGATTAATAGATATTCAAGAAAAGAACTCACAACTATTTGGTCTGAAGAGAACAAGTATAAAATTTGGCTTGATGTAGAAATAGCAGCAGCTCAAGCAATGGAAAAATTGGGCCAAATCCCAAAAGGTGTTTCTTCAATAGTTAAAAGAAAAGCAAAAATAAATGTAGGTAGAATTCATGCTATAGAAGCAAAAGTTAAACATGATGTAATAGCTTTTCTTACATCAATTACAGAAAAAGCAGGGATTAATGCTCGTTATCTTCACCAAGGAATGACTTCTTCAGATGTACTAGACACAAGTTTTAATATTCAATTAGTTCAATCAGGAAAAATATTATTGAAAGATATAAATTTAATTTTAAAAGTATTAAAAAGACAGGCAAAAAAGCATAAGTTCACACCTTGTATTGGAAGAAGTCACGGAATTCATGCAGAACCAATTACTTTTGGATTAAAACTAGCATCATTCTATGAGGAATTTAAAAGAAATAGAAAAAGATTGGTTGATGCGATCGATGAAGTTTCTAGCTGCGCTATTTCTGGAGCAGTAGGAACTTTTGCTAATATAAATCCAAATGTGGAAAAACATGTTGCAAAAAAACTTGGGTTAAAAATAGAACCAATATCTACTCAAGTTATACCAAGAGATAGACATGCATTTTATTTTTCTGTTTTAGGAATTATTGCAGGATCAGTTGAAAGAGTAGCAACTGAAATTAGACATCTTCAAAGATCTGAGGTTTACGAACTTCAAGAATATTTTTCAAAAGATCAAAAAGGGTCATCTGCAATGCCTCACAAAAAAAATCCTATTCTGAGTGAAAATCTAACTGGACTATCAAGAATGGTAAGAAGTTATGTAACGCCTGCTTTAGAAAACATAGCGCTTTGGCATGAAAGAGATATTTCACATTCTAGTGTTGAGAGAAACATAGGCCCTGATGCAAATATTACTTTGGATTTTGCTTTAAATAGATTGTCAAATATTTTAGACAAAATGATAATTTATCCTAAAAAAATGATTCAAAATATTAATTTAACAAAGGGTTTAATATTCTCTCAAGAAATAATGTTGGAACTTACAAAAAATGGATTGAGTAGAGAAAAATCATATAAAATTGTTCAATCATATGCAAAAAAATGCTTCTCGGAAAATACAAATTTGTTTGATTTAATATCAAAAGATAAATTTATAATGAGTAAAATCAGTAAATCTAAATTAAATTCAATATTTAATTACTCTTCTCATTTTAAAAATGTAAATTTAATTTTTAAAAGAGTGTTTATATAATGAAAAAAGGTAAAAAACTTTACGAAGGCAAAGCAAAAATAATTTTCGCAACCAGTGATAAGAATGTGGTAATCCAACATTTTAAAGATGATGCAACCGCATTTAATAATCAGAAAAAAGCAAATATAGAAGGAAAAGGAATTCTAAATAACAGAATTTCAGAACACATACTAAAATCTCTTACAGAAATAGGCATTAAAAATCATCTTATTAAAAGATTAAATATGAGAGAACAACTTGTTGAATTGGTAAATATTATACCAATTGAATTTATAATAAGAAACATTGCAACTGGATCTTTAACTAAAAGACTAGGAATTGAAGAAGGTACAGTTTTAGACTATCCATTAATTGAGTACTGTTTAAAAAATGATGAACTTGGTGATCCAATTGTTTCTCGCGAACATATTTTAAATTTCAAGTGGTTAAACATAGTTGAATTAAACCAAATAAATGAACAATGCTTAAGAATTAATGATTTTCTTCAAGGTATATTCAAAGGAATAGAAATTAAATTAGTTGATTTTAAAATAGAATTTGGAAAAGCAAAATCAGATGAAAAAATAATATTAGCAGACGAAATAAGTCCTGATACATGCAGATTATGGGATCAAGAAACTGATAAAAAACTAGATAAAGACAGGTTTAGAAAAGATTTAGGTAATATGGTTGAAGCCTATCAAGAAGTAGCTAGAAGACTTGGAATTCTTCATGAACAATCAAATATAAGGCCAATAAAATTTTCTAAACCAACCGCAGTTAAAATTAAAAAAAATAAATGAAAATAAAAGTAATTGTTACTCTAAAAGAAGGAGTGCTTGATCCTCAAGGTAAAGCTATACAGCAGACTTTGAATGGAATGAACTTTTCTAACGTAAAACAAATTAGACAGGGAAAATATTTTGATATTGAAGTTGATATAGAGGATGAAAAAAAAGCAAAAGCTAAAGTTGAAGAAATGTGCAAAAAACTTTTAGCTAACCTAGTAATTGAAGATTATAAAATTCTATAAAAATTAATGAAGTCATCTGTAATAATTTTTCCAGGATCTAATTGTGATAGGGATATGGATGTAGCGTTAAAAAAATTTGGTTTTAAAAATCAAATGGTTTGGCACAATGATCCTGAAATTCCTAAAAGTGATTTAATTGTACTACCCGGTGGTTTTGCTTATGGAGATTATTTAAGGTGTGGAAGTATAGCTGCAAAATCAAAAATAATTAAATCTGTTGTAGATTTTGCTAATTCTGGTGGTTTGGTAATTGGTATATGCAATGGATTTCAAATTTTAATTGAAACGGGACTTTTGCCTGGTGCATTATTGACCAATAAATACTTAAAGTTTATCTGCAAAAATGTTTTTGTTAAACTTAATAAAAATGAAAGTAAATATTTTAAAAATATTAAAAAAAATGTTTTAGAACTTCATATTGCCCATAACGATGGTAATTATTTTTGCTCTAAAGATGAATTAAAATCTTTAGAAGATAACAATCAGATAGCTGTAAACTATTGTGGACAAAATGGTGAAGTTGCTGAAGAATTTAATCCGAATGGATCTATTAATAATATCGCTGGAATATTTAATAAAAATAAAAATATAATTGGAATGATGCCTCATCCTGAAAGAATGATAGAAAAATCTCTTTCAAGTAATGATGGTAATTTTTTCTTTGAAAACATAATTGAAAATTTAAAATAATGGAAGTTAACGAACAAGTTGCAATAGATCATGGTTTAAAAAAAGAAGAATTTAACAAAATTTGCGATCTATTAAAAAGAAAACCAAACCTAACTGAGCTTGGAATTTTTTCTGCTATGTGGAATGAACATTGCTCATACAAATCATCCAGACTTCATTTAAAAAAGCTTAACACTAAAGGAAAAAAAGTAATTCAAGGTCCAGGTGAAAATGCTGGTGTAGTTGATATTGAAGATGATGATGCAATAGTTTTTAAAATTGAAAGTCATAATCACCCTTCGTTTATTGAACCTTATCAAGGTGCCGCAACTGGAGTTGGTGGTATAATGAGAGATGTTTTTACAATGGGTGCAAGACCTATTGCAAATTTAAATTCTATTCATTTTGGTTCACCACAACATCCTAAAACAAAAAATTTATTAAGAGGAGTGGTCAAAGGTATAGGGGGTTATGGAAATTGCATGGGCATTCCAACTGTTGGTGGTCAAACAAACTTTGATGAGTCTTATAATGGAAATATTTTAGTTAATGCAATGACTTTAGGTTTGGTTAACAAAAATAAAATCTTTTATTCAAAAGCTGCGGGTATAAACAAACCAGTAATCTATGTTGGATCAAAAACTGGACGTGATGGAATTCATGGTGCTAGCATGGCATCTACAATTTTTGATGACAAGATAGAAGAAAAAAAACCAACTGTTCAAGTTGGTGATCCTTTTACAGAAAAATTATTATTAGAAGCATGTTTAGAATTAATGGCAGGAAAATCAATTATATCTATCCAAGACATGGGGGCTGCTGGATTAACATCCTCTAGCATTGAAATGGCATCAAAAGGCAATTTGGGTATTGAGTTAAACCTAAATAAAGTTCCATGTCGTGAAGAAAAAATGACACCTTATGAAATTATGCTTTCTGAAAGCCAAGAAAGAATGTTAATTGTTTTAGAAAATGGAAAAGAAGCAGAGGCAAAAAAAATATTTGATAAATGGAATTTAGATTTTGCTGTTATTGGAAAGACCACTGACACAAAAAAAATAGAACTATTTTTTGATAATAATAAAGTTGCAGAAATTCCAATCAATATATTGGCAGAAAATGCACCTGTTTATGATCGAAAGTGGAAAAAAACAAAACTTCCACAAAAAATAAAATTTAATAAAGATAATTTTAAAAAATTAAAAATTATTGAAGCTCTTAAAAAAGTTTTAAGTTTACCAAATATTTCAAGTAAAGAATGGATCTGGCAGCAATACGATCATACTGTAATGGGTGACACTATTCAAAAACCTGGGTCAGACTCTGGCGTGGTAAGGGTTCATGGCACAAATAAAGCTGTAGCAACTTCAGTAGATTCATCAGCAATTTATTGTTACGCCCACCCTCTTACTGGAGGAAAACAAGTTGTTTGTGAAAGTTGGAGAAATTTAATTTCATGCGGATCTAAACCAATAGCTATTACTAACTGTTTAAACTTCGGTAACCCTGAAAAAGAAAAAAACATGGGTGAATTTGTTGAGTGTGTTGAGGGAATTAATGAAGCAAGTAAATTTTTAGATTATCCGGTCGTTTCAGGTAATGTATCTTTTTATAATGAAACAAAAGATAAAGGAATTAAACCCACGCCTACAATTGGGGGTATCGGTTTAATTAAAGATTACAAAAAAATAATCACAATGGACCTTAAAAACAATGAAAATTTAATTTTGATTGTTGGAAAAACTGAAGGTCATTTAGATCAAAGTGCTTTTGCAATAAACGTATTAAATGAAAAAAAAGGTCCTCCACCAGTTGTAAATTTATTTAATGAAAAAAATAACGGTGAAACTATTTTAAAATTAATAAAAGAAGGATTAATTAACTCTGCTCATGATGTGTCATTAGGAGGTATTATTACCGCAGTTTCAAAAATGGCAATAAAAGGCAAAAAGGGCTTTAAACTAAACAAACTTAAAGTTTTAATGAATAAATTTGATTATTATTTTGGAGAAGATCAAGGAAGATATGTAATTGAAATTGAACCAAATAATCATTCAGAAGTACAAAAGATTTTAAAAGATAATTCTGTACATTATGATGAAATTGGAATTGTAACTGAAAATGAGATAATAATAGATAAAGAGCTAATTCTACATGTTGACGATTTAATTAAATCTAATAAGAATTGGTTAGAAGATTATATGGACAAATAATATGGCAATGGACTTAAATGAAATAGAAAAATTAATTAAAGAATCAATGCCTGATGCAAAAATAGAAATTCAAGATTTAGCTGGTGATGGTAATCACTATTCTGCAACAGTTACTTCATCTACGTTTGCAGGAAAAAGTAAAATTGAACAACATAAAATGGTATATAATTCATTAAAAGGAAAAATGGGAAATGAATTACATGCATTAGCAATTAAAACAAAGGAGTAATATGAACCAACAAATAAATGATTTAATAAGTAAAGAAATTGAAAATAATGAAGTTTGCCTTTTTATGAAAGGAACTCCTGATGCTCCACAGTGTGGGTTTTCAATGGCAGTTTCAAATATGTTAAAAATTTTAGAAGTGAATTTTAAAGGTGTTAATGTCTTAGAAGACGAAAAACTAAGACAAGGCATAAAAGAATTTAGTGATTGGCCAACAATACCACAATTATACATTAAAAAAGAATTTGTAGGTGGTTGTGATATCTTAAAAGAAATGTACGAAAATGGCGAATTAGCAAAACTTCTAGAAGGAAAAAATATTAATTTTAAGAAAAAAAATTAATTTTTATATAATAGAAGGAATAATGCCTTTTTCTATATTTTTATAAGCTTCAAGCTCTTGTTCTAATAACCTGTTTTTTTCTTTATAATCTTCTATTTCTTGATTTAAAACTGTTATTGTATTAATTAATTTTTTTTGTCTAGTTATTTTACCTTTAAGTAAAAATGTTAAATATTTTTTTTCATCCTTAAAATTTTTAGAACTTTTTAATCTCATATACCAAAAAAATAATTTGTTTTATTTTTCTTTAAATTTATTACTTTCATTGCTAATTTTTTATTATCTGATATAACAACGTTTAATTCCTTTTCTAAAATTTTATTAATTTCTATCAATTCTTGTTTTTCTTTCTGAAAGATCTTAATAGTATTTTCTAGCTTTTCCTTTTCCATAGCTTTTTCAGATTTTAAATATTTATTTTCTTTGAGAAGTTTCGTAATTGGCTCAGGGTATGCTTCAGTATAATGTTTCATAATTTAATCCACAATTCTCATTCTAACTTTAATAAACTTTGGTCCTCCTTTTGCACTATATTATGAGTGGGTGCAAAAGGAGGATTCACAAGTTTTTGGATTACTACACGTAGTCCACTTGCGTTGTCGGATTTGGCTAATTGTAAAAAAAATGTCAATGAAATTAAGATTGCAAATATAAACAATATTATATTTCTATAAAAACTTTTTTTTTTAGCCATGAGATAAATTTAATTATTTAAAAAGATATTTTTTTGATTTGCGTCAATTAATTTCACTATTGATTTAAATCAAAAAAAATTATAAAAATTAAGAAAATTTTTTTAAAATCTTAGGTAAAATGTCAATAATGTCTTTTGCAGTAAAATTTTTATTAATTTTGATTGCAGCTTGCGAATGAAGCCAACAACCTAAAACACCCGCATTTAATGCTTTATATTTTTGTGCTAATAAACTGGCAATTATTCCCGCTAGTACATCTCCAGAACCTGCTGTAGCCAAATAAGGAGAGGAAAAATAATTTATATATGTTTTGCCTGTTTGATTAGAAATTACAGTATCGTTACCTTTAAATAAGATAGTAGAGTTTGTAAGAGAAGCAGCAGAGATTGTATCATTTATTTTATTTTCTGAAGTTTTAAATATTCTTTTAAATTCTCCAAAATGTGGAGTTAAAATTGTTTCTGCTCTTCTAAATTTTAATAAAGAAAAAAATTTCTTTAAATTTTTTTTGATTAAAGAAAAACTTGAAGCATCAATTACTAATTTATTTTTACTTTTTAACAATAGTTCAAGAATTTTAGAGTTTTCGCTATTAATTTCTAAACCACATCCAAATAAAAATGTAGAATTTTTTTTTTTGATAATTTTTTTAACATCGTTAATGTTTGAATATGAGATTATAAGCTCTTCCAAAGCATGGGATTTATAAAAATTTTTATTCTTATTATTAACTAATAATTTTACAATTCCAGCACCTGTCCTTAATGCTATTTGACTAGCTGCTAATGTTGCAATCTTAGAGGCGCCAATCATCTCATTACCCCCAAAGATAAACAATTCACCGCGACTGTATTTGTGTTTATTTGAAGAAAGAGCTTTTATTTTTTGAGGTCTTATTAAATTAATTTTAGTTTCATCATCTAGATTGGCAAGTCCTATATCCAGAATTTTAACTTTTTTAGATAGATCTTTACCTGGTTGCAAAACATGACAAGGTTTTAATCTATGAAAAGTTAAAGTAATATCTGCTTGAATTGCAAAATTGCTTATTTTTCCTGTATCACAATAAACTCCGGATGGCACGTCTATTGCAATTTTAGGAAAAGACTTAGAATTTATTTCGTTAACCATTTTTTTTAATTTGATTGAAAATTTTTTATTAAAATTAAAACCAAACAATGCATCAACAAATAAATCACAATTTATTAAATTTAATTTGTTTTTTATTATTTTATTGTTTTTTAATTTATAATAAGCTTTTTTAGAATCCTTGCTTTTTGCAAAACCAATTGGCGCAAAAATTTCTACTTTAATCTTTTTTTTTAATAGATTGTTTGCGATTAAAAGTCCATCACCTCCGTTATTGCCTGGTCCACATAAAACCACAACATTTTTTGGTTTATAATTTTTTAATATAAATTTTGAGCACAGCTTTGCTGCTTTTTGCATTACACTAAAACTATTTTTTTTTAAGAATGAAAGATTTTCAGATTTAATAATTAAATTTTGATTATAAATTTTATTATTTTTAAACATTGTGATCAACTTAGTTCAAACATACATCTGTCAAATATTGCTGTAAATTTAATATTTGTGCCTTTGTCTACATCGAGGTTGATTTTGTGTAAAATTTTTATCGAACTCTATATTTTTTAGCAGTATTAAAACCAGCCATATATGCTCTTGCTCTACCTATTGGTCTTTTAAAACCTTTCTTTTTATAAATAGCAATCATTGATTTTAATGTTGGTTTTGTAGATTTCTTTTTTTTTTTCATACCTCATTATAACATTTTAAGTATAATTAAGTATATATATTACGTGTTCGATTTACGAGGCTGACTTAAAATAGGTAGATAAATAAAAACAAATAAAGCAAAAGATAAAGTCCAAAAAATTCCAGAAAAAGAAAGAAGTAAATTCCCATATTCATTTAAAAAAGGTTCGCATACTCTTAAGACGGATGCAATTGTAATAAATACATAAATAAAAGTAGTGCCTAGCGTTGCTTTTAATCTTCGACCTGTATGACCTAAAGAGGCGCGTGTCATCACTGCTAATATCATGGTACTAAAAGCACCAATTGTTAATGCATGGTAGGATGAAGCATAAGGTACAAAATTAGTTAACCCTGCAAAACCTATTAGTACTAGAGCTACGGAAAGCCACATGTAGCCAACATGCAATATCCATATTAATGGTTCTGAAAGTGTCATCCAAACTTTCCATCTGATTAATCTTATTCCATGTAACAATCCTGCAAGTAATGCTAGTAATGATGTTAATTTATGATAAGGGATTACTATTTGTGCAAACACAAATACTACTAATGATATTAAGGATATTTTATCAAAAATTCCAGCTGGACTAGGAAATCTCTCTGCTTTAATTTTGGTTAACCAGTTGCGAGTAAAACTTGGCACTATACGTCCTCCTATTAAGGCTAAAAGAACGGATAAAGTAAATGTTGAGAGTCGTATTCCTAATTCTGCACTATCAATAATTTCTTGTATTTGTAAATGTACCAGAATATTGCCTAATGTAAAAAATGAGATTAGAATTATTACTGGTAAATTACGCCAATTCTTTCCTGAAATTATTTCACGCATAATTACTAACACTAAAACTATTAAGAAAGGCAAATCCATTAAAGAGGTAGTTATAGTTCCAAAAATTGCTGTGATTAAAAAACCAACTCTGCCAAGAATCCATAAAAGCAACAAAAGTGCCAAAGGTTTGTTTTTTATTGGTAGTCTACCTGTCCAATTTGGAATTGCAGTAAGAATAAAACCAGTAATTGCTGCTGCAACAAAACCAAATAACATTTCATGCTGATGCCATAACAAGATGTTAAAATTATCAGTTCCAATTAATATTCCAAAATAACTCAAAAGCCAGAAAGGAACAGCTAATGTTGCCCAGATACCTGCTGCAATAAAAAATGGTCTAAAACTATTTTGAAAAATTAATGATTCCATAGCTTGCTTAATGCTAAGGATTTTTTACATAAGCATTTGG
>MPMA02156456.1_pt1 | contig 10467 bp, 20 predicted proteins | sample 1617361 | NCBI WGS metagenome assembly MPMA02 (sample SAMN05944807, study PRJNA350692) | marine metagenome | biome: marine; feature: ODZ; material: water; isolation source: 180 m water sample filtered on 0.2 um supor filter | place: Pacific Ocean | collected 2012-04-08 | depth 180m m | reverse complement strand
CATGGCCGGGTGAGAAACAAGGGGGCGGCGATTCTATGGGTATCGCAACTTCTGTAGCTCCTAGAAAGACCCGGCGCCCCCGTGATGGTTGTCGTCTGTCACATGGCCGGGTAAGAAACAAGGGGACGCGAGTTCTATGGATATCGGTCCTGGATTGATCCCCCTCAGAAACAACCCGGCGGGCGTACCATGGGTATCGCGCTCCGATTGGCCGGGATAGAAAAAGGGGACGCGCCGATGATGGGTATCGGTTCATCACTGGCCCCTCACAGAAAGACCCGGCGCCCTCACAATGGGTAACGAAAGTGCTCTGGCCGGGTGAGAACTGGAGAGCGGTCATAGTTTAGGTATCGCCTCCCACAGTGGCTCTCCTAGAAAGACCTGGCGTCGGTTGTATGGGTAACGCTTGACGCTTGGCCAGGGAAAGAAACAGCGGAGCGCAGGTCCATGTGGGTATCGGCGGATTAATGGCTCCACTAGAAAGACCCGGCGGGCCTGCTTTGGGTATCGCGACGTGCGCGGCCGGGTAAGAACAAGGGAGCGCGGATCCGTTAGGTATCGGCATTGGCGTGGCTCCCCCAGAAAGGTGACCCGACGGTGAGGCTACGGGTATCGATGGCAGTATGGTCGGGTACATAGACAAGAGGTTACCTAACCAACTCTCAAATTGCAAGTCTCACAGAACTTCATGCCAGCGACTTCCACCACCGCCATGTCACAAGCCAATTCCCCACAGGGCTGCGCCAGTTCGGCCCCTGTGGCGATTGCTTTGATTTGTTCTTGTACTGTTGGGAGGGGGTGGAGTGTTTTTTCTGGTGTCGGGAACCCCTGTTCTCGACGCATCTCGCTGTAAATACACCACTTTATGTAGTCGGAAAGGTTTAGATCGGCCTTTTTAGAGGCTTTCAGGATCCGGTTTTTCTCTTTTCCGCTTATTCGAAGCACAATATTGTACATTCGGTAGGGGTATTTGGCTCGGGTTGCCTTTCTCACTGTTGTTCGGCGTCTCTTTTGACCAAAGTTATTAGATATTCGGTTAATGTCATGCCGTATGCGTCAGCCTGGGATATAAGTAGACGCTTGAAGTCTGCTGAAACCTTCAGTGTGAGGGTTGATTTGTCGCCTGTGGGTTGCTTGGGCGGCCTACCTGGGTTACGTCGCATTGCTTTCCACCACCGTTAAGCCCCTAGCCATATGTTGTTTAAGGTTTTCAGTATACGCTGCCAGTGCCCACTGTCTGTCCCCGTTGGTGTGCAGTCCCCAGACTACGTCGGATCCGATTTGTTCTATGGTTTTGAGCACCACCTCGTGTTCCGCTACTTCTTTCCGGGTTTTTATTGTGGTGCCTTCGTTCCGGGCTTTTATTCCGGCCTGGATGTATGACCAGAACTCGTGTTCGGATGGAACGGCTTCTTTTTTGGTGATGACGTGTCGGCGGAGGGCTCCAGGGGTGGGCATGAATTTGTCAGAAATTGCGCAGGCTTCCAGGGCCTGGCGGCAGTCGTCGAAGCCGATGTCATGCAGTACAGAAAACCAAGACTTGAACGTGATGTCCTGGTCGGCGGCGTACAAAGTCTGATTAAATAAGGCGAAGGTCATGAGAACCAGGTCCTTGAGTTCATTTTTTGTCATTTTTACCACTTCTCCTCGTGGGGCTCGCCGGAGCCACCCCATTCCGAAGCCGGGCCGGCCACATAACTAAGAAAACGCTCGATGTGATCCTGGTCCCGGAAGATCAGTTCAAGATCGTCGTACTTCTTGTTCTGTTTATTGCGACCCATATGGAAGTCGCTGCGCTTGCACCCATCGATGGCACGCATGCATTCGAGAGCCCCGTAGTCTGCGATAGCAGAAGCAACCTTAAGGCGGCGTTTCTTGTCAAGGGCCGGCACCCGAGTGCGACCTGGTCTCATCTGGGACAGCCAGTACTCATACACCTCAGATATCAGGGCATCAGGGACTGTCTCGGCCTTACGCCGCTGCTCTTTCTTCAGGCGCGACTCACCACGTCTCTTTGGAGACGGAGTCATGGCCCAGGGACATAGATCATTGAATAATCCAGCGCTTTCCACCACCGGAAGGCAGTAGCCGGAGTATACAGAAACTCAATGTCCTCGTCAAGGAATTTCTTCAGGATCCCTTAACCCCCTTTGGAGGGGGGTTTGGGGGGAACCTTTAGAAATACTCGGACTGATATATGGACGCGTCGATCCAGGACCGTGATTTTTCAACGATCTGATGTAGCGCCGGGCCGGCCGCTTGGTTGTGGGGCGAGAACCTAGCACGGTCACTTGGCCGGCGCCAGTAACTATCTCAGAAAATGAAGAAATGTGGTAATCTGGTAAGGCCGAAGCAGTAAACACGGCGAAGCAATGCGGTTGAGTCCGGGGACTCCAGTGGTGGCAGGTGGCGCTGATCTCTCCGGACTCCCGCATTTTTTGGGGGTCTTCTCGATTTACCCGTAGTGCTATCCACCACCGCATTGCCTTAGCCGCGAGGCTCAAAATCGAAATCCCAATCGGCGATCGGGAAATTCCGAACTCACATGCAAAGTTCTGGTTTGTTTAAGCCAGCCAGGTAGCCTGGTGGCATAAATCAGAAAGTAAACTTTTTGGCTTACTTGTACTCGAAGGCCCCTGGAAGAACTCGGGGGCCGGCCCAGAACTTGGCTTTTTGTTCGATTTCTGAAGTGTCTTGCTGAATGAGAATCATTCTCACGACCTGTCGAGCACACCTCCTCGGTTTTGTGCTTTTTCTTCACTTTCTGAAGATGGCCGCCTGGTGCAGTATTTTGGCGGCAGGTTCTTGGCTTTTTGCCAAAATCCCTGAAGGGAATCGGCGATTGTGCCGGCGGACGCCTGGTAGTATCTGTGGCGTTATTTACATAACCGCAGGTCAGAGGTGGTTTTGCGAAATAACTTCACTCGTCGAGAATAGTGGGGTTTCAGAAGTTGGCTTTTTTGCCAAAAGTTGGAGCGCTCGAGGAACTCGGGGGGCCGACAAAGAACAAAATGGGGGGTGGGAAGAACTCCCCAGATAGATTAGACAAACTTGCAGGTCAGAGCGTTATCACTCGTTCTCAACTTGGGGGGTGGAATCCAGAAGTTGGCTTTTTTGCCACTTTTGTCGTTTCGGCGGCTGATTTACTCGGAGGGCAAAGCCCCCGCCCAGTCAAAATCCCCAGTTTCCGCATGCGCTCGGCTTACTTTAGCGGCCAAGGAATTCAAGAACTGCTCCCATTGGTGCTCACGCACTGAGAGATCCTGAAAAACGTTGCGAACCTCATCAAGGTTTTCTTGTACGAACTCATCAGAAAACGCAGCAAGGATGACTTTGTTGTCGGCAGACGGCAGAATCACGGGGCCATCTTGGTTGAGCACCGACCTCGGGTAGTGAACGGCTTTGATAATCGTTTTCCCGTCGCTGCCGCAGAAGAGCACGTCATTCCCGTCGCCTTGCGTCTCGATCATCTGTTCGGCGAGTTTGTCCATGAGATCCTTGAGTTTGGTGGTCTCCGGCCCCGGCAAGGACTCCAAGAACCGCATGATTTGGTCCCTGAGGTACTCGATTTCCTGTCGGTCCATAATGCCTCTCCTGCGGTGAAGGGGGTTGTCAGATATGCGACTCTCGTACTAGTGTAGACGTATGGACAACAATCTCAGGTTCCAATGGTACGTCGTAGCACTCAGGCAGTTCGCCTCCCGAGAGGGACACTGCCGGGTGCCGGCCCTACACGTCGAAGTACTGGAAGGCATGGAAGTCAAACTTGGCTCATTCGTGTCGTACCAGAGGCAACGCCGGCGCAAGTTGCGAGAAGATCTAAATCTTGCACAAAACCGAGGAGACCTCGAAGCGGTTCGCAAACTTGAGTCAACCATGCGCAAGTTTAAGGAACGTGAAGAAGAACTTGAAGCAATTGCTGGCTGGGCATGGGGACCCTTGCGTCCCGGGCCGTCCTCCAAAGCAGCACGCAACAGGGAGATCAAGCAACTCTACGGAAACGGCACTCAGGTCAAGGCCCTCGCCGACAGGTACGAGTTGTCACGTCAACGCATCCACCAGATCGTTGGACCTGGGGCACTGACCAATGCCTGAGACCGTGGACCCCAAGGAACTGACGGCAACTGCGCCGATTCTGTTCATTGTCATGTCCATACCCCTCTACGCCGTAGCGCTGTGGGGTGTCCTCAAGATCCTAGATGCGGACCTCCGCTGGACTCAATGCTCCGCAGTCTGTGCCATAGCGATGGTTATGAGGATGTGGGACCGGGGGCTGTTCGGCCAGAAGCGAAAGTGACCCCACCGGAGTAAGGAGGAACGCAACCTCCAGTGGGGCCAGATCCTACCAACCCATCGGGTAGTCGTCGTTGAGTTTCGATCCGTTCATGCGCTTGTAGACGTAGCGGAGTTGGCGCGGCCAATGAGTGCGCCCCTTCTGCCCACGTTTCATGTTCTTGAGCATGCTGACCGCCTCGTCCAGATGCGGAACGACGATGACACGATTGCGGATGCAATACTTGATGCACTGCATGGCGAGTGCTTCTGACGAGCCTTGCCCGTCACCGCAGACGCCACCGTCGCTGACCCAAATGACAGGAGAGTTGGAACGTTGCTTGTGGGCGACGCCCCATTCAATCGCTGGCAGGTCAACGCCGTTGCCTTGCCCGGTGAAGGGTAGTTCCTCGCACATGCGCCCCTTGTCGGCCAGCACCCAAGCGTTCGGTGAGTTCGCCCCACGATCGGTGTAGCCAAGCACGGTGACGCCGGGAGCAGCCTGCAGAATCTCACGAATCTGCTTTCTGGTCAGGTCCATCGAACCGGAGCAGTCCAGCACCATGACTCCACCCACGCCCTTGATCGTGCGATCGAAGATACGCATTTCAGGATCGGTCAGGTAGCGATGCAGTCGACGAGGATGGCGACCCGTGTTCGACGGGACGCGCTTCTTGCCAATCGTGCCGGGAACGAGAACCGTGAGAGGAAGTTTCTCAACACGAAGTTCGCCCCAACGGGGAATGTCGTAGTGATGCTCGTCGGGAGTGATGCCCTTGAGTCGTTCACCGAAGCCTTCCTGTTTGGTCAGGTCGACCGGGCCGATGTTCGTGTGCTTGAGTTGGCGACCCGCCGTGGGGATGCCCTCGCCGTCGGCGTTCTCGTCGCCGTCGGTGGAAACGAGAACCGATGCGCCGTCCTCTCCATCGGGATTCTCAGCCTTCTCAGGCTCAGGCTCCGGTGGGGGCGGTGGCTCCTGCTCTGCGATGCGATCGATCCATTCGGCGATGCGCTCTGTAGTGGCGAATCCCATCGGTGCGATGCCCGTGTCCTCATGGACGACGGTCGAAGCAAGTCTGCCCTGACGGTACGCCTTCTCCATCTCTTTCATGGCACGCTTGCTAATGTCAAGCAAGCACTTGCCCCAAAAGCGATCGTGGCGACGGACGCCGGTCAGGAACTTCTTGTGGGATGCGGTGCCGACACAGGCAATAGCCATCATCACGCAGCCACGCCAATCACGAAGTGCAACGCCACGCTCGCCGTCGTAAGTCTCGCCGTCGTCAGAAAGATGGCTTTTCATGTCGAACCCGGCTTTCTGGCAAAGGAGGTTCACACGCATTTCCTCAACGGATCTAAGTGCATCCTCCGATGCGATGCCACGGTCGATCCATGCCTGAAACTCAGCACCGGGCGAACACTTGGCGTGCATCATTTCATGGGCACGGATGCAACGTGACATGTCTGACTGGTCGACAGGTGCCTTCATCACACGCTCAGGAATGATCGTGTGGGGTACTCCACGCTTTGCAGCGCAGGCATCGACCGTCCAGCGTCCATGCTCCGTATCCTCACGGGTGAGGATTTCCGGCTCAGGGAAGTGGGTGGTTGGCTGGTTCATGCCACACCATCCACAGCGATTGCGTCCATGATGGACTCAGCCCGATCGCCGAACACGATCTCAGCAGCACGCTCAGTCTCCAAGCCTTTGCGAAGCGAGTCGAATGACATGAACTGGCGAAGCGAGATTCGACGCTCGCCAGCATCAGCCATCTGGACAGCGATCCCACGCAGATCCCTTGAGAGAATCTTGAGAGCGTCGGGATGGGGCTGGTCGATACGGATGCGGACGGGGAAACGGTCGGTGAGTGCTGGAGGCAACTCCTGCATTTCCTCTACGTTCGTCGTCATTACCGCTGTGAAACCAGCCTTTGGCTTGTGGACGCGCCCGTTCTGTGGGTTCTCCCACGAAGCGGACTCTGGAGTGTCAAGCATGGCGAGCAGGGTGGCGAACACGTCGCCCCCAGCCTTGTCGATTTCGTCTACGACGAGTCGACCGCCAGCGGTGCCATCTCCGTTCCATGCCTTGAGCGCAGCACCGGATACCCAGCGGAAGTCGCCCTTCTCAAGCATGAAGGAGCCTGTTACGTCGGCGTTGGTCATGTCCTCTGTGCAGACCAGACGGAAAGCACCTGCCTCCACGTTGCCATGATGTAGACCGCAGTAGGTCTTGCCCGTTCCCGGTGGGCCAAACAGGATGATGCGATCGATCCCGTTGTCCAAGACCTGCTGGAACTTTTCCCAGCAGTCTGGAAGGGTGGTTTGGTCGGTGGTCATTTTGCAGTTCCTCCTTAGGAACTAGTGGTTAGTAGTAAGTACCCTATCGGAGTTAGTAGTCGCTGTCAAGGGTTTATTGAAAGTTTCTTTCGATTAGTTCAGAGCCGGATCACCGGGGTAGAACATGTAGTTGGATATACGGCTAAAAGGGTCGGACTGGGATTCCTCCCATCCGTTGACGACAGCCTCGATCATTACGGAGATGGGGATGGAGAGCGGATGCTCGCAGCCCTCCCACATGATGGCAGCCGTCGGCTCGTTGTCGTTGGCGTCGAAGCCGAACGCCATCTCGTATTTGCGGTCGGTGCCGAAGGTGTCCTTCCAGCACAAGACCTTGTGAGCATGTTCAGTGGATTCGTCCACAGTATTCCCTTTCTGATAGGTAGGTGTGTTTGGAGTGTACGCGAATGTGATTCTTCTGTCAACTCTTGACAGGCTGATTTTGTCCGCACTCGTACAAGCCTTGCTTGATCTTGATGAAGTGGGTTGAAGTCTTGAGGTATTTCAGCACGGTCTGCGATGAAAAACCAGACTTTTCTGCAAGGTCGCTCGTGGAGAACTGCTCGCCCTCGTGCTGGCGCGCCCATGTCTCGAAGTCGGCGTACTTCTCTGCACGACCGTTCCCTGCTGGCTTGACGAGTTTGACACCCTGAGAGTTGGCAGTCTCACGGCCTTTGGCGATCTTCCAGATACGAGTCTCCACACGACCGGAGGAACCCTCGCCCACACAGAGGTCGCGCTGTCGACAATGGCCCTTTTTCGTTCCGTTCTTATTGAATGGGCCGACTGCCATGATGGTGTATTCGCCTATTGTCCCCCAGTAGCCCTTGTCCTCGCCCCACTTATGCTGGGGGTGACGTATGGCTGAATCAAAGCGGTACCAGCCCAACTCACGGACATGGTTACCGTCAGCGTCAGGCTTAGAGAGTTGGAACAGGCGACCGGGCAGAAGCGTGCCGACACCCTCTATCTCAATGGACAGCGGAAACTCGTACCCATCCTCAATGGCCTGGGCGTATTTCATGGCGTTCTCGACGCGGTGTATAACCGCAACCTGAGGATCGATGATCTTTTTACTCACAGGTAGTTCCCCTTGTTGGATATGTACGAACATCACCTTACACCCTGTAAGCGTAGGCGTCAAGTGATTTCTCGTGGACTCTCTGTGGGGTAGAATATGTAGACGATCCAACCGGGAGAAAACATGCGGAAAGTAACCTCACACACCCACTACGTCACCGGGGTCATGTCAGAAGATGAGTCAGGCATCACTGCTGACAACTCTATGCATCCCGAGATGGGCAAGGCGAGCGGTCACGCTGACACGGTCACCACGATCGGTGCGCGGTTCGCCGGCCAGAAGCGCGGGCGAGCCCCGGCCCCCAAGGCTGCTCCGAAGGCCAAGAAAGCCAACGACGAGTAGATTCTGCGGGGCTTCACGCCTCGAGAGCCATTTGGGCAAAAGAAAAGACCGCACGGCATGCACCGCGCGGTCTAATCTTTTTGTGTTCGGAAGAACTTAGATGGAAGCCTTTTCGGGCTTGTCCATCTTCACCCACACGCCGTAGGTGCCGTCGTCGTTCTGACGAGCATTCACCGACAGGTTCGGGTACTTTTTCTTGAGGTTGTAGATGTACCCGATGTGCTTGCGGTTGCGGTCCAAGACCGACCACTCGCCCGGGTTCTCTGCCTCAAGACGGGCCAGAAACTTCTGGAGGTTGCCGTGACCCGGGCGCCCACGCTGGGGTTCCGGTGGCGTCTCTAGAATAATCTGGTACTGCTTTCGGGTAGACATAATGTCTTCTCCATTGTTGCCGAGAGTAATACCGAGAGGCATCACTTGATTCGGGCACCTACCGCTCGTATGAGCGACATGAGCCCTGCATCCGCGGTACTGACTGGTGGGGTTTCCACCACCGTGGAGTCCTTGAGAGGGGGATCCTCCAAAAGAATCTCGATCAAGGGAGCCGGCTTGGGTGGCTCTAGACCTGGATCATCGAATAGGTGTACGTTCTTGCGTTCCAGCCAAAGCAGACCGTGGCCCGAAATGGGTGTGACTTGTAAATCGAGATGCCCGTAGCGCTGACGGGCGTCGACGACGGCTATATCAATGACCATGTCGGCCCAGGAGACGGTGCCGGTGAGGCCCCGGTAAGCATCGAAGTTGATCTTCCCGTCCATCGTGCGGGCAAACTTCGTGCCATCGTTTGGCTGCGTATCTACAAGCATGTTAGTACTGTGAAAAAGGGTACAAGGGTCGACAGCGGTTTGTCAACCTCTAGAGAGAGATTTCTAATAACAACAGTGTTATTTACAATCATGCGCTCCCTCTCCGCATGTTGCACAGCCGTTTAAAGCGGCTTCGTGGAACTGTTGGACCTCTGGAGTCTCCTGAGCCTGTTCTTTCAGGTACTCACGTTGTGGTGATCCTGCGTACTCGAAGACGTTGTGCGCCAGACCGGCGTAGTGGGCCTTCGTGTCGTCGGTGCCTCCGGCGTAGGCGATCACGTCGCCATAGCGGAGAGATGAGAACGCCGGGTCGTTGCAGATGTAGCCGATCCCGTCGCTGTCAGTGCCTTCGATAACACGAACCCACATGGACTCGCCATTGAACTCGTCGTAGTTGCACGGAAAATCAATGATCTTGAGAAGGGTGCCCTTCTCGTCCGTGGCCTTCCAGTTGGTTTGGGTGTATTCCTGTGTATTGGTCATGCCCAGATAGTAGTTGGGCCACCCACCTTTGTCAAGGGGAAATAAAAGTTTCTTTCAGAACTTGACAGATGGACGACAGGCGAGTATGGTTTGGGTACCTAAAGAAAGGGGTAGCGCATGGGCGCTGAACAGTTTGAGGTAATGTCCAACGGCAAGGATCTCGCAGAGGCGTTTACTCGCGCTGTCGATAATGCCTTCTATCTCTGGGGCCACGCTGGCTACACAGGCTCTATCTGTGAGAAGCCGGGTGCCTACCTTGTTCCCACTCCCAAAGGAGTGACGGCACAGGACGTTGTGGAGACTATCGTGGCTGCCCAGGGATGGGATAACCACCGATACGGATGGCCGGACATGAAGCCAGAGTTCGTGGAACAGCAGAACAAACACTACGAACTGGCCGAGGCTGCCTTTGCGAAGGTCGCCAAATGGTTCGGACAGGACGAGGCTGAGAAGATCGTCACCATGTCGGACGACAAGTGGGAGGACGCTGTTGCTATCGAAATGACCGCCAGCGAGTGTCCAGAGGCAGCCGAGAAGGACGATGATCGCTGGTTCTTCTTCTTCGGATGGGCGTCATCGTGACAGAGAGTTACATTGACCATCCCTACTTCTGTCCGTGGTGTGGGCACGGGGCCATTGAGGCCACGAAACTCGAAGCCTTCGAGAACATGGTGTACCAGTGGGTGCGCTGCGACAAGTGCAAGAAGGAGTGGCATGACATTTACCAGTTGGTGAACTACGAAGAAATAGAATAACCACTTGACAAGTGGACCGGCACCCTGTATCGTGGGGTGTCTACTAACAAAGGAAACCCGAAAATGAACGACATACTCACCCCCGAAGAGCGTGCAACCTACGACGAGGCTGTCGCCGCCACCGGCTTCCGACGCGACAAGAACAACGGTGGCTGGATGGTTGTCGGGCCGGCAGGGACAGCCGGTCAGGCGATGGACAACAAGCCCGCCGTCTGCGCCGTGACGTTGAAGTCCGGCGAGGTCAAGACCGTCTGGATCGGCAACTCCCGGCGCTACTTCGTCAACGACGAGGGCGTCCAGATGTTCGCAGCGACCGTCGAGGAGGCAGCGTGATAAAGGCCAAGGACAAGGACTACGGGTTTGACGGCACACGGCCGGGAGTGCCGGTGTT
>MPMA02016500.1_pt1 | contig 10480 bp, 12 predicted proteins | sample 1617361 | NCBI WGS metagenome assembly MPMA02 (sample SAMN05944807, study PRJNA350692) | marine metagenome | biome: marine; feature: ODZ; material: water; isolation source: 180 m water sample filtered on 0.2 um supor filter | place: Pacific Ocean | collected 2012-04-08 | depth 180m m | reverse complement strand
GATCAAAAATGGTTGCACACCAGGGATCACTCTGGTATAACGGCCGGCTTTCTTGACCACAATACCGATTTCCAGCCGGCATCTCGCCGAACGTACTACGCTGACTCTTAATCCGATGGCAACAACCAAAACCAAGCTCGCCGAACTCATTCACGGGATCAAACCATATCACCCCAAAAAGCGGGAAGAGTATATGAATGAGCCCCAGCAGGACCACTTCCGAGCCATTCTCAATGCCTGGCGCCAGGAGCTCATCTTCGATACTGAGCGTACCGTTCATGCAATGCAGGATGAATCCATCAATCTCCCCGACCCCAACGACCGGGCGACCCAGGAAACCGACAGGTCGCTTGAGTTGAGAACCCGTGATCGAGAACGCAAGCTGGTCAAGAAGATCGAGGAATCGATCGCCACCATAGACAGCAGCGATTATGGTTATTGCGAAACCTGCGGTGTGCCGATCGGTATAAAGCGCCTGGAAGCCAGACCGACGGCAACCCAATGCATCGACTGCAAGACCCTGGACGAGATCCGGGAAAAACAACTCGCCTGATCCGCTCCGCTCGAGCGGGACAGCATCCCGAAGCCCGCCCCGAAAATTTCTCCGTTATCAACGACACACGGCTAAAATTCAGTTCGGCACCCCACCGCAGCAATACCCTCGATGTTTGACCTGGTCATCAAAAATACCCAGATCGCCAGACCCGACGGTTCTCGTACCGACGCGGACCTGGCCTGCCTGAATGGTAGTATCGAGCGGATCGAGGGCCAGATCACCGCCGATGCAACCGAAACGATCGATGCACAAGGCCACTTGCTGCTGCCGGGCGTAATCGACCCTCAGGTGCATTTTCGCGAACCCGGCGCCACTCACAAGGAAGATCTAGGATCCGGCTCCCGTGCTGCGGTCCGCGGTGGGGTGACCAGTTTTCTGGAAATGCCGAACTGCAGGCCCGCTACGGTTGACCAGATACAGATGGACTGGAAGCTCGCCCGCGCCGCACGTACCTGTGTGGCTAATTTCGGCTTCTTTATCGGAGCAACGAAAGACAACCTGGCGGCCCTCAACAATGTCCACCCGGCGTGCGGTATCAAGATATTCATGGGGTCGAGTACCGGTGACCTACTGGTGGATGATCACGAATCGCTGGATCGAATTTTTTCCTGTGGCAGGCGCCTCATTGCTGTGCACGCAGAGGACGAGGAGCGTATCAAGCAACGCACGACAGAAATCATCCAGCCATCTGATGACCCTCTGCCCTACAGTCTCCACTCTGAGGTCCGTGATCCGGAAACCGCGCTGATCGCTACCTGCCGGGCAGTCGAACTCTCTGAGAAATATGGGCGCCGGCTTCATATTCTTCATCTTTCTACGGCCAGCGAGGTCGACTATCTCCGGACGAATAAGCCTGCCCAGGTCAGCTGCGAAGTCATTCCCAATCACCTGTTCCTGAATACAACAGATTATCAGCGACTCGGCTCACGGGCACAGATGAATCCCCCGATCCGTGACCCGGGTAACGCTTCGTTACTCTGGCAGGGTCTGCATGATGGGGTGATTGACATCATCGCAACCGATCACGCTCCTCACACGCTGGAGGAAAAGTCGAAACCCTACCCAGACTCACCAGCAGGAATGCCGGGTGTTGAAACTTCACTGCCGTTGATGCTGACCCATATGAAAGCGGGCAAGTGCACCCTCGCCGAAATACAGACCTGGATGAGCGATGGGCCTGCTCGTATTTACGGTATCCCGAATAAGGGGCGCATCGAAGAGGGTTTTGATGCTGACTTGGTGCTGGTTGACCTCGATCACAGCCACGAGGTCCGTGACGAAGAGGTATTCAGTCGAGCCGGCTGGAGTCCATACAGTGGGCTCCAACTCAGCGGCTGGCCACTGTATACCATGGTTGGCGGCCGGGTTGTATTCGACAACGGGCGAATTCGACCTGGTGTTTTTGGCAGCGCACTGAGTTTTATTGACGACGACGCCTGAGCTGCCCCCAACCCGGGGTGATGGCCGCCACCAGGCGGTTGGGAAACGCGTACCGGCAGCCTTTCGTCCGGCCTGGTGGTGCAGAAACCCACACTTCCAGACCCTGTGGCCGATGCTGGCACGGCGCCATCTTCGGCCACGATTCAACCGTCAGAGACTTGAGCTTCCAGACGGAGACTTCCTCGACCTGGACTGGACGGGCCCCGAAGATTCCGGCCGACCTTTGGTCCTGGTACTCCACGGGCTGGAAGGCTCCTCACAGTCCCACTATGTGCGCGGCCTGTGTTCAGTTCTGAGCAACGCCAGTTTCAGATCCTGTGTCATGCATTATCGGGGCTGCAGTGGCGACATCAACCGACTACCCCGCACCTACCACGCCGGTGAAACGGGCGATCCAGACTTCGTTATCGGCTGGCTCCGCCATCACTACCCTGGTGTAGCACTTTTTGCCGTGGGGTTTTCACTCGGGGGTAACATGTTGTTGAAACTACTAGGAGAACAGGCGGGCTCGTGCGTTTTGTCCGGCGCGGCCGCCGTTTCAGTCCCTTTCGACCTCGCGAGTTGTGCAGAACGTCTGGAGAAAGGCACTTCCAGGATCTACCAGCACTGGCTGGTGAGCGCAATGAAGAAGACCGCCCGGCAAAAAGCAACGCAATATCCCGGGCGCCTGGATATAAACCGTCTGCTGGAGACCACCACCTTTCGCGAATTCGATGAACTGGGCACAGCCCCCTTCACGGTTTTGCAGGTGCCAGGGACTACTACGCCAAGGATAGCTGTCGCCAGTATCTGCCACAGATCACCACCCGGACGCTGATCGTGCAAAGCCACGATGATCCGTTCATAGAAGCAGTACAAATACCCAAAGAACAAGAACTCGGGCCGGGCGTACATCCGGAACTGGCAGCCCGTGGCGGTCATCTAGGATTTGTAACAGGTCCACTGCCTGGCTGCACAGAATACTGGCTGGAGAGACGGCTGACGGTCTTCTTCACTCACCTGACAGGCGAATTCAACTGACTCCTCGACCGGCCGTTCTCAAAAACTCTAGGGCCGGCAACAGTACCCAAGCTGCCCGGTTGCTCATGTTTAAACGCTGTCACCGGACGATGAAGCCTGAAGGGTACGGCGATCGTTGAATGCCTGGTTGAGGGTATTGGCATCCATGTATTCCAGTTCTCCACCGACCGGTACGCCCCGGGCCAGGCGACTGACCCTGACACTGGATTGATCCAGAAGATCCGACAAATGGTCGGCTGTTGCTTCCCCCTCCATCGTCAGATTGGTCGCAAGTATCACCTCCTGAACTGCGTTCTGAGACACGACCTTCATCAGGTGATCGATGGCAAGATCCTCGGGACCCACGCCGTCCAATGGTGACAAATGGCCCATCAACACCAGGTAATAACCCGAATAGGCTCCCGCCTGCTCGATTGTATCTAGGTCTGCCGGTGTCTCAACCACGCACAAAAGAGAATCATCACGCTTTCCCGAAGCACAGATCTGGCACAACTCCGTCTCGCTGAAATTGTTACAGCGCTGGCAATGTTCGACACTGGCAGTCGCTTCACGAAGCGCGTCGGCGAGGGCACGGGCACCATCCCGATCGCGCTCCAGCAGATAGAATGCCATTCGCTGGGCTGTCTTCGGGCCAACGCCTGGCAGGCGCCGCAGCGCCTGCTTGAGACGGTCAATGGCGTGCCCGTTGTTCATCTTTCAGCCCGGCAGGTTGAGCCCTGGGATATTCAGCCCGGAAGCCAGGCCGCCCATCTTTTCCTGGCTGGTTTTTTCGACCCGGCGCACGGCGTCATTGACTGCAGCAGCGACCAGGTCTTCCAGTACCTCTTTGTCGTCCCCCATCAGGCTGTCATCGATTGTCACCCGCCGAATATCGTAACGACACGTCATGACTACCTCGACCAGACCACCACCGGCACCTCCTTCAACTTCGATTCCAGCCAGTTCCTCCTGGGCTTTCTTGAGGTTCTCCTGCATGGCCTGGGCCTGCTTCATGATATTGCCCAACGGTCCTTTCATTCTTCTGTTCCTTTGTGGTTGCCGGGCCTCACTGAATCAGGCACGACAGTTGCGTCAAACACATCCATGATGTCCTGTACGGCGGGATCATTGATAAGGTTCTGGTAGGCCTCTACTTTGGCGCCTTCAGCCCGGCGTTTTTCGTTTGCCGCCGGTGTCTCTGGCACACCACCGGGCTCAACTTCGACCATCTTAAGGCGTAGTGTTCCAGCAAGTGCACTGCCGAGACTTTTCTCTATCGCACCCAGGCGCGATGGGCTGAACAAATGGCCAAGAGAATCGGCCAGAGAAACCTCCAGAGTCTGCCCTCCAAAGCGATAGGGAGATAGGTTCATGGCCAGTTCCCGAGTGATCCCGCCAAGGTCCGAATCCGTGACGAGGCCTGCCCAAACATCGGGTTGCGCCAGGTCCGACGGATTCGCTGAACTGTCAGGGACATTCGTTTCCCTGGTCCCGGAACCGTCGTCTGGTCCAGCTGAGGAAACGCTTCGAGGCTGCGAAGTTTGGCCAGAATCTTTTTTCTCTAGCGGTCTGGTGGGTGAGCTACCCGTACTGTCCGGCCTGAATGTGAGCATCCGCAGCAGAGCCATCTGAAAACCTGTTGCTGGATCGGGCGCTAGGGGTAAGTCCTTTTTTGAGATCAAACCGATCTGGTAGTAAAGCTGCACGTCCTCAGGAGCCATCAGGTCGGCAAGGTCTGCAACCAGGCTCGTATCGACCCCTTTAGCAGCCAGGACATCAGGCACTGTCTGGTACAGAGATATATCCTGCAGAACGAGCATGAGGTCATCCAACGCCGCCATGTAGTCCAATGCCCTTAAAGACATCGTGTCGCAGGCCGCCATGATCGCGGGACCATCGCCGGCAGCGAGCCCACGCAGTATCTCTTCAACGTAGCGGGTCTCGATCATGCCCAGCATCTCCCGCATTTCTCCGGCTGTAACACAACCGGCACCGAACGCGATGCCCTGGTCGAGAAGGCTCAACGCGTCGCGCATACTGCCTGACGCGGCCCGCGCGAGCACCTCGAGGCCCGCGGTATCATGGGTGATCTTCTCTGCAGACAGAATCTTTTCCAACTGACCGACAATCTGCTCCGACTGTAGTGCCCGCAGATTGAACTGGAGGCAGCGTGACAAAATGGTCGCCGGCAGCTTCTGTGGATCGGTGGTTGCCAGCAGAAATTTGACGTGTCCGGGAGGTTCCTCGAGAGTTTTCAAGAGGGCGTTGAAGCTGTGGCCGGACAGCATATGGACCTCGTCAATCAGGTAAACCTTACAACGGCCCTGAGTCGGCGTGTACTGCACGTTGTCAAGAATCTCCCGTGTGTCGTCGACTCTGGTACGGGACGCGGCATCGACTTCCAGCAGGTCAATGAAGCGACCCTCATCAATCCCCTGGCAGGCAGAGCATGTCTGGCAAGGTCTGGAACTTACTCCCACCTCACAGTTGAGCGCCTTGGCAAGCAGTCGGGCCAGGGTCGTCTTACCTACACCGCGGGTACCCGTGAACAAGAAGGCATGATGAACTCGATCATTGTCCAGCGCGCTGGTTAGAACGGACACAACATGCTCCTGGCCAACGACTTCATCGAAACCACGTGGCCGCCATTTCCGGGCCAGTGCCAGATAACTCATCAGGGTCGTTCGCTCAAGGTTTTACAGCACTTCCTGGTGATGGTGCCCGGCGTCTGGAGACGGCGCCAGCCAGCCCCGCCCCGGCACCCGATTCAACTGCTGCGGCTGCTTCCTTCCGGACCTGACCGGGTTCACAATCTATCGCCACCGGGGAGACCGGCTGCCGCCGCCATAAACGGCCAAAGGCAGCGCTCCTGCCACAAGGGGTTCGCGCACGATTCTAGCATCCAGCCGAGGGCACCGGCAGAGATACTTGAACGCTGATCTCACAGCTTTCGGATCAGACAGTAATTACCGTCGGCCTCGGAGCCTTCATAGTATGGTGCCTTTTGTTGCCGACTCAAGACAATGACCTCATCCTTTATGAGCGATGCGATTCTTGAATCAAACCCTGCCGAGTGCCAGATGTCACGGTGCACGGTACACGCCAGATAGCTCGAAGGTTTCAGTACTCTGACGATCTCATCCAGAGCATTTGCCTGTACATGGCCATGGGTAAAAGTACCGCAGGAAATGGCACCATCGTAGGTCTGGCTGGGAATATCCAGTGCTGCATTCAGATCACCCTCGACAAGGTGCCTGTAGCAGGCTTTGCGTTCCGCCCGGGCGAGCATTTCCGGAGAAAAATCCAGTCCGTCTATTCCGCTGAAACCCTGGCCCGCCAGGTGCTCGCCTACCAGGCCTGTACCACACCCCACATCGAGGATCCGTGCGGTTCGATCCTTCACTGCTTCTGCCAGCATCTGTGCAATCAGAACCGGAGCGATATAGCGAAGGTCCTGTTCAAGGTGTTGGTCATAGGTCGATGCCCAGTCCCTGTACAACTGCTGGGCATCTTCTGCTCCACTCAGCGCATAGGCCCGTTTGAGAAGTGTTGAGGCCTCATCTGAAACCGGTTTACCCTTGCTCTTCATTGTTCTACCAGCGAAACAATAGTGGCCTGTCACCAGGTCAGGGCTACCATGGGCAACAGTGCGTCACTGACTCTCCAGACACCTTCAAGCACCGGCACACCCAGTACTGCGAGCCCGATCAGTGCAAGTAGCACCAGATTACCATAGCGAGCATTGAAATACCGATAGCGTTGAGAAAGCCCTCGGGGCAGGAAATAAGGGAGGATATAGTGCCCATCCAGCGCACCGATCGGCAAAAGGTTAAAGACCATCAACAACAGGTTTATCCGCGCAACAAAGACCAAACTTTGTGGCAGGACGTCGAAAGGCCCATACCAGCCAAAGCGCAGTCCCTGTAGATAGATATTGACAGCAACAAATGCCAGCACGAAATTCATTGCCGGGCCTGCGGCGGCAACCAGCAACTCGGCATAGCGAGAGGTAAATCGGCGAGGATCAGTCGGCACAGGCTTTGCATAACCAAACCCCACGATCATCACCATCAACAATCCCATGGGGTCGATGTGTGCGAGCGGGTTGAGGGTGAGACGTCCCGCCCGCTGTGCTGTGTTATCACCGCAACGCCTGGCGACCCAGGCATGACCGAACTCATGACAGGACAGGGACACCACCAGCGCACTCAGGATGACACAGAACAGGAACCATTGTCCCTGATAAAGAAGCTGAATCATGGTTCAATAGCAACCCTAAATGGTGAAACTCGAGCGTGCACGGTGACTTGTGCGTGTCACAATGCTCTGATGCCTTTCGAGCAAACGCGCATTTTACGCTAGTGTAGCCCGCGAACAGATTCCAGATACCCTAATCATCGTCCGGCAGGCTCCTGGAGACCCTATGACCCGAAAGCAAACCATTTCCCTCGAGGAACTCAGAGCCATACCCGGGCAGGAGCCGATGGTCTCCGAGTGGATCGCTCTGCCGCAAAGCATGATTGATGATTTTGCCCGAATCACCAATGATCACCAGTTCATCCACGTTGACCCGGGGCGGGCCAAGACGGAAACGCCGTTTAACGGCACCATTGCGCACGGATTTCTGACACTCTCACATCTCACACAGATGGTGGAGTCGACCCTGCCAGGGATCGACGGGACGACGAGGTCCGTAAACTATGGCTTCGACCGTATCCGATTCATCTCTCCGGTGCGCTCGGGGTCGAGAATCCGAGGACTTTTTACCCTGAAATCTGTCGAGGAAGAGACACCGGGTGAACTGACTCTACATCATGACGTTACCGTTGAGGTCGAAGAGCAGGACCGACCAGCCCTGGCGGCCCGGTGGATCACCCGTCACTACCTGTAATGATCAATGTACCAGCAGATCAGCGACCAGCGGCAGGTGATCGGAGGCCAACCGGGCGAGCTTCAACCGCGAGGGCATCAGATTGAGCAGTTCCAGATCACCTTTGACGTAGAACCCGTCCAGGGGTCGGACTGGCGTGTAGGCTGGAAAGGTCCGTATTGTCCCCTGACTCCCCTGAAAACCGGCAGGGTGCAGAATGAGTCGACCCAACATACCCCAGATATCGTTCAGATCGCCTGCAATAACGAGAGGTATACGTTCACTGATTCCAGTGACAGAAGTACTGTTCAGCAGCCTTTTCAGCTGCATACGCCGTTCTATCCCGGAAAGCCCGAGGTGCGCGTTGAACAGATGGATTGTGCGCGATCGCGGCCGGCTCAGTTTCTGGCTGTACACGGGCACGCGAATGCGTACATGCAGCACACTGCGTCGCTTCTTCGGGGCGATAGTGAGATCGACATTTTCTGATGCGGTCAGTCGCCAGTGGCTGAGTACTCCATTGCCATACTCGCCCCCACCACGCAAGCGGACGTTCGGAAACCAGGCGCGATGCCGGAATCCCAGCAACTCCCCGAGCAGATCGACCTGCCGGTCCCCACCCGAGCGTGGTGATCGATTAGCGACTTCCTGCAGGAGCACGAGGTCCGCCCCGTAGTGCGCAATGACCTCAGCGATACGTGCCGGAGCATAGCGCCGATCGACACCGCCGATGCACTTGTGAATATTGTAGGTGATGATCCGGATCTTCATATTTCAGCCAGGCCCTTTCTCGGTGTTATGAATATGCGACCTGGTTATCCTAGAATAACCTCATCTGGCTACGGCCAACCATATACTGCCTGTCATTATGCATCTTATCTCCGACTGGAATTGTCTCCATCACAAAGGCCACTACCTCGAAGCCCGTGTAATGTCTGCACTGGTGCTGATGATACTGGCACCGGCGTTTTGCCTTGGCACAGAACTGGAACCCTTTTCAGCGACTTACACGATCAGCCGTGCAGCGTTCAAGGCTGAACGTACCGTAGAACTGTCGCGGGACGGTTCTGAGTACCTGCTGACAGCAAAGACCACCCTGAAAGGACTGGCCTCACTGGCAGGACGCGGTACTGCAGTCGAGACTTCCCGTTTCCAGTTCACACAGGACAGAATCATACCGATACTCTACACAGCTCATGACGGCACAGGTAACCCGGACCGGATCATTCGGATCGAATTTGACTTCTCCAGCGGTGTCACCCGAGCCCAGGCACGTGGTTCAGAGCATCTGTTAAAACTTGATCAAGAAGTGTTCGATCCACTGTCTTTCGAACTTATGGCCCGAATCGACCTGCGCAACGGGGTAACCGAACCACACTATATGGTTCACGAAGGTGATCGCCTGAGACCATACCAGTTCCGACGAAAAGGAACCGAAACCATCATGGTCCGCAGAAAGAAGCTGAATACCGTTCGCTACCTGATCGACCGCCAATCCAGTCGACAACTCTATTACTGGCTGTCACCGGATCTGGATTATCTGATGGTGCAACTGCGCCAGGTGCATGAGGGAAAGACCAAGGCGTCCGGCATCCTGACTTGGAGTTCACTGCTGCTCTGAAGTGCCGAATGCCGGTCATTGCGTTCATGTGATTCTTCCCATCCTCAAGACCAATGACTGACAGACGACTGGTCCAACCTGCGGCGTCACCTGATGGCGATCCCTGGCTGCTGACGCCGGGGCCACTGACGACCTCGAGCACTGTCAAGCGGGCCATGCTGCATGACTATGGCTCCCGGGACATCGATTTTATCGAAGTAAACGCCAGGATCCGCAACGACCTGGTGGGAATCGTCAACGGCAATCACAACCATGTGTGTGTGCCCCTCCAAGGCAGCGGCACATTCATTGTCGAGGCCATGCTGACCACTTTCATCCCACGTCAGGGCAAGATATTGCTGTTGATCAATGGTGCCTACGGCCGCCGGATGGCAGACATCTGCCTGGCCCACCAGAGGACATTTGAGACACAGCAGACGCCCGAGGATGTACCTGTCGACCCAGATCGCCTTGACCGGACCCTCGCGAAAGATCCGGGTATCAGCCATGTCGGCGTGGTTCACTGTGAAACGACTACCGGCATTCTGAATCCAATCAGTACAATCAGCCAGATCACGGCACGGCATGGCCGCGCACTACTGATCGATGCCATGAGCACCTTCGACGCACTGCCGCTCGACGCCGTCGATATTCGTTTCGATGCCGTTGTCGCGTCGAGTAACAAGTGCCTTGAAGGCTCTCCCGGAATGGGCTTTTGTATCGCCCGGCGGGATGCGCTCGTCGGCACCCGAGATAATGCAGGCAGTGTAGTACTGGATCTTCACAAACAGTGGCGGTCAATGGAGGACAACGGACAGTGGCGCTTCACACCGCCCACCCACACCGTCTTGGCCCTGGCGCAGGCACTTACCGAATTTCATGCCGAGGGCGGCGTCCAGGGTCGCGGCGAGCGTTACCGCAGGAACTGCAAGATGCTGGTAAACGGTATGCGGGAGATGGGCTTCCAGACATTGCTGCCCGATAACCTGCAGGCGCCAGTCATCATCACCTTCCT
>MPMA02136361.1_pt1 | contig 10482 bp, 9 predicted proteins | sample 1617361 | NCBI WGS metagenome assembly MPMA02 (sample SAMN05944807, study PRJNA350692) | marine metagenome | biome: marine; feature: ODZ; material: water; isolation source: 180 m water sample filtered on 0.2 um supor filter | place: Pacific Ocean | collected 2012-04-08 | depth 180m m | reverse complement strand
CAAGACTTGATATTATTGAGATAAGGATAGACGTAGAAGAAAGATAAAAAAAGAGGTGGTTTGGAAAGAATTCTGTATAGTTTTTATTAGGTAAAAAAAGATGGGAATTAGAGCTGGGTTAGGACGGGGTGTAGGAAGCGCTAAAAGTGCTTGGGGTAGTCAGAGAGCTCAAAATATACGTGGCGGTGCAAAGACTGCTGGACAAAAAAGTTGGAGTGGGGCAAAGACAGTTGCTAGGGGGGGAGCAAGTCTTATGGGTGGTGTAACCTCAGGTATAGGAGGTATTGCTTCTAAAAAACCAAGTGGAGCAACTTTTTTTGTTATTCTTGGATTTTTATTGTTCTTGTTTGATGTTATGATAGACTACAAGGGGTTCTATATAACCGAGGTAGATCCACTTGGATTGGTTAAGGCTATTATGTCGTTTGGGTATATTGTTGGTGTATGGGCATTGTTTTTTTTGCTAGTGTCTAAAGATAAAAGTCCTAAGGTAATAGCTTCTGCAGTTGTTGTAATAATTGCTTTGATGATTTCGGCAGCCCTTGCAGTCAGATATAATCCCATAGCAGTAATTCATGTATTCTATATTTTATTGCTATGGTTCTTTTTTATAAGGGGGAATGAGGACGCGATTCAGTCAAATAATCTTTTACTGATGTTTTTATTTGTAGATTTGTATCTTTTCTCAATACTTAATGTTTTTTCTCCAGCTGCAGCTGAGTTTTTGGTTGGTTTTCCTATTTTATTTCTTGCGACTATGTTTTATGTTTATGACAAAGATAAGAACAAGTTAGCACTCACTTTCATATTTCTTGCTTTTGCCTGGTATTTTTTAATGGGGGGTCCTGCGTTTGCAGATAACTTGGGCCTAGCTGGAATTGAGGGTGAAATAGAAAAGCTTCCATGGTCAAATTGGGGGGAATTCTGGAAGATAGGCAAAAAAGAGCTGGTAGTCGGTCCTGCTCAAAAAGTTGTAGCCGCTGCTAGTTCGTGGCTCAATCAACAGATACAGTATGCAATCACCGGCCAAGTTGAGGAAAACCAGTACGAGCCCTTGGGTGTTTATCTGGAAAACGTGCAGTCTGCAGACCCGAAGTATTATGAGGGTGAAGATGTGATTATATGGGGAACAATTAAAGCAAGGACACTAGATGAGCCTGTTTATATCAAAGTCGGTTGTTATGTGGAAGATGAGGATAAAAAGATATATACTCCTGATGTTGACCCTAGATGCCCATTTCCTGTGTTTACATTAGAAGACAATGATTTTGCCTGTACTTTCGGGACTTGCCCAGAAGCGGCAGCGGCAGGTTTGAATGGTTGTGATCCTACCGGCATGGGTGGAGAAGCGGCAGCGGCGAGTTGTTCTAACGAAGGAGAAGGTTGTGAAACTAAGTCTTGTTGTGAAGGTCTAAACTGTGAGGGGGGTCCTCTTCATAAAAATTGTGTAGGAGATTCCGCTTCTCCAGTTGAAGAGGAAGAATGTGAACCAGTAAAATTAGAAACAGGCTCTAGTAATGTGAAGGTATCTGCAGATTTTAATTTTGAAACCTTAGCTTACCTAAAGGTTTATTTTATCAATAGGGATCGGCAAAGGGCTATGGTAAAGGAAGGCCTGGATGTTTTTCAAGAGTTTGATATTAAAGACAAAGCACCTATTTCTATTTATACCAATGGCCCTGTTGATCTGGCAATGGAGACAACAGCACCTTTAATAGGGATTGCTGACAGATATGCTATACACCCTGCCTTAGACATAGGGTTAACAAATAGAGCAGGTTGGGAAGGCGAGATAACAGATTTAAGAGAATTGGTTGTGTTTTTTCCAGAAGGTATTACTTTAAAGGATTGTAATAAAGAGTTTGTCCCATACACAGAGGATAATTGTAAAGGTAATTGTACTGCAGTGGAGGATGAATGTGATGATATTTGTGGAGTTTTTGGAGGTTGCGGCAATAGTTGTGAGGAAAGCAAAACCAAGTGTGATGACACGTGTGCTTCTTTGTTGAAAGAAGGAAAGTATACTGGATATTATCTAAATATAGATAGTTTAAATCAAAAGGATCCTGAAAAGTTTAAGCTATTCAGGTGCAGATTCAAGCCAGATGCTGGCACAGTTTTAGGAAATGCGCCAATAGCAACAAAATTTTTTAGAGTAAAAGCCAGGTATAATTATAAGATTGAGGAAGATGTTAGTGTAAAGATTACGGATCCATCTGTAGCGCCGCCAACAAATTTAGATTATTGTTTTGAGGCTGGTAAGGTACAAATAAATTGGACGAAGTCTGAGGATGATGGGGGGAGTATAGATGATGTTACTGGCTATAAAATTTACAGGAGAAAAGATGGTGATGATTTTGGGAAAATAGACGAACTTCCAAAAGGCTATGAATATTATAGAGATACTTCGGAACTAGTGGAAGGAACTACATATTATTATAAAGTTGAAGTTATAGATGATGCTGGAAATAAAGCAGATACTGGAGATGTAGCAGTTAAATATGACTCCTCATCAGACACATGTAAACCATGAAGAACAATAAAAAAGCAGTTGTAATAATAGGAATTTTATTAGTTTTGGTAGTTGCTAGTGGATGTGAAGGTGGAAAGATTTTTGGCAAAAAGCAGGATAAAAGGCCCATAACAGATGCTGATATTAGGAAAGGCACAGATGGCCTTGATATGGAATTTCTGAAAAATGCTCCTCCAGAAAGAGTTTTTGAAGGTAGATTTCTGACAAATGCCCCTCCAGAAAGAGTTGTTGAGGGTAGTCAAGATGATGAAGGTAAGGTAATTACTAGTGACTTCCCAATTTCTTTAAGATTAAAGAATGAAGGTGCTTCTAATATTGAGGAAGGTATTTTAATATTTGCGTCTGAAAAGGCTTATGTTAATGTGAGTCTTGAAAGCAAAGAAAGGCAGGAATTTATTATCAAAGGCAAATCCATTTACAGCCCTGTCGGTGATGAAGAATTCGTAACATTAACTGCGGGGGCAAAAAGAATAAGCGCCCAAAGCGAAACACACCCATCAACCATTTTTGCTACTGCCTGCTATCCATACAATACAATACTTGGAACTTCTGTGTGTATAGATACGGACATTATTGGCGAGGTAAGGGGAAAAAAGGTCTGTGATATTAAAGACCTTACCTTTAGCGAAGGCCAAGGCGCTCCAGTTGCTGTAACAAAAATAGAGACTAGAATGCTGCCTGATGTAGATGTAAACAAGGTAAAGCCTCATTTTATAATCTTTATCGAGAATAAAGGCAATGGAGAAGTTGTAAATTCAAAAAAACTGGGTGCAGCTTGCAGTAGTTCAGGATTGAACTATACTGATTTTAACACATTAACAATAAGCGCATCATTGCCTCAAGGAGACTTAAAATGCAGTGAAAATGTAGATCCAGGACCTGCAGCAGTGAGGCTTAGAGGTAAAGAAGACATGGTCAGATGCACTTTAGAGGACGGCATCGATATAGGCCGTGATGCTTACACAGCACCATTAAAGATAGAACTGAATTACGGCTATACATTTACAATATCGAAAGATATAATAATAGAAAAGGTTCTGAAATACTAAAATGAATAAAAAAACTGGACTTGGAATTTTATTTGTTTTCTTGTCGTTTATTTTTGTTGCTGGATGTGATACTATAGTAAAAAAAGGGGGTGGAGATACTACAGAATTTAAAAGAGGCTCTAGCGGTTTGGTGATGGAATTTGTCAGAAATTACCCAGGAGACGGCTATATTGTAAATAAGGATACTCCTGAAGATATTTTGATTATGATAGATTTAAAGAATAAAGGAACTTACCCAGAAGGTGATGAGTTTGACGAAGGCAATATATACATCAGCGGTTTTGATGATGAGATTATTGTTATTGATGAAAAACCAAAAGAACTATCAGAAATGTTTTTGCCATCTGCAAGTCCTATTAATCCTTTAGGTGGTTTTGATACGGCTGAATTTGAGGGAAATATTATTGCTGATAAAATAACAGTTGATGAGTATAACCCTACTATAATGGCTACTGCTTGCTATCCATATAGTACTAAAGCAAGCCCCACTGTATGTGTTGATCCATCACCATTTGATGACAGGCAGGAAAAGGTCTGTCATATTGGCAGCCAGACTTTAGGAACCCAAGGTGCCCCTGTTGCTGTAACAAGTATTGTTCAGGAAGCTGCTACAGATAAAATACAATTCAAGATTACTATAAACAATGTTGGTGTTGGTGATGTAATAAAAACTGGTGATAGTAATAACAAGGAGGAAGATGGGACTACTGTGCCTACTTTGGACAGATGCAGTCCTCTTAGTGGAGGGAAACTGAACAGAAAAGATTTTGATAGGGTACAGGTAAAAAAGATAAAAATAGGCAGTGTAGATTTATGGAATGTCAATAAAAACCTGAACAAATGCAGTCCTTTTGCTGATGGCACTGAAGATATCATAAAGCTTTTTAACGGAGAGGGGTTTGTGATATGCACCTTAACTGTATCAGAATTAGGAGGAGGTGTTCAATCTGCTTATACAACACCACTAAACATAGAGTTAGAATATAATTACAGATCGACAATTTCAAAGCCAATAAAAATATCAAAGTTGACTACTATTGGTGATGATGATGAGAATGAAGAAACTGTATATCCTGAAGAGTATACTCCTGACGGAGCTGAATGGAACTAGGGAGTGGAATGATTCAACATTCACCAAGCTCGTCGTCCAAAGATTGATTTTTAAAAAGTTGGTAATAACCCAAAATAGAAACCTTTAAATAAAAGAAATTAAATGAAAGAGGCTGGTATGAAATGAATCGAGAAAAACATATAACTTTTATTGTTTTTAGTATAATTCTCTTATTGTTTATAGCAGGATGTGGTGGTGGAGAGGTTACTGGAGGAGCTCCAACAACACCATTTCTGGAAGGAACACAAGGCCTGGCTATAGGATTTTTAGAAGGCAGCCCGCCAGATGAGGTTACAGATGGCGATATTTTTCCTTTCCAAGCCATAATAAGCTTGAAAAATATGGGAGAATCTGATGTTGCAACAACAGACGCCAATGTAAGCTTAATAGGTTTCTTGCCATCTCTTTTTCAATCAGATTCTCCTGCTGATTTTGAGGATAAGGATTTGATTGCTAAACAGTCATCTGAAGAACTTAAAGCGAGGCAAAGAGATTCTGAAGGAAATATTATTGAATCTGTAGAGATGATTTTGACATTTCCAACTGACACTAAATCTTTCCAATACAAAGACGAACTGCCTGGAAACACTCCCTTTATTTTCAGAGCAGATGTCTGCTATAAATACCAGACAAAAGCAGTTTCGGAAATTTGTGTGCTAGCAAATCAGGTTGATGTGGCTGATGATGCTATATGTGCTCCTAGCGAGTCAAAAGCTGTTTTTAGCTCTGGAAGCCCAATTCGAGTTACTGGATTCAGGCAGAATGTTGTTGGGAAAGATAAGATTCAATTAAGTTTTGATGTAGCACATACTGGGTCTGGTGATGTTTTTGATCCGACAATTACTGCCGAGTGCCCAAAAACCCCAAGAGATAGGAGGACAAAAGAGGATGTTATTAATATCACTGTTGATACAGGGCTTACAACTGCTACATTAAATTGTGTTGGACTAGGTGACGTTGCTGGTGCTACTGCTAAACAAAGAGGACCTGTTAAGTTGGTTAATGGGAGAAGAACTGTAACATGCACACAAGGCCTTGATGCTGGCAGGACTGATTTCAAAAAATCTGTTGATGTGACTTTAGATTTTAACTACCTTAGCAGTGCAGACAAAGAAATTCTGGTTAAGCATGTGATTAGTTAATAATTTTCTATTTCTTTTTTGAATTATTTTAGAAAGATTTAAATAAAGATATATTAAATTAAAAATAATCTTAAGATGCTGCAAAAAAAACATATAACCTTGATTGTTTTTGGTGTAATTCTCTCGTTGTTTATAGCAGGATGTGGTGGTGGAGAAGTTACTGGAGGTGATTCAACAACACCATTTCTGGAAGGAACACAAGGTCTAGAGATAGGGTTCTTACAAGGTTCACCACCAAAAGAGATTAGTGACATCACATTCCCTTTTGATGTTGTAGTAAGATTAAAAAATCAGGGCGAACATGATGTAGCAGTAAATGATGTTAGGGTTAACCTAATGGGCATTTTACCATCTGATTTTGGTACAGAAAACGTTGAACTAACAAATGCACACCCAGACGCTGATCTAACTTCGAGGAAAAAGGATTCTGAAGGTAATGTTATAGATGCTGTGGAAGCTTATGCTACCTTTCCAAAAGATGATACTAAGTTACAACTTCAACCGGGTGTAATTTCGGGAAATGTAAATTTTGTTTTCAGGGCTGATGTCTGCTATAAATACAAGACAAAGGCAACATCACAAATTTGCGTATTAAAGAATTTAGTTAGTGTGGCTGATGATGCTATTTGCAGCCCCACCGAATCAAAATCTATTTTTAGTTCTGGCAGCCCGATTGATATTACTTCATTCAGGCAAGGTGTTGTTGGAGAGGATAAGATACAGTTCAGCTTTGACATAGTGCATTCTGAGTCTGGTAATGTCTTTAAGCCTATGACACCCACTGATTTTGTGGGTTGCCCTAAAGACTCTAGTACTAGAAGATTGGAAGAGGATAAGGTTAAGATTACTATCAAAACAGGGATTGCAGAAACTTTGAAATGTTCTGGAATAGGTTCTACAACTGACGGAACCTTGGCAGACAAAGAGATTAAATTGGTCAATGGAAAAAGAACCATGACCTGTACACAGGATCTTCCCGTCAGTAGTTTGAGGAATGATTATGAAAAAAGTATTGATATAACTGTGGATTTTAACTACCTTGATAAGATAGATCGAACTGTCCTTGCTAAACATATAGGATAGGAAGACAATAAGTTCTTTTTGACTATTTTTTAGCCCCGTAAAGCACAAACTGGCTTAATAAAGCCTCTAATTGTATAAACTCATCAGAGCCTTCTGTCATCCTGAATTCTATTTCTCCGCATTTTTCCATCAGAAGCATTTTCTTTTCGTTATCTAGGTTTAGATTTAGAATTTCCTGTTGTATCTGCTTTATTATATCCATTCCGGAAAGGCCATAGTTAAGCATTACATCCATTAATTTGTTTCTCGCATCAATAAACTTGTTTTGCAATGCTAATTTTAAAACTTCATCAACCTCCTTTGGCTTTGCCACAGATGCCATTGAATATATAATCTCTTCTGTTATATCTTTGCTTATTGCTGCTGAACTTTGCAAGACATTATTTATTTTTCTTGCATCACCTTCGCTTATGTTGAATAATGCTTCTTTGGCTTTCTCATTGATTTTAATGTTTTCATCCTTTTCGATTTTTTCGATTACTGCAAAAATTTCTTTTTTTTCTAAGGGCTTGAAGCGAAACATTGCACATCTGCTTTGTATGGGATCAATAATCTTTGAGGAATAGTTTGCAGATAAAATAAAACGGGTTGTTTGGGTATAATTTTCCATTGTTCTTCTTAATGCCTGCTGGGCTTCTCTTGTCAGTGCATCGCATTCATCTAAATAAATAATCTTGAATGGAACATTTCCAATTGCTCTTGTCCTTGCAAAATCTTTTACCTTATTCCTTATTATGTCTATGCCTCTTTCGTCAGAAGCATTTAACTCCAAGAAATTCTGATGCCATGAATCTTTAAACAGGTTTTTTACTATGACTAATGCTAAAGTTGTTTTTCCTACTCCGGCAGGACCGGCAAACAGCAAATGGGGTATATTCTGCAGCTCAACAAATGCTTTTATTCTCCTTACTATCTCTTTCTGCCCTTTTATTTCTGAGAATTCTTTTGGCCTGTATTTTTCCGTCCAAATAGCGCTGTCCATAGTAGAGAAAGAATGAATGTCAATTTAAATAATTATTGAAAATTAAGAATGGGGTTAAATTATATCCTCTTCTGCAATAACCATAAAGTCTCCCATGGCAATTACTGCGCTGAAAGGTATCAAAATATGTCCTTCTTTGTCTTTTTCAAGCTCTAGCTTAGCTGTATAGGATGTTGGATTATGTAAAACTAAATGAATTAGCTCTCCAGAACGTGTCTCAAACACTAAATCACCTACTTCACCAAATCTTTTCCCTGTTTTGCTAACAATTGTTTTGCCAATAAGCTGTTTTGAAAATTTCTTATCTTCTTCTGCCATAATACCCCTCACGAGTAAATATTGCTAATTAAAATAACTTAAGTTATATATAAACTTTTTGATTAGAATTTATTGAAGTTCTGACAATAAAGTGCTAACTTCTGCCTCGTTATAGCACGTTTCCTTTAAACCACAAGTAGTGCATTTATTCTTGTTCTCGCAATAGCCAGGAGGTTCTTGATTTTTCAATAACTCCTTTATTTCTTTCACTAAGTTTGTGATTTCTTCCTTCATGAAAGGGTTGATTACTATGTGCCTTGTTTCTTTTGCATCGAGGTAATTGACAAACCCTTCCTTTACTTGTGTTTTAAATCTTTCTTCAAGCATCATTGCATAAGCTATGATCTGTATTCTATGCCCGGGCCATATGCCTTCTTTTGGCATTTTTCCTGTTTTAAGCTCGATAGGAACATATCCATTTTCATATACCTCTATTCTGTCTATTATGCCTCTTAATTGCAGCTCATCAGACTCAACACGCTGTTCTGAAATAATTTTTGGTGTTAATCTTTCCCATAACTCATTACCATAAAGATTATACTTTTGTATAAAATCAAAAATATTCTTTGCCCTTGTTTCTGCTTCACCCAAAATTAAGGGCCATGTTTTTTTAAACACATCTACAATATCAAGATTTACCCCCTTTATTCTCGATTTATTTTTTATTATCTTTTCCCTCAATATTCTTGAATAGAAGCCTTTGTATATGGCTATTAAATCATTGTATTGTGCTTTATCCTTAATTGATGTGACTATCTTTTCCTCTTGTTGATTTATAAAATCATAGATTTCATGCCTTAAAGAGCCTAAAACAATACTTTCCTTTGGAGGTTCTTCTAAAGCCAAAACCCGCTGCAGAAAAAGTTTTCTTGGGCAGAAAAGATAAGAGCTGAGCATAGATACAGAAATTTTCATATCGCTGTATAAACCCTATCGATTTAAAAATCTTATGCGCGAATGTCCAGTGGTACATTATATCATTATTCATTAAATATTTAAATATCAATGAAAATAATAGAAATTATGAATATTAAACAAAGATTTGATCTAATAAAAAGAAATACCCAGGAAATCCTTACAGAGGATGAATTAACCCAGTTATTGAAAGAGAAAAAGAATCCCAGAGCATATATTGGTTTAGCGACAACAGGAAAAGTTCATATTGGCTATTTTATACCTATGATTAAAGTAGGAGACTTCCTTAAGGCAGATTTTAAATTCACAATACTTTTGGCAGATATACATGCTCATTTGGATGATCAAAAAGCTCCTTTCGACCTACTAGACCGTAGAATCAAATATTATAAGGAAATTATTTCTGCTATGATAAGTGCTTTAGGGATAAACACAAAAAATCTTGATTTTAAAAGAGGAAAAGATTTTGAGCTAGACAAAAACTACACCTTAGATGTATACAGATTGGCAGCCTTAAACACATTTGACCGGTGCAAAAGAGCAGCTGCGGGTGTTGTAAGATTCGGAGAAAATCCAAAATTGAGCGGTTTTATATATCCCATATTGCAAACTTTAGATGAGCAGTATATGGATATGGATGTTCAGTATGGAGGCATAGACCAAAGAAAGATTTTAACATTTGCAAGAGAAAATCATCCAAAACTGGGTTACAAGCCAAGAGTTGATGTTATGACACCTATGCTTCCGGGGCTCCAGGGCTCTAAAATGTCATCTTCTGAAGAAGGTTCTAAAATAGATTTACTAGATTCACCAGAAATAGTAAGCAAAAAAATACAAAAAGCCCACTGCCCTATTGCTGTAGAAGACAATGGAGTATTAGCTTTCTTAAAATATGTAATTATGGTTAATAAAAAAGACAACAACGAAAAATTAAAAATAAAAAGGCCGAGTAAATTTGGAGGTAATATTACTTACAGCAATTATGAAAAACTGGAAAAAGATTATTTAAATAATAAAGTCCACCCAATGGACCTTAAAAACACTGTTTCTGAAGAAGTTAATAAATTACTAGAGCCAATTAGAAAGAAAATGGAAGGTAAGGAAGATTTAGTAGAGGAAGCTTTTCCGAAGTAGGCCATAACTATTTCTGCTCTATAACAACAAGAGTATAGTTTTTATTAAGATATTTTCTTGCAGCCCTCTTGACATCATTAATTTCAACTCTTTTTATATTTTTAATATAATTATCAGCTAATGAAGCGTTTTTTATTGTTTCCCAGAAGGCAATATTATCTGCTTTTTGAAAATTATCTTCCATACTAATGGTGTGATTGCCTTCAATATAGTTT
>MPMA02042638.1_pt1 | contig 10488 bp, 10 predicted proteins | sample 1617361 | NCBI WGS metagenome assembly MPMA02 (sample SAMN05944807, study PRJNA350692) | marine metagenome | biome: marine; feature: ODZ; material: water; isolation source: 180 m water sample filtered on 0.2 um supor filter | place: Pacific Ocean | collected 2012-04-08 | depth 180m m | reverse complement strand
CCATCCTGCAGCGGCCCCACAAGAAGCGCTTCCCCCAGGAAGCCTGGGCCCCGACTGCGGACAGAAGACCGGAGCCCCTGCAGGCATCACCGCGGAGACGGAAACAAAGGGCGTTCGGAGCTTGACATCAACCAACCGATTACAGAAGGCACAGAGACACAGAGGAATCCCTAAATAATCTCTGTGCCTCTGTGCCTCTGTGGTTTATTGACCTTCGCCGTTCCCCGCGATCTCAGGGGCCTTGGATCTCGCTATTCAGGTCTGAAAGCGGCCGGCCGCCTTCCTGGCGGTATTGGTGGCCCGGAAAGACGCCGAGGATCTTGACCTCGGTGGAAAAGAGACCGAGTTCCTCGAAAGCGCCGCGCACCTCGGCATCGTTGCGGTGGCCCTCGATCTCGGCGTAGAAGCGCGCCACGGCGAAGCGCTGGCCCACGGTATAGCTTTCCAGCTTGGTGAGGTTGACGCCGCGCGTGGCGAAGCCGCCGAGCGCCTTGTAGAGCGCCGCCGGTACGCTGCGCACGCGGAACATGAACGAGGTCACGACGCCTTTGGTGCCCGGCTCGGGTGTCTGGGCTTCGCGCGCCAGAATGATGAAGCGGGTGATGTTGTGCTCGGCGTCCTCGATGTTGGTGCGCAGGGTCTCGAGCTGGTTCAGGCTGCCGGCCAGCGACGAAGCGATGGCGGCCTCGGCGGGATCGCCCGCCTCGGCCACCTCGCGGGCGGCGCCGGCGGTGTCCAGCGTCGGCACCGGCAGCAGGCCAAGCTCGCTGATGATGCGCTTGCATTGGGCCAGACCCTGGGGATGGCTGCGCACGCGCTTGAGGCCGGCCAAGGTGGCGCCCGGCGGTGCCAACAAGCAGTGGCTGACGCGCAGGAAAGTCTCGGCGATGATGTGCAGCGTGGTATTGGGCAGCAGGTAATAGATGTCGGCGACGCGGCTGGCGACCGAGTTCTCGATGGGAATGATGGCCAGATCGGCGCGCTCCTGCTCGACCTCGGCGAAGGCGGCATCGAAGGTCTGGCAGGCCTGGGGCTCGATGTCAGCGTACTCGAGCTGGGCCGCGAGATGCGAATAGGCCCCGGCCTCGCCCTGGAAGGCGATGGTCTTGCCGGCCCCGGTCATGTCGACTTCGTCACGTCGGAACGCCCCCTCAACCGCCCCGACGGGCCAGCAATTGGCGCGCCCGTTCGAGGTCGGCGGGAGTATCGACAGCGAAGGGCACAGTGTCAACGAGGGCGGCGTCGATACGCAGGCCGGCTTCCAGGGCGCGCAACTGCTCCAGCCGCTCGCGCCGTTCCAGCGCTGCCGGGGGCAGGCTGACGAAACGCTCCAGCGCCGCCCGGCGGTAGGCGTAGATGCCGATGTGGTGGTAATGCGGCCCCTCGCCCGCCGGCACCGTGGCGCGGCTGAAATAGAGCGCCCGGCCCGAGGCCGCCAGCGCCGCCTTGACCACGTTGGGGTTATGGCGCTCGTCCTCCACCACGATCTCGGCCACCAGGGTGGCGATGTCGACAGCCTCGTCGGCCAGCGGTTCGAGCACGGCCCGGATGGCGGCCGGCTCGATCAGCGGCAGGTCGCCCTGCAGGTTGATCACGGCCTGGTGCCGGCGCTGGGGGTCGACGGCCTCGAGCGCTTCCCAAACCCGGTCCGAGCCCGAGGCATGGTCGGGCCGGGTCAGCACCGCCTGGCCGCCGGCCGCCTTGACGGCGTCGGCGATCTCGGCCTCGGCGCAGGCCACCAGCACGGGCCCCACGTCGGCCTCCCGGGCGCGGCGCCAGACCTGCACGATCATGGCCTCGCCCCCCACTTCGGCCAGCGGCTTGCCGGGCAGGCGCCGCGCCGCCAGGCGGGCCGGGATGATGACGATGGGGTTGAGATCAAGGCTCATGCAGAGCCCCTTATACGGCTTGCGCCGTTACTCTGGAACCCGTTAATCTGGCGCCGCCGCAGCCAGGCAAACCGGGGTTTTTTGGGTCATGGATCTGTTCGAGCTCAACAAATACGTGGGCGGCACATTGGCGGCCATTCTCGTCGTCATCGTGGTATCGCTCTTGGGTGACGCGGCGGTGGCGCCGGCTGACCTGGAAAAGACCGTCTTTCCGCCGCCGGCCGAAGGCGCCGCCACCGACGAGGCCGAGGCCGAGAAAGCCGAACCGGCGGCGCCCAGCCTGGGCTCGCTGCTGGCCGCCGCCGATGTCGCCCAGGGGCGGAAGCTTTCCAAGAAATGCGCCGCCTGCCACAGCTTCGACAAGGGCGGCAAGAACAAGGTCGGACCCAACCTTTGGAATACCGTGGGCCAGGCCAAGGCGGGGCGCGAGGGCTACCGCTATTCGTCGGCGCTGCGCGATGCCGGCGGCGACTGGAGCTATGCCGACCTGGACGCCTACCTGACCAAGCCCAAGCTTTTCCTGCCGGGCGGCAAGATGACCTTTCCCGGCCTCGCCGACGCGGCTCAGCGGGCGGCCGTGATCGCCTTTTTGCGCTCGCTCAGCGATCAGCCGGCGGCGCTGCCGGGCGACTGACCGGCACCCTCGTGACCGACGTTTGCCCGCCCGCCTTCATCGACCTGGCCGGGCGCCTGGCCGATGCCGCCGGCGAGGTGGCGCGGCGCTATTTCCGCCAGCCCGTGGACGTCGAGGCCAAGGCCGACCTGAGCCCCGTGACCATCGCCGACCGCGAGGCCGAGGCGGCCATGCGCCAGATCATCGAGGCCGAGTATCCCGGCCACGGCATCGCCGGCGAGGAACTGGGCGGCGTGCGCCTGGATGCCGAATACGTCTGGCACCTCGATCCCATCGACGGCACGCGCTCGTTCATCTCGGGCAAGCCGGTGTTCGGTATCCTGGTCGGCTTGGCGCGCCACGGCCGGCCCGTGCTCGGCGTCATCGACCAGCCCATCAACGGCGAACGCTGGCTCGGCGCGACCGGCCGCCCGACCACCCTGAACGGCCAGCCGGTGGCGGTGCGAAGTTGTCCCGATCCGGCCCTGGCGACGATGTTCACCACCGGCCGCGAATGGTACCGGGGCGACGAGGCGGCGGCGCTCGATCGCATGCTGGCGGCCGTCAAGATGACCATGTGGTCGAGCGACTGCTACGGCTTCGCGCTATTGGCCACGGGCTTTGCCGACATCGCCATGGAGGCCGGCATGGAAAACTATGACTTTTGCGCCCTGGTGCCGGTGGTCGAGGGTGCCGGCGGCATCTTCAGCGACTGGCAAGGCAACGCCGTGACCATCGGCAACGGCGCCCAGGTGCTGGCGGCCGGCGACGCCCGGGTCCACGCCGCGGCGCTGCGGCTGCTGGCCGGCGAGGCGGCCTGATGCGCGCCCTGGGGGTGGCCATTACCTTGCTGCTGTTGGCCGCCCCTGTGATGGCCCAGGAAACCACCGTGACCCACGGCACGTCGCTCTTGGGCAGCCTCAAGTACCCGGCCGGTTTCGCCCATTTCGACTACGTCGATCCCCAGGCCCCCAAGGGCGGTTTGGTCCGGCTCGCCACCGTCGGCGCCTTCGACAGCCTGCACCCCTACGTCCTCAAGGGCCGGGCGGCGGCTGGGTTGGGCCTGACCTTCGAGACCTTGCTCACCCCCTCGGCCGACGAGAGCGAATCCTTTTACGGCCTGATCGCCGAGAGCATCGAGATGCCGGCGGACCGCTCCTGGGTGGCCTTCAAGCTACGCCCCGAGGCACGCTTCCACGACGGCTCGCCGATCACCGTCGAAGACGTGATTTTTTCCTTCGAGATGCTCAAGACCAAGGGCCATCCCTTCTACCGGGGCTATTACGCCGACATCGCCAAGGCCGAAAAGGCCGGCCCGCGACAGGTCCGGTTCCATTTCTCGGGCGGCCTCAACCGCGAATTGCCGGCCATCACGGGCCAGCTGCCGGTGCTGTCGAAGACCTATTTCGCGGACAAGGATTTCGCCAAGACGACGCTGGAGCCCATCCTGGGCAGCGGGCCCTACCGCGTCGAGGCCGTCGATCCCGGGCGCTCGATCACTTATCAAAGGGTGGCCGACTATTGGGGCCGCGACTTGCCCGTCAACCTGGGTCAGCACAATTTCGATCGCCTGCGCTACGACTACTACCGCGATCAGACCGTGGCGCTGGAGGCCTTCAAGGCCCATGCCTACGATTACCGGGCCGAGAACAGCTCCAAACGCTGGGCCACGGGCTACGCTTCGCCGGCCCGCGACAAGGGACTGCTGCGCCAAGCTACCCTGCCCGACGCCAGCCCGGCCGGCATGCAGGGTTTCGTTTTCAATATGCGCCGGGGAAAATTCCGCGACCGCCGCGTGCGCCAGGCCATCAGTTACGCCTTCGACTTCGAATGGTCGAACCGCACGCTTTTCCACGGCCAGTACAAACGCATGCGCAGCTTCTTCGAAAACTCGGAACTGGCGGCCACGGGCCGGCCCGGTCCGGCCGAACTTGAACTCTTGGAGCCTTGGCGCGGCAAGATCCCGGACGAGATCTTTGCCCAAGAATACCAGCCGCCCAAATCCGACGGTTCGGGCAACAACCGGCGCGGCCTGAGGGCGGCCAAGAAGCTGCTCGACCAAGCCGGCTGGAAGGTCAAGGAGGGCAAGCTCAGGGATCCCCAGAGTGGCCAGGCGCTGGAATTCGAGATCCTGCTGGTGCAGCCCTCCTTCGAGCGCATCGTGCTGCCCATGAGCCAGTTCCTCAAGCGTCTCGGCATCACGCTCCACACCCGCACCGTCGATAGCGCGCAATACCAGAACCGGGTGGATCGTTTCGATTTCGATATGATCACTATGCGGGTCGGGCAGTCGCTGTCGCCGGGCAACGAACAGCGCGATTTCTGGCATTCCGAGTTCGCCGACGTGGAGGGCAGCCGCAACGTCATCGGCATCAAGCATCCGGCCGTCGACGCCCTGGTCGAGGCCATAATCGCGGCCCCCGACCGGCCCTCTCTGGTGGCCGCCTCGCGGGCCTTGGACCGGGTGCTGCAATGGAACTATTACGTCATCCCGCAGTTCTATTTGGATGCCTTCCGCATCGTCTACTGGGACCGCTTCGGCCGCCCCGCCAGGCAGCCCGATTACGCTGTCGGGTTCAGTACCTGGTGGATCGATGCGGAAAAGGACGCCCGGATCAAGGCCGGCGAGGCGGCGGTCAAGGAATAGGGCAGGGGCTTACCAAGGCAAGGGAGATCTCGAAGCCCGACTTTCGCACCGCTCCCTGCCGCCTGGCGCCAAAAACTATCGCGAGAGCGGCCTAGTCTTAGTCCGCTGACCCAGAGCGGAACTATGGCAGGGGTCACGACAGGTGCTTGGCCACCGTTTGCGGAGGCTTGGGCAGCGAAATCGGCTTCGCCACAAAATCGTCGCAACCCGCTTCGAGAATCTTTTCCTCGTCGTCCCCCACCCAAGGGTCAGGTTTCGCTCCGCCAGCGGTCTCCGGGTTTCATCATATCCTCTGGCAAGAGGATATTGTGCCGGGCTCGGATGCGCTGCTCGAGCTCGCCGGGAACATAGCTGGGATAGTGCTCGGCGAGCAGCTCGCGGCAACGGAAACGGCAGCGCGCCAGGGCGTCGTATCCGCCGCCGTCGTCCCACAGCTGCGGCGTGGCGCGATCGGCCAGCGGCGGATAGTAATAGTCCCGCCGCATGGCCGCCACGGTCTGGCTCTCGCCGAGGAAATGACCGGCCCCGGCGACGACGTCCCGGATGACGCCGAGATCGGCGGTCTCCGGATTGACCTCGATGCCACGGACCACGCGCAACGCGGTGCCCAGGATTTCGTTGTCGAGAACGAAGCCTTCGAACGAGCAGCCCAACAGGCTGGCGTACATTCCCGCCGCCTCGTAGATCAGGTTGGCGCCGGCGAGGCCCGCGGCGACGGCGCTGATGGCCTTCTCGTAGCCGGCCTGGGCGTCGGGGATCTTCGAATCGGCCATGCCGGCGGCGACGCCGCTGGGCAGATCGTAAAAATTCGATACCTGGGCCGAGGCCGCGTTCAGCAGCGCGATCTCGGCGCCGCCACAGGCGAACCCGAGCCCTTCGTGCTTTTTCAGGACTTCGGAGCCAGCAGCCTGGATTTTGAACTGCGCTGCTTCACCGGAAACGTCATGGACCGGCGGGCTATCGCCAGCGACATCCGCTTCGAAATCGACCGCCGCTTCCGCGATGCGGGCATCGAGATCCCCTTCCCGCAACGAGTCGTCCACATGCCCAGCGAAGGGGATCGGGAAATTGTCGATCGGGCCGCCGACCGCCACGGCGGCGAGGCCGGGGAAGCGGGGTGAAGCCGGCCGGCAAGGCGGCGGTCGGCGAGCCCCCCCCTTACCCCCCCGGCGGCGTCACCTGGGCCTCGCCGCCGCTGCCGGAGGCTTCGCGGGCGGCCAGCTCACGCGACAACTGGGCCTCGCGGTGGGTGATGTAAAGCGTGGCGCTGAAAATTATCGCGGCGCCCACCCAGGTCCAGATGTCGGGCACCTCGCCGAAGGCAAAAAACCCGATCAGCGCGGCGATGGGCAGGCGCACGAAATCGTAGGGCGCCATGGCCGAGGCCTCGGCCATGGCGAGCGCCCGGGTGATGGCCAGGTGGCCCAAGGTGGCGACGCCGCCGATCAGCGCCAGCCAGAACCATTCGGCGGCCGTTGGCCACTGCCAGACGAAAAGCGCCGGGATCAGCGTGATGGGTGCCAGATAGATCCCCATGTAGGCGACGATGGCGCCGGACTTTTCCGTGCGCGCCAGCACCTTCACGATGCAGACGTTGAGGCCCAGCATGGCGGAGGAAAAAAGCACCAGCAGGGCGCCCGGCTCGAGCACGCCGGCGCCCGGCCGGACGATGATCAAGGTGCCGAGAAAGCCGATCGCCGTGGCCGTCCAGCGCCGCCCGCGCACCACCTCGCGCAAAAACAACACGGCGGCGATGGTGGCAAACAGCGGTGCCGTGAAGCTCAATGCCATGACATCGCCCAGCGGCATCAGCGAGAGGGCATAGAACCAGGCCCACATGTTCAAGGGCCCCATCAGGCCGCGCAGCGCAAAGAGGCCGTGGCGTCGCGTCCTCAGCCCACCTAGCCCGTGTTGCCAGAACCAGGGCGCCAGGGCCACGAGCCCGAAAAAGTTGCGGAAGAAGGCGATCTCGAAAGGCGAGAGGCCACCCGAGAGGTGGCGGATGGTGGCCGACATGATGGTGAAGCAGGTCATGGCGACGACCATCAGGGCCGCCGCCTGCAAGGCGACGGGCGCGCGCCCGGCGGCGGCAAGAGATCGGAACGGCGGCATGGCGCTAAACTAGAGCCTCGCGGTGCCCGGCACCACTGCGCCGGGCGCAGAGCTGCCTTGTGCAGGCTCAAGCCGCTCGGCGATACTGAGCGACCTGCCGGCCACCGGAGAAGCGCCGTGACGAATGCCGACCAGCCGCTCTGGCAACCCTCAATGGCACAGATCGAAGCGGCCAACCTGACCGCCTTCATGCGCCAGGCGGCGGCGCGCTGGCAGACCGAATTCGCCGACTACCAAGCCTTCCGGCGCTGGAGCGTGGCCGAGAGCGAAAAATTCTGGCAAAGCCTCTGGGATTTTGGCGGCGTCATTGCTTCGACCCGCGGCGACCGCGTGGTGGCCGACAAGGAACGCATGCCGGGCGCGCGTTGGTTCCCGGATGCCCGCCTCAATTTCGCCGAGAACCTCTTGCGCCGGCGTGACGGCGCCACCGCCATGGTCTTTCGCGGCGAGGACCGGGTGCGGCGCTCAACGACGTTCGGCGAGCTCTACGACCGCGTCTCGCAGCTCGCCCAGGCCCTGGCGGCGGCCGGCATCGGGCCCGGCGACCGCGTCGCCGCCTTCATGCCGAATTTGCCCGAGACCATGATGGCCATGCTGGCCAGTGCCAGCCTGGGCGCCATCTGGTCGTCGTGCTCGCCCGACTTCGGCCCCAAGGGCGTGATGGACCGCTTCGGCCAGATCGAGCCCCGCGTGCTGTTCACGGCCGACGGTTATTTTTATGCCGGCAAGCAGCACGATTCGCTCGAGCGCGCCCGTGCCATCGCCGGCCAGCTCGATAGTCTGGAAACCGTCGTGGTGGTGCCCTACGTCGGCGAAAACCCCGATCCCGGCGGGCTGCCGGGCGGCGTGTTGCTGGATGACTTCGTCGCCCCCCATACGCCGGGCGACATCGCCTTTCAGCCCATGGGCTTCAACGATCCCCTCTATATCCTCTATTCCTCGGGCACCACCGGCATGCCCAAGTGCATCGTCCACGGTGCCGGGGGCACGCTCTTGCAGCACTTGAAAGAGCACCAATTGCACTGCGACCTGAAGCCCGACGACAGGCTCTTTTACTTCACCACCTGCGGCTGGATGATGTGGAACTGGTTGGTCTCGGGCCTGGCCACGGGGGCGACGCTGATGCTCTACGACGGCGCCCCCTTCCATCCCGACGGCAACACCGTCTTCGATTTTGCCGCCGAGGAGCGCTTCAGCCACCTCGGCACCTCGGCCAAGTTCATCGATGCCGCCAACAAGGCGGGGCTGGAACCGGCCCGCAGCCACGACCTGGGCGGCTTGCGCGCCATCCTGTCCACCGGCTCGCCGCTGGTGGCCGAGAGCTTCGATTACGTCTACCGCGCCATCAAGTCCGACGTCTGCCTGGCCTCGATGTCGGGCGGCACCGACATCGTCGGCTGCTTCGCCGGCGGCAACCCCATAGCACCGGTCTGGCGGGGCGAATTGCAGAGCCTGGCGCTGGCCATGGACGTCGAGGTCTTCGACGCCGCCGGCCAGCCGCTGCGCGGCGACAAGGGCGAGCTGGTGTGCCGCAATTCCTTCCCCTCGATGCCCGTGAGTTTTTGGCACGACGACGACGGCGCCAAGTACCGGGCCGCCTATTTCGAGGTCTACCCCGGCGTCTGGCGCCACGGCGACTGGTGCGAGATTACCGGCCACGAAGGCATGATCATCTACGGCCGCTCCGACGCCGTGCTCAATCCCGGCGGCGTGCGCATCGGCACGGCCGAGATATACCGGCAAGTAGAACAGCTCGACGAGGTGCTGGAGGCCCTGATCATCGGCCAGGACTGGCAGAACGACGTGCGGCTGGTGCTGTTCGTTCGCCTGGTCGAAGGGCTCGAGCTCGACGGCAAACTGGAGACCCGCCTCCGCCGCCAGATCCGCGACAACACGACGCCGCGCCACGTGCCGGCCCGCATCGTCCAGGTGGCCGACATTCCGCGCACCATCTCGGGCAAGATCGTCGAACTGGCGGTGCGCGACGTGGTGCACGGCCGCGAGGTCAAGAACCGCGATGCGCTGGCCAACCCCGAGGCGCTCGAGCTTTTCAGCGGGCTGCCGGAGCTGGCTGAATAGGGATAGGGACACGAGTGTCATGGACCAGCGCCTCCTCGACGTGAGCTACCCGGTTGTCGAACTCGAAACCGCCGCCGTCAGGCTGTGGCGCGACTTCGCCCACCCCGGGCGTTCACTGCTGATTCCGTTGGCCGAAGCGCGCGAGATCCATGACCTGGCGGCCGAGGACTACATCGTGCTGATGGCCGAACTCCGCCTTCTCAGCCGGGTGCTGCAGCACCTCTACCGGGCCGACAAGATGAACCTGGCCTGCTTCGGCAACCAGGTGCCCTGGCTGCACTGGCACGTCATCCCGCGCCACCAGGACGATGCGCAATGGCCCCTGAGTGTCTGGCAAGAGCCGCCCGAGGCGGCACCGGCCGACGAGGCGGTTCTGGCTGAGCACGCCGAGCGCCTGCACTGGGCGCTGGTTGACGACGACGGGGAGGGGGCCTGAGGCGATCATGTCCCGGCTGCATCAGTTCAGCATCGACTTCGTGGCCGAGGAAGACCGGCTGCTGCTCAAGGTCAGCACCACCGATGGCCAGGAAGTCCGGGCCTGGCTGACGCGGCGTTACGTGCGCACCATCTGGCAGCTCATCGCCAAGCTCTTGGAACGCCATCCCGAGGTGCAGCGCCAGAGCGACCCGGCGACGCGCCAGGCCGTCGTCGGCTACCAGCACGACAAGGCCGTCGAGGCGGCCGATTTTTCCCAACCCTACCAGGCGGCCGAGGCGGTGACGGTGCGTCCGGCCGGCGACGATCCCATCCTGCCGATCACCCTTACGATCAAGACCAAGGGCAACATGCACACGCTGACGCTGTCCCCGGAGGCCGGCAAGGAGGTGGCGCTGGGTCTCGATTCCGATCATTTGCATTCCTTCGCCCACCTCTTGGTGGCCGCCGTCAAGCGGGCCGACTGGCAGCTCGAGCTGCCCATCGGCGACAAGGGCACGACCGAGCACGCGGCGCCGGAGTATCTTATGTAGCCGCCGCGGGCGGTGGTTCCTGGACAACGAAAAAACACCCCCTCCCGGCCCTCATATGGGAGTCTCGTTGTCAAGGTGGAACTCCTTTTGGTTTGGTTGTGATCGTCAGGCTTCGCACAGGATGGCCTCGTTTACGTTTTGAGCGGCATTGCCGCATCACCTCATATCCGGTCGGGCACT
>MPMA02172002.1_pt1 | contig 10499 bp, 11 predicted proteins | sample 1617361 | NCBI WGS metagenome assembly MPMA02 (sample SAMN05944807, study PRJNA350692) | marine metagenome | biome: marine; feature: ODZ; material: water; isolation source: 180 m water sample filtered on 0.2 um supor filter | place: Pacific Ocean | collected 2012-04-08 | depth 180m m | reverse complement strand
GCCGCCAAGCACCTCCGAGAGCACGTCGAGTGCTACGGCAATTCCGTCTGGGTCATCGTGATAGCTGGGGCTGAGATAGCTGCGCATCCATTCTGGCACCGCCACCCGCTCATCCTCCATCATTAAGCGCCTTGCGGCGCGCTGCGGCGGCTCCAAGGGACGTACACGCTCGGCGACAGGTTGCGCGAGAACGCGGCCATAGGTGTACTCGGCCAACGGCCGCAATTCCTCGACCGTAACGTCGCCGGCAACGATCAGAATGGCGTTACCGGGTAAGTAATGGCGCCGATAGAAAGCCAGCGCATCCTCACGGGTTAAGGCGCGGATCTCGTGCTCCCAGCCGATGACCGGCGTACCATAGGGATGGGAAAGGAATTGCGCCGCAGCCATCTGCTCGCCGAACTGGGCGTTGGCGCGATTGTCCGTGCGCATGCGCCGCTCCTCCAACACTACGTCGCGCTCGGTCTCGAAGTCGGTATCCTCGAAGACCAAGTTGACCATGCGGTCGGCCTCCATCTCCATCACCACCGCCAGGCGGTCGACGGCAATATTTTGAAAATAGCCGGTGTAGTCGTGATTGGTGAAGGCATTATCGTTGCCACCGTTGCGTGCAACGACACGTGAGAAGTCACCATCAGGCACGCTTGGCGTGCCTTTGAACATCATGTGTTCAAGCATATGCGCAATGCCGGAGACGCGCGGTGGCTCGTCAGCAGCGCCGATCTTGTACCAAATCGCATGGTGCACCACGGGTGCGCGATGATTGGCGATCACCACCACCTGCATGCCATTGTCGAGGAAGAAGGTCTCGGCACCGAAGGTCTTGCCCGGCGCGGCCTCTGCCATCGGTGTCAGGCCGAAGACCAACACAAGACAGGCCGCAACGAGCCGCGTCCACATCATCTGATCTCAGCGCCTTGCCAGCGTGATCAGATCAGAACGAGCTCAGCAGGCCTTCGAGCGGCGCCTGCTCGCGGCGCATGATGACCGGCGTGTCACCATAGGTCGGGGCCCGACCCGCCGCCGCATTCTCCCGCAGACGCTGGGCCTCGGCAACCGGGTCCAGCGCCAAGCCTTCCTTCTCGTCCTGCTGCCAAATCATCAGTTCGTTTACCCATCCCTCATCGTCAGCGGCAAGCACGGAGTTTTCGCGGTTGATAAGGTGCCGGATTCCGGAATCGGCCTCGTTGGCACCGGCCATGTTGAGTAACGCCAGTTCACCCGGGCTGCGTGGCGGCGGTGCACCGCCGACCGATGTGTGCTCAGCATTAGGGCCGAGAATGATTTTCTCTGCCTGGCGGCGCACATCCTGCTCCTGCGGACGCGGGGCGCCGGGAGTCGGCGGGCGTAGGTGATAGTCGGGCGGCAAGGCGAGCGGCTGCGCCTCGACAACCTGGTACTCGTCAGGTACTTGACGACCAACGCCGAACTGCTCCTTGATGCTGTCCCCGCAGCCGCCAAGTACCACCAACGCCATAGCCGCCACGGACATGAAACGCGCAGTTCTGAGATACTTTGTCATGATCCTGACAGCTTACCGTTACCGAGCCGCGGGATCAAACTTGTCGCCAGCAGGCCGATCACTCCTAGAGTGATAGCGGAATCGGCAACATTGAAGGCGGGCCAATGCTCGCCAAGAGCGTGAAAGTCGAGGAAGTCGAAGACCCAGCCGAGACGCACGCGGTCTATGACGTTGCCGATGGCGCCACCCACGGCGAGCCCCAGCGAGGCCGCCACCAGGCGCGACTCGGCCTGCGTCATCCATATGCAGAGACCTGCCGCAATGGCGATCGCGATGGTGGCAATTAACCACACCGGAACCGATTGGAAGAGGCCGAAGCTGACGCCCGTATTCTGCACGTGCACCAAGTTGAAGAATCCAGTCACCGCGATGAACATACCGGGCTCGGGCAAGACACCAAGCGTGACTAGTTTCGATATCTGATCGAGCACAGCGACGACAAAGGCGAACGCTAAGCCGAGCGTCAGATAGGCCCGCCTCCAACTCATGCTGCGACTGCGACCACCGCGTCGCAACGCCCGCACAGCCCAGTCTCGGACGAGACCTCGTGAAGCTGGCGCCAACAACGCTCACACTTATCGCCGTCAGCCGCCCCAACCACGACTGCAATACCGGGCTCCTCTGCCATGGTGAAGACATCGGCCGGTGCAGCATCCGTGGTCACCGTGATCTGCGAGGTGATGGCAAGCTCGGCAAGATCGACGTCCGCCAGTAAAACCGCATCGACCTCGCCGACATGCACGACGGGATGGGCTTGCAGGCTGGACCCGATGCGCTTCTCGCGGCGCTCGACCTCAAGCGCGCCGGTGACCACACGGCGGATCGCGCGCAGGCGCTGCCAACGCTCGGCCAGCGCGTCGTCGCGCCAGGCCTCAGGCGTCTCCGGAAAGGTACGCAGATGGACACTGTCGTCATCGGACGGATAGCGAGATAACCATGCCTCCTCCGCCGTGAAGGCGCACGCCGGAGCAAGCCAGATCACCAGATGCTTGAAGACGATGTCGAGCACCGTGCGTGCGGCCCGGCGCCGAACATTGCCGATGCCGTCGCAATAGAGGGAGTCCTTGCGAACGTCGAAATAGAAGGCCGATAGCTCGTTACCGCAGAAGGTGTGTAGCGCCGCGTAAAAGCGGTGAAACTCGTAATCCTTGAAGGCCTCTACCCGTAGCGCGTCGAGCTCCACCAGCCGGTGCAGCACCCAGCGCTCCAACTCCGGCATGTCGGCCGGCGCGGCACGCTCGCTCTCCTCAAAGCCGGCGAGATTACCGAGCAGGTAGCGTAGCGTATTGCGCAAACGGCGATAAGAATCGACTAGACCCTTGATTATCTCAGGCCCGATACGCAGATCGTCGGTGTAGACGCTGAGCACCGACCAGAGCCTCAGAATATCGGCGCCATTGTCGGCAATGAGCTGCTGCGGCGCCACCACGTTGCCGAGCGACTTCGACATCTTGCGGCCATCCGCGTCGAGCACGAAGCCGTGGGTCAGCACCGCGTTATAAGGCGCGCGGCCACGGGTGCCGCAGGATTCAAGAAGCGAGGAATGAAACCAGCCACGGTGCTGGTCCGAGCCTTCGAGATAGAGGTCGGCCGGCCAGCGTTGAGTCTCGTCACAGTCGAGTACGAAACTATGGGTTGAGCCTGAATCGAACCAAACGTCGAGAATGTCGTTCACCATCTCGTAGTCTGCCGGGTCGCGATCGGGGCCCAGGAACTGGGCGGGATCGGCAGTGAACCAAACGTCAGCGCCCGCTTCTTCCACCGCCGCCGCGACACGCTTGATGACCTCGCCGTCGCGCAGGGGCTCGCCCGTCTCCTTGTGCACGAAGACCGTAATCGGCACGCCCCATTCACGCTGGCGCGAGACGCACCAGTCGGGCCGCGTCTCAATCATCGCGCGGATACGGTTCTGGCCTATCGCCGGCACCCAGTGCGTCTCGTCGATCGCGGCTAGCGCCACCTCGCGCAAGTTGTTGGTCTCCATGCTGATGAACCACTGCGGCGTGTTGCGGAAGATCACCGGCTTCTTGGAGCGCCAGCTATGGGGATAGGAGTGGAGGTAGGATTCCACGCCGAGCAAGGTTCCATAGTCGGCCAGCGTGGCGATGATCTCCGGATTAACCTTGTAGACATGCTTGCCGGCGAACAGCGGCACGCTGTCGAGAAAGCAACCGTCATCGTCCACCGTCGATGGGGCGGGAATGTCATGCACTCGGCCAAGTTCGTAATCGTCGGCGCCGTGGCCGGGGGCGATATGGACAAAACCAGAGCCCTGATCTATAGCAACGAAGTCAGCCGGCAGAAGCGGCACGTCGAAGGTATAGTGGTCGCCCGCCAGCGGATGGCGTGCCCGCGTGCCGGCGAGCGCATGGCCGGCGAAAACGTCCTTGCGCTGGAGGTACAGTTTTGCCTTCTCAGCCACCGCGCTCTCCAGCGCCGTGGCCAGCACGATGCGATCGCCGGGCTTAGCCTGGGCACCGTCTTGCGCCTCCACTACCTCGTAGACGGCGTATTCCACATCTTCACCATAGGCAATGGCCCGGTTGCCGGGCATAGTCCAAGGCGTCGTCGTCCAGATCACAATATCGGCACCGGCGATCGCGGGCATGCCAACCTCGGTCACGGGAAAGCGCACGAAGATTGCCGGCGAAGTGACATCGTGATACTCGACCTCGGCCTCGGCCAGCGCGGTCTTCTCGACCGGCGACCACATTACCGGCTTAGCGCCCTTGTACAGCCCACCATTAAGCAGAAACTTACCGAGTTCGCGCACGATCTGCGCCTCGGCCTTGTAAGACATAGTGAGGTAGCGGCGCCCCCAGTCGGCGAGTACGCCGAGGCGAATGAACTCCTCCATCTGGGTGCCAATCCACTTCTCGGCATAGGCGCGGCATTCGCGGCGGAACTGCTGGACCGGCACCTCATCCTTGTTCTTGCCCTGTTTGCGGTAGTCTTGCTCGATTTGCCACTCGATGGGCAGGCCATGACAGTCCCAGCCTGGGATGTAGTGGGAATCGAGGCCGCTCATCTGGCGCGTGCGATTGACCACGTCCTTGAGAATCTTGTTAAGCGCTGTCCCCATGTGTATCGGCCCGTTCGCATAGGGCGGGCCATCATGCAGGATAAACTTCTCGCGTCCGCGCGCGCTTTCGCGCAGCTTGGCCCAGAGGTTGATGCGTTGCCAGCGTGCCAGTATGTCGGGCTCGCGCTTGGGCAGGTTGGCTTTCATGGGAAAGTCGGTGCGCGGCAAAAACAAGGTGCTCTTGTAGTTCCGGGTCACGGTATCCTCACGGATTGAAAGCGGTGCGGCCCTTGTCGGGCGGCGGCGCCGAACCCGCCAACATGAAGCGCGCGTTATAGCAGTCCTCGTCCATGTGGCGCACCAGATCGTCGACATCGTCGAATTTTTCTTCGGGCCGGATCCAGTTAACGAAGGCGACGCGCAGATATTTGCCGTAAAGATCCCCCTGGTAATCGAAGACGTGCACTTCCAGCAACACGGTCTTACCGCCGAAAGTGGGGCGCACACCGCAGCTTGCCACGGCGGGATGCCAATGCGTCTCGCTGCCCTCGACGATGCCGGCCCAGACAGCATAAATGCCGAAGGCGGGCTCGACATGCTCGTCAAGGCGGAGGTTAGCGGTCGGGTAGCCGAGGTTCCGTCCGCGCGCATCGCCGCGCCCTACCCGCGCCTCAACCTCCCAGAGGTGGCCGAGCACCGCCGCCGCCAACCGCGGCTCGCCGCGCTGCAGATATTGCCGCACGCGGGTCGAGGAATAGACTTCGCCTGCATTGCCGATGGCGGCAACGCTGGTGACGCCAAAGCCTTGCGCTGCACCGGCGTCTTCCAGCAACTGGTGGTCGCCCATGCGGTGGCGGCCAAAACGGTAGTCGTGGCCGATGGTTACGTGCTTGACGCCAAGTCCATCGACCAGCACGTCGTCCACGAAAGCCTCGACGCTCATCTCGGCAAAAGCGCGCGTAAAACGCATACAGAAGAACCAGTCGACACCGCATTCGCGTAAACGCCGGGTCTTAGCGCGAAAAGGAGTCAGGCGCGAAGGCGCGCTGTCGGCGCGCAACACCGTCGCCGGGTGGGGCTCAAACGACATCACACCGAGCGGCAGGCCCTCGTCGCGCGCCACGTTGGCGGCGCGGCCAATAACGCCGCGATGGCCCAAGTGAACGCCGTCGAAATTCCCGAGCGCGACCGCTGCGCCGCGCGCCGCCGGCGGAACTCGCCCATATTGTCGGCAAATCCGCATGGCCCGCGCGCTTTACCGCAAATGCGAAGTCTGGGCAAGCGGGTGTGACGAATACATTGGGAGTTAATTAGGTTTCGCTTCGGGTGCCTTAAATCGATGGTAAGCGGGTGGCGCATACGAAATGAAAGCATCTTATGCGGCCCGGCTTGGCACCATGACGACGGCTTCGCCGTCGATCACCACTTTCGGGCCGACGCTGCAGGTTGTCTCCAAACGGGCAAAACATTTATCAGCGTCGAGGCTAGTGATCGTAGCGCGTGCCACCACCGTGTCGCCGGCACGCACCGGCGCGCAGAAGCGGCAGTTCTGGCTGACGTAAATGACGCCGGGGCCGGGCAGCTTCGTGCCGAGCACTGTCGAGATCAGAGAAGCCGAGAGCATACCGTGTGCGATGGGGCCGCGGAAGCGCGTACGCGAGGCGTATTCGCGGTCGAGATGCACAGGATTGGTATCGCCAGAAATGCCGCAGAACAGCACTATGTCGCTTTCCGTTATGGTGCGGCTGTAGAGATTGCTCATACCGACCGCGAGATCTTCAAAATAGTGACCATCGAGTTCGCGATCGTGTGTCACCTCAGTCTCGGTTTCTGTCTCGGTCGTCATCGTGGTTTCCCCTAAATGCACCGCACCATTATTTATTGCGACGCAGTATATAGGGGCAGAGAAAATGATCTAGTTGTGTTCGATATTCAGTCAGATCTCATCGGCCTTGGCGATATGGCCGAGAATGTCCTTTTCCCAGCGTGCCTGGACGTTAGAATTGAGGTTCAGATAGTGCCAGCCATCGGCGATGTGCCGCGCTTGCGGGTCGATATCGGGCTTTAAACCTTTGCTGACACCATAGGCGCAGTAAGCGCCATAGGCTGGGGCTTATCTCACCGGATCGGCGACAAACAAATCGTGGTTCTCGGCGCTGGTAAAACCCCAGGAGGCGCCTTCCCACTCATGCTCGTATCGGGCCCTTCGATGGCATTGCCCTGCCAGGTCGGGTTGACGTGGTTGTCGGCTGCGACGGGCGGGGCGATACCGACGGCGAGCAGCGCCGTGGCCAATAGGATGTGCAGCTTGGAGGACATCTCCCCACTCCCGGAATAGGTTGCCATTTTTGCGAACCTAAGATGCGCCTCCGCCTTGCACAAGGCCTTCTCGCAAGGACGTGTTTGGCCTTTGACTGGCCATTCCGCGGGCCCTAATCTTTGGCGTCTATCGGAAAAGGAAGCCGCCTGTGACCATGGATATTGCCGACGAAGCGCGTCTCTCCGGCGGCGCACTCGAAAAGCTGTTACGTGCCGGCCACTTCGTTGTGACCTCGGAAACAACGCCGCCACTCTCGGCCGATCCGGCGACGTTGCTGGCCAACGTCGCACCGCTGCGCGGCGTAGCGGATGCCGTTAACGTCACCGACGGCGCTGGTGCACGCTCGCATATGTCAAGCCTCGCGGCCGCCGCGCTGTTGGCGCGCGAGGGCATCGAGCCCGTGCTGCAGCTCACGCTGCGCGACCGCAACCGCCTGGCTTTGCAGAACGATCTGCTGGGCGCGGCAGCGCTCGGCGTTGCCAACGTCATGTGCCTGCATGGCGACGATGTCGCTGGCGGCGACCAGCCAGATGCCAAGATGGTGCACGACCTCGACAGCGCGGGCCTGATCGCGCTGGCCTGCTCCATGCGCGACGAAGGCCGGTTGCCATCGGGGCGCGAGATTGCCTTGCCGCCGGCGCTGGTGGTGGGGGCTGCGGACACCCCCAGCGAACCCGGACCGGATTGGTCGCCGGTCGCGCTTGAGCGCAAGCTCGCAGCCGGGGCGAGCTTCTTCCAGACCCAGTTCTGCTTCGATGCGGACATGCTGCGCCGCTATATGGCGCGGCTCGCAGACGAAGGCATAACCGAGCGCGCCTGGTTCCTCATCGGCATCGGCGCCTTACGCTCGGCCAAGAGCGCACGCTGGATGACCGACAATCTGTTCGGCGTGCACATCCCCGAGGCCACCATTGCGCGCCTCGATGGCGCAAGCGATCCGCGCGAGGAAGGTCTTGCCATCTGCATCGAGCTGCTGGAAGCGCTGCCCGATATCCCCGGTGTCTCGGGCGCCCATGTCATGGGCCCTGGCGCCGAAGCCGCCGCCGCCGAAGCCATCCGCGACGCCGGCATCCGCGAGCGTCGCGCGGCTTAGCCAATTAGACCTGTAAACGCTCCACGACGAAGCTCTCGTCGACAAACCAGAGCCCACCATAAGTCTGCAGCACGTCCCAGGTGGCTTGCAAATAGGCATCGGAGCGCAGCACCTCAGCCAAGCGTACGTCCTCAATCTGTGCCACATAGACCGCAGCGTTCCACGCCGCTAGCAGTGTCGAAGTGCCGATATTGTTGCCAACCTCACCGGGCAGACACTGCAAATTGAAGCGGAACTCCGAGCGGTGGTCCGGGTAATCGTGAAAGCGGAACTCGTTCGCTGCCTCACCGAGATTCTGGCGCAGAGCCGCCACCAACTTCTGGCGCGACACTTGGAAAGGATCCTCTTCTGGCCAGACGGTACGGATGATCTCCATGCCTGGATCGCGCCCGGTAGACTGGATGGCGATCATGCGCCCACCCGGCGCTAGTGCCCGTGACAGCGGCGCCAGAACCGTACCTACCTTGCCCTCGGCCGGCATGCGCGCACGATAGGGCTGCGAGGCCACGACCAAATCGTAACCCGGCAACTCGCTACCGCGCCGCGGGATCACCGAATCGAGCACGAAGCGCCGATCCTCGCGATAGATCACCATTACCGACGGCACCACATAGACCGGGTTGCCGGACGACTCGCTCGTGCGTGCTCGCCAGCCATCGGCGATAAATGACTGCAGGCCCTTGATCTGCTCGTCGAACTCGTAGGCCGAATCGCCGCTCAGCGCTACCTCGTGCCAATTGAGGGCGCCGGCGTGGCTGGCGTCGGGGCGCAGCATTGGTGCCTCCGAATATCGCATGTTGGTTACCACCAACACCGTCTCGGGATGCTCGACGAAACGATCGGGCATCTTTTCCAGGCCGAGACGCACGTCCTCAACACTGATCTCCTTGGCCACCGCCAGAACCGGTACCGCGGGAAAATAGAAATGAACGCAGCGCATGACTCTGGTCAGCACCGTAGCGTCGCCCATGCCGGCATCGAACAGGCGCAGGGCCGGTGGGCGCGGCGCCAGTTTCTCAAGTTCCATGCCGACGCGCTCGGCGATCACCCACTTCTCGTTGCAGGTTGTCACGAAAAGCAGGTACTTCTCACGATTGTCGAAAAAGCGGAACGGGCGGTCGCCATCGTCACCGCCATATGGCACACCCATGTCCAAGGTGAAGCCACGGCGATCATATTTTTGTTTGATTTTCGTTATTTTGTCCCCTTTCCCCCCGCCATAGAGGCGGAAACTAGCTCCAACTTAACCCATGTTAAGGGCATGGTAGAGTGGAATCCATAGTGTCCTCTGTACCAAGTCTCCACTCCACTCGAATCTCGCATCCGACTTTGAGCCTCGCACCTAGGTGCGGGGCTTTCTTTCTTTGCCGCTGCTGGGCATAAGGGCGGCATGATCTTCAGCAACCTGAAGTCATTTGACGACGCGCTCCCTGCGGGACGTCTGCTCGGGCTCGATCTGGGAGCCAAGACAGTGGGCTTGGCGCTATCCGATCACGGGCGCGTTGTGGCTACGCCGATGGAGACCCTGAGGCGGACCAAATTCACCAAGGATACGAAGCAACTGCGCATAATTTGCCGTGAGTACGAGATCGTAGGTCTGGTGCTGGGACTTCCCCTCAACATGAACGGCAGCGAAGGCCCGCGGGCACAGTCGACCCGCGCCTTCGCCACTAATGTAGCAAAGCCGGTGCCCCTTCCGCTATTGTTGTGGGACGAGCGGCTATCGACCCAGGCCGTGACCCGCACCTTGCTCGATGCCGACCTGTCGCGGCGGCGCCGGGCCGAGCTCGTCGACAAGATGGCCGCCGCCTATATTCTGCAGGGCGCTCTCGACGCGCTTGCCGCCAGCGCCCCAAGAACGGCATGATGCCGCCTCTGGCGGCGCTGCTGCCGATTTTCACCCTGACCCCGTTTGGGTCCGGATTACTGCGCATCGACTTCCCAGCGACGGTGTCTGGTATCCTCTCGAGCGTCTGATTTATTTCCTGCTGTTCCCGGACGACCGCCTCACGCGCGCCGTTCGGCAGGCTGGACCTTGGTCCGACCATCATGGCGATTGTGGGCGCTGTGCTGATGCTGTCGCTCGTCGGACTCCGGGTCGGCCGCGCACTCGGTTTCAGCAGGCCGCTACCGTCCTGCTGCTTTTCGCCGCGCCGCCCGGTTCGCCTGTAACCTATCTGATGGCGCGGCAGATGAGCGGCAACGCACCGCTGATGGGGGATCATGCTCAGCGTTATCACCATGCTTACCGCGACCACACCGCAGATGTGGCGGGAACTTTTCGACTAAAGCGTGTTTGCCGGCTTGCCCTCGCGCAAACGAAGGGTATGATCAGCGTTTTGATGCCACTATCGGATCGTACCATAGCTAGCGTACAGTCGCATCTTCTCGGCATTGCCGGAATGAGCGCAGCAGAGATCGAGCACATTCTCGACCTTGCGGAATCCTATGCTGCACTCAATCGCAAAGCTGCCAAAAAGCTGGACCGCCTGCACGGACGTACACTGATCAACCTGTTTTTCGAAAGCTCGACGCGCACGCG
>MPMA02120824.1_pt1 | contig 10518 bp, 4 predicted proteins | sample 1617361 | NCBI WGS metagenome assembly MPMA02 (sample SAMN05944807, study PRJNA350692) | marine metagenome | biome: marine; feature: ODZ; material: water; isolation source: 180 m water sample filtered on 0.2 um supor filter | place: Pacific Ocean | collected 2012-04-08 | depth 180m m | reverse complement strand
CACCATCAGCGCTAATAAAGCGAAAACGGTATACGCGACGGATGTTGACGGCGACGGCGATGTGGACGTGCTATCTGCATCTGCCAATGATGGCAAGATCGCCTGGTATGAGAACAACGGCCTCACCAGTGGCGTGCGCTCGGTCTCGGTGGGAACGCAGCATACCTGCGCCCTGACCACTCTGGGCGCGGTGAAGTGCTGGGGCGCAAACACCTACGGCCAGCTGGGTGACGGCACTACCACCAATAGCAGCAGCCCGGTGGACGTTAGCGGCCTGAGCGCAGGGGTTCAGGCGGTGGTTGCCGGCGGGTACCACACCTGCGCGCTGACCTTCGAGGACGGTGTGAAGTGCTGGGGTATCAACACCAACGGCCAGCTCGGGGATGGCACCACCACCAACCGCAGCACGCCCGTGGCGGTCAGTGGCCTGAGCAGCGGGGTCGGTATGATCACTGCGGGAAGCGCGCACACCTGCGCGCTTCTGACCAGTGACTCGGTCCAGTGCTGGGGCAACAATGCTTATGGGTCTCTGGGCGACAGCAGTAGCACCCAGAGGACGGCACCGGCCGCGGTCAGCAGTGTTTCAGGCTCGGCCACCTTCACGGATGTTCCGACCTCGCACTGGGGTTTCCGCTACATCGAGACGCTGTACGCAAATGGCTACACCGCTGGGTGCAACACCAGCCCGCTCAAGTACTGCCCGGACAACACCATGAACCGTGCCGAGATCGCCGTTTTCGTGGAGCGCGGCATTCACGGGGCCGGCATGGCCACGCCGGCGCAACCGACTTCGTCAAGCAACGTCTTCACCGACATTTCTCTCGGCCCGACTCCCTGGTACGCGAAGTGGGCCGTCGCCCTGTGGGATGACGGTTACACGGCCGGGTGCAGCAGCAGCCCGCGCAAGTACTGCCCGCTGCAAGGGCACACGCGCGCTGAGGGCAGCGTCTTCTACCTGCGTATGCTCAACGGCGTCAGCCATAGTCCGACGGCGGCCACCGGCCTGTTTACGGATATGGCCACCAGCTGGTGGGGTGCAAAGTGGGGCGAGGCAGCGTTCCAGGCTGGGCTGATAAAGGAGTGCACGATTGATCCGACGCGCACCTTCTGTGCCAACAACGGGCTGGACCGAGCGCTGGCGGCCTACATGATGGTCAAAGCGAAGGACCTGCCGCTGACCACGATCTCTGCGTCCGGCGATCACACCTGTTTGCGCACCCCGGCCGGTACGGTGAAGTGCTGGGGTTACAATAGCGCCGGCCAGGTGGGTGACGCATCCACTGCGAATCGCAATAGCCCGGCTGACGTGGTGAATTAGCGCTACCACACATCTCATTGTTCACTCACATCCGGGTTTCTCGCTGTAACGCCGGTGAAACGCTCCGCGTATATCATTACAGCTAGTAATAAGGTGGTGGCGATGAGTAACCCCGCACAGCGCGTTTTGAAAGCCCTTTGTCTTTCCGCCGGGCTGTTGGCGGTGCAGGTGGCTTTTGCTGCGCCTGAACCGGTCAGGGCCGAGGGAGTCACCACGGACTCAGACGGCCCGGAGATCGTGACGCTTTCGGTCAGCGAGGCTACGGTGGCGCCGGGCGACACCTTCACGATCACGGCCCAGGTGCAGGACGGCGCAGAGGTGCAGAGCGCGGGCTTCTATTTCACGTTGGACGGGGCGCAGCGCGATTTCTGCGGCCAGGGGCTGCAGCTGACGGGCGGTGACGCAAATGCGGGCACGTGGACGCACGAATGCGTGGTTCCCGCTGATGTTCAGGGCGGCGATTACACCATCGTTCCGTACGCGCAAGACGCCGTCGGCAACTACACGAACACGAACTGCTGCTCTTCCTCTGATACCCGGGCATACTTCAGCGTGGATGGCGGCACCACTGACTCAGACGGTCCGGAGATCGTGGCGCTTTCGGTCAGCGAGGCTACGGTGGCGCCGGGCGACACCTTCACGATCACGGCCCAGGTGCAGGACGGCTCCGGTGTGGATCACGCGGCGTTCTCGTTCAGGTTGGACGGAGCGCAGCGCGATTTTTGCGGGCAGGGGCCGCTGCAGCTGACGGGCGGCGATGATACCGACGGCACATGGACGTATGACTGCGTGGTCCCGGACGATGTTCAGGGCGGTGAATACACTATCGTGCCCTACGCGCAGGACGCTGTTGGCAACTACACGAACACGAACTGCTGCTCTTCCTCCGATACCCGCGCCTACTTCAGCGTGGATAGTGGTTCCGCGGACTCAGACGGTCCGGAGATCGTGGCGCTCTCGGTCAGCACGGGCACGGTGGCGCCGGGCGACACCTTCACGATCACGGGCCAGGTGCAGGACGGCTCGGGTGTGGAGATGGCGGCCTTCTGGTTCACGTTGGACGGGGCGCAGCGCGATTTCTGCGGGCAGGGTCTGCAGCTGACGGGCGGCGACGCAAATGCGGGAACGTGGACGCATGACTGTCTGGTGCCGGACGATGTTCAGGGCGGGGATTACACTATCGTGCCGTACGCGCAGGACGGCGTCGGCAACTGGACGAATACGAACTGCTGCTCGTCTTCTGATACCCGGGCATACTTCACCGTTGCTGATGGTGACGCCGGGGAGCCCGAGCCCACTGCCGAGCCCACTGCCGAGCCCACTGCCGAGCCTACTGCCGAGCCCACGGCCGAGCCGACCATTGACGATGACCCACCGCCGAGTGTGCAGTTCCCTGATAGCGATGATAGTGTGACCAGTACGCCCAGCGATGCGGCCCCACCGGTGCCTGTGGCAATAACCTTTGACACGCGGGACGTGATAGTGGGCGGGGCGGACAATTTCTCTCTGGCGGACTTGGGGGTCGAAATTGAGGTGACCGATGACGTCAGCGGATTTACCTCTGCCGAGATGAGGTGGCGAATCGAGTCGAATGCGTACACCGCGGTTAGTTTTAGCGAAAGTGGGATCATTTCTGGGAGCGCACAGAACGGTGTATTTGGGGTCACCGGATCCAATTCGGTCAGCCGGTTCAGTCCGGCGCAAGTGGCAACGTTCTCCTATCTAAATCTCAGGGACAAGGCAGGAAACAACAATTATTATCGTGACGATGAGTTGACGGCTCTGGGCTTCGATGTTTCCTCTTTGACGTTGAACTTGACGTCAGGCGCGGCACAATTCGGTGACGCCGCCTCCAGTGGCTCCGAGAGCGTCACATCGGTCAGCGTTCCGGTGGTCCTGTCGGCCGCAGTCAGCCAGGATGTCACGGTTGATTATTCCGTCACCGGTGGCACGGCCACTGGCGGCGGGGTGGACTATACCCTGGCGGGCAGCACGGCCACCATCGCCGCTGGAAACACCACGACGAACATAGCACTGACCGTGGTGGACGACAGCCTCTACGAGGGCGATGAGACCATCATCATCACGCTGTCCAATCCGAGTAACAACGCGACCCTGGGGAGCAACGCCACCCATACTTACACGATCATTGACGACGACCCGCAGTTCACCGTGCAGTTCACCGCGGCCACCTCCAGCGGCTCGGAGAAGAGCAACACTGCGGCGGAAATCGCAATCGAACTCTCCACCGCCAGCCTTCAGGATGTCTCCGTGAATTACGCCGTCACCGGCGGAACGGCCACGGGCAGCGGGGTGGACTACACCCTGGCCGATGGCACGGCCACCATCGCCGCTGGAAGCACCACGACGAACATCGCCCTGGCCGTAGCGGACGATAGCCTCTACGAGGGCGATGAGACCATCATCATCACGCTCTCCAATCCGAGCAACAACGCTACCCTGGGGAGCAGCACTACGCACACTTACACTATTTCGGCGCCGCCCCCGACGTTCACGGACGTGCCGGCTACGCATGCCTACTTCAACGCTATCGAGACCCTATACAATTCCGGATACATCTCCGGCTGTAGCAGTAGTCCGCTCAAGTACTGCCCGGGAAACACCATGTCACGGGCTCAGAGTGCGGTGTTGGTGCTCAGGGGCGCGAACGGGCCGAGCTTCGTACCACCGCAGCCAAACCAGGCGATCTTCGCTGATTTGCCGTTGTCCAACTGGGCGGCCAAGTGGGCAGCGGCCATGTACAACGGCGGTTTCACCTCCGGATGCGGTAGCAACCCGTTGCGCTATTGCCCCGGGCAGGGGCTCACACGTGCGCAGGGCTCGGTGTTCTTCCTGCGCATCAAGTTCGGCAGCAGTTACACTCCTCCATCTGCGAGCGGGGTTTTCAGCGACATGGCAAGCACATTTTGGGGCGCAAAATGGGCGGAAGCAGCCTACAATGAAGGCCTGATCCCGGCATGCGAAACCGGTCCTGCGCTCAGGTTCTGTGCGGACGATCCGCTTGACCGTGGCCTGGCGGCCCATATGATGGTGCAGGCCAAAGGCTTGCAATGACGCCAGGTTCCCGGGTCGCTGTGGTAACATGATCCATCTCATTGCGGGCAGGGTGAACCTTGTGAAGTGGGCTTACAGTGATGCAGTTGGAATGGCGCAATTAACCACGTACGTTGCGGACATGGTCTCTAGGCGCGGTTGCGGATCTGCTGCGCCTCCAACCTCAGTGAACGGTTCAGCATGATCGGCAAGACGATAGGACACGAACGCTACAAGATCACCGAGCTGCTGGGTGAAGGCGGCATGGCATCCGTCTACAAGGCTGATGACAGCAGCCTGGGGCGACCTGTGGCCGTCAAGTTCATCCGTCGCGACCGCGTGCGCTCCAAGAAGATGGTCGAACGCTTCAAGCAAGAAGCTCGCGCTCTCAGCCAGGTGCGCCACCCGAACATTCTCAACGTGCATGATTTCGGAGAACACGATGGGAACCTGTATCTGGTGACTGAATATGTCGCCGGCGGCACTCTGCGCGAGAAACTCGATAAACCCACGGGTTGGCAAGCGGCCGTAAAGCAGGTGCTGGTGCTTGCGCGGGCTGTGGAGCACGCCCATGCTCAGGGTATCCTGCACCGTGACATTAAGCCCTCCAATGTGCTCATTCGCCTGAATGATGAGGTGGTGTTGTCTGACTTCGGCATCGCTGTATTGCTGGATCAGCGCGGGTCCAAAAAGGAGCAGGACGTGACATCCACCGTGGGAACGCCGGAGTACATGGCGCCAGAGCAGGCCACCAGAGGTCGCAAGGTGGATCATCGCGTTGACATTTACGCTCTGGGTGTCCTTTTCTACGAGATGTTGACCGGAAGCAAACCCTACTCGGCCGACACTCCTGTGGCTGTGCTGCTCAAGCACGTTAACGAACCCGTGCCCGCGCCCAGCGAAGTCGTTCCCGATGTCCCGGCTGCCGTAGAACAAGTTGTCAAAAAGGCAATGGCTAAGGACCCCGACGACCGTTACGTGACCGCTGCCGCGTTCGCGGACGCGCTGCAACAACTAGTGGGAGGGGCGCCTGAGACGCTCTCTTTGCAGCAACGCCTTACCGAACTGGTAAAGGCGCCGCGCGTCGCGTGGCCGTACTGGGCCGGTGGCCTGATAGTTGTCGGGGCAATCGGGTTCACCATGTGGAGGTTGGCGGTTCGCCCGCCTTCCGTACCTGAGATTCCCACGGAGATCGCGGGCGAGGCGCTTGAGCAGATTGCGACCGAGATCCCCGCGCAGCCGGTGCCTGCCACCAACCCACTTGTGGTGGCCATGGCTACGCAGCTCGCTGTGCTCCAGAAAGTGGTAGAGAATCTGGGAAGCGCACAGCTGGTTGAATCGGGGACGGTCGTGTTAGAGGAGGCTGTAGAACCCGAGGCAGAGCCCGTGGCGTTAGAAGAACTCGACCTCGGAGACGCACTCAATGTGGATGGTTTCATCCAGGCAGGACGGAGCCTCAAGCTCACGCTTGCGAATGGCACTGAGATTAGCCTGGGCGAAAACACGGTGTTCAGGTTTGGCGAATCCGGTGCGGATCCCAGCGCTTCTGAAATGAAGTTGACGCTTTCGGATGGTGAAATGTGGATTAACTTACATGGTGGCAAGCTCGCGGTGAAGACCCCGGCAGGCATCGCCACAGTGGAGGGGTCGATGCTGGGTATCTCTTATTCGTCAGAAGACGAAAGCGTCGATACCACATGCATGGAAGGCACGGTGAAACTGTTCACCAGAGGCGATGAAGGCACCATCGTGCCGCCGGGACAGCGGGCAGAATCCAGCGTCGGCACTGACGCGCCGGCAGTGGCCAGTGCAATGCCCACCGAGAAACTTGTCGGTTGGGCGATGAATGTATCCGATTCGATTGAAGTGATGGCCGATGCGGAGGTGGTACCGCAGGACACCTTCGTCGATATGGCAGCCAGTCTGCCAACTGACGACCAAAGGGGGCAGGAGGCGCTGGGGACTGTGGTGGAGGTAGCAGATGTTGTGACCCTGGTCTCAGTGGTAGAGAATGTCCCGGCCGAGTCCCTGGGGATAGCAATGGCGGTAGTGGACGAACGCGATCCCCAAAGCGTGAAATTCGATGCAATTATGGACATGATCCCGGATGAGACTCTCGGAGAGGTAGTTGCCGGCGTGTCTGCCAGAAGTGCGAGCGAGCAGGCATTGGTGCGCTTTGTCGATGATCTTTCGGATGAACGACTGGAGAACATGACCATCGGTGCACCGCCTGAGGCTCTTGGTGCTGTCATAGTCGCGATGGATGCGTTTGATCCTGAAAGCGAAAAATTCGGTCAGATTGTGCAATTCGTCCCAGACGAGGCGCTTGGCGAGTTGGTCGAAGGCGCCGCGGGTAGGGATGACAACAAACGTGCAATGGCTCGCTTCGTCAACAACCTTTCGGATGAGAGACTGGAAACCATGGCGCTTGATGCCACGGAGGAAGCTCTCGGAGAGATGATTGTCTCCATGAGCGCTTTTGGCTTTGAAAACCATGTGGTCTCTGACGTGCTGGCGTTTGTCCCGCCAGACAAGATGATGGGCATGCTCGAAGCTGTTGCGACGATATCAGAAACGGAGGGTGAAGCCGGCAGTCCGGGTCTGAGCTTCCCCATCCCTGCTCCCGGGCAGGAGATTGATCCAATGGCGGCAGTTAATCAGGCCATAAGCGAAATGTGGACATTCATGCCTGAGGATTTGCAGTCGAGCGCGATGGACGAGTTGAAACCGGAACACCTTGGGGTTGTCGCCGGCGGTCTCGCTTTTGACGACGCGGCGGGTGGAGGAGCATTGCTGGGCGGATTCATGGGTATGATGCCCGAGGACAAGTTGGGCGGCACGCTTGATGCGATCGCTGACGCTGGAGGAGAAATGGAGGATGTCGCAGGTTACCTCGATTCGGACGATTTGGCGAATTATTTCGAGTACACGCAAGCAGAACCTGGTGGGGGAGGCGCTCTTGGGTCGATAAAGGAATTCGTTCCGGGGGAAATAGTGGATGGAGCCATTGATATAATGCCGGATTTCGATAGTTTAGATGACCTAGAGCAGGAGATAGTACTACCCCCCGAAAAACCTGCCGAGGAATTTTTCGAAACCCCGGGCGGTGATGAATTCTTTGAGCAAGGAGAGCGCCCAGAAGAACCGAGGTTTGAACCCGGTGAGGGGCAGATCATGCCACGGCCGGAAGAGCCGAAACCTGATCCCGGTGAGGGACAGATGCCCCCAGGCTTTGAAGAGCAACGGCCTGGCCCAGGGATCATCCCGAAGCCGGAAGAAGAGTTGCCTGCTCCGCAGCCCGAACCGGAAGAGCCCATCTTTGCTCCGGTGCCGGAGCCGGAAGAGCCCTTGAACCTGCCGCCACCCGAAGAAATAGCAACGGAACTCCCTGGGTTCCAAGACGACTTCCAGGAAGAGTTCCCGGCTACGCCGGTTCCTTAATCCATAATGATTGCTGAGGCCCTATGACCACCGCTTACGACTCAGCCTGGCCACGTCCCGGTCCAACCCAGGACGTGCGCGAAATGTGGCGGCACCGTGACTTGCTGGTGCTGCTCATCGCGCGCAATATCAAGAACCGCTACAAGCGTTCGGTGCTTGGCCTGGCCTGGACCATGCTCAACCCGCTGTTGACCATGGTGGTGCTCGCGTTGGTCTTCTCTAATCTGTTCGCCCCTGCGGTGAGTCACTACCCGATCTACCTGTTGTCGGGCCTGGTATTGTGGAACTTTGTAGCGCAGGCCACGACCGCGGCGATGAATGACCTGGTGTGGCACAGCAGCCTGCTGAAGCGCGTGTACGTGCCGCGCGCGATCTTTGCGGTGGCCGCAGTCGGCACCGGGTTGGTCAACCTTGGCCTGGCGCTCATTCCATTGGGCCTGGTGGCGCTCGCTACCGGGGTGCCCTTGAAGCCGGCGATCCTGATTATGCCATTAGTGGCCCTGCTGGCGGCCATGTTCGCGCTCGGGGTCGGGCTTTTCGTGTCTACTCTGGCGGTTTATTACACCGACGTGATCGATACCTACCGTGTCATTCTGACTGCCTGGTTGTATTTGACGCCGGTCTTTTACCCCGCCAGCATCGTGCCGGATGGGGTGGCGCGCTGGCTGCAATATAACCCGATGACCCATATCGTCGAGTGTTTCCGAGCTCCGCTGTACCGGGGGGAGTTACCGGAGGTGCATTCGCTGCTGGTCACGCTCATGGCTGCACTGATTTCCATGGGACTGGGGTGGGTGGTCTTTTCTCGCAAAGCGGATGAATTCGCCTATCGCGTCTGAAGAATGCAATTACCGAAATGACTGAGCCAATTATCCAACTAGACGACGTCTCGGTAAAGTATCGGCTCCAACAGGAGCGGATCACATCCTTGAAGCAGTTCGCCATTCAATGGATGCAGCGCCAGGTGACTTACAAGGACGTCTGGGCGCTGCGTGACGTGTCCCTGGCTGTGGAGCGAGGGGAGGTGCTGGGCGTGGTCGGCGCGAACGGGGCCGGCAAGAGCACATTACTCAAGGTCGTGGCGCGCGTGCTGCGTCCGACCAGCGGGCGGGTTTCGGTGCGCAGCAGCGCTGCTCCGTTGCTCGAGCTCGGCGCCGGTTTCGACTTCGAACTTACTGGGCGCGAGAATATTTATCTCAACGGCGCGATCCTGGGGCAGCCGCGCCGTGACATGGAGCGTAGAGTGGGGCAGATCGCGGATTTCGCGGAGTTGAACGGATTCCTGGATGCTTCCCTACGCACCTATTCGACCGGTATGGTGGCGCGGCTTGGTTTCGCCGTGGCGACCGATGTGGCGGCGGATATTCTCATCATTGACGAGGTGCTGGCGGTGGGCGACGAGGCTTTCCAGCGCCGGTGCCTGGAGCGCCTGGAAGAATTCTGCCAGGCAGGCGTCACGATTCTGGTGGTCACCCACAACGCCGCCATGATCCAGCAACTTTGCGACCGGGCTGTGTGGCTGGATAAGGGTGCCGTAAGGGCTGTAGGCCCTGTCGACGATGTGCTCGAACGTTATCAATCCAGTCAGGCGCGCTGGAGGCGGAGTGAGTTGCTCAAGGATGGTGGTGCGATGAGCGCGATGGAATACTCTCAGATTGCAGATAGGCTTGCGGAGAGGGCTCCCTGCAACATGTTGGTGTTTGGAGCCGGTCACGACAGCGATTTGTGGTGCGACGTCAATCAGGGCGGAACGACGTACTTCATCGAAGATGACCCGGCGTGGGCTGCGCTGGGCGGCGAGAATGTGGTCATGGTTACATATGACACGAAATCCGCTGACTGGGAAACGCTGTTGACCGACAGCAGCTGCCGGCGCTTGGAGATGGAGTTGCCCTCCGAAATTGAACGCACGAAGTGGGACTTCATTGTGGTTGACGCGCCCAAGGGATATGAGCCCACTTTGCCGGGCCGCATGCAAAGCATTTACATGGCGTCAAAACTGGCACTGGAGAACGGAGACACAGATGTATTTGTGCACGATTGCGATCGACAGATTGAGAATGCGTACGCGAACCGTTTCCTGCGCCAGGAAAACCTGGTATGCGAAGTGGAGAGTCTCAGGCATTACCACATTGACGCGGGCTAGGTGTGAGAAGATCACTTAGCATAGGTCCGTTGAACGTCCCTCTTCCGAAGTCCCTCCGGGCATCCCACTTAGCCGGTTTGCCAATCCGGGCCACGAAACGTGTGACACGGGTTATGCGGCGCGATCGTGTACAGGTAGCTTCGCGCATTAACGGCGCCATTAGGATGTGCAATCAGGAGATTGGGCATCGCGATTTCGAGAGATTTCTCACCCTCGCTGACCGGGCCAAGGCCGAAATCTTCGATAGCTTGCTTGGTGAAATCGGCCGGGCAGCATCACAGATCATTGCCCTTAAACTCACGAATCTCGTTGTCGCCAAATACGAGTGTGTACACCGACACACACACCTGCTTTCCCGTCCGATTGGGCTGATAGTGGACCCATCAAATGCATGCGGTCTCAGCTGTCCGGGGTGCGTACATTCCAAAAGTTCGAGGGCATCCGAGGTCTTTATATGGCCGTCCGGCCTCTTGAGTGAGCAGAATTTCGGGAGGTTCATACAGGAATATGGCCCCTACGCCATAAATGTCATTTTTTGTAACTACGGGGAGCCATTGAT
>MPMA02215658.1_pt1 | contig 10560 bp, 3 predicted proteins | sample 1617361 | NCBI WGS metagenome assembly MPMA02 (sample SAMN05944807, study PRJNA350692) | marine metagenome | biome: marine; feature: ODZ; material: water; isolation source: 180 m water sample filtered on 0.2 um supor filter | place: Pacific Ocean | collected 2012-04-08 | depth 180m m | reverse complement strand
TCCCGCAGGCAGGCGATGGCGACGCAGGCCTGCCCGAGGCCTACGAGTGCAGCCCAGCGCTGCTGCCTCACCTGCACCGAGACCTCGACGAGTGGTTCCCCCGTGCGCAAGCTTGCGCCGAACTTGAGGTGACAGAGCCTCTCGAGGACGGTCAGCTCGAGGCCGTCGGCGCCGCTCTTGGCGCCAGGTGCAGCTCTTTGGCTCCGCGCTGAGGACGATTCGCTGGAAGTCCTGGGGCCCTCGCCGGCCCTGGGCCCCGTAGCGGCGACTGCCGCAGCAGGCATGCGTCATTGCCTGGCCACTCGCGGCACTGCCAGCGAGGGTCACGGTGCCGCTGCGGAGGCCATCGCCGCGCAGGCACTGACGCAGACTCCCGTGCTGGAAGTCCTGGGGCCCTCGCCGGCCCTGGGCGCCGAGGCGACGACTGCCGCCGCGGGCATGCGTCATTGCCTGGCCGTGACTCCGTGCGAGCTCTGCAAGCTCTGCGCACTGCGGACAGCGCACGATTCCGACGGAGTCCTTGTCGACATCAGCCATCTGAATTGAGGGTGTAAGCAGTTTTTTCGTTTGGTTGACGGGTTCAACAAATGTTTTCACGGCTTACCATACTTGCAAGTAGCTCGGAACCTGACGAGGAAGTGCCATAATCAGAAAGCGTCGGCATGAGGCCTAGGCGCTCCTCCCTCCGCTTTGGAGGAGAGAAGATTTCTATGGCCCTCTCCAGAGCCGTTGAGGCTTCCTTTTCTGTTGGGATTTAATGGTGGACTCGACTTAGCCCCGAGAGCCTCGCCAGGTTCCAGACTCGATTTTTGGATTTAGATTTATGCTTATGTACAAGCTTGTTCAAACTCAGACATTGTTGCAGAATAGTCATCAGTTCTAACAAATAAGCATGAAGGCCCAGGATATTCCATCCATCAACATGGTAGCAGGAGCAATTGATTTGCAGCCTTCGGGTTCTTCACCGAAGAGAGCACACAGGGTAGCCATGCAAGATACCGATGTGGGGGGCGACATCAACGTCGGAAGCACGGCAGCGGCCGCTGCCGCGACGAGTGCGCCCTCAGCGGCAATGCCTGATGCCAGCGACGGCACCAGTGGCACAGTGGTGGGGTCCTTACCACTGGCGCCGCGGCTGGCAGTAGCACCGCAGTCCACCGGCCAGCAGCTTCTCGACAGTCAGCAAGCTGCGGACTGGGTGCGATGGCTGATGGCGCAAGAGAGCCATCAACGCCAATGGGCCGCCGACATGGCCGCGGCGTTGGACGCCCAACGTCGAGAGCTTGAAATTATCAGCGCTCGCTCCGAAGGACGTCACAACGAAGTGGCCAAGGCCCTGGCGAGCGGAGCGGCGGCTGTGCAGCAGCACGGCGCCGCCGTTGGAGCTGCTGCGACAGCTCTCGAGGCCCGGGTCGACCAGCGGCTGGGCGCGGTGGAGGCCGCGCACGTGGCGCTGGACGCCAGGGTGGTCGCCTACACGAACACCCTGGAGACCCGGCTCAAGGTCTTCGAGGACGAGCTTCGAGGTTACACTCGCGACCTCGAGGCTAAGCTCAGCGTCCTCGAGCAACACGCGACGACGGCTGCTGCCGCCGCTGCCGCTGCTAGCGGCGCGTCCGCCCTTCGGGAACGGGACGCGTTTGTCAGCATGCAAGCGGGGGCGCCGCTGGCCGAGACGCAGCGCTTGGGCCAAGCGATCAGCGACGTCGCTCAGCGCACCGCAACCGAGGCAGCCACCCTCGCCATGCAGGTGGGCGCAGTTAAGCGCGAGCTGGAGGCGAGGATCACGGCGGTCAACGACGTGATCGACGCTGTGAGCGTGGCGGCCCAGGTGCAGGAGACCGCCGCGGATGCGCAGCTCGGCCGCCTCTCTGTGGATGCAATAGCGCTCAAGAGCGAGGTCAGCCGCCTCCAGCTGGAGGTGACACGCCTTGCCAAGTGGCAGGGGACGGCGCATCAGCAGACTGCTCCTTACGACCGCTTCGCCCCAACCCTCGAGGCAGGGGCGTCGAAGGCAGTGGGAGCAGTCAACATGTGGAGCGCGTATCAAAGCACGCAGAACGCAGGCGAAACGCAGGCTGATGGAAGCTCTGGCGCCCACAACCGAGCTTCGTGCAGCGGATGTGGGTCTGCTGGAGCTGCTCTACGCGAAGATGGCATGCTTGTCGGCGCGGGAGCAGCGGTTCCGTCGGCCTATGTGGCGCCAGGCTCGAGTTGCGCCTGTGGAGGATATAATATGTGCGGCCAACAGCGGCCGCAGCTCTCACCCGAGGACGTCAGTGCCAGCCCGGCTCGAGGCATTGACGCAAGCTTCCGCCCCGGCGCCCACAACCCGGCCTCGTGCTACGGATGTGGGTCTGCTGGGAGGGGAAGCGAGCCGCACTACGCGGGGACCTCGGCGCCAGACCCATGGGGCACCAGTGACCCATGGAGCGCCGCCCCACGGCTCGCCAGCGCGCGGCGCATCGACAGGTGGACGGTCATCTTCGACCAGAAGGAGGTCAGGAACGTCCCGTCCTACAACGGCAAGGACAAGACTGAGATGTGGCGAGCAAAGATGACGAACTACCTCATGTCCCGCGCGCCGGAAATAGCGCGCCTACTGGCCTGGGCCGAGCAGCAGCCGCAGCCCATTATCACTGAGACGCTGAATGCTCAGCCAGAGCTCTGGGCCATGGGCGTGCAGGGAGCCCTCACGGTGGCTCCGGACATCTGGTCATTTCACCTCTGGGGCGTCCTCAACATGAACCTAGAGGACAAGGCCTGGGAGATCTTCGAGGCGTGTCAGCCTATGAATGGCCTCGAGGTCTGGCGTCGTGTCCTCAAGAACCACGTGAAGAAGACGCCCGCGGAGATTTTAGACCTCGAGACGTCAGCTTCGCATCCGCCAAAATGTCGTCTTCATAGCGAAGTTGATGCAGCCATCTTGAGATGGGAGGCCAATGTCAAGAAGTACCACGATTCGCTCCCTCGTGGGTCTCCCGAGCGCCTCTCAGAGCAGAAGCAGGTCCATGCTCTGACCAGGCTTCTCCCGACAGATATTCAGGAGAAGGTGCTCTGGGAGGCCAGCGGTCTTGACACGGTCCACCAGCTCAAGGAGTGGACGACGAGCAAAATCCGCCTCTCCGCGCATCTTCATCGCGGGCATCCTGGCGGTAACAAGCTGGCCGCGCTCGTAGCCAGCCTCGACGACGATGACGACGACGAGACACGTCAGGAAGTCGAGGACCTCACGGAGGCATCGAGCGAGGCGGAGGTCAACGCTGTCATGGCCAGGAGGGGCGCACGGCGAGCCGTGCGGGCCAAGCGCGGCTCACCGTCGCCGCCTAAGCCGACCAGAGACTTGGTGTGTCCTAACTGCCTCGAGAAGGGCCACACCGGAGCGCAGTGCAAGAAACCACGGGTGGACAACAAAGACCGAAAGTGTTTCTTGTGCAAAGAAAAGGGGCACCGTGCCTCAGAGTGTCCCTCAGCCAAGAAAAGCCGTGGGACGAATGCGCTCACATCTGGCACGGGCAGTGATGAGGCGGTGCATCAGTTCTGTTTGGCGTACGATGAAGAGCCGCCTGTGCAGCGAAAATCGCAGGCCCAGTCCGCTTGTCGTGAGAAAGCCGATGGCGAAGCGGCCAGGACGCTGGGTTCGTCCCGGGCGCCTGGTTCTGCTGAGGCCTCGGATGAGGCACGTGGAGAGGGCGCCCAGAGTCTGGCTTCGTGCCGGGACCTGGAGTCTGCCAGTCCCGTGCAAGGAAGCTTCTCGTTGAAGGCGAAGTCAGCGGGTCCTGAGCAGAAAGCGGAAGGAGCGCCAAGCTCCGAGGTGATGACGTTCAAACAGAGCGTCGACATTGATGACCCAGACGTGCAGTGGGAGCTCCTCAAGAGCGGCGCAATTGAGGGGTATCAGGCCAAGGACGTTCCTCAGCTTCGCGAAGAGCGTCGTATCAGTGCCTCGGTTGGGTCAGAGACGAGCAGCTCTGCTTCGTCAGGTTTGCTTCGTGTCCGCGATCATGGCCCTGGTTCACGTGGCCGATGGCCAACGGCCGGCCAGCGAACGCTTGGCGATTTCGTGCACAACAACAAGTTTGAAGCTATCGCTGAGAAGTGTAAGGAGACCAAGAAGAATAATGAGCCCAATGACAATGTCAACAGTGACACCCTGCGCACTCCTGAGTGCACGACCACAAACTCGTGCGATGAGCGCGAGGAGATTGCAGCTGCCTGGAGCGTTGTGGAAAAGCGCCACAAACAGCGCGTGCGGAAGAAGACGAGCAAGGCGCCGCAGCGGCGATGGGCAGCCCGAGTGGTCGTCAGCAGGACTCCAACACTTAGTGGTAACAGTTCAAACCAGTCCGCTTGTCGCGAGGACGGCACGTCCCACCTTCGTGAGCGTCACGTGTTAGTCAACGCGAAAGCGGAAGGAGCGCCACGCTTCGAGGCATCCGCCGATGAGACCGGCGGTAATGCATGTGAGGCAAAATCATACAGCGAAGTTGTTCAAGAGCTCAGAGATCACCGGCATGAGGGCCAGACCGTGGCATTCCTGGAGACGCAGGATGAGAACCTCATGCACGTGAGCGATGAGCCCGAGTTCGTGCCGTTCGAGGTGGCCTTGGACACTGGGTCCGTGGCGCACGTCCTGGACAAAGTCGACGTGCCGGGCTACGAACCCGTGGAGAGCATCGGCTCCAAGAGGAAGCAGACATTTGTGGGCGCCGGAGGTCAGGGCATTGCCAACGAAGGCGAGGTTGACCTCGCGCTCGTGGCCGAGATCGGCCCGAATGCAACCAGGAATATCCGCTCCACGTTCCAGGTTGCAGCAGTGACCCGGCCTCTATGGTCCGTCAGCTGCATCCTCGATACCTGTCCTGAGAACAGCGAGGCCGTCTTTCGGCGACATGAGGCCGTGATTAAGGACGGGAGCGGCAAGGTCATTGCCAAATTTCCTCGTAAGGGAGGCCTTTACGTGGGAACGTTCATGCTCCGCAACCCGAGGCACCCGGGTTTTCGCGGGCAGGAGCAGTGAGCAACGTTTCAGCTTCCGTAAGGCCACCCAAAATTGACCCCGTCCTTGATACTCTCGAGGACACTCAGGGTCACGAGGATGGTGACCCGTCGCAGCGGCCTCAGGTCCGTGGCAATATGGAGCCCTCGGCCGGCATTCGTGGAGCGGCTGAGGTGTCTCATGAGCGCGGACATGCCGAGGAGGAGGCTGCTGAAGAAGATAGGTCCGAGGAAGGCCAGGCGTATCCTTGGATCCATGAGATGAAGTGCCAGAGATGTGGATGCAGCTTCATCGGTGGGATCGATGAGCTCGAAGAGGACGTGGTCCCGCCACGTGTGCACATTGATCCAGGGCAGCCCACGGACAGAGACGTGGAGGAGCATCGCGATGCCGCTCACCTGCCATATCGCAACTGGTGCCCAGAGTGTGTGTCAGGCCGAGGGACTGGCGAGCAGCACCGCAAGCGCCCGGAGGAGTCCAAGGTGCCGACGATTGCGTTCGACTACCTCATCATCAACCGCGCAGGCAAAGTTGTCGTTCGAGGAACAGCGGATGACGAGGAGATCGCGTTGAAGGTGCTCGTCGTGAAGGACTCCAAGTCCAAGGCTGTGTTTGCGCATGGAGTGCGCGTGAAGGGGCCTGGAGACGATGGCTACCCGATCAGATGTCTGGCCAATGACATCAAGTGGTTGGGATACAGCGTCGTCAGGCTCAAGAGCGACAACGAGCCGGCTATCCTCAAGTTGCTGAAGGATGCCCTCGTCGCCGTGCGGGTTGAGGTTGCCGAGGACGAGGAGGAGGAGAAGACGATCCAGGAGGAGCACCCTCCTGCGTACGATCACGCCTCCAATGGCCTCGCTGAGAACGCGGTGAAGGCGGTCGAAGGCCTAATGAGGACCCTCAAGATGGACCTCGAGAACAGGCTAGGCCGCTCCGTGCCGAATGAGCATCCGCTCATGCACTGGCTCGCCGAGCACGTCGCCTGGGCGCTCACCACCAGACTGCGCGGCCACGACGGCCTGAGCGCCTACCAGCGCAGCCGGGGAAAAACGTACGGGAAGCGACTCGTGAGGTTCGGCGAGAAAGTCCTGTACAAGCTCCCGGCTGAAGGTCCACAAGCGCCAGTGGACAAGCTGCAGCCTCGCTGGAGGTACGGCCAGGTGCTTGGATACAGCCGTACATCCAATGAGTATCGGCTCATCACAGACGAGGGCAAGTATGTGATGGCTCGCTCAGTGCAGCGCGTGCCTGCCGATCAGCGTTGGGCACCTGAGGCCCTACAGGCGGTGAAGGCCACGCCCCAGGACACCGCAGCACAGGTGGTGCACGGGCCCATCTTCGCGGAGAAGGCGCCCGACGACGGCCCAGCCACCAAGAAGGCACGCGTGCCGCCGCGGATATTGCTCAAGAAGAGTGACTTCGAGCAATATGGTTACACCCCTGGCTGTCCAAAGTGTGACCATGCCAGGACTTGGGGCTGGGGACAGACCACGCTTCATCACTCTGCAATGTGCGTTGCCCGGCTCAGCGCTGAGCTCGAGAAGACTGAAACAGGTCGTCGTCGACTCACGGCTGCTAAAGAGCGCGCAGACCGCTGGACTGCACAAGAAGGCGAGAAGCTCATGCAGAGCGGTGATATTCCTCGTGCCGAGGAGGAGCAAGAGAGGCAAGTCGGCGGTGAGGATATCCCCTTTCCGAAAATCTCTCCCGAAGTGCAGCAGCGCGCCGAGGACGACGAGCTGTTCGGTGATGGCAGCAATCCTTTGGCCGGAGACGACAGCAAGCAGGTCCGCGACGCTTCGACTGGTCAGCATGTTGAGCACCATGAAAGGAGTGCTCCACAACCAAGCGAAGGCGAAAAGGCAGACGAGGCTGGTGAGTTCCCTGAAGGCTTTGGCCCGATGGAGGAGGACGAAGACGTGGCTGCGGCGGACGGCCCCAAGGCTATGGAGGTCGGGGCAGTTGACACTCGGACGCCCGCAAAAGTTGGGTCGACGTCACAAAATGGACATGCAAAAGTTGGGCCCACGTTACAAAATCGTGCACCGGATGTGGGTACGCCTACAGCTGCCGAGGTGCGCAATGATGATTTAGACGAAGTTCTACACTTGTGCAGAGCCGATGAAGGCGCATGCGCGGCCATCAAGCGGCATGACGAGCAGATCATGGCCCTGGTTCGTGCGCTCGGAGGGAACAGGCGCACTTACGCTCGTGAACGGCGTGCGCAGCTCAAGAGTGTGGTCAGCGAAATCTACTCTCCGCCGAGAGTGACAGCAGCAGCCAAACTGCTTCCGAACCTGAAGATGCTGCCCGGGTTCGCACTCGATCTCACTACCAAGGACCAGAATGGCGAGGAGTGGGATTTCTCCAAGAGCGCCAAGAGGGAGCAGGCCCGCACTCTGCTCAGGACCAACAAGCCGTTGTTCTTGGTCGGGTCGCCGATGTGCCGTCGCTACAGCTCATGGCAAGCGCTGAACGACTGGCACCGAGATCCAGCGCAGGTGCGGCGCGAGCAGGTTGCGGCCGACGTTCACCTGAGGTTCGTGACAGAGCTGTATACAGACCAGGTCAACGGCGGGCGATATTTCCTCCACGAACACCCAGCGTGGGCGACATCGTGGGACGTGCCCTGCATCAGGCACGTGGCCGGCATGCCAGGTGTTGATCAGGTTGTCGGGGACCAGTGTCAATACGACAAGACAACGCCCAGCGGCAACCCGATGAAGAAACCCACGCGGTGGATGTCGAATGCCCCCATGCTGTTGAGAGCTCTGGGCAAGCGATGTCGAGGCCTGCACGGCCGATGCAGCAGGCCAGGAGGAGGCACCCACGAAGCCTGCAGCGGGAAGATTGCCCGGTGGGCCGCGGTCTACCCCTTTGAGCTCTGTCGGGCGATCCTCACTGGATGCCGCGACCAGCTCCGTGACGACGAGCGCTATACTGTTGGCCTCGTCGGGATCATGCCTCGACCCGACGCAGGCATGAGCCTGAAGCAGCTGCAGCGACGCATGGCCAGGAAGATGGGCACCGACGTGGATGAGCTGATCGGGGAGATGGACAGCAGTGCCTGTGTCCGTGGCAATATGGAGCCCTCGGCCGACCTTCGTGGAGCGGCTGAGGTGTCTCATGAGCGCGGACGTGTCGAAGTGGACGCCGACGACGCCATCGGCGACTTGCTGGACTGCGAGGGCATCCAGGCATATGTCAATGCTGTACACGCCACGGGCAAGTACAGGGACAGCCTCACGGGCCAACCGCTCGATGACGCATTGGTCGAGGCGGCCAGGCGCCAGGAGTTGGAATATTTCAACTCCCTCCCAGTCTGGGAGCTCCGGCCATGGGCTGAAGCCCGAGCACGACAGGGCAAGCCGCCGATCAGCATCAAGTGGGTGGATGTCAACAAAGGTGACGACGAATGCCCGAACTATCGCAGTCGGCTTGTGGCGCGAGAGATTCGTCGTCCGGGCGAAAGTCCGATATTTGCTCCGACACCACCGCTTGAAAGCATCCGCACAATTCTCAGTCTGGCAGCGACTGACCTGTGCGGTGAGCCGAAGCACGTCCGCGACGCCAACAGCATGCAGCGGACCCAGGTGTCGTTCATTGACATAAAACGGGCTTACCTGTGCGCACGTGTGGATCCCGACGATCCCACGTACGTAGCGCTTCCCGAAGAGCACGAAGCAGCAGGCACCGGACAGTGTGGATTACTCCTTCGCCATCTCTACGGGACGCGAAAAGCTGGAGATGGCTGGCACTGCGAGTACTCTGGTACGCTCGCCAACCTTGGCTTCCGTGTTGGGATTGCCAGTGCATGTGTGTTCTGGCACCCAGAGAAGCGACTGCGCTGCTCCGTGTACGGCGATGACCTGACGACGGTCGGGCCGAAGGCATCGCTGGACTGGTTTCGGACACAGCTTGAGAAGCAGTACGAGCTCACCGAGAGCGCACGCCTCGGCCCTGGCAGCGACGACGACCGAGAAGCTAGGATTCTCAACCGAGTCGTGCGCTGGACAGCCAAAGGCCTTGAGTACGAAGCAGACCCGCGCCAGTGTGAGCGCCTCATCCGAGACATGAAACTGGAGGGCTGCAAGACCATAGGGACTCCTGGTGTGAAGGTCACAGCCCAGCAGGTTGCGGACGACGAGGAGCTCAGCCCCGACAAGGCGAGCCCGTTCCGCGCGGTGGCCGCTCGCGGGAATTACCTCGCAGCGGACCGACCTGACGTCCAGTTTCCGGCTAAGGAGACGTGCAGGTTCATGTCCAAGCCCACAGAGCTCGGCTTGAGTGGCCTCAAGCGCCTTGGGCGTTACCTTGAAGGCAAGCCCAGGCTCATCTTCCGCTATCCCTGGCAGGAAGCCACCCAAGTCGACGTGTACTCGGATACAGACTGGGCCGGCTGCCTACGGACGCGGAAGTCCACCTCTGGAGGAGTTGTGCTACTTGGAGGCCACCTCATCAAGTCCTGGTCGTCAACCCAGGCGCTCGTAGCGTTGTCATCCGGGGAGGCCGAGTACTATGGCGTCGTCAAAGGTGCTGGAGTGGGCCTCGGCTACCAGAGCCTCCTCGAGGACCTCGGCATCGAGGCGCCCTTGCGCGTGTGGACCGACAGCACCGCGACGATGGGCATCTGCGCGCGCCAAGGCCTCGGGAAGTTGAGGCACATTGACACCCACTGCCTGTGGGTCCAGCAACGGGTGCGCGACGGGAGCATCGAGCTCCGGAAGGTTCGCGGGGAGCAGAACCCTGCGGACCTCTTCACCAAGCACCTCAGCAGCGGCGACCGAGCGCACAGCCTGCTGGAGATGCTCGGGTGTGAGTTCCGTGGCGGCCGCGCAGCCACGGCCCCGAAGCTCCGTGGGGCAACCGGGACGTCCAAGGGCGAGATGCTCCACATCGGCGGAGACGTACCCCTGCCCGAGGCACAGCGAAGAAGCCTCAGCGATGCTCTGCTCGTGAGTTGGCACGGGCAGGTGTTCCCGCAGGCAGGCGATGGCGACGCAGGCCTGCCCGAGGCCTACGAGTGCAGCCCAGCGCTGCTGCCTCACCTGCACCGGGACCTCGACGAGTGGTTCCCCCGTGCGCAAGCTTGCGCCGAACTTGAGGTGACAGAGCCTCTCGAGGACGGCCAGCTCGAGGCCGTCGGCGCCGCTCTTGGCGCCAGGTGCAGCTCTTTGGCTCAAGCACAGAAATGTGAGAGAGATGACTCACTCCCTGCGGCGCATGCTACCTTCGGGCAGGCTAGCGTTCGTCGGGATGGGTCATGAGCATCCGAGACAGCATGCCACAGCACCGGTGGCTTCGCGCTGAGGACGATTCGCTGGAAGTCCTGGGGCCCTCGCCGGCCCTGGGCGCCGTAGCGGCGACTGCCGCAGCAGGCATGCGTCATTGCCTGGCCACTCGCGGCACTGCCAGCGAGGGTCACGCTGCCGCTGCGGAGGCCATCGCCGCGCAGGCACTGACGCAGACTCCCGTGCTGGAAGTCCTGGGGCCCTCGCCGGCCCTGGGCGCCGAGGCGACGACTGCCGCCGCGGGCATGCGTCCCAGAGGCTCCAATTTCC
>MPMA02087295.1_pt1 | contig 10560 bp, 22 predicted proteins | sample 1617361 | NCBI WGS metagenome assembly MPMA02 (sample SAMN05944807, study PRJNA350692) | marine metagenome | biome: marine; feature: ODZ; material: water; isolation source: 180 m water sample filtered on 0.2 um supor filter | place: Pacific Ocean | collected 2012-04-08 | depth 180m m | reverse complement strand
TGTTGCGGGGTCTATTCCTTCTTTTTCACAATAATGTAAGACAGCTTCCATATGAGTAATTTGTTTTTCTTTTGCAAGATTTTCAATTGTATTTGTAAAAATTTTAGCTGTTGTTAATGTCATAATATTCCTTATTTAAAGTTGGAGGGTTAACCATGACCCTCCTCGGATGTATTACGGCATCACCCGTGATGTTGCCCAAGCCGGAGGCAATAAACGATTGCACTATGGAGGCTTCTAAATTCGCACCATTTCTCCTTTGTTTATTTCCATACACATGTAAGGAAACTTTTATATAAAATCATGCTCGCCTTAGTGCGTTAGCATGAAGTGTCATATAAATTATTTCTTTTCAGAAACAAACTTATACAACTCACTTGCAGTTTTAATGATTTCTTCGGGTTTATACATTTTTGGTGTATATTTCTCAAAGAACTCTTTAGGATTAGCAGCGGCCTCGGCATACTTATCCATATGCATATGTGCTGCATCAACTGCGATATCATACTGCCGATCTAACATATCTTTCGCCATTGAAAGTGTATCAAATCGCAACTCGTATGGGGTTTTACCTTTTTTTTCTGACATAATTTTTCTCCTTGTGTTTGTGTGTGTGTTAAGCGGCGGGTTTCTGTTGCTAGGCACCCGCCAAACCCCGAGCAATTAAGCAGCTAGTGCGTAATCCTCAAATGCCTCATTATCGTTGGCATTTCTCGTTGTTGATCGATAAGGTGATCAATCCACAATTCTCCACATTCCTATTCATTGCCAGTCGAACCTATTTCGCCCCCATCAAAAAAAGATTAGTATAAAAACCATTGGGAATAATCAACATCATTAAAAAAGATTAGATATATAATACCACCAACGAGAAAAGCATCAGCACAAATACTCCAAACGATATATGCCTTAAACATCCACTCAGCAACTAACTTAACAAGCCAACACTTTGTCCTTATAATCAGGGCCAAAGACCGTAAACATGGACTTTTTAAGATCACCCGCCATATAAAGCGACATGGGGTTTTTATGAGTAGAGTTAAGGGGTTTCGCATTTTGAAGCTCCTTCTGATATTTTTTCATTTAATCTCCTTGTGGTGGAGGCGGGCGGTACTGCCCCGCCGTCCTGTACAATTTTCAGTTTGTTTCATCAAACTGTACTATATTTATACCACATCCAACATCAATTGTCAAGTGCTTTTTTGATTTATTCTCTATAAAATATGTGATCATCAATCATGGTTGTTATAGTGAAATGTTCTGCCCACCATGGAGCAACATCTACTGAATGATAGTATAACGCACCTCCTGTAACATCGGTTACCATTGTTCTAACCTTCTCTGCAACCTTATACAGATGACTAAACACCTTCTTATTGTATGGTTTGTCTGTCTTCCCATCACAATACCAGCTAAACGCACACTTGTTCCTTTTAGGGATAAGTTTTGTTTTATCCTTCCATGAAGGTACATGGCGTCCCTGTTTAATAACTGTACAGATTGTGTTTGGAAATCTATTGTCTTTTACACGGTTCAGCACAACATGAGATACGGCTATTTGTCCAGCGAGAGATTGATTTCTCGCTTCAAAATATATGTTCTGTGCAAGACAATATGTCTGCTGACTGGCAGATGCATGTGTTGGATTAAAACTAATAACGATTGCAATAATAAAAAATATCAATATGTTCATAATATAAAGTTAGTGATTTTTCCTTGGTAGTTGTTGATCTGGGAATTTGTAATTTCTAAAGTCCAAGATATAACTCTTCTTAGCACCCTTCTTCACCTGTACTTCTCTTCGTTTTCCTTCTATTACTCCTCCACCTTTTCTCATCTTCTTCTTGGCTCCTTCAAGCCGTTTGTGCATTTGTTTGGTGTATGGAATAACATAACCAATGGGTAGTAATTTTTTTCGGTCTTTTACAATCCACAGGAATATGTTCTTTGGTTCATCTACCAAATATGATGCAACAATAAAATCTTTTGGTAAATCTTTTGTTGTGGGAGTTCCTAACAGTTCATCATAGGTATATGTTGTCATCCCAATAACAGCAAGGACTAAAGGAATATACACAAATAACCAAATTGGTTTTTTTAGTAGTACTATCAATGCAACTAGAGAAGTGATTGATATAAGAACTACAGCCAAAAATAAGAGATACAGTATCATTGGATAACCCCTGTTGCCGGCGGGTCTGATGCGGCCGGTGGTTGATTAGGCATACCACCATTAAAATTGGGATTTGGTGGGCCGTGAGTAGGGTATTCACTAAACAAGTCTCTTGCTATAAATTTAAATGGTAGTTGGTTGATAGACAATATTCCACCATTTTCTTTTATTGTTACCCGAGCCACAGTGTGTTCAGCACCCTGTTTTTTAAGTATAATCTTTTCCTCAAATACCATCTTATATGGATTTAATCGCAAAAATGTTATTCGTACTTCCCGGTCAACATTATCTCTCATATTATACATATGTAAATTGATTATATATTCACCGGCAACCCAACTACGGAATGTTACGAGTTCTCGATTTATTTTTATCTCTTTAAATGTACCATCAGGCATTCTAATAGAATCATTCATAATACCAACATCATCCCGGTCAAGATGCATTCCGGCCATATTCATATTTCGGAAAGATAGTATTTTTTTGTGGGGGTCACGAATCCATATATCAACATCGTCTGTAGAATTTTCATCCCACTCAACAATAATCAAATATTCTGCCTTATGTTCAATCTCTGATTTTTTTGCTATTGGATTAATAAGAATCAACGCAAGAATATACATACTGATGAATGACAACAGCAGTATGAATAAGAAATCAATAAACGCTAATGGTGATTTACTCTTCATCGTCAAATAAAATCAGTTGAGCTTTTAGAACGAGTGAAGATACAAGACCAACTAGAGTCGTACCTAAAGCTGTGTATAGTCCAGAACTCATTGCATTGAGAATTGTTTTAATACTCTCTGTATCAATGATTGTTATGTTGGTAAATGTACCAAACAACATAATCATAAATCCAATAATCGTACCGAGCATTCCAAGTGTCATACAAGCATCTGACACAAACCATTCTATCTTAAAGGTTTGCAGATGCTTGTTAAAACTCTTGTATCCAATAGACAATGTTGAGCCAACAAAAAGTGTAGTTATTAAAAATGTAATTGCAGTAGCATCATTAACATATATTGGGACAAGAAATCCAGCATTATAACATAACAAAACTGCTAACAATACAGCACAAATAATAAGCCACCAAAACAATCCTTTTTTCATTATTTTTTCAATCCTTCTTCTTTTTCACCTTCTGGTATTTTTGGAGCCATATCTGGTAACATAGCGGTTTCATCTTCTTCTGTTGGAAAGTCAATCATTAATTCTACACCATGAAAAAGTATGCAGCTGATTCGATTTGGAAACGCTTCTATAATAACAAAACTACCGTCCCTTGGATTTACATACGTTGACATTACAGCACCAATTTCGCCCATTTGATTTTTTGATGTTCCCATTGCAATTGGTATAAATTTCATTATGTTGGTTAACCAATTTCTTACTACCGGAGAATCATTGCATACAACTGGTTTTGCTAATTGAAATATTTGGCCTTTCGGCCGATTTTCTATTGATTGTGGAGTTGTATCATTTTGTGCAAATACCGTAGTTGAAAATAATAAAATTACCGCAGCGATAAAGTACTTCATTTTTCTAACCCCTATGTTCCGTTTTGTTCCTTCCATTCTTTCATCACATCCGTTAATCCTTGTAAAAAATCACCCTTGTCTTTTATAAATTCCTGAACTGTGCCGTCTTCTGTTACTACTAAAATTACTATCTGTGAAATATTTATGTCTGTTCTTTCAGAGAACATTTCTGCATATGCAGAACCTTGAATATAGTAATTCTCATTCCAATTATCTGTCCGCTCCTTTGTAGAGGTTTTAAAGTCGATAATAGAAGGAATACCGTTATATTCAGCAATACAATCAACTCTACCTGCTACCTGATATTTATTACTATACAAACCGCACTCTAGAGCATATATGTTGTCGATATTATCTAGAGCCTTCTCTCGTAATTGGTTGAATAAGCACCATGGTAAAAAGGATTTCTGATGTTCTTTCCATTTATTGGGGAAATTGAAGGATTGGTTGTTAAGATAATCCTCACACATTTGATGAACTTTGGTTCCTCGTGCCGCTGCGGTTCTGGAAATGTGATTAGCAACATCATTACCTACCCGTTTGCGCCATTCAGATAGTCCTTGTTTACTTCGAATAGACAAAACTGTTGTGATTGATGGATAATAATTTTTCTCAGGAGTTTCATAAAATCTCCTTCCATCAATATTCTTAGTTTGTAAATCTGGTAAATTCAGTGAACGATGCTTAAACATCAGATAAACTTTTCATCCTCTCAACCAATCTCACCGCTCTATTTGTGACTTGACGATACCAACGGCTATCTATCATCTCAGCAGCGGCTGCATTCCAATCCTGTGAATCAACTCCACGTTTCATGCCCACAAATTTACTCAATCTTGTATATCCCATATTGAACATCATATTGGCAATAATTCTTTGTGCCTCTTCCGGTAAGTCATAAAAATCTTCATAGAGTTTTTGACAATCAGCTAAAACACTTACAATATCATTAGCAAAGGATTCATGAACCCGTGTTGATGTAACTTGAGTCCAAATATCTTTACCATATTCTGGATCACTGGGAACTATAAGATGGCCTATACCAAACGTAGGGTTGCCGAGATGGTCAAGATATACTTCATATCTGCACCCTTCATCAGTTTCTAATTCTTTCCTAAGTTTTGGTAAATCCATATTACACTCCCGGTCCTGGCCAAGATTCTCTGGCTGATTTTATTTGTATTTCTTTCAATCTTTTATCAGCCATCATTTCAGCCACAATGTTAGTTGGTAGATTTTTCTCTTTAGCTTCAGTCAAGCATTGCATAGTTCTATCATAAATTCCATCGATGATATTTGCTACATGAAAATCTGTTGCTACAAAACCGAAATCTTTATTGGTATCAAGTACTCCACCCGCATTGACGAGAAAGTCAGGAGCATTGATGATACCCTTATCCTTGAGTGCATAACCCATCATAGAGTTAATCAATTGATTGTTGGCACCACCGCATAGGATTTTGCAATTCAGTTTTTCTACAGTATTTTTATTGATGGAACCACCCAAAGCACAAGGAGCAAAAATATCACAAGACACTTCATATATTTCATCTAGTCCAACAACGGTTGCCTCTGTCTTTGCTGCAAATTCTTTACACTTGTCCATATCTAAATCAGTGATGGTTAGTTTTGCTTCTTTCTGATGTAACATCTCTGCAAGATTAGAACCAACATGACCTATTCCTTGTATTGCAATGTGTATGTCTTTTAAACTTTGTCCGGGCGCCATTTCATTTCTGAGGAAATTAACTGAGGCTTCCATCCCTCGAATAACACCTAATGAGGTTGCAGGACTTGGGTCTGTCCCTGTAAAGATAACATGTTCAGTCACCTTATTGATGATCTGCATATCCTCTGGACTGCTGCCTACGTCTTCAGCGGAGATATATTTACCCCCCAAAGAGTCTATTACTTTTCCAAATTCTGTGAGTAGTTCTGGTGTTTTTTCAGCGTTTCGTAAATTAACTACAGCCTTACCACCGCCAACATTTAGTCCCGCAAGACTATTTTTATATGTCATTCCCTTTGAAAGTTTTAATACATCTTCTATTGCATCATGACTTTTTTCATACTTCCAAAATCTAGCACCACCCAAAGCAGGGCCGAGGGTTGTAGAGTGTATTGCAATATAACAATCCAGACCTGTAGATTTTTCTGTAGCGTGAATAACCTTTTCGTATCCGTCAATGTCTATTTGCTTTATGTCCATTGTTATTCTATACCAATCCCTAATTTTATTTTGTTGATTAGATAATTACGTACAAACCCTGAACGTACAATGTCGCCCAGAGTAAACTCCAAACAATTAAACTCTTCCATTTCTTCCAATATTTTCAAGAAATCATGTAGTCCGTTTCTTTCATTATGATGAACCAAATCAGTCTGGTCAAAATCACCGCAAAAGATTATTTTTGAATCTTGGCCAACCCTTGTAATGATTGTATCCAGCTCATGGAAATTTAAATTCTGACACTCATCTACTATAATGATACTGTTGTCAAATGTCAACCCCCTTAGAAAAGAAGTTGATAAAAAGAACAAGGTGCCCTGTGACTTGAGTCGGTCATATAGATTATTGAATGATTGTTCGCTGGGCATCTCAAACATGAATTGAACCATGTTCTGATACGGCACTTGATATAATGCAGCCTTGTCTTCTTCATCGCCGGGAAGAAATCCAATTTCTCTTGTAGGTATAAGAGAACGAACAAGAATTACCTTGTCATAATTTTTCTTTAAGTCTAATATATCTTTTAGTGCTAAATATAATGAAATGAAAGTTTTACCTGTACCTGACGCACCAAATAAAAATTGGTTCTTTCCCTTTTTCCAAGAGTCAAAAACTAATTTCTGATTGTCAGTAATCGGTTTTACAGCAACAATGTTACTGTGGTTAATTTCTTTATTCTTCTTACTTGCCATATTACATCCCAATTATATAATAGTGAGAGGGAAGTGCGCCCTCCCCTCTCTATGGTACATGGGCGGAGGGACTTCCAAGCTTGTATCTACGCTGTGCGTAGGTGCTGAAGTTTGATTTCTCGCCCGTACCAATATTTATATCACCTTGTGCTTTTTCAATACGTTTCTTGTCTTGATTGTTTTAGTTGGTGTTCGTGCATATCTGTCTGCGAGAGGTGAGCCAGGGTGTGAATTTGCAATCTGTTCCATACGCTCAGTAAACCCGCCGTCTACTTTAGGACCAACACCCATAATATGGTCACCAACATATGAAAACAACACTGGAACTTGACTAATATGGGGATTCTTTTTTAGATATTCATCTTTTTCGCTCATTCCCATGAACTCATCAAATGTTTTCCCTGTATTATTATCGGTGAATGTATATGTTGGCATTAAACTTTTAACTCCAATTGGTTAGGATCGCCACCCAAATCTTTAACCATGCATTTCAGATTAAAAACTGTATCTGCAAGTTCTTTATGTCTCATCAACATAACGTGTACAGACTTTTGCAGCTCAACAATCTCTCTTTTTAGTAAATCTTCTTTCGTCATTACTTCTGTCATGTTACATGCTCCTTAGTATATAGGAAACTTCGATATTCATTCTAAGAGTTCCTTGCCAGCGAAATAATCATCCCAAAATTCCTTTATGGTTATGGATGGGCGCCCATATTCATATTCAACAAGAATATCATGTTTTCTTATATAATGCTTAGCTGCACGAGTATAAATGTCACGTTCCATTTCAGTCATCATCATCTACCAATCTCCATCTTTTTATATAGATTAATACCATCTTCTTTTGCAAGTTCAGAACCTTGTTTTGCAGCCAGGTGATACCATTTCAATGCTGTTTTCCAATTTACAGATATTTCTGAAATCGGCTCTCCATCAGGAGCAAGTCCTTCCTCATACATTGAACCAAGATTTTGTTGAGCGGGCATATTACCATTTTTAGCAGCAAGAGTCATATAGTAAAATGCTTTTTTAGTATCCTTTTTGGTTTTAATAACCTTTCCTGTTTCTGTTTGTTTCCGACCAAACAAATAAAAATTAGCTAAATGCATTTGTGCGATTGCAATCGTTTCATCTTCTGGATCTTCGGGTAACGCCATAAGATTATCTTCATGCGGCTTTTCTGTAATATCTGCAAGAGAGGAAAGTATTCTAACAAACTCTTTTGCATTTCCTCTGTTAGCTTGTGCGACACCATCATTAAAGATATTTGTATATCTTCTACTAGTAACCCATACATTTTCCCAATCTTCTGTTGTTTCCCAATCATTAATATTTCTAGGCATTTTCATCTTCACTATCCTTCTCTTCATCCAATATTATTCCATCAGGGCCGATGGAAAATTCTGCTACAACATACTTGTCCTTCCACTGGACAAACTTTATAAAATCTGGGTCTTTAGCAAGTTCTTCAATCTCTTGCTCTTCAAGCTTTTTCTTACGGGCTTGTTCAAAGTCAATAACATTTTCATCTTTTTTTACCATGGTCCGTCACTCTGCCAACCCATAGACCCCTTTATATTTTCAACATGAAAATGCCCGTCTGTTATTTTGATATTTCCAGATACTTCAGCAGTTCCAGAAATTCTCGAATTTCCATATACTCTGGCATTTCCATACACTTTTGCATCAGGCCCAACATAGGCAATATTTTCAACAATAGCAGTCTGTGCTACCCAACCACCACCGTTAGGATGTTTCTGGGCAGAGACAGGACCGTTACCATCATGAAAGTCAAATGCAGCCACCACGGGAGGGGGGACATCATTTATTAAATCTTTTTGGGTTGAAAAATATCCAATAACTTCAGTCAATGCATTTTCAAGTTTTCGGTTCTCTTCCAAATCTTTTTTCATAAAATCAGTTAATGGTGATTGACCTTCAACAGAAGAAATTAAACTCTTTACATCATTAACACATTGAAGCAACACCTCTTTTACTAATTCTTCTGCTGTGTCTTCATCAATCTTAAAGTTATACATTATGCAACCTCCTGCATATCTTCACGGTCTGCAATACCAGCCTTCTCACAGAACCGAGCAAACAGTCCTAGTTGGCGTCCATATGCTTCAATTTCCCAAGGATAATCCCAATAATTAATTTCTTTGAGGTGAAGTTTTTCACCCTTAAAGCGTACCATATTGGGTTCCATATACTCATACATTTCATCTTTGGCCCATTGCTTAATATGAACCATCTCATGAGCGAGAGTGATTAAAAGATTTCTAATTTTCACGCCAGGATCAAGTTCAATAGTAAACTCTCTTGAACGATAACCACTATCTTCCCATATGGCAGTACCTTCAAAGCCAGTCTTATCTAGCATATTTTTCTTGAGTTTGATGGTAATGTCTAGTCCCGACATTAATCTCTTACCCATCAATTTTTCAGCATAAAACCATGCCGCATGTTCAACCAACTTGCGAACTGTTTTATTAGAACCGTTAATGTGGATTATCATAGTCGTATCCTAAAGGGCACCAAGAATTTTGGTGACATATTCCTCAGCATAATCTCCAGCCATCTTGGAATTAAAGTGATTTTCAGCATCTGCTGCAACTTCTTCAGTTGAAGGCGTAACCCCGTACCGGTACGCGGCATGCAAATAGTCATCACAAAACTCTTCAATGTCCATCATATAATTTTTCATCTTACTCATATCATTTCCTCAATCGTTGTATGAAAACCTTCTATTTCCCACACCTTATCCTTAGCCCTCTCGGCTGAGGTTTTTGTGATAAAAACTATAGCAGCTGGATTACTCCAACCCTCTACAAATTTTACTTCACCAGGCGGATAGCAATGAGAAGCGTGTGGGTCAATCGCCGACACAAATTCATTTGTTCCACCTAGTCTAATTTTATACGCCATTATGTTTCCTTTGCTTCTGCTCTGCACTCATCACAAATTTCAAAACCATCATAAGGTGGTTCATCCAACTCAAAAATCTCATTACAGTTCCAGCACTCATACTCACCCATTATGCAGCCTTCCACATATAAGGGGTTCCAACTTTTCTAGTCATAACAACAACCCCAAAACTTTCTGGGCCTCAAGACCCTTCTTTTCAGCCAGATCAAATGCGCCCTTATCGGCCTTGAAAATAGCTTCACCACCCTGGCCGTAATATTCTTCATCATCAATACTACCATACCGTTCAACATAGGCAGCCAAGGTGCCACCATGGTTCGCAAACCACTTACGCTGACTATCCCGTTCCTTAATCCAAAATGTTGCGTTCTTTTTATTCATAACATTTTCTCCTTATTTGAAATACAGGGGGCCGGTCCAGTTTATGGGATAACCACCTTCAAGGATGTTTCCCCGTGCGCCGTTCCGAGCAGGAGCAGCATAACCGGCGGGTTTCAGAATGTCACCCTTTTTGAATTTCTTGTCATTGTCAACACCAACGACAAACGCAAGAACACCACCCCGAGCTTCGGAGATTTTGATGTACTTCGTACCATATGTTACTGTGAATTTGTCGGCATACTCTGCCTTCATATCATCATTAACAGGGAAATTATGATAGTCCTCAACCATCGCAGCCTTCATCTTAGACAGACCAGATAGGATGGTTTCGGAACTTTCTCTTACATAAACAGTCATTACATTTTTCCTTTCATTATGTCCCTATTGTACCAGACCCAGCAGGAAATGTCAAGGAAAATCTTACCATGTAAGTCATTGATTCTAAACAACATTTAAAAAAACATCAAATCCATGAATTGTGTGACATTTTTACAACAGGCTACTCCCAAGAATCCCCATTTATCGCATATAAAGAGTACTTTGCAGTTAGTTCTTCATTCTCTGAAATATCTCTCTGTGTCATCAGATATTTTACTGACATTTGTTGCCA
>MPMA02192138.1_pt1 | contig 10582 bp, 8 predicted proteins | sample 1617361 | NCBI WGS metagenome assembly MPMA02 (sample SAMN05944807, study PRJNA350692) | marine metagenome | biome: marine; feature: ODZ; material: water; isolation source: 180 m water sample filtered on 0.2 um supor filter | place: Pacific Ocean | collected 2012-04-08 | depth 180m m | reverse complement strand
GCTCTTTGGCGGCACCGTATCGACCCGCCGCCGTGAAAGCGGTAGAGGATTTCCTAAAAAATTATCTATAAGCTCACGGGCATGCTTTAAGAATGGCGCGACGGGGACCGAACCATGCCAATACCGTTAGCCGAAAACCTCTATAAAACCGTTCGCCGAGTGCGGGGGTTTCTTCGCCGGGACCGAGAGGCGGAATTGGAGGACCTCCCGGAGCACCTTCCCGAGGCGTGGGAAAAGGCCTATCCCGAGGGCATCGACTGGCACTCCGAGATCGCGCCCAAACCCTTGCCCGCCTTGCTCGACGAGGCGGCGGCGGCGTTTCCCGACAACATCTGCGTCAATTTCCGCGGCAGACGCTACCGCTATCGTGAAATCGCCGAATTGGTGGATAAGGCGGCGAAAGGATTCCGCGCCATGGGCGTGCAAAAGGGCATCAAGGTCGGACTGATGCTGCCCAACAGCCCTTACGCCGTGATCTGCTTTTATGCCGTTCTCAAGGCCGGCGGCACCGTGGTGAACGTCAACCCGCTCTACGCCGAACGCGAGATCGAACGGCAGATTCGCGACTCCGGCATGTGCATCCTGGTGACGCTCGCCATGAAGACGCTCTACCCGAAGGTGGCGAAGCGTCTCGCCGACGGCGGCGGCCTCGAGAGGATCGTTGTCTGCTCGATGACCGCCATCCTGCCGTTTCCGGAGAACGCCCTCTTTGCCGTTCTCAGGCGCCGCGAGATCGCCGCCATTCCGGATGACGACCTGCATGTGCGCTATGACCGCCTGATCGACAACGACGGCATGTTCGAGCCAGCCGAAATCGATGCCGTACGCGATGTCGCCGTGCTGCAGTACACCGGCGGCACGACCGGCCTGCCGAAAGCCGCCAGATTGACCCACGCCAACCTTTACGCCAACGCGGTCCAGGTCGAAATGTGGGCGCAAGGCACCAAACCGGGCGGTGAAAAAATCCTTGGTGTACTGCCTTTATTCCATGCTTTCGGCATGACCGCGGTGATGAATGTGGGCTTGCGCCTTGGCGCCGAGATGATTTTGCTGCCGCGCTTCAAGACGGCCGAGGTCTTGAAGACCATCGACCGCGAGCGCCCGACCATCTTCGTTGGCGTGCCGACCATGTATTCGGCGCTCAACGCCGCCCACGACCTTGGCAAGCAAGACCTTTCCAGTCTCGTTTATTGCATCTCCGGCGGCGCGCCGCTGCCCGCCAAGGTGCGCAATGCCTTCGAGGAGATGACTGGATGCACCCTGGTCGAAGGATACGGCTTGAGCGAAACGGCACCGGTATGCACCGTCAATCCGTTCGCGGGCATCAACAAGACAGGCTCCGTGGGCTTGCCGTTGCCGGCGACGCTGATCGAGATCGTCGCCCGCGACGGGCCCGATCGAATTTTGCCGTTGGGCGAACATGGCGAAATTTGCGTCACCGGCCCGCAAGTCATGGCCGGCTACGCCAACCGGGCGCAGGAAACCGTCGATGCCTTGCGGGGCGGCCGGCTGCACACCGGCGATATCGGCCACCTCGACGAGGACGGTTATCTTTACGTCATCGACCGCATCAAGGACCTGATCCTGAGCGGCGGCTTCAACGTTTATCCGCGCATGGTCGAAGAGGCGATCCAGCTTCATCCCGCCATCGCCGAAGTCGCCGTTTGCGGGGTCGCCGACCGCCATCGCGGTGAAATCGTCAAGGCTTTCGTCAAGCTCAAGGACAAAGAGAGCCTGAAGGCGGTGGAATTGCGGGCTTTCCTCAAGGACAAACTGGCGCCGTTCGAGATTCCCCGGCGCATCGAGTTCCGCGAAACCCTACCCATAACCCTGATCGGCAAAATCTCCAAGAAAGAGCTGAAAGCGGGGAGGCGGCGGAACCGTCGGACGGCCGGGACGGAGCCGCCGAAACGGAGCCATAAGACATGACCAACTTGACCAATGCCGTCATCACCGGCCACTACGCCCGTTCGCCTTTCACCTTCGCTCTCAAGAATGGAAATTCGGTGACAGCATACTAATTTTCAAAGCCTTGCCATTTCCAAACAAGCGGCAAGATATAAATTAGTATGCCGTCACCGAATTTCCGGCCGTCACCGAATTTCCGGCCATGACACCGGGTATTAAATGGTACTAAAATAATAATGAGAGCTGCCGCATGGACATGCTCCAACTTGACTAACGCCGCCGCGTCGAGGAAAACGGATTCATGGAATTGCCTTTTCGTATCGATCGCGTCCGGCGCGCCGGAGCGTTGTCGTCGTGTCACCATGATCCTTTCGAGCGCATGTTGGCCGCGCCGGCGCCGGCCAAGGAGCCGACCCCGATCACCGGCGGCCGGTGCCGGTGCATCGAGCCTTACGATCTTTGGGTTTCGTGGACATGACCAACGCCGTCATTGCCGGCTACGCCCGTTCGCCTTTCACCTTCGCCGGCAAGGGCGAGTTGGCGAAAATCCGTCCCGACGACATGGCCGCGCTGGTGGTCAAGGGGCTGATGAAAAGAACCGGCGTCAAGCCCTCCGATGTCGAAGACCTGATCCTCGGCTGCGCCTTCCCTGAGGGCGAGCAAGGGCTCAACCTCGGCCGCTTGACCGTTTTTCTCGCCGGCCTGTCCAAATCGGTCGCCGGAGTCACCGTCAACCGCTTCTGCGGCTCGTCCATGCAGGCCATCCACATGGCCGCCGGCGCCATCGCCTTGGGCGCCGGCGAGGTGTTCATCTGCGCCGGCGTCGAGTCGATGACCCGGGTGCCGGTCATGGGCTTCAATCCGCTGCCCCACCCGGGCCTCTATTTAAAGTATCCCCAGGCCTACATACCCATGGGGGAGACCGCCGAGAACGTCGCCGTCAAATACGGCCTGTCCCGCGCCCGGCAGGAGGCCTTCGCGTTGGCCAGCCACGTCAAGGCCGCCGCCGCGCGCGAGCAAGGCAATCTTGCAGCCGAGATCGTCTCCTTTGGGAAGGGCAAAACCAAGATCGACACCGACGGCTGCATCCGTCCCGACAGCTCGCTGGAGGCCTTGGCCGATCTCAAGCCCGCCTTCGACGAAAACGGCACGGTGACCGCCGGCACGTCTTCGCCCCTGACCGACGGGGCGGCGGCGGTGCTGGTGGTAAGCGAGGACTACGCGGAACGAAACGGCCTCGATCCCTTGGCCCGCGTAAAAGCCGTCGCGGTGGCCGGCTGCCAGCCTGAAATCATGGGCATCGGTCCCGTCGCGGCGACCAAGAAGGCCCTGGCGCGGGCCGGTCTCAAGGTCGCCGACATCGACGTGATCGAGCTCAACGAGGCCTTCGCCTCCCAGGCACTTGCCTGCATCGACAAGCTGAAGCTGGACGGCGACAAGATCAACATCGACGGCGGCGCCATCGCCCTTGGCCATCCGCTCGGCGCTACCGGCGCCCGCATTACCGGCAAGGCGGCGGCGCTGCTGCAACGGCAAGAGGGGAGATACGCGCTGGCCACCCAGTGCATCGGCGGCGGCCAGGGCATCGCCACCATCCTCGAGGCCATGTAGATGGCGGAGATCGCCGAGATCTCCAAGGCCGCCGTTATCGGCGCCGGCGTCATGGGCGCCGGCATCGCCGCCCACATCGCCAACGCCGGCATCCCGGTGGTGCTCCTCGACATCGCCGCCAAGGACGGGGACAACCGCAACGCCATCGCCGAGGGCGCTTTGGGCAAGCTGCTGAAGGCCGATCCCGCCCCGTTCATGGACAAGGGAAACGCCGAGCTGATCACCCCCGGCAACATCGACGACCATCTGGATTTGCTGGCCCAATGCGACTGGATCATCGAGGCCGTGGCCGAAAACTTAGGAATCAAGCGCGCCCTCTACGCCAAGATCGAGACGGCCCGCAAGCCGGGCTCCATCGTTTCTTCCAACACCTCCACCCTGCCGTTGAGCGTTCTCACCGAAGGCATGCCGGAAAGGTTCCAGGGCGATTTCCTGATCAGCCATTTTTTCAACCCGCCGCGCTACATGCGGCTGCTGGAGCTGGTCGCCGGTCCGCGGACGCGCCCGGCCGCCGTTGACGCCGTTCGCGCCTTCGCCGACAAGCGGCTCGGCAAGGGCATCGTCATGGCCAAGGACACGCCCGGTTTCATCGCCAACCGCATCGGCGTCTTCTGGCTGCAATGCGCCGTCGTCGAGGCCATGGAGGGGGGCTTGAGCGTCGAGGAGGCGGATGCGGTGATGGGCCGGCCCGTCGGCATTCCCAAGACCGGCGTCTTCGGGCTCTTGGATTTGATCGGTCTCGATCTGATGCCGCATGTCCTGGGCGGCATGGCCGGGGCCTTGCCGGCGGGCGACGCCTTTCACGGCGTCTTCCGCGAGTCGGAATTGATCGCCGAAATGATCTCCAAGGGCTATACCGGCCGCAAGGGCAAGGGCGGTTTTTACCGGCTCAACAAGGATGGCGGCAAAAGGGTCAAGGAAGCCATCAATCTCGCCACCGGCGAATACGCCGCCGCCGCCAAGCCGAAGCTCGCTTGCCTTTCGGCGGCGAAGAAAGGCGGGCTCCGGGCCCTGGTCACGAAGTCCGACAAGGGCGGGCGCTTCGCCTGGAAGGTGCTTTCCCGGACCTTGAGCTATGCCGCCGACTTGGTGCCCGAGATCGCCGGCGATATCGCCGCCGTCGATGCGGCGATGCGGCTGGGATACAACTGGTCGTTCGGCCCCTTCGAGCTGATCGACAAGCTGGGCGCCAACTGGTTGGCGGAAAAACTAAAAAGCGATGGCTTGGCCGTTCCCGAACTCTTGACAGCGGTGGGCGAGGAGACCTTCTATCGGAAAGCCGCCGGCCGGCTGCAATTTCTCGGCCCCGAGGGCAAATACCGCGACATCGAACGCGCCGACGGCGTGCTGCTTTTAGCCGACGTGAAAGCGCGGACGAGACCGCTGGCCACCAACCCCTCGGCCAGCCTGTGGAATATCGGCGACGGCGTCGTCTGCCTGGAGTTTCATTCCAAGATGAACTCCATCGATCCCCGGATCCTGTCGATGATCGGCAAGGCCATCCGCACCGTCAACATCATCGCCAACGGCTACAGGGCCATGGTGATCTATAACGAAGGCTCTAATTTCTCGGTCGGCGCCAACATCGGGCTGTTGTCGATTGCCGCCAAATGGCGCGCCTGGTTTTTCGTCCGCTGGCTGATCGGATACGGGCAAAGCGCCTTGCAAGCCTTGAAATACGCCCCCTTCCCTGTGGTCGGAGCGCCGTCCGGCATGGCCTTGGGGGGGGGCTGCGAAATTCTTCTCCATTGCGACGCCGTCCAGGCCCATGCCGAGACCTATGCCGGCCTCGTCGAGACCGGCGTCGGCGTCGTTCCGGCCTGGGGCGGCTGCAAGGAGATGCTGCTGCGCTGGACCGCCGATGGGCAACGGCCCAGCGGCCCCATGCCGCCGGTGATCAAGGTTTTCGAGACCATCGGCAAGGCGGCGGTGGCCAAGTCGGCGGCCGAGGCCGAAGGTCTGCTTTACCTGCGCCCCGGCGATGGGATCACCATGAACCGGGACCGCCTGTTGGCCGACGCCAAGGCCAAGGCCCTGGAGCTGGCCGGGGATTACCGGCCGCCCGCCGAGGCGGAGATTTTCCTGCCCGGAGGGTCCGCCAGGGCGACCATGAACATGGTCGTCGATGGCCTCGGCAAGGCCGGCAAGGCGACGCCTCACGACCAAGTGGTGGCGAAAGCCCTGGCCGGAGTGTTGAGCGGCGGCGATACCGACATCACCGAGCCTTTGTGCGAAGACGACCTGCTGGCCCTGGAACGCCTCGCCTTCATGAAATTAGCGCGCCACCCCGCCTCCATCGCCAGGGTTAAACACATGCTCAAAACCGGCAAGCCGCTGAGGAATTGAGAAGGGCATTTTCCGGTCGGGCGGCGGCATGGGTTGGAGGCGGGGGATTGGGGCCGGTTGTGGTCCTGAGCGAACATTCAATCCATCCCGTTTAACCACTACAGACATGCGTCTATGGCGGACCTTCGCTTTCGGCCGGAACATAAAGCGAATGCACTCTTAAATAACAGTTATATATCAACCACTTAAAAAAAATGTCTTGCGGATAAGAACATATCATGTACATTGCCTTGGATTGCATCTCCGCACACCATATGAAATAAGTGAGGCAGGTCATGGCTGAAAACGCTTTACGACTCGTGGGAAAGGATACGATGGACAAGAACAAGGCCCTGGAAGCCGCCGTCTCCCAAATTGAAAGGGCCTTCGGCAAGGGCTCGGTGATGCGCCTCGGCCAACGCGAAACCGTCGAAACCGAGGTCATCTCCACCGGTTCCTTGAGCCTCGACATCGCCCTTGGCATCGGCGGCCTGCCGCGCGGTCGCGTCGTCGAGATTTACGGACCGGAAGCGTCGGGAAAAACGACGCTGGCCCTGCATACCGTCGCCGAGGCGCAGAAGTTGGGCGGCACCTGCGCTTTCATCGACGCCGAGCACGCTCTCGATCCGATCTACGCCGGGAAACTGGGCGTCGACATCGACAATCTGCTGATCTCCCAGCCCGACGGCGGCGAACAGGCTCTCGAGATCACCGACACCCTGGTCCGCTCCGGCGCCGTCGACGTGCTGGTGATCGACTCCGTCGCCGCCTTGGTGCCGCGCGCCGAGCTCGAGGGCGAGATGGGCGACACCCATGTCGGCTTGCAGGCCCGCCTGATGAGCCAGGCGCTGCGCAAGCTGGCCGCCTCCGTTTCGCGTTCCAACACGCTGATTATCTTCATCAACCAGATCCGCATTAAGATCGGCGTGATGTTCGGCAATCCGGAGACGACGACGGGCGGCAACGCGCTCAAGTTCTATTCTTCGGTGCGCCTGGAAATCCGCCGCATCGGCGCCATCAAGGACCGCGACGAGGTGGTCGGCAACCAGACCCGGGTCAAGGTGGTGAAGAACAAATTGGCGCCGCCCTTCAAGAAGGCCGAATTCGACATCATGTACGGCGTCGGGATCTCCAAGGCCGGCGAGATACTGGACTTGGGCGTCGCCGCCGGCATCGTCGAGAAGTCCGGCTCCTGGTTCTCGCACAACTCGCAACGCATCGGCCAGGGCCGCGAGAACGCCAAGGACCATCTCAAGGAAAACCCGGCGGTGGCGGCCGCCATCGACGTCGCCATCCGCCAGAGCGCCGGCCTGGTTTCCGCTGAAATGAAGAAAGGCATGGACGAGCTGGCGGACGCCGCCAACGCGGCCGAGCCGCCGGCGGAAGCGGGCGGATAGGCGATATCCGTCGCCCAGCGAACGCGGCCCCGCTATGTGGGGCCGCGGTGGCTGTCAACTTGGTGTAAGCGCCGGGCAGCGGGATACGGTGATTGTGCGATCTGAACCGGATGCCCTCAGCATCGACCAGGTATTGCGTGGAATTTCATGATCGCCTACAAGATATCGTTTGGAGGTACCGATGGACGCGCAATCCGTTCTCAGGCTTGAAACCGACAACGCGGCCAACATGGCTTGCGAGGACAGTCTGGAATTCATGCGGCAGCTGCCCAACGGATACATGAAACTGATCGTTGCGTCGCCGCCATACAACTAAAGTGCGCCCCATTTTTTGGACAGCGAAGAGGCCGAGTTAAGGTCTGCTCACCCTTCCTCGACACTCGCCCGCCTTGGCGCTAAAAGCCTTGCCCTGAATAACCTGGGCCTTCCGTTCAATCGACGCCGGGCCTACATTACCCCCCATGCACACGGTCAACGACATCCGCAAGGCGTTTCTCGATTATTTCGCCGGCCACGGCCATGAGGTCGTGGCTTCCTCGCCGCTGGTGCCGCGCAACGACCCCACCTTGATGTTCGCCAACGCCGGCATGGTACAGTTCAAGAGCGTCTTTACCGGCCTCGAAAATCGCCCCTATACGCGTGCCGCCACGTCGCAAAAATGCGTTCGCGCCGGCGGCAAGCACAACGACCTGGAAAACGTCGGCCGCACCGTTCGCCACCACACGTTCTTCGAGATGCTTGGCAACTTCTCCTTCGGCGACTACTTCAAGGACTTGGCCATCGAATTGGCATGGAACTTGGTCACCAAGGAGTACGGCCTGCCGGCCAGCCGCCTGATCGTCACGGTCTACGCCGACGACGACGAGGCCTTCGAGCTGTGGAAAAAGATCGCCGGCCTTCCCGAAAGCCGGATCATCCGCATTCCGACTTCGGACAATTTCTGGGCCATGGGCGACACCGGCCCCTGTGGCCCGTGCTCGGAGATTTTCTATGATCACGGCGAGCACATCCCCGGCGGCCCGCCCGGCAGCCCGGATGAGGACGGCGACCGTTTCATCGAAATCTGGAACCTGGTTTTCATGCAGTATGAACAGCTTAGCGCGGATGAGCGGGTCGATCTCCCCAAGCCGTCCATCGACACCGGCATGGGGCTGGAGCGCACCGCCGCCATCATGCAGGGCACGCACGACAACTACCAGACCGACCTGTTCCGCGCCCTCATCGCCGCTTCCGCCGAGGCCTCGCGCACCGACGCCGACGGCGAGCACGGGATTTCGCATCGGGTCATCGCCGACCATTTGCGGGCAAGCTGTTTTCTCATTGCCGACGGCGTGCTGCCGTCCAACGAGGGCCGCGGCTACGTGTTGCGCCGGATCATGCGCCGGGCCATGCGTCATGCCCATCTGATCGGCGCCAAGGAGCCGCTGTTGTGGCGGCTGGTCCCGGCCTTGACGGCGCGGATGGGCGAGGCCTACCCGGAACTGACGCGCGCCCAAGCGCTGATCGCCGAAACTCTCGAATCCGAGGAAACCCGGTTCAAACGCACCCTGGAACGGGGCTTGCGGCTTCTCGACGAGGCGACGGCGGATTTAGGCGCCGGCGGCGAACTGGAGGGCGAGACCGCGTTCAGGCTTTACGACACTTACGGTTTCCCTCTCGACCTCACCCAGGACGCGCTCCACGGCAAGGGCATGGAAGTCGACGTCGACGGCTTCAACGACGCCATGGAGCGCCAACGCCAAGAGGCCAGAAAGGCCTGGATCGGATCCGGCGAAGTGGCGACGGATGAAATCTGGTACAGCGTCCGCGAAGAGCTTGGAGCCACCGAGTTTCTCGGCTACGAAACGGTCTCCGCCGAGGGCCAAGTGATCGCCCTGGTCATCGGCGGCAAACGAATCGATGAAGCCAAAACGGGCTCCGAGGTCGCCATTGTCGTCAACCAGACTCCTTTTTACGGGGAATCCGGCGGCCAAGTGGGGGACACCGGCGCCATCACCAACGGCGACGGTGACGTCCAGGTCAAGGTCACCGGCACCGTCAAGAAAGTCGGCGACCTTTTCGTCCACCTGGGCCGCATCGAGGAGGGCGCGGTCAGGGTCGGCGACGAGGTCGTCCTGCGAGTCGACGACAACCAGCGCCGGGCCATTGGCGCCAATCATTCCGCCACCCATCTCCTGCACCGGGCGTTGCGCCGGGCGCTCGGCGATCACGTCGTCCAAAAGGGCTCGCTGGTGGCGGCGGACCGGCTGCGTTTTGATGTCAGCCATCCGAAAGCGATCGACAGGGAAGAAATCGCCCGCGTCGAGGCCGAGGTCAACGGCCGCATCCGCCGCAATTCCGCCGTCTCCACCCGCCTGATGGAGCCCGAGGAGGCGGTCAAGGAGGGCGCCATGGCGTTGTTCGGGGAGAAATACGGCGACGAGGTGCGCGTCGTTTGCATGGGCGGCGAGGACGCCGGCGGGACTTACTCGGTCGAGCTTTGCGGCGGCACCCACGTCGGGCGCACCGGCGACATCGGCTTATTCAAGATTGTCTCCGAGAGCGCGGTGGCGGCGGGCGTGCGCCGCATCGAAGGTCTAACCGGCGCCGCCGCCGAAAACTATTACGCTGGCCGCGAGGCGGTCCTGCGGGAAACGGCGGCCCTGTTGAAGATCGCCTCGGCCGACGTTCCCGCTCGCGTTTCCGGGTTGCTTGATGAGCGCAAGAAGCTGGAGAAGGATCTAGCCGACGCCCGGCGGGCGCTGGCCACCGGTGGCGGCGGGGGCGGGGGCGGCGAGGTCAAGGAGGTAGGCGGCGTCAGGTACTCGCCCCGGCTGCTCGACGGCACGCCACCCAAGGACCTCAAGGGCTTGGCCGACGAACTCAAGCAACAGGTGGGTTCCGGCGTCGTCGCGCTGGTTTCCGTCAACGACGGCAAGGCGTCTCTAGTGGTCGGTGTCACCGATGATCTGACCGCCCGGATCAACGCCGTCGATCTGGTCCGCGCCGGCGCCGCCGTGGTCGGCGGCAAGGGCGGCGGCGGCCGTCCCGACATGGCCCAGGCCGGCGGCCCCAACGGCAAGGAAGCGGCGAAGGCGTTGGCGGCGATCGAAGCGGTCTTGGCACGGTCCGAATAGGGCGCGCAAGACCGCCCCGAGAGCATTTCACGTTTGGCCGGCACCGGTGGCGGAACCCGAATTACTCCTTAACGCTAGCCGCAAACCGCAAGTGGAGGATTTTGTCCGGATCGTCGACCGCGCCGTTGGAGTTTTCTTCGCCTCGTTTGATTTTGTCCACATGTTCCATGCCTTCGACCACCTTGCCCCAGACGGTGTACTTGCCGTTTAGCCAAGGGGACGGCG
>MPMA02071267.1_pt1 | contig 10583 bp, 11 predicted proteins | sample 1617361 | NCBI WGS metagenome assembly MPMA02 (sample SAMN05944807, study PRJNA350692) | marine metagenome | biome: marine; feature: ODZ; material: water; isolation source: 180 m water sample filtered on 0.2 um supor filter | place: Pacific Ocean | collected 2012-04-08 | depth 180m m | reverse complement strand
CCGGTGGAGATGGCAAGGTCAAGTTCACGGGGTGAGACTGGCTCTCCGGTAGAGCGCATCAGATTGATGAGAGAGTCAGTAGCGTACGGTTCACCTTCACGACCCATGGCGCTTACCACTACAACGGTTCGTTTCCCCTCTTCTACGGAGCGGCGTACATGTACAACAGCAGCTTCCATGGACGAATCATCCCTGACACTGGTTCCGCCGAATTTCAGTACTACTGTCTCAGGCACCGGGTATCCTCACGAGGTCTCGGCGGATTAGCTCTTCGGCAATCTGGATAGTGTTCAATGCGGCTCCCTTGCGGAGATTGTCACTGACGCACCAGAGGTTGATACCGTTCTCAATTGATTCATCCCGCCGGATGCGACCAACATATACAGGATCTTTCCCGTCGGCATTCAAAGCGAGGGGATAGACATTGTTTGCAGGATCGTCTTCCAGTACAATACCCGGACTGTTTGCCATGAGAGTTTTGACATCAGTAATCTCAAACTGCTTCACTGTCTCGATGTTGACGCTTTCACTGTGCCCGCTCACCACCGGTATACGAACCGTGGTAGCAGTAATTTGAATTTCAGGATCAAGAATCTTGTGGGTCTCCTTGATCATCTTCATCTCTTCTTTGGTGTACCCGTTTTCCTCGAAGACATCAATGTGCGGCAAGGCGTTGAAGGCGATTTGATAAGGGTAAACTGATACCGGCATCTCGCTGCCGTCAGCGAAAGCTCGCACCTGATCTTCTAACTCCTGTACCGCCGCCTGCCCGGTTCCGCTGACAGCTTGATAAGTACTGACCACCACGCGCTTGATGGTGTACTTATCGTGGATGGGCTTCAGTGCCACAAGCATCTGGATGGTAGAGCAGTTGGGATTGGCAATGATACCTTTATGATTATCCAGTGCTTCAGGATTCACTTCGGGGATGACAAGCGGATGCTCTGGATCCATTCTAAATGCCGTGCTGTTGTCAATGCAGATACAACCACACTTTACCGCTTTCGGTGCCAGTTCCAGAGCTGCGGCACTCCCTGCACTGAAGAGAGCAATTTCAACTCCATGGAAAGCTTCAGGTTGAGCAGTTACGACGGTGATATGGCGATCTCGCCATTTTACCATTTGGCCTTCATTTTCCGGAATGTCCATGAGAATTAGGTCACCAATAGGAAGTAAACTTTCTTCCATAATTTCCCGCATGACTGATCCCACATTGCCTAAAGCACCTACTATGGCAAAAGTGTACTTCTTCATTCCTAACCTCCGCAAACTTTAGTAAAATTGCTCAACTGTTTGGGTAACATGCAGACATTCATCTTATCAATGACGAACAACAATTTAATGAAATACGCCAACAAATATAAACCAGTCCTATAAATATGTGGGAAGGATAAAAGATATGATTCATGAGAACATTCTTGGGGCAGTTGGACGTACACCTATTGTCCGTTTTCAACGCGTCGGAAGTAATCTCGACTGTGAGCTGTACGGTAAATGCGAATTCCTGAACGCCGGTGGCTCTGTAAAAGACCGCATTGCCGCCCGCATGATCGAAGAGGCGGAGAAGTCCGGAAGGATCAAGCCCGGCGATACACTCATCGAGCCCACATCCGGTAACACTGGTATTGGAATGGCTCTGGCTGCGGCGGTGAAAGGGTACCGGATGATCATCACCATGCCGGAGAAAATGAGCAAGGAAAAGCAGGTAGTTCTGGAAGCGCTTGGAGCTGAAATTGTCAGAACACCTACGGAAGCTCCCTGGGACTCACCGGAAAGTCACATCGGTGTTGCAAAGAAGCTTAACGAGGAGATTCCAAATTCGCACATCTTAGACCAATACAGCAATCCGGGAAATCCTGATGCTCACTATCACGATACTGCCGGGGAAATCCTTAAAGACATGGGAGACAATCTGAGCATGGTGGTAATGGGCGCCGGCACGGGCGGGACTATCACGGGAGTTGCCAAAAGATTGAAGGAAGAACTGCCGAATGTGATTATCGTCGGGGCTGATCCCTACGGTTCGATTCTGGCTGGAGGTGATGAGGTATTTCCGTATCACGTGGAAGGGATCGGATACGACTTCATTCCGGATGTGCTGGATAATTCGCTGGTAGATGAATATGTGAAAACAGATGATAAAGAGTCATTTATAACGGCTCGGCGCCTCATAAAGGAAGAGGGTTTACTGGTAGGCGGGTCGTCCGGATCGGCGGTATGGGCTGCCATGCAAGTAGCACCTCGCCTGGGAAAAGGGGAGCGGTGCCTGGTGATACTGCCCGACTCAATCCGTAATTATCTGACGAAGTTTGTGGATGACGAATGGATGAAAAAAATGGACTTTTTGGATGAGGAGGAATAATGAAATTTGATACAAAAGTAGTGCGCGCAGCGATTAAACCGGATCCTACTACGGGAGCCATAGTACCCCCTTTGTACCAGACTGCGACTTACGTCCTTCCTGAAGTGGGACGAGATTTGGGTTTTGATTATACCCGTTCAGCGAATCCCACCCGGCAACTGTTGGAGGAGAACCTGGCAGCCATTGAAGGCGGAAAGTACGGGATCTGTTTTTCCAGCGGCATGTCGGCAGTTGACAGCTGCATGAAGCTTCTGAAATCCGGCGATCATGTGATCTGTTCCGATGATGTGTACGGCGGTGTTTCCCGGCACTTCGATAACATTCTCGTTCGCTATGGATTGGAGTTCACCTACGTGAATACTTCTGAGCCGGAAAAAGTGAAAGCCGCCATCCAGCCCAACACCAAAATGCTGTGGGTGGAGACGCCTACAAATCCTCTCCTGAAAGTGACTGACCTGGAAGCTATGGCGAAGATCGCCAAAGAGAATGATCTGATTTACGGTGTGGATTCCACTTTTGCCACGCCTGTTTTCTTGAGACCGTTGGAGTTTGGTGCCGACATCGTTATGCACAGTACCACCAAGTACATCAGCGGGCACAATCAGCTCATCGGCGGGATAGTTATCACTAATCGTGAAGACATTTATGAAGAAATGAAGTATGTGCAGAAGACAATCGGAGCAGTACCCAGTCCTTTTGACTGCTGGCTGACGCTGCTGGGAGTGAAGACGCTCCACTTACGGATGGCAAAACACGCTGAGAACGGGCAGATCGTTGCTGAATTTCTAGAAGCACATCCGAAAGTGGCTCAAGTGACTTATCCGGGACTCTCGTCCCATCCTCAGCACGAGATTGCCAAGGAGCAGATGTCCGGTTTCAGCGGGATGATCTCTTTTGAACTTACAGGCGGTCTACAAGGAGGGAAGACGGTCATGAACAGTGTAAAGCTATGCTCACTGGCGGAGAGCCTGGGCTCCGTGGAGACTATGATCACTCATCCCGCCACCATGACTCACGCAGATGTACCGGTGGAGGAGCGCCACGCCCGGGGGCTGACCGATGGAATGGTGCGGATTTCGGTAGGTATTGAGGATCCCGAGGACATTGTGGCTGATCTGGAGCAGGCGCTGGCGAAGGCCTGACGATGGCGAAAAAGAAAAAGAGCATTGATACCAAATTGATCCACGCCGGTGAGCCGGAGCCACGTATTGGTGGAGCCGTCAGTATTCCCATTTTTCAGTCAGCCATGTATGAGACTGGTGGGGAAGGCAATTACCACGACATACAATACATCCGGCTGAACAACACACCCAATCATTTGGCGATTCATGAGAAGTTTGCTTCCTTGGAGAATGCCGAAGCAGCCCTGGTCACTTCTAGCGGAATGGCAGCCATTACCACCTCACTCATGACGTTTCTATCAGCAGGCGATCATTTGTTGATACAGGATACACTCTACGGCGGAACGCACACATTCGTGAATCACAATATTGAGAACTGGGGTGTGGCGTACGATTTTATCAATGGACACGACCCTGTATCGTGGGAGGCAAAGCTGAAGCCGGAGACAAAGATTATCTACGTGGAGACCATGACCAATCCACTGCTGCAGGTGGCGGATTTGAAGGCGGTAGTAGATTTCGCACAGGAACACAACCTCATCTCCATTATTGACAACACTTTTGCTTCTCCAATCAATTTTCGTCCGCCTGAGTGGGGATTTGACCTTTCGTGCCACAGCTGCACCAAATATATGAACGGGCACTCCGATATTGTGGCTGGGGCGGTCACCGGTTCAGCTGAGCACATGGAGCAGATCACTCACAAGCTGAATCATTTTGGCGGTACGCTGGATCCCCACGCCTGCTATCTTCTTCACCGTGGAGTGAAGACACTGGCTCTCCGCATGGCTCGCCATAATGAGAGCGCCTTGAAGATAGCCGAATTCCTGCAGGAGCATCCAGCCGTTGATAGACTTAACTACCCCGGTCTGCCGGATCATCCTGACTACGAACGGGCACAGGAACTTTTCGACGGTTTCAGCGGGATGCTCAGTTTCGAGTTAAAACGTGGATTGGAGGCGGCAAAACAGTTTATGGAAAGGGTGGAACTTCCCATTGCAGCGCCCAGCCTGGGCGGCATCGAGACGCTGGTGACCCGTCCGGCAACAACATCCCATTCCGGCATGTCGCCGGAGGAGCGGAATGAGGTGGGAATTACCGACAGTCTGGTACGACTCTCGGTGGGAATCGAGGACGTTGGTGACCTTATTTCCGACTTTGATCAAGCCCTCAGCTAAGAAGAGATAACATTTTTGGACTGCGGTACCTACCAATTGTACATCACAATTGAGAAATCAATCTGCATCCGTGTGGGCGCATTAGGAAAAGTGGAATTTGAACCGGGAAATTATGTTTATACAGGTCGGGCGAAGAAGGGACTCCAAGCTCGGTTACTGCGCCACCAAAAGAAAGACAAACCGCTCTGGTGGCACATTGACTATCTATTGCACCATCCTGCTGTCAAACTGATACGAGCAGAAATAGTCTCCACTGACGCTGAGGCAGAATGCGAAGAGAATCAGCAGTTGCTAAAACAGGAAGGAATGCGAATAGCAGTACGGGGATTTGGTGCCAGTGACTGCCGTGCCGGATGCGGGGGACATTTGGCGAGGATATCCACACCATAATCATCTAACCCGGTTACGATTTTTTACTTCGGAATTGTTTTATTTGACTTCTAGCATCTATGTAAGAGTCAACGATGGCATATAACCATATGCCGCCCATTACACCCATACTCACCCAATTTATCTGAGCATATTTCTCCATTTCACTGTAATTATCAGAGGCAACATCTCGTTGAGTAGATCTATCATAAGCATCTTTTGACTGCTTATATAGTACATAACTACTAATTGTTGAAGCGGCCATAAGTAGTTCAGAACCTAGAATAATGCTGCCCTTTCGTGGCTTATCATTATAGAATTGTCCCCACCCAGGAAATATCATTGATCTAAAAGCAGCTGTAATAGGATATTTCTTAATCATTACAAGTTCGCTACTTATTGAAAGGAAACTGTTCGATGGTATTTCTACTGAAGCTGACTGTAAAATATTTCCAGTTTCCACATTAATGATACGTGCGGCAAGAAGAAAACGGTTCCCCAGGTCAGCCACAGCTCCGGCGATAAGGTATTGTACATTCAATATATTCCCCACTTCAATTTCATCACTGGTCAGACCGGTTTGGCTCAGGCCTATTTCTTCAATAATATCTTCTAATCTCTCTCTTTCAACTACCGAGATATTTGGGATACTTATTAGGTTTTGGTTTATAAGAATTGCGGCTGCTTCACCCAAATCACGAGCTTCTGTTCTCCCTTCTGTGGTTTCGAATGACAGCACTGCAACACCAAAATCATTATCCGGTACATTGATTAAAAGATCATCAACAAGCTGTTGTATTTGACTGTTTACAATTGAAGTTTCAACAGAAGTTTCTTGACTGAAACAGACAGTATTTAACGCTGATAATAGAACAACTACAAAACCTGTATGAATGGCAATTTTCTTCATTCTATACTCTCATTTAATAGGCTGCACGACTTCTATACGTATGCATATCAACTATAAATAAATTGTTATTATTGTCTCCGATTAAACTGGCTTGGCTATAAATAGCAACTTGTTCACTGAAATAAAAGGGATATACGAATTCTTGGTTTATTCCGTCCCACCTTGAAACAAGTATTCCTTCCGAATTATACCGATTCACAGTCCCTAGTTCTGTGTCAGAAATAAATACATTTCCTCTATTATCAGCAAATAATCCAATAGGAACCAATGATCCGGAGTTCCAATCAAATCCTTGCCATGATGTTAAGAAATTACCATCACTGTCATATTTAAAAATAGTTCCGTTCCAATTAGTGAGGTATATCTTATTGCTTCCAGTGGGTGAATCTTTACCTACAGAGATGACACCTATATATACTTCAGGTACTTCAACGAATGAAAGTTCATTTCCAGACAGATCAAATGTTCTGTAACCCCAACCTTCACCTACTATTAGTATATCAGAAGAAGATCTGGCTATTGCAGTGTTTCTTGACGTTCTAAACACACCATTATCATACCAGGAAGTGTCTAAATAAAATTCCCCTTCATCCCAATCTCCGGTAAACTTTATTATTTTGCTATCATAATAAGGTTCACCTCCCCTTAATAATACAAGAAGTGTAGTGGAGGATGAATTATCATCTTTAAAGACTACTACTTTTGTTGGTGTAATATGAGGATAAATATTCACATCAACGCTGGGATAATTATCGGCATCATATGGATCTGCTTCCCCATAAATCTCATACAGATCAGGCGCACCGTCGTTATCTGAATCACCACCTATGATATTTGTCCATATTATCTCTATTCTACAACCGCTTGGATCATCAGGATCGTAGGCTCCTGCATAAAAATAAAGATCCCAATTACTTTCGAGAATAGCATAGCACTCATTACTTGTATTATCATGAGTTACAACGTCCATTTTGCTAAAATGGTACAAGTAGTCAGTTCCACTGCCTTCCAGAGACAATCTTCCACAATAATAAATATCAGGCACAGATGTTACGCATAGTTCATTACTTGCAGTTATCAATCCGCCTTTATCTTCAGTATAAACATTATAACAGTATGATCTGTTTTGTTGAAGGCCCGTATCTGTGATTGTATTGAGAAATGGGTATGGATGCGTACCTATTAATGTTGATAAAGTATCTACTCCGGGCTGATCTGATCGATATATATTGTAGTTGAAAAAGTCGTCATCGCCTGATTCTGTCCAATCAAATGAGATTGAATGGTTAGTCATATCCGTTACTAAATCAGTTCTTAATTCTACTGCAGAAGGGGGATTGTTAGGTGTATCGGGATCAAAAACATTCGAATGAGTAGGTTCATCAGCGCAAGCCAATAAAAAGAGCAATAAAAAATAAATTAACTTGTTGTACCCTTTTTTCATTATCCAAATCTACACATTAACCCACAAACAAAAAAACCCCGCTACTTGGCGGGAAAATTAATTACATAAAGAATCGAAAACTGAATAACGAGTGTCATTAAGGTATTGCATTGATAAAGAAATCCCTTTTTTCTTCAATGCTCCATCCATCCATAGATACCATTTTTTGGTTTTTTTCTCTTACAATACGATGAGTTGTTTTATATGCATAAATTGCAGATAAAACCGCAGTTCCAAGAAATGTTATAGTCCCCACAATTTCAGCGGTACCTCCCTCCATAAATCCTGGAGCAATCAGGATTGTAACACATAACCCTGGGAAAAAACCAAGATACCCACAGGCTGCGCCTGCAAGAATAGGTAATCCCTTTGTTGGTCCGTACGCCATTACTGCATTTACATCATCAATCAATATAACTATTCCCGTATCTAAAGTGATTTCTGTTTCACTCACATCAATCAAAGTTGGATAATGAATTGTATCTGAATTCGTTATGATGTTAATAAATGTAGGGCTCGAAGCAAATAAATCAGAATTAAGAGTAATCAAATAAACTAATAGTACTAGGAATCGCTTCATAATAGCAATATTACACCCTCCAGTCCTAAATGTCTATAAACAAAAAACCCCGCTACTGCGGGGCTCTTGCTTAAATCCTTTAGGTGGGGGTTATTTTAGTAACACCATCTTCCTGGTCTGCACAAACTCTCCAGCTTGTATCTGATAGAGGTACACACCCGCACTCACAGGCTTGCCCATAGAGTCTGTAGCATCCCACTGGATTGACTTGAAGCCTGCTCTCTGGGTAGTGTTAACCAGTTGGGCAATCTCTCCGCCAAGCAAATCAAAAACAGTGAGTGTTACAAAAGCATCTAATGGTAAATCGTATTCCAGAGTAGTGATTGGGTTGAAAGGATTTGGATGGTTTTGGTGAAGTACGTATTGTATCGGTGCGATTTCTTCATTCTCCAATTCGTTTTCATCCATCGGTACATAAATTCTCATTCCTGCAACATGGCAGCTGTTACAAGAGCCACTTTGAACCAACTGAGACATGGTTGCCGTATATCCATTATATTCAACCGTTGCGGTAAAGGGTGGTACAGGCGTCTGAACTGGAACACCTTCAGCATCCTCACACTCTTCATCATCATATTCCCAATTACACTGATCCAATTCAATACAAGGATCCATCGGCACGTCATTACATTCAACTTCGTATTCATCCTCTTCAAACCATACATTACCGTATGCCCAACTGCTGACCAGAAGATATAGATTGGCATTGGCATCTTCTATATAGACGTTTACACCAGGTTGGATTTCGGTGCCCTCCGGGTCAGTATAAATAGTTCCAGCTATATTAAATACGTGCTCATTTGCAGGACCGCCATCATAATGACAGTTCAAACAGTTTTGTCCAGAGTTATGAGATTCATCACCCTGACCAAAAAGTGGAGTCAGAACAATAGAGATAGTCACTGCTGTAATGATTAGGTGTGTATGTTTCATATCATCCTCTCGTTATTACTCCCAGTTCAAACACGGTGAGGTTACTTCAACAACACCATCTTCTTGGTCTGCACAAACTCTCCAGCCTGAATCTGGTAAAGGTAGATACCTGCACTTACCGGTTTTCCGTAATCATTGGTAGCGTCCCATATTACTGACTTGTAGCCTGCAGTTTGGTGACTGCTGACCAGTGTACTGACTTGCCGTCCCATCATATCGTAGATAGTGACATTAACCAGTCCATCTTCAGGCAACTCATATCGTAATGTTGTGGACGGATTGAATGGATTTGGGAAATTCTGCTCAAGTACAAATCCCTGAGGAAAAGTCTCACTTCTGTTATCAACCCCGACAGAATTTGAATAGAAGCTAATATTATCAAAATATATTATGTTGTCTTGTGTTCTACCTCCCAGGTCAAAATCGGGAAAAACAACAATCTGATCAATACCAATGGCTTCGGGAAGACCAATGTGGCTCGAAAAATCAAAGGTCAATTCTTCCCATTCATTGGTTACAGTATTAGAAACTTTGATTTCTCCAAGTGAACCGCTAGATGGAATCACGAACTTAAGACCTACATCACTGATTACGGTTTTATATACCATAATTTTTACTGTGCTATTGGTGGCATCTAGAGAGAACGTCCCAATATCTGAACCGTGCTGGGATTCGCAGCCTGCCCAAGGTTGACCAGTTTGTAAAGCAGTAAAATTCGCTACGGTGGCTGATGAGTTGATACCGCCAGTATTGGGATTTGTCACTATTTCAAGGGAAGGATTACTACCATTTTCGAAGACAGTCCAAGTCCAAGTGGCACCATAACCACCAGTTTCAAAATCAATCGGAGAATTTTGCGCAAACAAAAATCCACTAACAATCATAATAACTAATAATATTTTTCTCACTTTTTATCTCCTTTATTTAAATCCTTTGGGTGGGGGTTATTTCTTATTTCCGTCTTCGTCCCAGTAAGTCTCCTTAATCATTTCCCCATCCTTGTAAGTTCCTTCCCATTTCTTCTGTCCATTCTCATACCAATGAGTCCATTTACCTTCTTTCTTACCATCTACCACTTTACCAAGTATGATTTTATCTCCATTGAACATTTGATAAACCTTACCGCTTACAATATTATCACTAAACTGCACATAATAGAGACTATCCCTTTCAACGATGCTATCTATGTCATACTCCTTAGATATTCCAGATGAAATGAGTAGGATACAAATTAGTAGTGTCTGTTGCATTTTATCATCCTCTCGTTATTACTCCCAGTTCAAACACGGTGGAATGTAAGAACAAATGCGGGGAAACAAAAAACCCCGCTTTTTGGCGGGGGTTGATAATGTGATTTACAAAATATCATTTACCGAATTCATAGGTAATACTCAGCACAGGGAATGGAAAAAAATCTTTTAATGCCGGTCTGCCTGAATTATTAATATCCTCCGCAAACATAATGCCAAGACCAAAAGAAATATATGGATTGAAAACAGTTAAATCTTTTGCATAAGAAAACCAACCTCCTGGTTCACCGCTTGGGTCAATTCCAAATAAAATAGAAACATTGTCAATGCGAATACCCATAGATAAGACCAGTGGAAGACCGCTTGCAAAATACCACGATTTGTGTTCATCAATTTGGGATTCACGAACAACTGAAATAAAATTTGGTGAATGTTT
>MPMA02267307.1_pt1 | contig 10609 bp, 11 predicted proteins | sample 1617361 | NCBI WGS metagenome assembly MPMA02 (sample SAMN05944807, study PRJNA350692) | marine metagenome | biome: marine; feature: ODZ; material: water; isolation source: 180 m water sample filtered on 0.2 um supor filter | place: Pacific Ocean | collected 2012-04-08 | depth 180m m | reverse complement strand
TAAAAAAATATAATAAAAATTTTTCAAATAATTTTATTCTGAAAAATTTTGGCTTATTTATTGGAGATAAAGCAACTTACAAGTTTTTAAAATGCTATGATATTTTAACTCAAATTCAAAAAGTTAAGGGAGATATTATTGAATTTGGAGTTTGGAACGGAAATAATCTAATTACTTTAAAAAAATTAATGGATTACCTGAAAATTAAAAAAAAATTAATTGGATATGATAATTTTCAAGGCATGCCGTTTAAAGATAATGAGAATTATTTTAAAGGAGATAAAAATTTAATTCTTTATATTAAAAAATTTTTTAATCTCAAAAATATAACTTTAATTGAGGATGATATAATGAATTTACATAAGCATGAAAAAAAAATTTCAAAACTAAGTTTAATCTATATAGATTGCGATATTTACATTGCTACAAAAAAAATTTTGGAAACGCTTAAAAATAAAATATCCAAAAATGGCTTAATTGTATTTGATGAGGGTAATATTAATATCAAAAAAGGCGAAGGCAAAGCAGCTTTAGAATTTTTCAAAAAAAATAAAGATTCATTTAAGAGAATATATTTAAAAAAAAATTATCAACCCGATCTTATTTTTAAAAAAAAATAATTTGAAATGAAAAAAAATAAATTAATTATAAATTATCCCATGCTTAAATGGGCAAAATCTCTCTTTCCATTATGTAGATCTTTAACAGGAAAAGGAACTCAACAAACTTTAAGATTTTTTAAAAATATTAACAAAGAATTTAAAATTTTAAAATTCAAATCAGGAACAAAAGTTTTTGACTGGAAAATACCTCTCGAGTGGAACATAAGGGATGGCTATATACAACACGAAAGTAAAAAAAAATTTGCCCAGTTTAAGAAATGCAATCTTCATGTCATTGGATATTCACAGCCAATTAACAAAAAAATGAATAGAGAAACATTATTGAAAAATATTTACACTCAAAAAAATCAACCTAACGCTATTCCTTACGTCACTAGTTATTATAAAAAAAGATGGGGTTTTTGTATGTCAGAAAAACAGAAAAAAAATCTCCCAAAAGGTAATTATAAAGTTTTTATTGATAGCGATCTAAAGAGAGGGTTTCTTGAAATTATGCAAGCAAAGATAACTGGAAAATCAAAAAAGGAAATTTTTTTCAGTAGTTATGTTTGTCATCCATCGATGGCAAACAATGAACTATCCGGACCTGTTTTGTTAAATGCAATAATGAAATATGTTAAAGAGAAATTTCCAAAAAGAAAATTTAGCTACAGATTTGTGTTATTACCTGAAACGATAGGATCAATAGCTTATATATCAAGATTTAAAACTTTATTGAAAAAAAACGTTATATGCGGATTTAATCTAACATGTGTAGGAGACGAGAGATCTTATACGATGATAGAGACACCCAATGGAAATACTATGGCTGACAGGTCGCTGTTAGCAGCATTAAGGGGAAAGAAAAATTTTAAAAAATACTCTTTTCTAGAAAGAGGTAGTGATGAAAGACAGTACTGCTCACCTTCTGTTGATTTACCTGTTTGTTCATTTTTCAAATCTAAAAATTTCCCAGAATACCATACAAATCTAGACAATTTTAAATTAGTCACTCAAAAAGGTCTTCAGGATTCCTTCGATGTTTTTAAAACTATAATTGATGCTTTTGAGCTTGGTTTATATCCTAAAACAAAAATAATTTGTGAACCAAATCTAGGAAAAAGAAATCTGTATCCAACACTTTCTCGAAAGGGGATTTATGGCAATGAAATAAAAACAAGAATGAATTTATTAGCCTACTCTAATGGTAAAAACGATTTATTTAAAATATCAAATCTTTTAAATATTAATCTTAAAGAAATTTGTGAAGAATATAAGACTCTAAAAGCAAAAAAAATTATCAGCTAAATTTTAATCAAATTTATGAAAGATTTTAATTCAAAAAAGTTTGAAGAAATTTTAAACTCATTAAATATTAAAACCGGTGATAATTTATTAGTAAATTCTGATATTTTAAAAATTTTAGTCAAACATAGGGAAACAATTTCTCCAGATCAGATTATAAATGTTTTAAAAAAAAAAATTTCTGAAAAAGGAAATTTAATTTTTCCTACTTATAATTGGGATTTTTGCAAAGGAAAACCCTTCAACTGTTTGAAGACCAAGTCCTCTTCAGGAGCTTTAAGTAATCTAAGTTTAAAAATGAGTGATTTTAGGAGATCTACAAATCCGATTTATTCATTTTCAACTTTTGGTAAAGACAAGGATTATATATCAACTTTAAAACATTTAAGCTGTTTTGGATTAGACTCGCCTTTTGGATATTTAATAAAAAATCAAGGTAAGAATTTATTTATAGGAATTGATTATAAAGAATCATTAACTTTTGTTCATGTAGCTGAAGAACAAATAAAAGTTGATTACAGATATCATAAAAATTTTGAAGGTAATTACATTGATAAAAACGGAATAAGCACTAAAGTTAATTACAATATGTATGTGAGAAAAGAAGATAAAGTTATATCAACAGCGATTGATAAAAAATTTGACGATAAACTTTTAGAAAAAAATGCACTTATAAAAAAATCTTATGGCGGAATCTCTTTTTCTGTAATTGATATTCAAATTGCATTTAATTTAATGCTTGATGACTTAAAGTCCAAGTCAGGATTAATTTATCCAAATATATTTAAATAAAAGTGAGCGAACTTTTCCAAAATATAAATAAATTTGGTAACTCAACAGCTCTTATAGATGAAAAGCTTGGGGAAGTATCATATTCAGATTTAGTAGAAAAATCTGATGAAATTAAAAAAAAATTGAACTCTAATTCCATAGCTTTATTAATTGCAGATAATTCATCAGAGTTTGTTATAGGATACATAGCTTTTCTAAGAAAAAAAAAAATAATTTCAATATTAGTGGACAATTCATTCTCTAATGAATTTATTTCAAAAATTTTTTTTATATACAAACCCAACTATTTATTTTGTCCAAAAAAATTTAAAATAAATTTTAAAAGCTTGGTTAATGTAATTAGCTTTTCAGAATATGAAATTTATCGAACTAATTATAATTATTATGAAAATCTTAATTTCAAAAATTTTTTGCTTATATCAACTTCGGGCACAACTCAAAATCCAAAATTTGTTAGATTATCTGAAACAAATATTCAGGATAATATAAAAAAAATTATTAGTTATTTGAAAATAAATAAAAAGCAAAAAACGATTACTACCATGCCAATGGGATATTCATATGGTTTGTCCATAGTAAACTCACATCTAGTTGCTGGATCAACAGTGGTATTAAATAATAAAACTGTAATTGATAAAAATTTCTGGAATGTAATAAAAAAATATAAAGTTAATTCTTTTGGAGGTGTACCAGAATTTTATGAATATCTAAAAAGAATTAATTTTGAAAAATATATTACCAAATCTATTAAATATCTAACTCAAGCGGGAGGAAAATTGGAAGAAAAAACCCTGGGATATTTTGGAAAAATTTGTAAAAAAAATAAAGTTAAATTTTATGTTATGTATGGTCAGGCAGAAGCATCACCTAGAATGACATATTTAAAATGGGAAAAATTTTTTTCAAAAATTAATAGTATAGGCAAACCCCTCAAAGGATATAAAATAAAATTAGTTGATAAAAATAGAAAGGTAATAAACAAAATCAATACCAAGGGTGAAATTATGTTTTCTGGTAGAAATGTATCTTTTGGTTATGCGAAAAATTTTAATGATTTAACAAAAGATGATGAAAATAAAAAAACTCTATTTACAGGAGATTTAGCAATTAAAGACAGGGAGAATTATTTATATATAGTTGGTAGAAAAAATAGAATTATAAAGTTGTTTGGTAAAAGATTTGATTTAGATGATATAGAAAATTTTTTCAAATCAAAAGGAATAAAAGCAAAATGCAAATTTAATAATTCAAAAATAATTTTGAATTTACCATTAAATTCTAATACAGAGTCAGAAATAAATTCTCTTAGTAATTTTTTAGGAATTAATAGAAATTTTATTATCGTTAATGAAAATTTAAACAGATCTTTTAAAGATTATTAAATAAATGAGCAATCAAAACCAATTTTCTAAAGAAATTTATAAATTAACTAAATTTCATTATAATAATTCAAAAGAATACAAAAAAATTGTTGATCTTTTGTATTCATCAAAGATTAAAGAAAAAATTGAGAGTATTCCATTTATTCCAGCTAAATTATTTAAAGATATAGATTTAAAAAGTGTGCCTGACAAAGATGTTTTCAAAATTTTAAACTCCTCAGGTACTAGTAGCGGAAAACCATCAAAAATTTATTTAGATAAGGAAAATGCTAAAAAACAAACTTTAGTTTTAAATGAAATCGTATCTAAAATATTAGGAAAAAAAAGAATACCAATGCTAATTATAGATGAAAAAAAAGACATTCTTAATTCAAAAAAATTTGATGCAAAAACTGCTGCAATTTTAGGCTTCTCTTTATTTGGAAACAACTATCATTATTTAATTAAAGATCAAATAATTGATTATAAAAATTTGAACAATTTTATGGAAAAGTATTCAAATAGTAATTTCTTTATTTTTGGTTTTACAAGTTATATTTACGAATATTTATTAAAAAATCTTGATAACAAAAAAATTAAAAAAGACTTTTCCAAAGGCATTCTAATTCATGGCGGAGGATGGAAAAAAATGGAAGAAATTAAAATGCCTAATAAAATTTTTAAAAAAAAACTTAAAGAAAAATTAAAATTAGAAAAAATTTTTAATTATTATGGTTTAATAGAGCAAACCGGATCAATCTTTTTTGAATGCAAAGAATGTAGCTGCCTAACTACTAGCAAGTATTCAGATGTTTTAATAAGGGATAAAAATTTTAAAATTCTTAAAAATAATAAAAAAGGCTATATCCAATTACTATCTTTGCTGCCAAAAAGCTATCCGGGTCACAGCATTCTTACAGAAGATATGGGAGAAATTGTTGAAAATGATTGCAGTTTATGTTCCGGAAAAAAGAAATTTTTGGTTCATGGTAGAGCAGAAAAATCTGAAATCAGAGGGTGCAGCGACATATAATGAGAAAAGTTAATTATTTAGTTGGTAATTCTAAGTTTAGTTTAGATCCTTTTGAACCATTTTCTAAAGATGTATGTAATTTCTTGAATAATCTCTCAAATGAATTGAATTCCGTAAAAAATATAAAAGATTATCCAGATTTAAAAGCTCTTTCATTTTGGTGTAGAAGTAAAAATATTTTAAAATTAAAAAATAATTTTAATTCAGAAAAAAACAGAATCGGACTTGGAATGATTTTTCATGTAACCCCAGCAAATATTCCAACAAATTTTGCTTATTCGCTTATTTTTGGTTTATTAACTGGAAATTCAAATGTAGTAAAAGTTCCTTCAAAAAACTTTGAACAGATAAATACAATATCCTCTGTGATAAAGAAGATTTTGAAGAAAAAAAATAGTTTCTTAAAAAATAAAATTACAATCATCCAATACAAAAATAATAATGAATTCACAAAAAAAATATCATCATTATGTAATGCAAGAGTAATTTGGGGAGGCGATCAAACAATTAATAGTCTTAGGGATTTTAAAATTAAAGAAAGGGCTATAGATATTACTTTTGCTGATAGATATTCATTTTGCGTGATGAATCCATTAAAAATAGAAAGAATGAGTGATTTTGAACTAAAAAATTTAGTTCAGAGATTTTATAATGACACTTATCTTGTAGACCAGAACGCTTGTTCTTCACCACATTTAATTGTTTGGTTAGGAAGAAAATCGAAAAACTTCAAAGAAAGATTTTGGGAAAAATTATATAATTTAGTAAAAACTAAATATAAGTTTACTGAGTCTGCACCTATAGAGAAATATACAGATCTTTGTAAATATGTTCTTTCTATAGGTAATATAAAAAGTGTCAAAACATTTGAGAACTTAATTTATAAAATTAAACTAAAAAAAATAGATAAAAATAATCATGATCATAAAGGCAAATGGGGATTATTTTTTGAATATGATTTAAAGAATTTAAATGAGATTAAACATATAGTTAACAATAAGTACCAAACGTTAACTTATTATGGGATAGATAAGTTTTTGCTTAAAAAATTTGTTTTACAAAATAACCTAAAGGGAATTGATCGAATTGTACCAGTCGGCCAATCTTTGAATATAGGTCTTTTATGGGACGGATATGATATCCTAAATATATTATCCAGAGGTATTGAGGTTCGATGAAGGCTCTTAATTTAGATAGGCAAGGAATTTATGAATACCAACAGAATAGAGAGCCCTATTTGATGATAGATCATGCAACAGAGGTTATTCCCGGTGTTGGTGCCAAAGGTTATAAAGATTTTAAAAGTGATGAATGGTTTTTCAAAGTTCATTGGAAGAATGATCCAAACGTACCTGGAATGTTACAAATAGAGGCCCTTGTACAGATGTCTGCGTTATCAATTTTAAGTTTGCCAGGAAACAAAGGAAAAGTTGTATATTTAACATCAGCAAATAATTTAAAGTTTATAAAAAAGATTCTTCCTAATAGCAGGCTTTATATTGAGACAAAGATTAAAAGCTTTAAAAGAGGTTTGGCAGTTTGTGAGGGACAGGGATTAATTGAAAAAAATGTAGCCTGTAAAGCTGAATTTAACCTAATATTGCCAGACGAAATTAAGAAGTATAATTTAAAAAAATAAATGCCAATAGCATCTTCGTTATTAAATAAACCTCGTTTAGTTGAAAAACTAAGAAAGTTTTATGGCTATGTTCAAAAGAATGATGGGAAAGTAGGTGCCAAAACAAGAGGTATAGATTTAAACTTTAACAATGCTTGTAATTTAAGATGTAAATATTGTTTTACAAATTCTCCAAAAGGTGATCACGTTAAAGAATATTTAGATTTAGGAGCAATTGAAAAACTAGCCGATGAGGCAGACGATCTTGGCTATTTTGAGTTTGATCTTCAGGGAGGAGAACTTCTATTGCAGCCAGATAAATTGTTTTCTGTTTTAGAGGCTATTAAGCCTGAGAGATTTTATTTATACTTAACCACTAACGGATATTATTTGGATAAGAAAATGGCAAAAAAACTTGCTGAATACAAAGTTAGTAGAATTTCAGTTAGCATAGATAGTATGGATGAAAAAATACACGATGAGATAAGGGGAAGGAAAGACTCTTGGAGAAAAGCGATTGATGCATTGAAACATGTAAAAGATGAAGGAATGGATCCATATCTAAATATAACAGTTGGACACTATAATGCTAACACAGAGCATTTTAAAAAATTATTAGATTATTCAAAAAACAATAACTACAAAACTCTTTTAAACGTAGCTGTTCCAGCAGGGATGTGGCAAAAAATGTCTGAGATAATTTGCAATGATAAAGATAGAGAATATTTAAGAAAAATTCGAAAAGAGTATAAAAATCTTGTTAGAAATATTTGGAATCCATTTGATAGAAATCATGAAAAAATTTTGGGATGTACTACTGTAAACAGATTGTACATAACCCCAATAGGCGATGTTTTGGTATGCCCTTATGTTCACATAAAAATTGGAAATATATTTGAGACCTCTTTAAAAGAGATAGTTGATTATGGTTTTAGCATAAAATATTTTAGAAATCATAGCGATCTTTGTTTGGCAGGTGAGGACAAAGATTTTATAAATAAGTTTATGACAAAAAGTGGTCAATCAATTTTTAAACCCGCATTAGCTAAAGATATTTTTTCTAAAGACGATTTTATTAAATAATGTTACTTAAAAATAAAACAGCAGTTGTCACTGGTTGCAATAGAGGAATTGGAAAAAAAATATTAGAAGTTTTTTCTGAAAACGGAGCTACTGTTTTTGCGTGCACTAGAACTTTTGATAGTCAATTTGAGTCATTTTTAAATGAAACAAAAAATAAATTTAAGAATGAAATAATACCTATACAATTTGATTTAGGAAATGAAAATCAAATCAAAGAAGCAGCAAATAAAATTCTTTTATCAAAAAAACCAATAGACATATTAATAAATAATGCAGCTATAATACATACAGCTTTATTTCAAATGACTTCCATAAAAAAACTCAAAGAAGTTTTTGAGATTAATTTTTTTTCCCAAACGGTTTTTACACAATATATTTTAAAATCCATGATAAAAAATAAAAAAGGAAACATTATCTACATTTCATCAACTTCTGGAATTGATGGGAACGAAGGAAGAAGCGCTTACTCATCTGCTAAAGCTGCTATAATTGCGCAAGCAAAAGCTTTGTCTAGAGAAGTTGGTGTTCACAATATTAGAGTAAATGCAGTAGCACCGGGACTCACAGATACTGACATGATGAAAAAAAATACTCAAGAACAAATTATAAAAGAAGTAACTTCAAGAACTTCTCTTAAAAGAGTAGGAAAACCAGATGAAATTGCGAATGTAGTTTTGATGCTATCATCAGAACTTTCAAGCTTTATTACCGGTCAAGTTATTAGAGTTGATGGAGGCATGCAGTGAGTTCTCATACTGAAGATATAAAAAATATTAAAAATTTTTCTCTTGAAGTTAAAAAGAACATTCTTGAAATGGCCTTAGCTGCAGGGGCTAGCAGCGCTCATTTTGGTGGCGCTCTTTCAATAGTAGAAATCATTTCAATTTTATTTGCTCATCAAATGAAAATTGATAAAAAAAATGTTAATTGGGAAAAGAGGGATAGATTTATATTAAGCAAAGGCCATGCATGTTTGGCTTACTACGCCGCCTTGTGTGAAATTGGCTACATATCAAAAGAGGAATTAAAAACTTTTGAAAAAAACGATAGCAATTTGTTAGGTCATCCAGTCAAAAACATAAAATTAGGAATAGACTTTTCAAATGGATCCTTAGGAATGGGCCTATCTCTTGGTATAGGTGTTGCTCTTTCTTCAAAGAAAAAAAAATTAAATTTTAATGTTTATGTTATTTTGGGAGATGGTGAATGCAACGAAGGTTCTGTTTGGGAAGCAGCTATGGCAGCACCAAATTTTAAATTAGATAATCTTTATGTAATAATTGATAAAAATAATTTTCAACAAACAGGTTCTAACAAAGAGATAATGAGCGTTGAAAACTTAAAAGATAAATGGTCCAGCTTTGGCTGGCATGCGATTGAGTTAGACGGACACAATATAGAAGATTTATTTGAATTTTTTAAAAATAGTCAAAAGATAAAAAAACCAAAGGCCATTATTGCAAATACCGTTAAGGGAAAAGGATTCTCTTTTTCAGAAAATAACAATCAGTGGCACCATTCTGTATTAACAAAGTCTCTGTATGAGAAGGCTATAAAAGAAATAAAATAGATTAATATTTAATTATGGAAATTAATGAAAAAAATATAAAAATGTGGTCAACAATAGGACCGAGAGCTACTCTAGGAGTTGCTGCTTTAGATTTGGCAAACAAGATAGAAAATTTAATGGTTTTGACGTGTGATGTTTCAACCTCAGCAGGTTTAGATAGATATAGGAAAGCTTTTCCGGACAAATATCTCGATCTTGGAATTGCTGAACAAAACATGATGGGTGTTGCGGCAGGTTTGGCTAGTGAAAACTTTAATGTAATTACAACAACATTTGCTCCATTTCAAACCATGAGATGCTGTGAACAAATAAAGGTTAATCTTGGTTACATGGGACAAAAAGTTTGCATGGTTGGGATTGCTAGCGGTTTGGTTTTAGGAACTTTGGGCTTCACACATTGCTGTATAGAAGATGTAGGTATACTCAGGTCCATACCGGGAATTATAATTATTTCGCCTGCCGATTCTTTAGAAACTGTTAAAGCCTTAAGAGCAGCAGTTAAATTAGAAAAACCATCTTATATAAGATTAACTGGATCTTCTAATAATCCAATTGTATATTCTAAAGATTATAAATTTGAGATTGGAAAATCCATTACACTTAAGGATGGAAAAGACATTACAATTTTTTGTGCGGGAGTGATGGTAAAACAATGTTTAGAAGCTGCAAGGACTTTAGAGGAAAAAAAATTATACGCAAAGATAGTTAATATGCACACAATAAAACCTATTGACAAAAAAGCAGTGGAGGATTCTTGTAATTCAAAATTAATAGTTTCAGTTGAAGAACATAATATTGTGGGAGGGCTAGGTAGCGCTATAGCGGAATACAAAGCAAGATTATCAAAAACACCTAAGCAATTGTTTTTAGGTGTTAAAGATATTTATAGCAGGGGCGGAACTTATAAGTTCTTACAGGAAAAATACAGACTTACGTCTGAGAAAATTGTTGAGGACATCATTTTAGAATTAAAAAAATCAAAATGAGCAATAAAGAAAAATATCAAGATATTTTTATAAAATCTCTTTCTATAGACAAGAACAAATTTAATACAGACATAAAGTATAACGAAATTCCAGAATGGGACTCAATAGGCCATATGACTTTAATGTCTGGATTGGAGGAAGGTTTTGGTATCACTATGGAAACAGATGATATAGTCGACTTTAGTTCGTTTAATAAAGGTATTAAAATTTTAAAAAAATATAAAGTTGTAATTTGAAGCTTTAAAGTTAAACCAATTTC
>MPMA02157414.1_pt1 | contig 10619 bp, 11 predicted proteins | sample 1617361 | NCBI WGS metagenome assembly MPMA02 (sample SAMN05944807, study PRJNA350692) | marine metagenome | biome: marine; feature: ODZ; material: water; isolation source: 180 m water sample filtered on 0.2 um supor filter | place: Pacific Ocean | collected 2012-04-08 | depth 180m m | reverse complement strand
TTGGAACAAAAATTATTTCTGAATGTTTAACAACTTCTTCTACACTCTTTATTTCTATCTTACTTTTATCTAAAAATCCTTGTGCATGAACTTCTTGATACTTTAATTTTTTAGTATCAATTATTTCTTTAACTTCTTCGGAAGGGTCATATCCTACTACACTATGACCTCTCGATTCAATTGCGAGTGCACACGGTAAACCAAGTTTTCCTAATCCTATAAATCCTATATTCATTTTAATTTATCCCCAATCTGATAAGATATACATAGTCGATTAACTTCCGTTCCTCTATTTAATTCTTCATATTCATCATCACCAAATGCAAATATAACACAATCACTTGGTTTCAAATTATTCTCTTTACAAAACTCAAGTTGTTTACTCTTATATTTATCTACACTAAAATCTGGAGGAAAGTGTGATAACAATTTCGTACCAAGATGTGCGGATAAATGACTGTATTGATCCCATTCATTCATAATATGAATATTATCATCATAATACTTTTTCGTATATCTTATACCACCTCGTATTCTATTAGACAGATGAAAACCTTTACTTAAACTAAATGTTATATCTTCAATGCAGTCGTACTTTGTGAAATCAAAGTTTATTCCTTCTCCAATCACATAATAAGCACAATCAATCAATACAGGTACTCCCCATCTTTCACACTCATCTAATATTTCTCTCATCTTTGGATGTTCCATACCATAATCTGAAAATGGCAAACTAATAACAACTGCATCATCAGGTAGAATATCTTCATCTTCCAAATAACACCATGTGTGAAACTTCTTCCAATTTGCTTTATGATAAAAGAATTCTCCTTTAAAACATCTAAATCTTCTATCGTGATTTCTCATCCAAAAACTATCAAATGTTTGACTTGTTCCTGCTACAAAAGACCTATGTTCATAAGTGTCTAATCCTTTTAAATTATTTAACTTTGATGCTTTAATATATTCATCAAATTTATCTGTAAATAACTTTCCATTTTTAGGGAAAGAATAATGGTCTGTGATAATCACATCAGTTAAATCCTTCAACGATTCTTTCCAAAATTCTACAACTTCCAAATCTGGAATTGCGTTCCCGCCTCTATATTTTTCTGTTATATTCATACAACCTCTGTATACCTTCCGTCAATGTTATAAATTCAAAATCAATAGTATTTTCTAAATGAGTAAAGTCTGCTCTATAACTTCTCGTATCTTCATTATTGGCGTAACTAACATATTCTGAAATATTTATATTTAAAGTTTTTGATATTTCATCAACTATATCCTGTTTAGTTAAATTTAATTCATCGCAACCCACATTTATTATTCCCTCAAAATCCTTATCTAACAATTGTAACAAAATATCTGCACAATCAGATACATATAAATTTGGTCTCCAAGTATTTTTCCCATATATTTCAAATTTCTCTTTGTTCATAACACACTTTACAAACTCATTTATCATTAAATCGTTTCTTACCACATCACTAACTCCAAATAATGTTGCCTGTCGTGCAACTATTGGGCTAACTGGATTAGCAGAATATAAATTATATAAAAATAATTCTGATTTATATTTTAATTCTGCATAATGTGATATCAACTCTACACTATCGTGTTCGTTCATATCTCCAGTCCTAAATCCATAAACACTACAACTACTTGGAAACACAAACTTTCTAACTTTATTTTTAAGACATAAACCATGTAATACTTTTAAATCCTCTAAACCATCTTCTATTTCTTTATCCGAATTAATATCCTGTATTCGTGGGCCCGCTAAGTGAAATACTGCATCCACTCCATCAAAATGTTTTTCATATTCTTTTATATTCTTTATATCATCTTCTATAAATACAGTATTATCTTCCCATCGTCTTTTAACATTATATATTAGTTTATCAATTACAACCAATTCATGACCAGAAAGTTTTTCACACAAATGGTGTCCTAAATATCCTGCTCCTCCTGTTATCAAATACTTCACAATTAGTACTCCTCTCCGCCTTCACCTACATAGTGAGAAGTAGTAACTTCTTCTTCATATAGTTTTTGGTGTGTGTATTCCATACTTGCATAAGTACTTCTATGTGGTAGATTTTTTGGATCATACTCACTTGAACTAAGATAATAAAAAAATCTTATTGCACATCTACCCTCAACATCATCAGGACAATTAACAGTACTTACTGAATGCCAATCTCCTTTTTGCTGTGATTCTTCATACCACATATTTTCCTTAACAACAAATCTATTAAACGTTGGTGCTACCGAACCTAACAGTTTAGCACTTGAATCAACATCTTTATTCTTATCCCATACTTGATGGTGACCACCCCATTCATCTTTCCAATCTGGAGTTATGAATAAAAGTGATGTTAAAGTTCTGTGTAATCGTAATCTATCATTCCAATTAAAATCATAGTGACAACCAAGATTACTTCCATTTCTAAATATAGAAAATCCAGTACCAACTAAATGTGGGTCTGGTATTAATCCTACTACACCTGTCAGTTGTTCTAAGTCATACAACATCTCGCCCGAATGCATCAAGTCATATGTAACTTGGTGTGCTGTAGGACACGAGATTAAATCATTAAACTCTTCCATACGAGAACCAGCCCGTGTGAAAACTGTCCATCCACCTTTCGGTGCACTAATACATTCCTCATATATTTTTAAACAAGTTTCTTCATCTAAAAAATTATCAAAAACGGCATGTGGAACTCCTGCCTTTTTATTTTTATCCCACTCTTGTTTTTTATTAATCATAGTTATCTCCTTTAATTATAAACATCTATAAATTCTCTTTTCATATGAGTTCCAGCACTTCGTATATTACCAAGTTTTTGATATTGTATTAAAAAAGACCTTCTCCATCTATCTTTAGATTTATTCTCATCTGAACCATGTAATACGTGAGAATTTAATGGTGTTACTGAACCAGCCTTTATTGGAACATATATTTTTGGCCATTTGTCTGTCCATACTCCATCAACCCAAGTACCAGGAACATACATAGGTTTACCTCTTTCGTTTGGGTGTTCGTCTGGATTTCCCGCAATTCTTTTTTCATCTCTTGAAGCAAATTCAGTATGTGATGAATCTGGAATAGGATATACCATTCTATCTTTATGTGAACCAGGATACCAATATAAACACCCATTTTCTTCATCTGCATCATCTATTGCAATACATACATTAATTACTTCTCCATAATTCGCATGAGAATAAAATATATTATGATGCACATCTCTACCGAGTTCTCCTGGTGGTTTAAAATACATCCAAGTTTGAGTTGCCTCTATCTTACAATCTGGAATATCCAAATCTTTCCCCATCAGAGTTTCTATCATACTAACAATTCGTTTATCTTTCAATATTTTTGAAAATAATTCTGAATCTTTATGTGGGTGTCTATAAAATCTATATTGATTAGCAAATCGTTTTTTCTTCTCCGAATCCCTTTCCTCAAGTAATCTCATTAACTCTGTTTTCATTTCTTCTACTTCTTCTGGAGTAAATAATGGATAATTTATAAATCCATTTTCTTGCCAGGTGTTTATTAACTGTTCGTTATTTTTCATAGTATTTCTCCTCATACCAGTTTATTGTTTCTTCTATACCTTCTTCAAAAGTATATTGTGGTTGAAATCCAAGTTCTTTTGATATTCTATCAGTGCTACACGCTCTAAAAGGAATTGTGGTGGGTTTAGAATTATCCCACACAACTTTAGGATTCTTTCCAGTAACTCTCAATATAGTATCTACTATTTCTCCTATAGTGATTGTTGAACCATAACCAAGATTATATGGTCTCATAGATTCACCTTTTTCTAATACCAACAACGCTCCCTTTACAACATCCTTTACATACAAAAAATCTCTAACCACATCAGGACTACCCCATACTACAAATGGGTCTTCACCACTTAATACTCGTTTAATAAGTGCAGGAATTACATGACAAGTTTCTAAATTAAAATTATCGTGTGGCCCAAATATTGCTGTTCCTCTAGCATTCCCTATCTTCATATCGGTTAAATGTGAGGTGTGTTCCATTAATTTTTCTCTATATCTTCTCATCCAACCATAACCATAATAAGAAATATAAGGTTCATCATCCCAATATTCATCTTCTGTGATTGGATATCGTCTATCAGGATAACCTGTAGAACTGTTTAAATCTAAAAACCCCTCAATGCCTGCCTGATAACTTGCTTCCAAAACATTTGTAATAACATTTATTTGATTAAGAGTAACTTGAAAATCTGTTGGGACACTAGCGGGGTGACAAATTTTTCCTGCAGAATGTATAACATAATCTGCACCAACTATCAAATTTAATGCCCCATCTAAAGTTTCTAAATCAATATCATCAACAACTTCTATTCTCTCATCTTGAATTTTAAGTGTGTTCTTGTATGTATGAGTTATTACTTGTGCTCCTCTTGATAATAATTCCTCTATGTAGTGTGTTCCTATAAATCCAGTTCCGCCTGTTACAACTACTTTTTTATCTTTAAACATTATAATGATGCTCCATATGTTAAAGGAAATCCATTTCTAAAATGACTAACATCATTATTAATAATAATTTGATACGCCATTATCAATTCTTTAATTCCATCGTCTAAAGAATATTTTGGTTTCCACCCCGTTGATTCTATTTTTTCATTACTAACAATATAATCCCTTTTATCTGGATCTTTATAATAATCCGAATATGTTATTGTCAAATCGGGAATATATTCTTTAATTTTTTCTGCTAATTGTTGTTTATTAATATTTGTATCTGATAATCCCACGTTAAATATCTCACCTTTATGTGTATCATAATGAACAATCATCCATTCAAATACTGAGGCCACGTCTCTAATATGAATATAATTACGAATAAACTCTCTTTCAAATATAGTAATATACTTATCGGTTAATCCCTTATATACAAACTCATTTACTAATAAATCCAATCTCATCTTGGGTGATACTCCAAACACCGTGGCTAATCTAAATACAATTCCTTTACTATGAGATTTAATATAATTTTCTGCATCACATTTAGTATGTCCATAATGTGAGATTGGTGTAAGTTCATTATTCTCCGTAACCATACCACTTGCCCTACTCCCATACCCACTATTGGTATTTGGAAATAATAACATTTGATCTGCAGATATATTATCCACAATATCTTTTATTTGAGAATAATTTACTGAAGTTGCAAGTAATTTGTCTTTCTCACACGCAGGAAATCCAACTATTCCCGCCAATGGTATAATACAATCAGACTTATCAACATAGTTATTCAATTTTGTATAATCTCTAACATCTCCATACACAAACTTAAAATTCTTTTTATAACATAAATCAGTTAATGTCAATTGATTATACATTAAATTATCATATACAGTTACATGATGTCCCTTCTCTAATAAAGTAGGGACAATTACTGAACCAAGATATCCTGCACCACCTGTTATTAAAATTCTCATAAGTTTATATACCAATCTATTGTTTTTTCTATACCATCTTTTAACTTTACTCTCGGAGCAAATCCTAATTCTTGTGCCCTTCTCATACTCATTAATCTTTTCATATCACCATTTGGTTTTGAACTATCATATATTCTCGGTTTTTTAAAATACTCTGATACTATTGTTGCTATATCTGAAATTGTTACTCCAGTTCCACTACCAAGATTTACAGTATCATTATGTCTATTCTTTACCATATGTAACATTCCTCGTGCCACATCTTCAGAATAAATAAAATCCCTAATTGGTGTACCATCTCCCCAAACATTTATCTCATCATCTTCAACTCCCTTTTTAATCAAAGACGGAATCACCATAGAATTTTTTCCAAAGTTATCATACGGCCCATATATATTTGCTGGTCTCACGATAGATATATTATCATATCCGTGTGTAGCTCTAATCGAATAACAACTCAATTCTCCCATTCGTTTTATATAACCAGGAACTTTATCATTATCACTCGGAACATTATACCAAACCTTATCTTCTTCATAAATTTCCATAGGTGGATAGACTCCAATAGAACTCGTATATAAAAACCAATCTGGTTTATACCTACCAACTGCCTCAATTACATTAGTATCAAATTGTAACATTGGTAAATAATCTGCTGGACTATTTTTTGCCGTGTCGGGAGAACCTTTCTTTCCTGCTAAATGATATATGTGATCAAAATCTGCAACAATATTTGCATTTGATTTAAATGTTAAATCTGCCTGTTGGTATTCAACTCCGTGTGGTAAATCTTTAGGTGTCTTATAATCTAAATCTACAACACAAACCTCATCATATTCTTTAGAACATAATTTAGTAAGTTGTCTACCTACCATTCCCATTCCACCAATAATAAGTGCACTTTTATTTGTCATTATAATAGTCTCCATACTCTATTAATAAAGTAGAACAATCTGTATTATATGCATTTTCAAATTCTGGAAATATTTCTTCAGGTTCGTTTAACAACACCACGTTTACCTCGTGTAACATATGTTTAAATGGTTCTGTATAATCTTGTGTGTGTTGTACTCCACCATTTAACGGAGTTAATGAACCAATAGAAGTTCTCATTATTACTTTAGGTTTAAATGTATTTTCTGTCATTGTTTGCATTTTATCTAAATGGTTTACAAGTGCATCCATACATCTTAATAAAAAATCAAATCTTGGAAAACAACTAATAGGAACTAAACCATTCAATGCCATTCCTGTACTCATTCCCATTTGTATTTCTTCAAATACTGGTAATTCTATTCGTTTTTCTTCGGGTAAAGTTTTTAATGTATTGTAAATTGCATTACCACTAAATTTTACGGATTGACCAAGAAAAATAGTATCTTTTTTTCTACCTAACCACTCCATACTTCTTATTATTTCATCTTTATACTTCATTAGAATAACACCCAATTTCCTGTTCCGTGATGTGGATACTCACTTTTATATTCATAGTAATATACATCAGATGGTACTGTTTGTTTTCCACCCCAAGTTTCAGCAACTGGAGTATTTGTAGAAAGATTATTATCCTCAATAACAAATTCTAAAGGTAAATCAAAATTTCTACTGTATTTATAAGTTTCATAAAATATACCTGTTTCGAATGTCATATCTCCTACAAAACACCACACTTTATTTTTCTCTCCTTTTAATTTAATTGATTTCGCTACTCCAAGTGCTATTGGTAATATTCCACCTACAATAGATGATGAATAGAACTTCGGTTTATCTGAATACACACTCATACTCTTACCACGAACAATCATATCCATAAGTGTATCTCTTGGAATACCATGTAGTAATGCGTGATAGTGATTTCTCCAACTACAAAATACCCAATCATCTTTACCAACATCTTTGAATATCTCTATAAGTTGTTCTTCGTTATTTGACGCTAAATGAACTGGAGCTTTGATCTCTCCTGCTTCATATCTCTCTTTAACTTCTGTTTCAAAGTCTATTAAAAATTGTTTATCCATTTTCCCTCTCTAATTTACTGATTCTTCATCAAAAAAATTATCATTGTTATAAACTATCCCCTTAAATAAAAACACTACTCCCATATTATTCATTGCCGATTCTTTACAATGATAAACTGATTTTACTTTTGCCTGTTTTAATAAATCTTTAATATTATCTAAATCATTTGGTATTACCATACCATCTACCGTGTAAGAATCAAATTTAAAATTTTTAAACGGGTGTTTAAAATCATCTATTACTATAACACATTTTGGTAAATCTAATATTACTTTAAGTTCATCTCTTAGAGGCCAATAATCAGTATTATCATAATCATTGTGGGCATCTAAAAAGAAAATAGGCAAATTATAATTAGAAATATCAGTTATATGTTTTTTAAGAAACTCTGGAGAATTACCCTGTTCAAAAATAAATTTCTTGGGGAGATTCATACTCATCAAATTATCAATAGTTTTTGGAAGAACATCTACTTCATATTGTATTATTTCAGGAAACCAATTATGTATTTTCTCTCTACTTCCTCCAGTGAATCCACCTATTCCAGTTTCTACCCATACATCACAATTTAACTCTTTAATAATACTTTTTGTATAATCATGTATCATAATAAACTCTCTAATTTACTTATTAATTGTTCGTCGGGTATTTCTAAACTTAATATTGTTTTTTGGTTATGTATACATTTCTCTTCCACACTCTCGCATAATTTTTGTAATTCTTTGGTTTCCATATTATATAATCTTAAAATTTGTTGTCTGAAATTATTTCTTCTCTCATCTACATCACTAATCTCATCATAACTTTCATCAAACAATTCTGGAAATGTTTCGAATCCCCACTCTTTTAACCTACTTAACACACCTGTTGCAAATTCTCCAATATCATGATTGTAAGAAAATAAAATAAATGGGTGGCCGTGAAGTAAAGGTTTATGTACTTTTTCTGAAAGTTGTCCACCACCTTCACCTTCTGGAACTATTGAAAAATAAGAATCTCTATAATAGTTCCGTAATCTATCAGTAGATGGATCTGAATTTCCGAGCTCGATAAGAGATTCTTCTGATGATTGCCAACTAACAGAATTTGGTAAAGCTATTTTTCTACCAAGATAAGATGTATGGCCGCTTTTATCTTTTAAAAAATCCCAAAGGAAATCTCGTTGTTTAGTACGGTGTCCTATCAAACACATAAATTTTTTAGTTGGTAATACTTCCCTATCTTGATATTTTTCTATATTAAAATATCCTGGAGATGGATTGGGCTTTGCCTTTGTATTTCCTACTAACAAACATGGATAATTTATAAAATTAATTTTAGTTTTATATTTTGTTTGATTTGTAAACCATTTATCATACACCACCTCACACATTACATCATTTGTAATATATACTATTTTATCTTCTGAAATTCCAGTTTGTTCACACAACTTATGTATTTTTTCTTGATTTTTATAATGATACCAATTTGATTCTCCAACTTCTATAATTAATATAAATTTTTTATTCTGGACTGCCATTTTTGCATACGCTGAAACTAATTCTTCTTTATTTAAACTACTCATTAAAGGTTTTGAATGTCTATATATTTCCTTATATATAATGGCATTATCTTTAATATATTTAAATACCTTATTTGAAAAGTGGTCGGTATATCCTACCTTCATTATTATTTCTGTTATTCTTCTTTTTCTTTGCTCAGCCCGTTTTATTTCCTTTAAATCTTTATAATAATTAGATACGATTCGGCCAGTTTTTATACTCTCTAATTTATTTACTAATTGTTTATTTGGAATTTCCAAACTTAATAATATTTTTTGATTATGAATACATTTTTCTTCAACACTTTCACACACCTTGTGTAGTTCTGATAAGTCCATTCTATGTATTCTTAAAATATTATTTAGAATAATATTATTTCTTTTTTTCAAATCTTCAATTTCATCATATGTTTCATCAAATAACTCTGGAAAAGTTTCAAATCCCCACCCGCTTAATTTTTCCAACATACCAATCCCCACTTCGTTAATATCAGTATTATAAGAAAGTAACATAAATGGGTGACCATGAAGTAAAGGTTTATGTATTTTTTCACTAAATGCATATCCAGCCTCACCCTCTGGAACAATAGAATAATAAGAATCTGTATGATATGATTGTAATCTATCATCTTGTGGTGCTGACCTAAAATGTTTACAAAGTTCTTCATCCGAATGAGTACTACTATTTGGTAAACACACATTTTCTCCAAGATATGATATGTACCCAGTATCTTTTATAAATTTATGTTTCTCAAAAAAATTCCAAAGTTTATCTCGTAGTGTATTTTTATGTCCCATTAAACATATAAATTTCTTAGTTGGTAATTTTTCTCTATTTTTATATTTTTCTATTTTGTGGTAAACACCATTTTCTATTTCGAATTTTTTTACTTCTACACTTCTGTGAAACATATTGCCTGGATATGGTATAAAATTAATCTTAGTTTTATATTTTGATTGAGTTTCAAACCACTTATCATACACCTCATCAGATTTCATATCGTTTGAAATATATACTATTTTATTTTCTGGAACTCCAGTTTGTTCACACAACTTATGTATTTTTTCCTGTATTTTATAATGATACCAATTTGATTCAGTTTTATCTATAATTAATATAAAACTCTTATTAGATTCTTTCATCTCATTATATGTTTTTATAAGTAATTCTGAATTTAAACTTCCCCCTATGGGCGGTATAACCTCACTTAATTCTTTATAAATAATAACATTATCTCTAAAATAATCCAGGGTTTGTTTTGTAAAAAAATTGTGATAGTAATCGAACATATTACTCCGTCACCAATTTATAAAATTCTTTAGCTATTTTTTCATGATAGGTTTCATCAAAATGCATTCCGTCTACAGATTTAGTAAAATCCACACCAAAATCTTCCCATCCAAATTTAAAAAAATTATATTTTTCTTGTAATAAATTTAAAACTTGTAATTCTCCCTTATAATACTTATTATTCCATCGATTCGTAGGGCCATATTTATTAGACCAACTACTTATTACGGTTGCAACATCTTTACCTTTTTCTTTATATACCAATTCTCCT
>MPMA02122471.1_pt1 | contig 10620 bp, 8 predicted proteins | sample 1617361 | NCBI WGS metagenome assembly MPMA02 (sample SAMN05944807, study PRJNA350692) | marine metagenome | biome: marine; feature: ODZ; material: water; isolation source: 180 m water sample filtered on 0.2 um supor filter | place: Pacific Ocean | collected 2012-04-08 | depth 180m m | reverse complement strand
TCTGCCGCGCCGGGTCAGAGTTGAGCCACCTCGGTGAGGAACCAGTCGACCAGATCGGCTGCACGACTACGTGCGGCGTCGGCCCTCTCCACCGTTTCAGCCAGCATCGCCTGTGGACTGACTCCGTTTGCAGCCAACTCCTCGGTGCCGTAGTCGAGCCAGTTGCTGATCAGCCGTGGGGTGACCTCTGGGTGGAACTGGGTGCCGAGGCTCCGCCCGATACGAAAGGCCTGGGGACCAGAATCGTTTCGGGCCAACTCGACAGCACCGTCTGGAACGGTGAATATGTCGAAGTGCCACTGGAACCACGGGCCGGCCGGGAGGGGAGAGCCGTCGATGGGTTCAATCTGACACCAGCCGAACTCCGGTCGATCTATCCGGGTGATCGAACCGCCGAGCGCCTGAGAGATGACCTGTCCCCCGAAGCACATGCCCAGCACCGGGGTGCCGGCGTCGTGGGCGGCCCGCACCATGTCGACCTCACGATGGATCCATGACCCGATCGGATCCGGGTCGGCCAGGGACCACGGTGACCCCGTGACCACCAGGGCGTCGTACCCGGTGGCATCCGGAAACGGCTTGTGCGAAACGGGGTCGTCGGGATCCTCGAGGACAAGGAACACCTCGAGTTCGAATCCACGCTCCTCGAGGTGGTAACCGACGCTCTCGGCCGGTCCGTGTTCATCGTGTTCGATAACGAGGGCGCGCACCCCCGGACTGTACCGCTGCCTCATGGCCGAGAGCCGTGTCAGGAGGGCTCGCTGGCTACCGTTCACACATGGCGACCGGCTCCGATGACCTGAGCGTGTACCCGCCACCACTCGATGCACCCTTTGGGCCGCGCGAGGGCAACCTGGTGAGGCCACTGGTAGACGGCTCCGTCACCTTCGACCTGATTGCCGGGGCGGTGGAGGCCGCCGTGTCATCGGTATGGGTCTGTGTCGCCTTCGTCGAGACGACCGCCACGTTCCCCGGAGGGCGTGGTACCTTCCTCGACCTCATGGATCGGGCCACGGGTCGTGGGGTAGACGTGCGGGTCCTCTTCTGGCACCCCGAGGGCGAGGCGGCCCAGGCCGACGACACCCTTCCCGGTGACGAGAAGTCGTCTGCCCTTCTGGACGAACGCGACACGATCTGGCAGGCCCGCTGGGATGCCGTCGGCATGCGCTGCCAGCACCAGAAGGCCTGGCTGATGGATGCTGGTACCCCTGACGAGGTCGCGTTCGTCGGCGGAATCAACATCGGTACCGGGTCGATGGCTGGTCGGGACCACGATGAACCGGTTCGGCACGGCAGGTACGCCAACATCCACGACGTTCACTGCATGGTCAGGGGTCCCGCAGTCACCGATGTGCACGACAACTTCGTGATGCGCTGGAATGGCGCCTCGGAACGTGACCGGGAGAACGGCGCCTGGCCGGCGGCTGGTACAGACGACCTCGGTCCACCTGCGGGCCGGACCGCGTCGGCCGGTGACACGACCGCCCAGATAGTGCGCAGCGTCCTACCCGGCCTCTACCCCGAGTTGCCCGACGGGGAAAATAGCGTGCGTGCGCAGTACCTGGCGGCTATCGCCGCGGCGCGGGAGTACATCTACATAGAGGACCAGATCCTGCTCAGCCGTGCGGTCCTGGTGGCACTCGGTGAGGCACTGGAGAGGGGGGTTGTGGTCGTGGCTCTGGTGCCCGGTGACCCCATGCCCGAACTTGCAAGGTACCGGGCGTTTCCGGGCATAGCGGCCGGCTACGACGCACTTGCCGCGCTCGCCCAGCATGCCGGATTCTGCCTGGCGGCACCGGCGGCCCGCAGGTCGTGGGGCTACGAGGAGATCTATGTCCACTCCAAGACAATGGTCGTGGACGACCGCTGGGCGACAATCGGCTCGGCAAACCTCATCTTCACCTCCTTCCAGGGCGATACCGAGATGAACGTGTCGTTCTGGGACGCCGAGGTGGTTCGTACCTTCAGGGTGCGCCAGATCGACGAACAGGGTGGGTTCCAGTCAGCGGCGATGAGTGGGCGTGAGGCCGTTGGGCGCCTCGCCGAGGTTGCCGGGGACAATGCAGGCCGACGTGCCAGGGGTGGGGACCTCGCCGGGTTCGCCTGTCGGATCGACCCGACCAGATGGGCAACCTGATCGCCCTCTCTCCAGTGGGAACCTGGGTATGCCCTGCGCCTGTCACATGGGATGCGTACCCTCCGGGCCATGGAACTAGTGACCCTCGCAGCCGTTCTCGTCGCCGCAGCGGCCGTGGTATGGGCGGTGCGCCGCGACAACTCCCCACAGACCGCTGAGCCGACCCTCGACGGGGCAGCACTCGCCCAACTGATAGGCGCCGAGGTCAAGGCACAGATGGGCGATGCGGCCGCCTCCGCCCTGCAGGCCAACAACGAGCAGTTCCTCACCCTCGCCACAGAGCGCATGAACGCCGTCCAGGCCCAGACAAAGGGCCTGCTTGATCCGTTTTCAAAGCAGATGGAGCAACTGGGCAGGACGGTCGGCGACCTCCGCTCTGCCCACGAACAGGACAAGGGGGCAGTCCAGAAGATGACCGGCGAGATGGGCCGTCAGATCACCGAGCTGACCTCGTCGACCATCACCCTTTCAGAGGCGCTCAGGTCGCCCACGGCGCGTGGGGCCTGGGGTGAGAACCAACTCCGCAACGTCATTGAGCTCTCGGGAATGGCGCGTTACTGCGACTACGACGAACAGTTCACCGGCGAGAACCGCGAGGGCTCACGCGGTCGCCCCGACGTGCGAGTCCGCCTGCCAAACGGAGCACACATAGCGGTCGATTCCAAGGTCCCCCTCGACGCATACCTTGATGCCCAGGCCGCGACCGACGCCGCAGAGGTCGAGGCGCACATGACCCGCCATGCTGCAGCGCTGCGCAGCCACGTGAAGCAGCTGTCCGGCAAGAAGTACTGGGAGCAGGATGACGGCCCCTCACCCGAGTTCGTGGTGCTCTTCGTACCCGGCGAGTCCTTCCTGGCCGACGCCCTGCGTTCCGATCACGCCCTCCTGAACGAGGCAATGGAGAAGCGTGTGCTCCTTGCATCGCCGGTGAACCTGCTCGCCCTGTTGTGGGCCGTGTCACGCGGCTGGCAGGAGGCCAGGGTCAGCGAACACGCCAGAGAGATCGCCGATCTGGGCCAGGAGCTCTACGACCGTGTCGGCGTCGTCCTGGGCCACGTCGACAAGACCGGCCGCGGCCTGGCCACGGCCGTCGGCGCGTTCAACGACCTGGTGGGTTCGGTCGACGGCAGGCTGCTCGTGACCATGCGCAAGTTCCCCGACTTGGGGGCCGGCTCGACAGAACTGCCTGTCGCCAGCGAGGTTGAGGCCCTGCCCCGTCACGTCCAGGCCAGCGAGCTCTCCGAGGCGCATGACGACGCGGACAGCAAGGAGTAGCCCTGTCCGCTGTCAGCGGTAGATCATGTTGAGCGTGTTCAGGGCCGTCTCGATCGTGGCGTCGTCGGACCATGTCTCGATCTCAGCGGCGGCCTTGGCGGCATTGAAGCCGACCAGAATCGGTTGGTCGGTCCACGGCACGGCGTTGTACCACTCCACGAAATGGCCCTTCGTCGAAGGTACGTATGAGATGAGGTCGGCCTGCTCATCCCAGAAGATCTCCGGGAAGCGGAGTACCACCTTGTTCATCAGGCCCATCCCGAGCATCTGCACAGCTGAGAGGGTGGAATGGGGCAGATCGGGGGTGAAGCGAATCCTCTCCCCCTTGAGGACCCCGAGGGGCACGGTCACGATGGCTGCGTCTGCGTCGAACCTGCCCTGTTCGGAGTCGACGACCACCCCGGGGCCACCGTGGTCCACGCTCGACACTGCTGTTTCGAGGCGGATGTCGAGACCCGCCGCCAGGCTCTCGATTATCGGGCGGTAGCCCGTGGTTGGCACTGCATCACCACCGCGGAAGGCTTTCCCGAAGAAGGCTGTCGCCATTGCCAACTTGTCCACGTCGGCCGGCCACCAGTGCTCGATCTCAGAGGCGATGAGGAAGTCGAACCACCTCTGTTCCTCTGCATTCAGTCGTTCCCTGATGGGTGCCAACTCGGGCCCCATCGCGTGCGTCGACGAACTCGACAGGGCGGCATCAACCATGGCCTCGTACAGATGATCGAGTCGGCTCCAGTCCATTAGGGAGCCATCGGTGTCGTAGAGGACGGAGTTGTCGTAGTCCGTGTGAACAAGGGTGATGTCGAGGGAGTCGGCTAGTTCGGCGAGAGGGTTGCCCCTGACACCGTGGATCCACGAACCCCCCAGATCAACAGGTGCGTCACCCATGTCGTCGGTCCAGACCCGTCCGCCGATCCGGCCCCTTGCCTCGACCACGACCGCATCGGAGCCGGCGTCAACCAGTGCCTGCGCGGCCCCGAGGCCCGCTGCGCCGGCACCTACCACCACGACTGAACGGTAACCGTGGCCTTCGAGCACCTGTGATGCTGCTCGCCGCCCGGAGCTGAGGGCTCCGTGGACTGTGCCCGGGTAGTCGGAGTCGGTTGCCTCTCCAGCGAGGAACAGGCGATCACCGATCGGTCTTGCGAGCGCCGCCCGCGATGTTGCCGAAGTACCAGCCGGCAGGTACGAGTAGGAGCCGAGCGACCAGGGGTCGGCGCCCCAACGGGTCACCCGCCAGTGGGTGGGGTCGGGGATCGTGCGCGGGCCGGTGGCCTCGACGGGTGGTGCGGTCGAATCCGAGCCGGTACGGGGAGGCGTCGTTGCGCAGCCTGTTGCAAGGGCCAATCCTCCCAGGCCCACCACGGTGAGGAACGACCGATGTGACAAGGCTGCGTCATGCGGCTGGGACGACATTCGCTCAGGCTCCGACCCTGCGTCCAGGCGGGATTGAGGCAGCCTCGGCAAGGGCTCTGGCCAGTTCGTCAAAGCCTGTGCCGACAGTTGCGACCGTGAGTCGCAGGTGCGGAACTGTTCCGGAACTGACCATGAAGGGGCTGCCCGGTGCGGCACCGATTCCCTGGGCGGACAGGGCGACCAGGGCGTTTGTCTCGTCTCCGACCTCGAGCCACAGGTTGATTCCCGATTTGCCGGGCACGGTCACGCCGTGAGCCCGGAGGCTGTTGATGAGCGATGACCTGCGTGCTGCGTAGGTGGCTGCTGCTTCGGCAACGGTGTCGGCCGTGGCCCGGGTTGTGAGCAGTTGAAGAAGCACTCCCTGAAGCAGCCGGCTGCTCCATGCCGGGCCTAGTTGGCGGCGGTGGACCATGGCCTCGATGACCGGTCCGGACCCTCCCACGGCGGCCAGGCGCAGGTCGGGGCCGTAGGCCTTGGAGAAGCTGCGTATGTGGACGACCCGGTCAGGCAACCGGGTCCCGAGGCTGTGAAGGGTCGAACCTGACACTTCACCCGAGTGGTCATCCTCGATGATCAACAGGTCGGACCCTTTCAAGAGGTCTGCCAGCTGGTCGACCCTCTCAGCGTCGTGGCTCCAACCCGTCGGGTTGTGGGCGCGGGGCTGAAGGACCAGGAGGTTGGGATCCATGGCAAGGCCATGGGCGAGGGAGTCCGGGTCGAGGCCGCCTTCAACCATCTGGACCGGGATCAACTCGGCGCCAGCCAACTCGAGCATGTCGATGGTCGGGGGGAATCCGGGATCTTCCACGAGCACCCTGTCTCCGTAGTTGACCGTTTCGGCGATGATCCGGTCGAGGGCGTCGAGAGCCCCGTCTACCACGGTCAGCGCCTCGGGCTCGAATGGCCAGCGTTGCCGGAGCACCTCGGACAGTGTCGGGAGGGTGGGTTGGTCCAGGTAGCTCGAGACCGGTGGTTCGTCCCTGAGTGCAGCCAGGGCAGGTCCCAGCGGCGGCAGCAGGGTCGGATCCGGGGTACCGGTGCTGAGGTCCAGCCTGTAGGTGTGCGGGTTGACGGGTACCTGCCAGAAGCGCCCCGGGTCCTCAGGTTGGCGGCGGGCCCGTACGAAGCTTCCGCGGCGGCCCTCTGTTGTGAGAAGGCCTGCGTGGTGGAGGCGGCGCCATGAGTCGGCGACGACAGAGGGGCTCACGTTGAGGTTTCGGGCAAGTGCCCGCACTGTCGGCAGGCGGTCGCCGCTCGGAATGTTCCCGTCGCTGATCAGCCTGCCAATTGCAGAGGCGATGTCGGCTGGTCCGGTGCTGGTGCCGACTGCGTTCGTGATGGCGGTGAGTGCGGGTTCGGTCATGTTCCTGGATTTCGGGTCACAGGGGTAGTAGCAACTCCCGATGAAATATTTGTGTGTTACAAAGAATGGATTGTATGCACAACGATTTGGTAATACTGTCGCACAACACGGCATAGGGCAACCGCGGCGGCATGAACCGTCGGCGGAACCAGGCCACGGAGGAGAACCCAATGGCGAACGAGGTACGCGCGGCAATGGTCCAGACGGCCTGGACCGGTGACAAGGAGTCGATGATCGATCTCCACGAGCAGTACATGCGTGAGGCGGCAGCAGCAGGAGCGCGGGTCATGTGCTTCCAGGAGCTCTTCTACGGCCCTTATTTCTGCCAGGTGCAGGAAACCGAATACTACGAGTACGCCGAGGCCATTCCAGATGGTCCGACCACCAAGCGGTTCCAGGAGCTGGCAGCAGAACTGGGCATGGTCGTGGTCCTTCCCATGTACGAGAAGGAACAGGAGGGCCTGCTCTACAACACGGCGGCCGTCATCGACGCCGACGGCACCTACCTGGGCAAGTACCGCAAGACCCACATCCCCCAGGTCAAGGGCTTCTGGGAGAAGTTCTACTTCCGCCCCGGCAACCTCGGTTACCCGGTGTTCGACACCGCCGTTGGCAAGGTCGGCGTCTACATCTGCTACGACCGGCACTTCCCCGAGGGTTGGCGGGCGCTCGGCCTGAACGGCGCACAGATCGTGTTCAACCCGTCGGCGACCAGCCGGGGCCTCTCGTCGTACCTGTGGCAACTGGAACAGCCGGCCTCGGCCGCAGCCAACATGTACTTCGTCGGTGCCATCAACCGCGTCGGCATCGAGGCGTTGGGCGACAACGACTTCTACGGGACCACCTATTTCGCCAACCCGCGTGGGCAGTTCGTTGGTGATGTCTGTTCCGACCAGGACGCCGAGTTGATTGTCCGCGATCTGAACCTCGACATGGTGGACGAGGTCCGCAACCAGTGGGCCTTCTACCGTGATCGCAGGCCTGACATGTACGGCCCGCTGACCTCCGCCTGAGGGCGACCCACCACTACCTGTCGGAGAAGTTGACCATGGCGACCAATTCTGAACTGCTTGATCGGCACCAGGCGGTGCTTCCATCCTGGCTGGCGCTCTACTACGACCCGCCCATCTCAATGGACCATGGTGAAGGACGCCACGTGGTCGACGTGGAGGGAAACCGCTACCTGGACTTCTTCGGCGGAATCCTCACGACCAGCATCGGATACAACGTTCCAGAGGTGACCAGGGCGGTCCAGGATCAGGCCTCAAAGGTCCTCCACTCGTCGACCCTGTACCTCTCCGAGCCGATGATCGAGTTGGCCGAGCTGGTTGCCGACCTGTCGGGGATCCCGGATGCAAGGGTGTTCTTCACCACCTCGGGAACCGAAGCCAACGACGCTGCGCTCCTGTTGGCAACTACCTACCGGAAGTCCAACCAGATCCTGGCCCTGCGCAACAGCTACCACGGCCGTTCCTTCAGCACCATCGCCATCACGGCGCAACGGGCCTGGTCGCCGACCAGCGTTAGCGGCCTCTCGGTCAACTACGTGCAGGGCGGCTACCGCATGCGCAGCCCCTTCAGGGCCCTTGACGACGATGCGTATACGACCGCCTGCGTCGAGGACCTGGTCCAGGTGTTCGACATGATGACGTCAGGCGACGTGGCGGCGATGATCGCCGAGCCCATCCAGGGTGTCGGTGGCTTTGCAGTTCCGCCGGACGGTTTCTTCGGAGCCATGAAGAAGGAACTCGACAACCGTGGTGTCCTCTTCATCTCCGACGAGGTCCAGACCGGATGGGGCCGGACCGGAGACAACTTCTGGGGATACCAGGCCCACGGGATCACGCCCGACATCCTCACGTTCGCCAAGGGGGTCGGAAACGGCCTGGCCCTCGGAGGAGTTGTCGCCAGCGCCGAGGTGATGAACTCCCTCCCGGCAAACTCGCTCTCCACCTTCGGAGGCAACCCGCTGAGCAGCGCAGGGGCGCTTGCGACCATCCGCTACATGCTGGACCATGACCTCCAGGGAAACTCGAAGCAGATGGGTGGCCGGCTGGTAGAGCACCTTGCTCCGGCGGCCGAGGCATGTCCGTCCGTGGGCGAACTGCGGGGCCGCGGCCTGATGCTGGCCTTCGAGATGGTGTGTCCCGGAACCAACGAACCGGATGCCGATGCAGCGGCCCGCCTCCTCGAGGCGGCCAGGGCACGCGGCGTGCTGATAGGCAAGGGTGGCCTCTACGGCAACGTGCTTCGCATTGCACCGCCGATGACGGTCACCGCAGACGAGATCGACGAAGCCGGCGAGGTCATAACAGCAGCGCTCGGTTCGTTGACAGTTGCTGGCTGAGGCTGGACGCCACGGCCTGAGCGGACAAACATGTTGATGGAACGAACGGGAGGCAGGAAATGACGATCCTCATCAAGAACGGAACTGTTGTGAGCCCGACAGGGCGTCACGAGGCAGATGTGCTGGTCGACGACCAGCAGATTGCCGCGGTGCTCCAGCCCGGTAGTGATGCGGCGGCATCAGCCGAGAGTGGTGCCGAAAAGGTGATCGACGCAGCCGGTAAGTACGTCGTGCCCGGAGGCATCGACGCCCACACCCACATGGAGTTGCCATTTGGCGGCACCTTTGCATCCGACACCTTTGAGATCGGCACCCGGGCGGCCGCATGGGGCGGGACCACCACCATCATCGACTTCGCCGTGCAGCGTGACGGCGAGAACGTGAGGGAGTCGCTTGACGCATGGCTCGCCAAGGCCGAGGGCGAGTGTGCAATCGACTACGGGTTCCACATGATCCTCGGCGGTGTCGACGATGCCGCCCTCAAGGAGATGGACAGCCTCGTCGGTGAGGGAATAACCAGCTTCAAGTTGTTCATGGCCTACCCGGGTGTCTTCTACAGCGACGACGGACAGATCCTGCGGGCCATGCAGAAGGCATCCGACAACGGTGGCCTCATCTGCATGCATGCCGAGAACGGCATAGCCATCGACGTGCTGGCCGAGCAGGCTGCCGCCCGCGGCCAGACCGATCCCGTCTACCACGGCATCACACGACCGCCGGCCCTTGAGGGCGAGGCAACAAACAGGGCCATCCAGCTGGCACTGGTTGCCGGTGCCCCGGTCTACTTCGTGCACCTCTCTGCCAGCGAGGCCCTGGTAGCGGTGGCGGCGGCCCGCAATGACGGCCACAACGTGTTCGCCGAGACCTGCCCCCAGTACCTCTACCTGAACCTCGAGGACCACCTGGGCCTGCCGGGCTTCGCTGGAGCTGGCTACGTCTGCTCACCACCGTTGCGGACCAAGGCGCACACCCACCACACCGACCTGTGGCGCGGCCTGCGCACCAACGACCTGGCCGTCGTGTCCACCGACCACTGCCCGTTCTGCATGAAGGACCAAAAGGAGCTGGGCCTCGACGACTTCAGGGCGATTCCCAACGGGATCGGTGGAGTCGAGCACCGCATGGACCTCATCTACCAGGGCGTGGTCATGGGCGAACTGTCGCTTGAACGCTGGGTTGAGACCTGCTCAACGACGCCCGCACGCATGTTCGGCCTCTATCCCCAGAAGGGTGTGATAGCCCCCGGATCCGATGCAGACATCGTCCTCTACGATCCGAACGGTTCAACAACGCTGTCGGTGGACACCCACCACATGAGCATGGACTACTCAGCCTACGAGGGTGTCGAGATCGACGGTCGGGTCGACACGGTGCTCTCCAAGGGCAAGGTGCTCATCGCCGACGACGCCTACCACGGTGCGAAGGGCGATGGTGCCTACCTGCGCCGTGGCCTCTCCTCGTACCTCTTCTGACGGTCTGCAGGCGTCCACGACCGGCACAGAGACCACGATCCACGTTCAGACCTCTCAGGAGTAACCCATGTTGCAGATTCAGCACCTGATAGACGGCGAAGCCGTCGAGTCGGGTTCAGGCCGGGTGGGACCGGTGTTCAACCCGGCCACCGGCGAACAGACTGGTCAGGTCGACCTGGCATCGGTTACCGAGGTGGATGCCACCGTGGCGTCCTCCAAGGCGGCGTTTGCCGAGTGGAGAAACGTGTCGATCGCACGGCGCACCAAGTTGCTCTATACCTTTCGGAACCTGGTCGTTGAGAACGCCGACGAGATAGCCCGGCGACTGACCGCAGAACACGGCAAGGTCGGAGACGACGCGCGTGGTGAGGTCGCCAGGGGCATCGAGAACATCGAGTTCGCATGCGGATTCGCCCATACCCTGGAGGGTCGTTACAGCGAACAGGCCTCCACCGGGGTGGACGTCTATACCGTTCGCCAGCCCGTGGGCGTATGCGCCGGCATCACCCCCTTCAACTTCCCCGCCATGGTGCCACTCTGGATGCTTCCGAACGCCGTGGCCTGTGGCAACACGTTCATCCTGAAGCCCTCCGAGCGGAACCCCTCAGCG
>MPMA02024713.1_pt1 | contig 10664 bp, 8 predicted proteins | sample 1617361 | NCBI WGS metagenome assembly MPMA02 (sample SAMN05944807, study PRJNA350692) | marine metagenome | biome: marine; feature: ODZ; material: water; isolation source: 180 m water sample filtered on 0.2 um supor filter | place: Pacific Ocean | collected 2012-04-08 | depth 180m m | reverse complement strand
GTGGCGGCGGCCGGCAGCCTGACCGGTCATATTTTTCCGCTATGGCTGAAATTCAGGGGTGGTAAGGGGGTCGCCACCGCCCTGGGAACCCTGATCGCGCTCAACTGGCTGGTAGGGCTGCTGGCCTGTATCACGTGGATCGCGGTGGGCTTTCTATTCCGATATTCGTCGCTAGCCGCCCTGACGGCGATGGCGGTAGCGCCGCTCTTTTCCCTGTGGTGGGATGAGTCGCCCATGGCCGTCTATGCGACCCTTGCCGCTGCCCTCATCTGGCTGCAGCATACCGAAAATATCCGCCGCCTTTTCAACGGTGAGGAAACGAAAATCGGCGCAGATTGATTTGTGGAATAAGAAGCGGTATCAGCGAGAGGCGGGCTTGCTAGTCACCAGCTTGTTACGGAGCTGTTCGTTTAGAATCTGATTCTGAAACTGCTGTTCGACGGAACGTCTCTGCACTCGAAGCGGATTTTCATTTCTGTATGTTTGAACTTCGAAGCTCATGGATGGAGCCAAGGCCTCCCTGATATTCAGACCCTTCTTTGCCCTCAGTGCATGACGCAACCCGAATTAAAGCCCAGAGCCATAACAAGACTCAAGCCGTAAACGGTCAAAAAAACATCCCTTTGACGGCGTGGCCGGAAAGCCTGGAATCGTCTGTGCAGTTAGCCGGTGCGGGCGCATCCCACCGTTAACAAAAACCACCCGCCAAGTCTGCTGACGGTTGACGAATCCTATTTGCGATGCCAATTGTCACCAACAGCTGTGGGCGTTTTTATCATGTATGAGAGCCGCTGCTCTCTTTCAACCGGGTTAAATACGGGCCGCTCCATGAACGTCGTTGTCGTCGAATCGCCGGCCAAGGCGAAAACCATCAATAAATATCTCGGTAGCGACTACACCGTGCTCGCCAGCTATGGCCATGTGCGTGATCTTCCTTCAAAGGACGGGTCGGTGCAGCCGGACCAGGATTTCGCCATGACCTGGGAGGTGGAGAGCAAGTCCAAAAAACATATGGACACCATCGCCAAGGCCCTTAAGGGGGCTGAAAATCTTTATCTTGCCACCGATCCCGACCGCGAGGGGGAAGCCATTTCCTGGCATATCGCCGAGATTCTCAAGCAACGCCGGGGCCTGGAGAACATCAAGATCAGCCGTGTCGTGTTTCACGAGATCACCCGCAACGCCATTCTCGAGGCTATGGCACATCCACGCGAACTCGACCACGCCCTTGTGGAGGCCTATCTTGCCCGGCGTACCCTTGATTATCTCTTCGGGTTTACCCTCTCGCCCGTGTTGTGGCGCAAACTTCCCGGCAGCCGTTCCGCCGGGCGCGTGCAATCGGTGGCGTTGCGTCTGATTTGTGAGCGCGAAGCTGAAGTCGAATGTTTCAGGCCACAGGAATACTGGACGGTTGAGGGCACCTTTCGCACGCCCTCCGGGGCACAATTTTCAGCCAGCCTGGCCTATTTGAATGGCGAGAAACTCGACAAGTTCTCACTCGCCGACACCGATACCGCTGAAAAGGCCGAAGCCGCAGCCAAGGCGGAAAATTATTCAGTAGCCTCGGTCGAACGTAAAACGGTCAAGCGCAACCCCTACCCTCCCTTCACCACTTCGACTCTGCAGCAGGAGGCGTCCCGAAAATTGGGTTTAGGGACCTCGCGCACTATGAATCTTGCCCAGAGACTTTATGAGGGCATCACCATCGGCGGAGAGACGCAAGGTTTGATTACCTATATGAGAACCGACAGCGTTACCCTTGCTGGCGAGGCCGTAGCCGGCTGCAGACAGCTTATCGGCGAGAAATTCGGCGGGGAGTATCTTCCCGATGCGCCTCGCATGCACAGGACCAAGGCTAAAAATGCTCAGGAGGCCCACGAAGCCATCCGCCCCACCAACCCGACCCGGACGCCCCAGAATGTGGCGGGCCATCTCGACCGAGACCAGCACCGGCTCTATGAACTGATATGGAAGCGCACCATAGCCAGCCAGATGGCTACCGCCAACATCGAAAAGGTGGGTGTGGACCTTGAAAGCAGCGATCGGAAAACCCGTTTTCGGGCCACGGGATCGGTCATTCTCTTTGACGGGTTCCTCAAGCTCTATCAGGAAGGACGGGATGATACGCCGGATGAGAACGCCGACGAGCGTATCCTGCCTGCAATGGAAGAAGGCGAGGCCCACGATCTTGTGGAAGTCGCACGGGAACAGCATTTCACCAAACCACCCCCCCGCTATAGCGAGGCCAGTTTGGTTAAGAAACTCGAAGAACTGGGGATAGGCCGGCCTTCCACCTATGCCAGCATCATCGATGTGCTTCAGGCCCGCAATTATGTCCATCTGGAAAGAAAGCGTTTTATTCCCGAGGACCGGGGGCGGATCGTCACCGCCTTTCTGGAAAACTTTTTTCAGCGCTACGTCCAGTACACCTTTACCGCTGATCTTGAAAACCAGCTCGACGATATCTCCGGCGGGCTCATTGACTGGAAAAAAGTGCTGGAAAACTTCTGGTCTACCTTCACCCAAGCCGTGGAAGACGCCAGCGGGTATACCGTACGTCAGGTCATTGACGCCTTGGATGAAGAGCTCGGCCCTCACTTCTTTCCCGAAAAGGCTGACGGCACGAATTCCCGTGTCTGTCTTTCCTGCACCGATGGACACCTTGGGCTAAAACTCAGCAAGACCGGGGGCTTCATAGGGTGCTCCAATTATCCTGACTGTACCTATACTCGGTCCCTGGCTGTGGGCAATGGCGGCGAAGGCGGTGCGGAAAGCGGGCCCCGCAACCTCGGCGCCGATGAACAAAGCGGTCAGGAAATCAGCCTGCGAAAAGGCCCCTATGGATTTTATGTGCAGCTTGGCGAGGGTGAAAAAGACAAGAAACCGAAGCGTAAATCCCTGCCCCGGACCCTCTCTCCGGACTCCGTTGATTTAGCCGCAGCACAGGCCCTGCTCGCACTGCCCCGGACCGTCGGCGCCCATCCCGAAAGCGGCAAGACCATCACCGCCGATATCGGCCCTTACGGCCCCTATCTCAAGCATGACGGGGCCTATACTTCCCTGAAAGGGGACGATGACGATGTCCTGACCGTCGGCATCAACCGGGCTGTGGACCTTATTTCCCGGTCGCGTAAGGGGGGGGCGGCAGCGGCCGCGAATTGGGGGCTCATCCCGATGATGGCAAGCCGGTATTCCTGAAAACCGGCCGTTATGGCCCCTATGCGTCTCATGGCCGAATCAACGCTTCCCTGCCAAAGGATACTTCCAGCGATGCCATAACCCTGGAAGAAGCCGTGTCCCTTCTTGCCGCAAATGGCAAGCCGGCGGGCAGCGGCAGAAAGAAGAAGGCGGTCAAATCGAAGAAATCAACCAAGGCAAAGTCCAAGTCCTCGACTGCCGGCTGAACCTTTCTGTCATTTCTTGACCAAGACGCAAAAATCCCCTCTTCCCAGCAAGCAGGAGATCCTTGACTTCATCAAGGAAAGTCCGGGCCGTGTGGGCAAGCGAGAAATTAGCCGCGCCTTCCGCATCAAGGGCGCCAACCGTATTCCCTTCAACCGTCTTCTCAAGGAAATGAAAGAAGAAGGGCTGATTGCTTCCAGGCGTGGTGAAAAACGTGGGGAGCGACAACGGGTAACGGCTGAAAGCGGTCTGCCCACCGTGGCCGTCATAGAAATCACCGGCCCCGATGCTGACGGCGAGCTCACGGGGCGCCCCACTGTCTGGCATAACGAGAAGCCGCCACCGGTGATTTACATGGCACCTGAGCATCGTGGACGGCCAGCGCTTGGTGCAGGCGAAAGGGTGCTGGCCCGCCTCAAGCGCATCGACGAAACTAGCTATGAGGCCCGTACCATTCGTGTCATTGCCGGCCGTCCACGTAAGGTGCTAGGCCTGTTCAGCAAGCTTGCGAGAGAAGGTCGCATCGAATCAACCGATCGCCGCCACAAGAGCGAGTTTGCGGTTCTGGGAAAGGACTCCTCAGGGGCAAAAACCGGGGAACTGGTTATAGGTGAGGTCCTGCCAGGGCGTCATCGCGGCCTGCCCACGGCCCGCGTAACGGTGCGGCTGGGCCATACAGACGCCCCGGGTGCCATCAGCCTCGTCTGTATCCACAGCCACGATATTCCTACGGATTTCCCCGATGAAGCCACCGCCCAAGCCGAAGCGGCGCGCGCCGTCAGCCTGGGCAAGAGAGAGGACCTGCGCTCATTGCCACTGGTGACGATTGACGGGGCGGATGCCCGTGATTTTGACGATGCGGTATGGGCCGAACCCGACCCTGATCCAGATAACAGGGACGGCTGGCACCTTATGGTCGCCATTGCCGACGTGGCCCATTACGTGCGCCCCGGCGATATCCTGGACCGCTGCGCCGAGAGCCGGGGCAATTCCGTCTATTTTCCCGACCGGGTCGTGCCCATGCTGCCCGAAGCCCTGTCCAATGGGTTGTGTTCGCTGCATCCCGACGAGGATCGTCCCTGTCTAGCGGTACATCTCTGGCTTGACCGGGATGGCGGCTTGCGGCGCCATCGCTTCGTCCGAGGCCTGATGCGCTCTGCTGCCCGCCTCACCTATTCACAAGTCCAGGACGCAAAAGACGGCCGTGGCGATGCCGACACGACGCCTCTTCTCGATACTGTCATTCAGCCCCTCTACGGCGCTTTTACGGCCCTTTCCAAAGCCCGCGACAAGCGTGGGGTATTAGATCTCGATCTGCCCGAGCGCCGGGTAACTCTCGATAAATCAGGGAATCTGACCGGTATTGAGACCCGTGACCGACTCGACAGTCATCGCCTGATCGAGGAATTCATGATTACCGCCAATGTGGCTGCCGCCGAAACCCTGTCACGCCGCAAACGGCCCTGCATGTACCGGGTCCATGAGCCTCCCGACCCTTTCAAAGTGGATGCCCTGAGGGACTTCCTGAAAAGCCTCGGCTATTCCCTGCCCCGCGGACAGGCGTTGCGGCCCCTGAATTTCAGCCACGTCCTGCATAAGGCCTCAGCAAGCGATCATGGGCCTTTGATCTCCGAGATTGTCCTGCGCACCCAGTCCAAGGCGATCTATAGCCCGGAAAACCTCGGCCATTTCGGCCTCGCGCTGGACCGGTATACCCATTTTACCTCGCCCATCCGCCGTTATTCGGACCTTCTTGTTCACCGTTCCCTCATCAATGCCCTGAAACTAGGCGAACATGGGTTAAGCGCCCACTCCATTGAACGATTTGGCGATATTGCCGAGCATATTTCCGATACCGAGCGCCGCGCCGAAGCGGCGGAACGGGATGCCTTCGACCGCTATGCCGTGGCCTTCCTCAGCGAAAGAATAGGGGCGGAATTTTCCGGCCGCATCAACGGTGTTACTCGGTTTGGCCTGTTTGTGACCCTGGATGAAACAGGCGCCGATGGTCTGGCGTTGGTGCGCAGCCTGGGCACGGAATTCTTCGATCATGACGAATCCCGCCATTGCCTTTGTGGACGCGCCACGGGGAAAACCTTTACTCTGGGGGATCCTGTCACTGTACGACTGACAGAAGCCAACCCAGTAACCGGCAGCATGCAGTTTAAAATTCTCGAAGGGGGACGCGAAGGGAAGCCGGCTCCAGCCACGACTGGAAAAAAAAGACGGGTCATGAAAAGGCGCGGGGCTGGCTCATCCGGGCGGCGGAAACGCAGAGGAAAAAAGTAAAGGAGCTCAGAGCAGGTTAAATTTTTATTCCTGTTTTCTGAAAAACCCGGGATCCGAAAACGCCATCACCCCAACCCCCCCATGGGGCGCGGAAAGGACAATTTTAACTTTCAGTACCTATATAATGATTATCTGTGGCGCTTTTTCAGATTGATCATTGCAAACATATTGTGACAATAGTTTGAAATAACCACCAGGGAATGACGCAGCTCAATTCCCATATTCCGGAGACCTCTGTGAGAACGCGGTTCTTGCTTTACACTGGGTGCTTGATATCAAGGGATAAGGTCATTTCATGCGGTTGATAGAACGAAATTTTATGGGAATTGGACTTTTTTCAAGGCAGACGAAAGGCTTCGGCGCTCTGCTGGCGCTGGTTTCGTCTGCCTGCGCCTTTCTTCCCGTTGAAGAAATTTCCCCCCACTTTACCGAGAGGGACGCTACCCCGGTATTTTCTGCCGGTTACAGCTATATTTCCGAACGGTTCATTGAGAATGTGAATATTGGCGACTTGACCGTGAACGGGCTTGATGGACTAACAGCCATTGATCCGCAACTGGATGTCTCCCGAAATGGTGACTATGTGAACCTTTCACTTGGCAACAGCTTTGTGGGCTCAATGCCTGCCCCTTCTGACAACGACACCAAGGCCTGGGCGGACCTTACGGTGGAAATGATCGAAAATGGCCGCATTGTCTCTACTCCCCTTCTGGAAATGCAGGCGGAAGACATTTACTCCAATATCTTTCAAAACATGGTTGCCGAGCTCGATGGTTTTTCACGTTACGCCAGCGCCATCGAAGCGCGCCGCAACCGCGCCGCTCGTGATGGATTCGGCGGTATCGGCGTACAAATTCTTGTGGATGCCGATGACGTCCTAGTGGTGTCAGTTCTCCCCGGAACACCCGCCGAGGAAAAGGAGCTTCAGGACAACGACCGTATTACCCATATCGATGATGAACCTGTTGCCGGACTGACCATCCGTGATGTGGTTAGCCGCTTGCGGGGAAAAATCGGCTCCGATGTCACCGTTACCATCAACCGCGATGACAGCGATTCTACCTTTTCTGTGACCCTGTCCCGCAGGTTGATCGTAGGCGTCACCGTGACCCATAAAATCATGGATGACCTGGGCTATATCCGCATCACCTCTTTCAACAAACGCACCAGTAAAAGTCTTGAAAACGTCCTTGCCGAGATGGAGCCAGCTATCGAAACAGGGGAAATAAAGGGGATTATTCTTGACCTGAGATCGAATCCTGGAGGCCTTCTCGATCAGGCGGTAGAAGTAGCTGACCTGTTCCTAACCAAAGGAACGATCGTCTCCACCAACGGCCGGCATCCTGACAGCAATCAAAGCTTTTTCGCTGGCGAAGACGATAAAGCGCAGAGCTTTCCCATGGCGGTACTTATCAATGGCAATACAGCATCGGCAGCCGAGATTGTCGCCGCCGCTCTTCAGGACCATGGCCGGGCTGTTGTCATGGGGTCCAATTCTTATGGCAAGGGCACTGTCCAAAACGTCATCACCCTTCCCAATAATGGTGAGCTAACCCTTACATGGTCCCGCTTTCATGCCCCTTCTGGCTACACCCTTCACGATCTTGGCGTGTTACCTACCATCTGTACCAGCCGGGAAAACATTGATAACGCTGGAAAGGAAAATGCTGAATTCGTCCGACGCCTGAAAAAGCTTCATGCCGGCGTTGTTGTTTCGGAAGCCGTTTTTTCGCAATGGCGGGCTGAGGAACTTCCAAATAAGGAATCTATTGAAAAATTACGCGCCATCTGTCCGTCGCGCAAAAAGACCTCGGATCAAGACATCGATGTGGCGAAACAACTTCTCTCCGAGCCGACGATCTACAACCGCGCTATGAATCTTTCCTTTCCTGCCATCGCTAACCGATAGGCTGGCCGGCTTCATCACCAATCATACTTGACAGTCTGTCGAAGGCGGGTATGTTCTCGCCTTCACATCTGCCCCTTAGATTCACGGAAGAAATATGGCCAAACCAAATTCCATTGTCGTTAAAATGGCCAGCACGGCCGACACCGGATATTTCTACGTCGCCAAACGGAACCCCAAGAAGAAAACCGAGAAGCTCTCGTTCCGCAAATACGACCCGGTGGCGCGCAAGCATGTGGATTTTAAGGAAGAAAAGATCAAGTAGGGATGGCCCCTTCGCCCCACTTCCCCAACGTTTAGATAAAACTGAAAATGCCTGTCCGAAGGTTCAGCGCATCCCTGCAAACGGCCACAACACGATATTCCCCAGCTTTCTCTCTTCTTCAGAACAATGATTAACCGGCGGCGCTTTTTCCCGGGGACTTAAATTCTGATTCAAACGTGGAAACAACGCGGTTACGGCCTTCTCCCTTAGCCGCGTAGAATGAACAGGTTCGTCAGGGTATCGATCGCATCGCTGGAGTTCAGCTTGTGCCTTACCCTGCCTTGGAGGATGGGAAAGCTGGAGTTTATCCGTGATAAATATACATCATGCTAACAAGACGGTTTGGGAGGAAATTCCACCTTATCCAGAGTCCCCCTTATTTTAAAGTTTCCGTAATCGAGGAGAAGTTCCCGGGCTATTCCGTTTTCCAGAAGATGGACCGTGGTCTCATAGTCGGGAAGATCAACACTGGCTTTCATAGAAAAAAAGGCCAGGCGCATGGGCCAGTATTTCGTATTCAGTGAGAAAACCAGCTTTGGGTTTGGTGTTTCAACTGGAGTCAAGCCACCAATAACGGCATTGATTTCGAACATTCCCTCCTCACTGGCGCCATCAAAAACAATGCGGGAGAGAATCTTCTCTTCTTTCCTTGCTGCATCCACAAGAAGGTGCAGATGCTCGGAGGGAAAAACCACAGCCTTGGGAAGATCAAGGGTTTTACCCTTTGGCGTCGAATACACTGCACGACCTGGACCACCTTGGCTGGAAAGGGTCGCGCGACCGTTGAATTGCTCGTAAAGACTACCGTCCCGGAAATTCCTTACATCGAACCGGAAGATAAGACCGTCTTTGGATTCCCAACTGGCAAAACGTGAATCGGTCTCAATAATATTTCCTGAAACTTCATCCAGGTTGACAGTCACATGCTGGGTGGCGCTCCAGCCGTCACAGACGTCCTGCCATTCAATGGTCATGGACCCCGGTGCGCCCACAAGGCCGCTCTGAGGCGTGGCCTTGTCGAGGGCAAGGGTATAGACCGCCCGATAGGAGGGAAGGTTCGTGGCTTGCACCGACGGATGGGAAACCAGGGAACAGATCAGGGCTACGAACAGGTACAAAATTACTCGGCGCAAAAACATGATTTTTCCTAATGCAATAGGTAGTTTTCAACCATATCATGCCACAACTAAACATGACCGGGCAGTCTGACAAACCGCCCGGACGGAAGAAAACGAAAAAACCGGTAATAAGCTAGCGTAAAACCGCCGTTTTAGATGGCATGGGCTGCGATAGCGTCACCACCCAGCTTTCTGCACCCGTAGCCTGGATGTAACGGCTCTTCAGGCCCTCAAGGCTTTCCCCAGAGGATGGACCCGCCAAAACACGATAGTAAGTACCGCTCGGCAGCTGGACGGTAGCCACAAATGCCTTGAACGCCCCAAGTTGCTTGGAAAAGGCATCGGCATTGAGCCGGTTACGGAAACTGCCGAGAACAAGATGCCGGGATGAGGTGCCGGGGACAGGCTTAATAGCAGGGACCACTGTTGAAATTTTAGAAGAAACAGCGGGGGTCTTTTTAGTGATTCCGGTAACGGAGAACAAAGAATCATCTGCCATAGACAAAGCTGCCAGTTGACGTGACCCGCCGTTGGAAAAATCACGGGGAGAGGTGCTGACGGCCTGGAGCTTGGCCCGTTCAGAAACAGAGGTGACCGCGGGTTCTGGCACAGACTCTGAAAGCTGGGAATAATCGGTACGCACCGGACGTCCAAAGGGCTGTCTCGCCGGAACGGATGACAGCATAAACCTGTTTCTCTTCCTCGGCGACCGGATAAATTTGTCGGCGAAAGTCACCGGCCTGCCAAAAGACATGGTGGCTGGAATGATTGGGGATACGCTATCCTCCTGGATATTGTCGGCTGCTGCGGTGGCCACTCGTGTCGACAGACTGCCAACAACTCGCGCTGTGGCGGTATCCGTTTCCGTGTCGGCAATACCCGCATAGAGTTCGTAGCGCTTCTTACGTGGGGAAAGAACCATTTTTCCAAAGGAAAGATTAGCGGTCATAACGCCACGATATTCAGGGGCAACCTCGCCATCTGCTGCCGTTTCGATCGCGGAAAGCTGTCCAGCAATAGCGTCCAGGTCGTCTTGGGCCAACGTCCCGTCCTCGCCCATCACCACCATGATGGCGTCATTTTCAGCCGGAGCACGGTCGATGCATATCTCCATGCCCCTGATCACGCGCCACATGGCGCAGTCCTTTTGCATGGCAATGGAAATGACGTGATCGGAAGTGCCTTTCCCGGTGGTGGCGTACAGCAATCCATCCGCCACCCAAGAGGCAATCTGGTGGAGGGCAGGGGGAGCACACCCCGCAATCAATAGGGGAAACAAGGCTATGAACAGCCCTCTAAGAACAAGCTTGCCAGACAACAATAAATCTTCCCCACTCTCCGCCTTTAACGGCGGTTATTGAATTCCAGATCCAGTTTTTTTAATTTGTTACTATAGTGTAACCACTATTTTTCTAATGTATTTCAATAGGATCAGTGGCGAACTTAAAATGGTTGTAGTATATTTTCTAATGTATTTCAATATGATCAAGCGCGAACTTAAAACGAAGATAGTTAAATTTCAAAAAAATACAACAAATATTATAGGCAACTATATAAAATTATTGGGATTTTTCACTATGGGGATAAATCCTGGAGCCCCGGTTAAAGCCGGTTCAGAAGGTATAAACACGCCAGGAGGAAATTCATTTTTTCCCACCGTTCTCCGCTTTTTTGTCTTTGGATT
>MPMA02129327.1_pt1 | contig 10666 bp, 10 predicted proteins | sample 1617361 | NCBI WGS metagenome assembly MPMA02 (sample SAMN05944807, study PRJNA350692) | marine metagenome | biome: marine; feature: ODZ; material: water; isolation source: 180 m water sample filtered on 0.2 um supor filter | place: Pacific Ocean | collected 2012-04-08 | depth 180m m | reverse complement strand
CTGCCTCTTGAGCGGGAGTACATTTGCACCGGGCAACGCGGAACGCATACTGAAGATGCTGGCCTATTCCCTGCCGACGGTGACCATCAACATGTTCCACTCGGCGGGGCAGTGTCTCATTTCCTTCAGCGGTAAGGTGGCCCAAGAGCTGGACCGGGGCGGCTACTCCAAGGAAGCCCTGAAGGAGTGGCTCTGGAAGAACGCCGGGTACAACGTGGGGTGGCTGAAGCAGAGCGGCATCCTGGTCGGGCAGGTCGGAGACCAGCACTATTGGGGTCACGCGGTTGACGACCCGCCGAACCCATTTAACCTCCCCGACGACGCCATACTCCCGATGGTGGAGACGCCGGATGACATCCATGTCGCCGTGGTGGGCGGCGAGTCCCAGTGGTGGGTCGGCTTCTCCGCCGGTTGGGGCGCCTACGGGGGGTATGCCGTCACCAAGGCAATCACGTTACCAGGGAGCAATTGATCGTCGCATCGACAGCTAGACTCAATCCAGAGCGTCGATAGCGGACGAAATCCCCCTTTACTAAAGGGGGATTAGGGGGATTTAGTCGTCGCTCTCCACGACCAGGCCTTGCCTCGACATGCCTGATGCAGGCCCCGGAGGAAGAGATATCGGGGCCAGGACAACTCTCACCCTAGCCCTCTTTCGAAAGAACAGGGCCGGCGAAAGAACAGGGCCGGCGTGCGGGGCCTATTTGCAGGAGGAATGACATGCCTCAAAACATGCGGGCGAAATTCGGCGTCAGCCTATCGACCCGGGCTGTGCTCTTCGACTGGGGCACCATGGACGACGTTATCGACGCCGCGCGGACCGCGGAGGATTCGGGTCTTTTCGATGGCATCTGGGTTGGAGACAACCTGCTCTCGAAACCCAGGGTCGAGGCCATCGTAACCCTATCCGCCATCGCTGCCCGGACCGAGCGGGTCAAGCTGGGCACAATCTGCCTGGCCAGCTTTCCGCTGCGCCACCCGATCCTGTTCGCGCTGCAATGGGCCAGCCTGGACGTTCTATCCCACGGCCGCACTATCCTGTCCGTCTGCAGCGGCGCCCCGGCAAGCTTCGGCCCCCAGTTCGCCAACGAACTCGATGCGATGGGGGTGGTCTCGGCCGAGCGGGTCGGTCGCCTGGTCGAAGGGGTCAAGATCCTGCGCCGCCTCTGGGGCGAGGACCGGGTCAGCTACGACGGGCGGTACTACCAGTTCAAAGACGTGGAAATGCTTCCCAAGCCCGTTCAGCAGCCGATGCCGATCCTGATTGCCGCCAACCCCAAACCTGGGATTGTCGCCGAGCCCATCGTGGACCGCATTCTGCGCCGCGTCGCAACCCACGCCGACGGCTGGCAGACCGATGCCACGCCGGTGGAGACCTTCCGCGACCGTTTCGCCAAGATCCAAGACTACGCGGAAAAGCGGGGACGCGACCCGTCCAAGTTCGAGTCCTGCCTCCACCTCATGGTCAACATCAATGAGGACCGGGAGCAGGCGTTCAAAGAGGCGACAACCTTTCTATCGTCCTACTACGGGGCCGGCGCGGTCTCCCAGGAGCGGGCCGAACTGTGGCTGGCCTATGGCCCACCCGAGGCGGTAATAGAGAAGATTCAGGCGTACATCGACGCCGGCTGCACCACGCCGGTGCTCCGCTTCGTGTCTCCCGACCTGAAGGGCCAGCTACAGCGTTGCATCGAAGAGGTACTGCCGGCGTTCCGCACCGGCTAAGCCGGGCCGGAGCCGGAGGGAGAACGGCACAATGCGAGAATCCATTACCGTCCGTCCGTGGGGCCTCATAGACGTTCTCGATGAGGCTAGACACGTTATGTCAACTCGGCCAGTGAAATTCAGGCATTCTGGCGAGGCCGGGCGGGTAGTGCCGGAACCTCGTCCGGCCCCGGCGGCGTTTCGCGCCGAGAGAGCCGCCGAGGAGAAAAGGTAATGGGTGGGGTGATCCAAGCCGACAATCTCACCAAGTATTACGGCAAGTCCCGGGGGATTGAAGGCCTCAACCTGGAAGTTCAAGAAGGCGAGATCTTTGGTTTCCTGGGTCCGAACGGAGCCGGCAAGTCCACCACCATTCGCCTGGCCATGGACTTCATCCGCCCTACTGGGGGCTCCATCCACGTGTTGGGGCTGGACGCCCGCCGGGATGTCTGCGAGGTCCACCGGCGGACCGGGTACCTACCCGGCGAGTTGACAATGTACGACAGGCTTACCGGCGAAGAGATGCTTAGTTACCTTGGGCATCTGCGGGGCGGCGTGGACTGGCGCTACGTTGAAGAGTTGGCGGAGCGGCTGGATGCGAGCTTGTCAGTACCGTTCCGCTCCCTCTCCTCCGGCAACAAGCACAAGATCGGCCTGATCCAGGCGCTGATGCGCCGGCCGGAGCTGCTGATCCTGGACGAGCCCACCAGCCGCCTGGACCCTCTGACGCGACAGGAGTTCCACCGGTTACTCGTCGAAGTCAGGGCGGAGGGCCGGACGGTATTTCTCTCCTCCCATATCCTGCCTGAGGTGGAACGGGTCTGCGACCGCGTGGGCATCATCCGCCAGGGGTGGCTGGTAGCCGTGGAAAGCGTCAGCGCCCTGAAGGCCCGGTCCCTGCGGCGGCTGGAACTCCATTTCGCGGCCCCGGTGCCCCAGGACGCCTTCGCCGGCCTGGCGGGGGTCCGCCACGTGACGGTCCAGGATTCGGTCGTGCGTTGCGAGATCACGGGTTCAGTGGACGCGGTAGTAAAGGCCGCCGCCGGCTATGAGGTCCTGGACATCATCAGCCACGAGCCTGATCTGGAAGAGGTCTTCCTGGCCTACTACAGCGGAGAAAACGACGTTGCTGACTAGCGTTCTATTGAAGACGGTGCGGGACCTGCGCCGGCCTCTCACGTGGTGGGTGATCGGCATGGTGGCGCTGATCGCGGTCACGGTGCTGTTCTATCCGAGCATCAGCGACGCGCCGGAATTCGATGATCTGGCTGAGCAAATGCCCGAGGCGCTCCTGAGAGCGTTCGCGGGAGGGGTCGCCGATTTCACATCGCCCGTGGGGTTTCTCAACAGCCAACTGTTTATCTTGATGGTGCCGCTGCTGTTTCTGGTATACGCCCTGAACGTCGGCAGCGGCGCCATCGCCGGCGAAGAGGAAAAGGGGACCCTGGACCTGCTGCTTGCCAACCCGGTGAAGCGCTGGCGGGTGGTGGCAGAGAAGTTCATCGCGATGACCGTCGGGATAACGGTGCTGGGCCTGGCCCTATGGCTGGGAACGGCCGTAAGCGCCAGGGCCGTGGGCATGGACATCAGCGTCGTACGGGTCGCGGAGGCTTCCCTGAGCGCCACCCTATTGGGGCTGGCCTTCGGCTCGATCGCCCTGGCGGTTGGTTGCGCCTTCGGCAAGCGGGCCATGAGCATCTGGGTGACGGCCGCCCTCGGTATTGCGGCCTACTTCATCAACGCCATGGGGCCCATAGTGGCCGGGCTGGAAGAGAAGCTGTCGCCCTTCTACTACTACCTCGGCTCCGACCCCCTGACCAATGGGCTGGACCTCCTTCATGTGGGCGTCTTGATCGGAATGTCGCTCGTGGCGCTGGCCGCAGCCCTGATAACCTTCGAGCGTAGAGACTTGGCGATCTGACCGGGATCGACCGGCCCTTGACGTGGCAACGATGGGCGATTACCTTTATCCCTGGCAGGAGGGGGAGGTAGCGCCCGACTTTTTTCGGCTCTGGTTCCCTTGCGGCCCGGCGCTACGGCTTCCATCCCCTCCAGCCTAAGGGCCGCGTTTTTGCGTGGGCATCTCCTATCCTCCGGCAATCTCCGGCGTCATGGAGCTGCTCAATCACTTCGAGGAGGAACCTGATGGATTTCGGCCTTTCAGAAGCCCACTTAATGTTAGGACGGACCCTGCGCCAATTCGTGGATCGCGAGATCATCCCCCTGGAAAGGGAATACCCGGGGATGGTCGAGCTACCTGACGAGGCGCTACGTCCCATTGAAGAGAAAGTGAAGGCCGCCGGACTATGGCAGCCGGCCGTGTCGGTGGAGCTGGGCGGCGGAGGCATCGATAAGATCGGGCTGGCCGTCGTGACCGAAGAGACCTGGCGCAGCGTCCTGGCCCGGAACATGACGGGGCCGCGGGTGAACGAGTACCTGTACCACGATTCCGATGTGATCCGGGAAAAGTATCTGATGCCCACGATACGCTCGGAGAAGCGCGGGGCTACCGGGTTCAGCGAGCCCGACGCCGCGGGCGACGTGGCCGGGATAACGACTACTGCCGAGAAGGTGGAAGGCGGCTACGTCATCAACGGCGGCAAGATTTGGTCCAGCAACGCGGAACGCGCCGACTACGTCGCGGTGCTGGCCCGCATGAAGGGGACCGAGCGGCGCGAGGGCCATACCCTGTTCCTGGTGGACCGGGGTGCCCCTGGGTGTACCTACGTTCGCACGATTCCGACGCTGGGCTTCGCATTGTTCGGCGAATGGCACTTCCAGGACTGCTTCGTCCCGGACTCCCAGCGTACCACCCCCGAAGGGGGCGCCTGGAGCGTGGCCCAAGCCCGCTGGACCACGGCCCGGTACTTGTTCGGGGCCCAGAGCCTGGGGTTGGCCGGGCGCTGTCAGGATATGGCGCTCAGGTACGTCAAAACCCGCTCCACCTTTGGGCAGCCCCTGGCGAACCGCCAGGCGATCCAGTTCATGCTCGCCGAATCGGAGATAGGCCTGCAAGCCATTCGAGCCCTGACCTTCCAGGCGGCCTGGAAGGCGGAGCAAGAGATGGACGTTCGCCATGACGCGTCGATCGTAAAAGTATTCGCCACTGAGACCGCCACCCAGATCATCGACCGGTCGTTGCAGATACATGGCGCCGCCGGCTACAGCACCGACCTGCCCATAGAAGTCCACTACCGCACCATCAGGGGCCTGCGCATCGCCGATGGTCCCAGTGAGGTCCACCGGATGGTCGTGGCGCGCAACATTCTGCGGGACGTGTAGATTAGGCCAGAGCTTTCCCGGCGGCACATCCCGCCGTACCGAGCCCGCTTGGATACTTGGAATCACGCTTCCGGAGGGGTTCTTCGGGGGGTCCCAAACCAGGGATTCGGCCCAATGCCGACCTGTGTTATTATGGCAGCGCCACCCCGGCGACGGTGTGGCTCACCGGCAAGGAAAAAGCTGGAACCGGGGGCCGATCCGGCCCGGGCCGGGCGCCAGTTCGATACAAACACCGTGATAGCAGTCAAGGAGGGGAAGGATGGTAACAGCACAGAATATAGCCGATTTGGATGGCCTCGAGATGCGGGAGATCATCTACCAGAAACACCATCGGGTGGAGGGCGCGGCCTGGATCACCATCAACCGCCCCGATCGTCGTAATGCCACCACCCGACGCACCTGGCGCGAGATAGAAGCCGCCATTGAAGATGCCGATAAGGACGTAACCATCGGCGTCGTCGTCCTCACCGGCCAGGGGGACAAGGCCTTCTGCGCCGGCGGCGATATCGGGGAGCACCCGGACGAGGAGGCGCAACCCTCCAAGAACGTTCGCATCCGGGCCCACGGCGGCATAGAAGACATCTTGAAGCCCGTAATTGCCCGGGTGTGCGGCTTCGCCGTCGGCGGAGGCAATCACCTGGCCTACCATTGCGACCTCACCATCGCCTGCGAGGAACACGCCCAGTTTGGACAGAACGGGGCCCGCGTGGCCAGCCCCGCCTCGGGGCACATGGTCCAGGACCTGGCCGCCATCGTGGGCATGAAGAAGGCCAAGGAACTCTGGTACCTGTGCCGGAGGTACTCTGCCAAGCAAGCCGTAGATATGGGCCTGGCTAACGTGGCTATACCCCATGACAAGCTGGACGAAGAGGTGGACCAGTGGTGCCGGGAGATAGTCGTGAAGAGCCCAACCTGCTTGGCCGTCTTCAAGTACACCTTCCGGGACACCTATCTCTGGCTCCGGGACCACACCGACATGGGGGCCGTGGTGGGAGACGTTAACCCCGATTTCTACGGAGAGGGCGGTGAGGCCGTGGAAGGAAAGTACGCCTTCCTGGAGAGGCGGGAGCCCAACTTCGTCAAGTTCCGGAAGAACATCATCGGTAAGGGACTGCGTGACGAGGATATTATCCAGGACAGCTAGCCGGCAAACCTAGCCGCAGGACCGAAGGCGAGGGCCGGCCCCTCGGTACCGGCGCACCGTCCTTCCTAGTGCCTCGCCAATCGGCGGGCTTGGCCTTCGAGCTTCGCGAAGCCAGCAAATGTACGTGGCGCGACGCGTTTTGGCGCCATAAGGAGGAAGCCATGGATTTGGATTTCAAAGGCCGCACAGTCGTAGTGACCGGCGGTGGCCGCGGCATCTGCCGTGTCATGTGCGCCACCTTCGCCAGAGAGGGGGCCAACGTGGTGGCCGCGGACATTCTGCCCGACGACGCCCGGGTGGGGGACGACGGCACGACCACCGAGCAGGAGTGCATGAGCCACGGCGTCCGGGCCAGCTACATCCACACCGACGTGACCCAACTCGACAGCGTGATGAAGATGCGGGACGAGGTGATGGAGACCTACGGGCAGATCGACGTGCTGGTCAACGGCGCAGCCTGGTGGGAGAACGGCTACTTCTGGGAATCGAACCCCGCCAGCTGGGCCAAGGAAATGAACGTCATCATGCTGGGCTCCATGAATTGCTGCAAGGCCATAGCGGAGCCCATGATGAAGGCGAAGAGCGGCGCAATCGTGAACATAGCATCCGACGCCGGCCGCGGCGGCGAGAGCCGGCAGGTAACCTACGGGGCCAGCAAGGCCGGCATAATCGGCCTTACCAGGGGTCTGGCCCTGGAGCTAGGCTACCACAAGATCAGGGTCAACTGCGTGGCGCCGGGCCGGACCCAGACTCCTCGCGGCATCGCGGACCGAGAGGCCGCGCTGGCCGTTGGCGAGAAAGAGGCGGAGGCCTATTTGGAGCGCGAAAAACGGGCGCTTCGAGTGTACGCGCTGCGGAAGTTCGGAAAGATGCAGGACGTTGCCAACATGGTGGTCTTTCTCTCGTCGCCCTCCGGCGCCGGGCATGTCACCGGCCAGACCATCAGCGTTAGCGGCGGATACACGATGGTCTAGCCGGGCTGGCCAAGTCCGGCCCCGGTTACCCAGTACTCTTCTCGCGCTCCCCGGAGGCCTCGGTCTGGCCTTCGGGGCTGCGCCTGCCGGTGATGTGACCCTGGAACAGTAAAGGAGGTGCGTGCCATGGCGTATGAATGCATTACTTACGAAGACGTCGGGGATAACGTGGCGCTGGTCACCCTCAATCGTCCCAACCGCCTCAACGCCCTGAACCGTCAACTCGTCAGCGAACTGGAACAGGTGGTGGACCATGTGGAGGAAGCCGGCGACGTGCGGGTGCTGGTGTTCACCGGGGCCCCCCGCGCCGATGGGCGCCCCTGCTTCTCGGCCGGGGCGGACCTCTACGAGCAGGCGGACCGGGAAGAGAGCGAGGAAGCGCTGCTGGGAACCATCCGGGCGTTGGTGGACCGGAGCTTCGGCCCCTGGCTTGCCGGGTTCTGCGACCGGCTGGAGACCCTGGGCACGCCCTCCATCGCCGCCATCGACGGCATTTGCACCGCCGGGGGCCTGGAGCTTGCTCTCTCCTGCGACATCCGGGTGGCCTCGGAGACCGCCCAGATAAGCGACCTGCACATCAAGAACCTGGGCGCCATCGGCGGCGGCGGCGTCACCGTCCGGCTGGCGCGCGCCGTGGGACCGGCTTGGGCGAAAGAGATTATGTTTACCGGTCAGCCCATGGGCGGCCAAGCAGCCGTGGACATCGGCCTGGCTAACCATGTGTTTGCGCCCGACAAGCTGGTGGAGGGCGCCGTCGCGCTGGCGAAACGGTTTTCCGCCATGCGTCCCCAAGCCTTGGCCATGGCCAAGGCCGCCATGGCCGCATCCATGGACATGGACCTGGGCCAGGCGCTACGCTTCTCCTACATCGGCCGGGAGGTCCTCTCCTCCAAGGAGGGTGCGAAGTCCTTCACCCAGAAGCAGCCCCCTCCTCACACCAGGAACTAGTACTTCCTTTCGGTATTGGGCGTTACCAACGCCGTTCGTGTCGATAATGGCCGTTACCAACGCCGTTTAATGGTGGGCATCACCAACGCCGTTCGTGGTGAGCTTGTCGAACCACCGGCCTCAGGGCCCTTCGACAAGCTCAGGGCGAGCGGATGATCCTAGCGGCTATTTCCGAAACCAGGAACCAGTCGATCCAGTCCCCATCCGGCCCGGTCCGCCGCATTCCCGACGGAGCCGGAGCTTTCCTGTTACCATGGCAATGCCTCCCGCCCTCGGTACGAGAATGCGGCTGGCAAATTTGCGCCACGGGGAGCTGATTAGTCATCCTCAATGGCCAACTTGAGTAGACGTGTCTCCCGTGTCTACTATGGCTGGTTCGTGGCCGCCGCGGCCGCCGGAACGGAATTCGCCAACGCGGCCTCAGCCATAGGCATCCTGACCATTTTCGTCACCCCCATGACCGATGAGTTTGGCTGGAGCCGGACTCAGATCTCGGGGGCCACCAGCGTGGGAGCCATAATCGGAGCCTCTCTGGCCCCGTTCACGGGCCGGTTGGTCGACCGGATTGGCTCCCGGCTTCTCCTCGCGGGGGGCGGCATAGTTGTCGCCCTGGCCTGCTTCTACCTGGCAGAGGCGCAAACCCTCCTGGGATTCTACATTGCCTTCACTTTTGCCCGGACCGCCGACCAGGGCCTGATCAAGGCCGGCGCCTCGCCGGCGGTGGGCAAATGGTTCCGCCGCTACCGGGGCCGGGCCGTCTCCCTGGTCTTTTTCGCCGGTTCGGCGGGCATCCTGGTCATGGCCCCGATCGTGCAGATGGTGATCAGCGCGTGGGGCTGGCGCGCCGCCTGGTGGGTGTTGGGAAGTGTGATGCTCGTGGTTGGAGTGGTGCCCAGCGCCCTGGTGGTCCGGCGTCAGCCCGAAGACATGGGCCTTGCGGTGGACGGCGCAACGACGGAAAAGCCACCCCCAATCCGGACCCAAGCCCTCTCCGCGAACGACCAGGTTTCCCCGCAGGTTTCCCCGGAAGAAGAGGCCCAGTGGGCGTTGGGTCAAGTGGTCCGGACGCCGGCTTTCTGGCTGCTGATGGTTTCTTTGCTCATCAGCAGCACCGCTAGTTCCGGGGTCGGCCTGCACCTGATACCCCACTTGAACCAGCAAGGGCTCGTTGGGGGACCGGCGGTGGCCGTCATCAGCGTAATGTCCGCCTCCGGCGCGGCGAGCACTCTGGCTTTGGGGTTCATCTCGGAGCGAATACCACCACGGCGGCTCATGGTTTTGGTGACACTGATGCCCGCCATCAGCATGACGGTCTTGATTCTGGCTGACAGCCCTGCCGAGGCTTACCTGTTCGCCCTGATCCAGGGGGTGGCAACCACCGGGGTCAACATCCTGTCTCCGCTGGTGTGGGCCAACTTCTACGGGAGATCCTCATTGGGCTCCATCTACGGAGTCAGCAGGGCCTCCCAGGTAGTTGGCTTCGCTGCGGGGGCGCTGATATCAGGCGTAATCTTCGACGCCACGGGGAGCTACCAGGACGCCTTTGTTCTGTTCGGCTTCATCGCGGTGGCCAGTTCCCTGCTGGTCCTCATGGCCCGCCAGCCGGCCGCTCCGGCTGGCCCCCAGGCTTGACCGGCGGGCCAGGGGCCGGGCGAAGCGGCGGCGGCGGCGGGAGCTTACCGGAAGCAGATGTGGTGTTAGACCACCGGGTCGGACGCGTCGATTACAGGCTCAGCCGGGCCTCCAGCAGATCTTTGCGGACACCGCTCTCTTGCAGTACCAACACGAACATCTGATGAAGCTTGGCCGCCACGTCCCCGTGGGCCGCGATGACATCGTCTTGCTGGGCCGGGTCCTTCACCAAGTTGTACAACTCTGCCCGCGCTCCCGCGATGCTGTACATGAGGCTCCACTCCGAGGTGGTGATCGTGCTGACCACTGGTTCGAGAACGGGGCGCGCAAAGCCATCGATCTGCCGGACAATGTCGCCAACGTTGGAAAGAGGGGCGGAACTCACCAAGAACTCTGGTCCTACCGCGGATTCGGCTCGAAGAAGCGGCGCCAGGGACCTGCCGCGGACCGCATCCGGGACCGGGAGCCCGGCCAGGTCCAGGACCGTCGGCATCAAGTCCACCGCAGAGGTCAAGGAGGACACGGTTCCGGGTTTGACGCCGGGAGCGTAGAGCAGCAGCGGGATATGGGTGATCTCCTCCCATAGCGGAGACTGCGCCTCCAGCCTTCACGTTTATCCCCCAGCTCACTCACGGGGATGGCGCTGCCGTCTTCCCGCCTGGCCCCCAGGCCCTTCCCGAACAGGCCCCCATGCTCGCCGAAGCAGAAGCCATGGTCGGAGGTGAAGATCACGCAGGTGTTGTCCATCAGGTCCATGACCTCGAGTTTGCTAAGCAGATGGCCCACCCACCGGTCCACCATGCTGATCTCACCGCAATAGGTGGCATAGGCCTTCCTCACTTTCTCTTCGGTAAGCCACGGTATCTCTTGCCAGTAAGCATAGGGCGGGTTGATTATTGTAGACCGTCAGCGATAATGGGACACATTGGGGTGTAAGAAAACCCGAGAAAGTGGAAGTGGCGTGAGCTCCTGGAATGAAGGT
>MPMA02045222.1_pt1 | contig 10677 bp, 11 predicted proteins | sample 1617361 | NCBI WGS metagenome assembly MPMA02 (sample SAMN05944807, study PRJNA350692) | marine metagenome | biome: marine; feature: ODZ; material: water; isolation source: 180 m water sample filtered on 0.2 um supor filter | place: Pacific Ocean | collected 2012-04-08 | depth 180m m | reverse complement strand
TAAAAATAAGAAAAGAAACTTAATTCAAAGAGCAGCCGTAAATAAAGCTTTAAATTTAGTTTTAAGTTTTGCTAAATAGTTCTTCTGCCCTTTTTTGAAAAGCATCAGCTATTTTGTCTAATCCAAACTGGAAAGATTTAGTCATGACTATATTTAAAAAATCATTTTTTAATTCAAAATCAACTTCAAATGAAATTTCAGTAACTTTGTCTTCTTCTTTAAAATACCATTTATTTTCTAGATATTTTAATGGTCCATCAAGATTAGTTACATAAATAGAATCTTCTTTTTTATTAAATTTAACATCACTTTTATAGGTGTCTTTAAAAGGACCTTTTCCAATTGTTAAATCAGCGACTATTAATAATAAATCACCCTCTTCTTTTTTTTCATGGATTTTTGCACCCAAGCAAAAAGGAACAAATATTGGGTATTTTTCTATATCAAGAACTAAATCTATTAACTCTTCTTTCTTGCATTCAATTGATCTTTTAACTGATGCTTTGGGCATTAGTTTGACTAATTCTATTTTTTTTAAGTTCGGCAAAATCTTCATCAGCATGGTATGAAGATCTGGTAAGTGGTGAAGATGACACTAATAAAAAACCTTTTAACTCTGCAATATTTTTTAATTCCTCAAATTCATCAGGATTATAATATCTATCAAGTGGATGGTGCTTAACAGAAGGTTGCAGGTATTGTCCTATTGTTAAAAAGTCAACTTCGGCAGATCTTAAATCATCTAACACTTGGGTAATTTCATCTTTATTTTCTCCCAAACCAACCATTAATCCTGATTTGGTAAAAATATTTTTATTAATTTTTTTTACATTTTTTAAAAGTTCTACTGAAGCAAAATATCTAGATCCTGGTCTAACTTGTCTATAAAGAGCTGGAACAGTTTCAATGTTATGATTGAAAACATCTGGCTTAGCTTCAATAACTTTTTTGTAAGATTCACCTTTCCTCAAAAAATCTGGAGTTAAAACTTCTATAGTTGTTTCAGGATTTTGTTTTTTAATTTCGATTATAACTTCAGAGAAATGATTGGCCCCTCCATCAAAAAGATCATCTCTATCTACAGAAGTTATTACAGCATGCTTTAAATTTAATTTTTTAACAGCAGATGCAATATTCAAAGGTTCTAGAGGATTAAGTGGTTTTGGCTTTCCTGTTATAACATCGCAAAAAGCACAAGCCCTGGTACAAGTTTCTCCCATAATCAAAAATGTAGCGTGTCTTTTGCTCCAACATTCAATAATATTTGGACAGTTTGCTTCCTGGCATACAGTTTTTAATTTGTGTTGGTTAACTATACTTTTTGTTAAAAAAAATTCTTGGCTATTTAAAAGTTTTGACTTAATCCAATTTGGTTTTTTTTTAATTCGATTGATAGGTTTGTTAATTTTTTCAGGATGCCTAATTTTCATTATTTTTAATTAAATAAATTTTTTCACTTTCTTTTCCAAACAAAAATTTTTGTCTTATTAAAATTTCTATATAATCTAAGTCTAAATTATCTGTTAAAAGTGAATTTTTTATCTCTAAATTTTCTATTTTATTGGTTATTAAATTTTTTTTGTCTTTTAATTCATCTAAAATAGCTTTTTTTTCAAAATATGAGATTAAACCTCTTTCTCCATCGAGAAGATTAAAAAAAAATAAAGAAATAAAATAGTAGATATTAGTATAAAATAATTTTTTTTTATTTTAGCTAACATTAATTGATTCTATTCATTTTTGTAGATTTTCCAAGTTTCTCTTCTATTCTTATAAGTTGATTATATTTTGCAACTCTTTCAGATCGCGCCAATGAACCTGTTTTTATTTGATTTGAATTTGTACCTACTGCTAGGTCTGAAATAAAAGTATCTTCACTTTCACCTGATCTATGTGATATTATAGTGCTAAATCCAATTAATTGTGCGAACTTAATTACTTCTAAAGTTTCTGAAACCGTTCCTATTTGATTAAGTTTTATTAATATTGAATTAGAAGATTTATTCAAAAAACCTACTTTTAGTCTTTCTAAATTAGTTACATATAAATCATCACCAACGATTTGAGTTTTTTTATTAATTTTTTTCATAAATTTATTCCATGACAACCAATCATCTTCAGCGAAAGGATCTTCAATAGATTTAATTTTATATTTTTTAATTAATTTTAAATATTGTTTTATTGTTTTATCTGAATTTATAAATTTTTTAGAATGAATTGAGTATTTTTTATTTTTAAATAATTCATTTGCCGCAACATCTAGACAAATAGCTATATCTTTTCCATTTTTAAAGCCCGATTTTTTTATTGCTTTTACTATTAATTTTAAAGCATCTTCATTATCATTAATCATTGGTGCAAAGCCACCCTCGTCTCCGACTGAAGTGGAATCGCCTCTTTGTTTAATTATAGATTTTAAACTATTAATTACTAAAAAACACATTCTCATTGCTTCTGTAATTGATTTTGCTTTATCTGGTCTAATCATAAACTCTTGTATTCTAAGGCCATTATTTGCATGTGCACCACCATTGATTACATTCATTAATGGATAAGGTAATTTAAAATTTTTTTTAATTAAAAAGGTTTTATAAAGAGGTGTTTTTCTAATTCTTGCAGAAAGTTTCTTAACTGCCATAGAAACTGCTAACAATGAATTAGCACCAAATTTCTTTTTTTGTTTTGTTCCATCAAGCTTAATTAAAATATAATCAATTTTCTCTTGATTGTGTATATTTTGATTTATTAATTTTTTTGAAATTATTTTGTTAATTAACTCAACAGGTTTTAAAACACTTTTTCCTAAATATCTTTTGTTTGAAGAATCTCTTTTTTCATAAGCCTCATGTGAACCTGTGGAAGCACCTGACGGGCAAATTGCTCTTGCCCTCATATTGTTTGAAAAAACTTCTGCTTCAATAGTAGGATTTCCTCTACTGTCATAAACTTGCCTTGCTATGACTTTTGTTATTTTGCTCATTTATTATTTTTTAACAAGATTATCAATTTCAACTATTTGAGAAATTAAGTTTTCTAATTTATTTAACGGCACCATGTTCGGTCCATCAGATGGAGCGTTGTCTGGATCTTGATGAGTTTCTAAAAAAATTGCCGCAATGCCAACTGCCGTTGCTGCTCTTGATAAATATTCAACAAACTCTCTTTGACCTCCACTTTTATTACCAAGTCCACCGGGTTGTTGAACTGAGTGTGTTCCATCAAAAACAATTGGGTAGCCATTTTTTGCCATTATAGGTATCGATCTCATATCTGAAACCAATGTGTTGTACCCAAAGCTAGCGCCTCTTTCTGTAACAAGAATATTTTCATTTCCAGATTCAGAAATTTTTTTTGTTACATTCATCATATCCCATGGTGCTAAAAATTGTCCTTTTTTAACATTAATAATTTTATTAGTTTTGGCAGCAGCAATTAATAAATCTGTTTGGCGACATAAAAAAGCAGGTATTTGTAATACATCAATATGCTCTGATACAACGGAACATTGCTCAACATTATGTACATCCGTTAATACTGGAATTTTTAATTCTTTTCTAATCTTGTCAAATACAGGTAATGACGCATCTAGTCCAGCTCCTCTTTGTCCTTTTAGACTAGTTCTGTTTGCTTTATCAAATGAAGTTTTATAAATAAATCCAATTTCAAATTTTGAAGCAATTTCTTTAATTTTACCAGCCATGTCCACTGCATGTTGCTGTGTTTCAAGTTGGCAGGGTCCAGAAATAAGAGATATTTTTTTATTATTTGATATCTCAAAATTATTACATTTAACTATTTTATTTAACATTAATAGAATTTTGCAGCCTTGATAAAAGATGAGAATAAAGGATGTGGAGACAAAGGTCTAGATTTAAATTCAGGATGATATTGAACACCTATAAACCATGGATGATTTTTAAGTTCAATGATCTCAGGTAATTTATCATCTGGTGACATTCCAGAAAAAATCATTCCTTTATTTTCAAATTTATTCTTTAAATTATTATTCACTTCGTATCTATGTCTATGTCTCTCAAATATAGATTTTGATTTATAGATTTTTTCTATCAATGAATTATGTCTTAATTTAGCTTCGTATAATCCTAATCTCATTGTACCACCTAAATTTTTAATTGTTCCTTTTATTAGTCTTCCATTTTTATTCCATTCATTCAACAATCCAATTACAGGATAAAATTTTTTATCTATCTCACTAGATCCAGCATTTTTAATTTTTAAAGTATTTCTTGCAAACTCTATTACCGCCATTTGCATACCAAAACAAATACCTAAAAAAGGAATTTTGTTTTTTCTAGCATAGCTAATAGCTGATATTTTTCCTTCTGTGCCTCTTTTTCCAAATCCACCAGGTATTAAAATGCCAGATACATTTTTTAAAAATTTATTAATTTGGTTAGGTTTTAATTTATCAGATTCAATTCTAACTAAATTGACTTTTATATTGTTCTTTATTCCACCGTGAATTAGCGCTTCATCTAAAGATTTATAAGCATCTTTTAAATTTACATACTTTCCTATAATTGCAATATTTACTATTTTTTTTGTATTTAAAATTGTTTTGGTAATTTTCTTCCATGGTAATAAGTTAACTTTTTTTCTTGGTTTTAATTTAAAATATTTTAGAACTTGTTTGTCTAATTTTTCATTATAAAAACTTATTGGTGCTTCATAAATTGTTCTTACGTCAACTGTCTCTATTACATTTTCAATTGAAACATTGCAAAATAGTGATATTTTTTTTCTTTGATCTAATGGTATGGATTTTTGAGATCTGCAAATAATTATATCGGGCTGAATACCAAGACTTCTTAATTCTTTCACAGAATGTTGGGTTGGTTTTGTTTTAATTTCGTCTGATGATTTTAAAAATGGAACAAAAGTTAAATGAATGAATAAACTTTTACTTCTGCCAACTTCATTTGAAAATTGTCTTATAGCTTCAATAAAAGGTAAACTTTCTATATCTCCAACTGTTCCTCCTATTTCACAAATAACAAAATCTTCATTAGTTATGTCGCCTTTTATAAACTCTCTTATTCTATCTGTAACATGAGGTATGACTTGAACTGTTTTTCCTAAATATTTACCTTTACGTTCTTTTTTAATTATATCACTGTAAATTTTTCCAGTTGTAATATTGTCAGATTTTTTTGCTGATATATTTGTAAATCTTTCATAATGACCAAGATCTAAATCTGTCTCAGCTCCATCATTGGTAACAAAAACTTCTCCGTGTTGAAATGGACTCATTGTACCAGGATCTACATTGAGATAAGGATCCATTTTTCTTATCCTTACTTTATAGCCTTGAGATTTTAATAAATAAGCCAGTGAAGCAGAAGATAATCCTTTACCTAAAGATGAAACCACGCCGCCAGTGACAAATATATATTGCGCCATGGAATTACTTTATAGCTGTAGTTAATAAAAAATGAAAGTATTAATTATTGCTTTCGGGAATTTTAGGCGCTTCATCAGAATTTTCTTCAATTTTATCTAAAACTGATGATATTGGGGTCAGATCACCTCTGGAAATTATTGTTAATGCAAGACTACATATAATGAATAATGTTGCAATAATTGCGGTTGCTTTTGTAAAAAAATTTCCCGCAGATCTTGAAAACATAAAATTATCTTGGGAGACACCTATTCCTAAAGCACCACCCTCTGATTTTTGAAAAAGAATAAATAATACAAGAAAAACTGCCAATATGATGTTTGTTACTAATAATATATTTTCCATGATGACTAATTAATAGTTTTTTTTATGATATCAATAAAATTCTTAGCATTCTGAGATGCGCCACCTATCAAAAAGCCATTTATTGAGCTAATTTTTTTCAATTCAACAATATTTTTTGGATTTACAGATCCACCATAGATTATTTTAGGATTTTTTAATTTCCAATATTTGATTATCATTTTTTTAATTTTAGAAACTTGTTTTTCAAGACTTTTTGTTTTTGGAATAACTCCTGTTCCTATAGACCAAACAGGCTCATATGAATAAATTATGTTTTTATTTATTTTTATATTTTTTAGAGCGCTAGTTATTTGAGAATTTAAAATAAGATTAGTTTTATTTTTTCTTTTTTCTTTTAAAGTTTCACCAATACATAAAATAACTCTTAATCTTTTTTTTAGTGCAGATTTAATTTTAAGATTTATAATATGATTAGTGTCACCCAATGCTCTATTTTCTGAGTGGCCTATAATTACATATTTTGCACCAGCAGATTTTATTAGATCAGTATTTATAGATCCCGTAAATGGTCCAGGATTTTGAGAGTAATGACAGTTTTGTGCTCCAACTTTAATTTTGCTATTTTTGGATATTTTCAAAAATTGTTCGATCAAAGTATATGGTGGGCAATATATAATTTGAGCTCTTTTATATTTTTTATTCATAGAAAGTTTGATCACTTTTTTGGTAGAATTTATTGACTTTAAATCACCGAACATTTTCCAATTTGCAATAAAAAACATATTATTTGTCATTAGCGTAATTTTAATTTATAGGTTTGTTTTTTATAGATCAATAAAATTAAACTAAATGCTAAATAAACTAAGAAATTTTTCGAAGGGTAAGCTTGCCGGTTTTCTTGTGGCTATAATAATTGTTCCATTTGTTTTCTGGGGTATGGGAAGTGTTTTTAGTGGTGGTAACACAAATAGTATTGTTAAGATAAATAACCATAATGTATCAACAAAAGATTTTGCTGATTTTATAAATAATTCAAAAATTAGTTCTGAACTAATAAAAGAAAATATTAATAATAATGTTCTTGAAGAACTTTTAAAACAACTCGTTTCAACTTCTATTATTGATATAGAAATAAATGAACTACAGTTTTTTGTTTCTGATGAAATACTTGCCAAAAAAATCAAAAAACAAAAATCTTTTCAGGATGAAAACAATAATTTTTCCAGAACTAAGTACGAAAAATTCTTATTGATAAGCAATATGTCATCTGTAAAATTTGAACAAGGAATAAAAGAAAATGAATTAAAAAAAAAATTATTTAAGTATATAGGTGGTGGGATTAAATCACCTTTTTTTTTAATAAACAAAACATACAAAGAACAATTAAAAAAAATTGAAGTTGATTATATAGATTTAAATTCAGTATATATAAATAAAAATGAAATTAGCTTAGATGATTTAAGAAAACATGTTAATGAAAATAGAGAAAAATTTTTAGTTGAAAAGATAGATATATCATTCATTAAAATAACCCCAGAAATTTTAACTAATGAAAAAGAGTTTACTAAAAATTTCTTTTCAAAAATTGATGAAATTGAAGATTTAATAATAAATAATAACAATATTAATGAAATATCAAAAAAATATAATTTAAAAGTTAAAACAGTTAATGAATATTATCCAGGAAAAGATAGTCAAGATTTATTAGATGAAATTTATAAAAAAAGAAACAAAAAAGTATTAGAAATGTTAGATAAAAATGATTTCTTTTTACTATATGAAATTAAAAATTTAAAAAAAATTTTACCAAGCTTAAAAAATAAAGAATTTCTTACAATGGCAAGAATTGATTTGTTTGAAAAAAATAAATACAATATTCACAAAGATTTGCTGACTAAAATTCAAAAGAAAAAATTTAAAAATGAAGATTTTTCTAAATTATCCAAAGGTGTAATTAATAATTTAAAAATTAACTCAATAAAAGATACAAATAAATTTACAGCAGACTCTGTAAATCTATTATACTCATTGAAAATGAATAATTTTTCATTAGTTTCAGATGAAAAAAATAATGTCTATTTAGTTAAAATAAAAAACATTTATGAAAATAATTTAAGTAATAATAGCCATGAAATCAGAACATTTGCTAATCAAACGAATATAAAATTAAGAGACAACCTTCATAATTCATATGATTTTTTGCTAAACGAAAAATACAAAATTAAAGTAAATGAAAATACTCTTGATAGAATGAAAAATTATTATAGATAAATAATGTTAAATGTTGATCTTAAAAATTTTAAAAAAAATCACAAAAAAAAATTAAATCAAATTATATATTATTCTACAAAAACAAATGGGTTAAATGAAATTAACAATTTAATAAATAATTTTTTAAATGAAAAAAATAGTTTTGTTTTTGAATCAGTTGAAAAAGGTGTAATTAAGGGGAGATATACAATTTTTGGAAGAAATCCTGATAAAATATGGGAATTTAATAATAACAATTGTTTTATTTATAAAAAAAATAAAAAAAAAAAATTAAAGGAAAACCAAAAAAAATTATAGAAAATATAATAGAAGAATTTAAATTTAAAATTCCAAAAAATCTTCCACCAATTAGTTCTCTATTATCGGGATATTTTTCATATGATGTAATAAGATATATTGAGAATATTCCAAATTCTTGTGATGATGATCTAAAGATTCCAGATGCAAGAATTTTAAGACCCAGAACATTGATAATACATGATAATTATCAGCAAAAAATTTACTATATAATTAACTGCTTTTCAGATGAAAAGATAAATAATTATAAAGAAAAATTTAATTCAATAGAAAATCAAATTAGTAATTTAATTTTTACATCAAACTACAATGCAAATTTAATTACCAATAATCTTAAAAAAAAAATTAAAGTTAAATCAAATATTTCAAAAAACAAATTTCTACAAAATGTTAGAAAAGCTAAGAAATACATTAAAATTGGGGATATTTTTCAAGTAGTTTTGAGTCAACGTTTTGAAACAAAACTTACTAAAAATCCAATAGAAATATATAAAAAACTTAGAATTAATAACCCTTCCCCATTTATGTATTTTTTTAATTTTGAAGATTTTCAAATAATTGGAGCAAGTCCTGAAATTCTAGTTAGATTAAGAGATAATAATATTACTATAAGACCTATTGCAGGTACTAGGCCAAGAGGTAAAAATAGAAAAGAAGATAAATATTTTGAAAAAGACTTATTAAAAGATAAAAAAGAACTTTCTGAGCACTTGATGCTTTTAGATTTAGGTAGAAATGATACTGGAAAAGTATCAAGGATTAATACTGTTAAAGTTACAGAAAAATTTCTAATAGAAAAATATTCTCATGTTATGCATATTGTTTCTAATGTGATGGGTAAATTTAATAAAAAATTTTCAAAATTTGATACTCTTCTTTCAGGTTTTCCTGCTGGTACAGTATCGGGTGCTCCAAAAATAAGGGCAATGGAAATTATTGACGAATTAGAAAATACTAAAAGAAAAGTTTATGCTGGAGGAATTGGATATTTTTCAGCAAATGGAGATTTTGATACTTGTATCGCACTTAGAACTGCTGTTTCAAAGAAAAATAAATTTTATGTACAAGCTGGAGCTGGCATTGTTGCTGATAGTAAACCAATAAACGAATATAATGAAACAGTAAATAAAGCTAAGGCTTTATTAAAATCTTTGGAATAATAATGAAAATATTATTAATTGATAACTACGATAGTTTTACTTTTAATCTTTATCATTATTTATCGTCATTAAATATAAAGGTTGAAGTATTCAGAAATGACAAAATAACTGAAAATGAAATTGTTAAAAATAAATATAATAAAATAGTAATATCACCTGGTCCTGGTACTCCAAATCAATCTGGAAATTGCTTACGAATTGTAAAAAAATTACATAAAGAAATTCCAATACTAGGTGTTTGTTTGGGTCATCAAGTTATAGGACAGGTTTTTGGATCTAAAATCATTCAAGCCAAAAAATTAATGCATGGAAAAACAAGTAAAATTAAATCATTTAGAAATGGTATTTTAAAAAATCTACCTAAAAGTTTTGAAGCAACGAGATATCATAGTTTAATAATTGATAAAAAAACTTTATCAAAAAACCTTGAAATAACTGCTTTAACAAATGATGGTATAATAATGGGAATTATGCATAAAAAATATAACATTCATGGAGTACAATTTCATCCTGAAAGTATAAAAACTACTATCGGAATGAAAATCTTAAAAAATTTTATAAACTATAAATAATAATGAAACAATTTTTAGATAAACTTAAAAAGAAAGAAGATTTATCTTTTGAAGAAAGCAAGTCAGCTTTTAATATATTGATGAATGGAGAGGCTGATGAATCAGAAATATTTGATTTTCTTACTCTTTTATCATTTAAAGGTGAAGTATCTGACGAAATTGCAGGTGGAGTTTATATTTTAAGAGAAAAGTCAAAGAGAGTTAATGTAGGGAATTGTGTTGATACATGTGGTACTGGCGGGGATGGAATGAATACTTTGAACATTTCAACAGCTTCTGCTCTATTATTAGCTAGTATGGGTATTAAAGTAGCTAAGCATGGAAACAAAGCTGTTTCATCAAAATGTGGTTCTGGCGATGTTTTGGAAGCACTAAATATTAAAATTAACCTAGAACCAAAAGAAATTGAAGATCAAATAAATAAAAATAATTTTGGTTTTATGTTTGCGCCTAATTACCATAGCGCAATGAAATTTGTTGGCCCTACTAGAAAGAAAATTGGAAAAAGAACTATATTTAACATGATTGGTCCATTAAGTAGTCCTGCTCTAGTTCAAAGACAAGTTGTTGGTGTATTTGATAAAAAATTATTAAAAATTTTTGCAAATAGTTTAAAAAATTTAAAAATTAAATTCGCATGGATTGTTAATAG